>Ga0187783_10001850_pt1 | contig 15635 bp, 16 predicted proteins | sample 1015_SJ02_MP02_2_FD_132471 | JGI IMG/M metagenome (GOLD analysis project Ga0187783, IMG submission 132471) | Tropical peat soil microbial communities from peatlands in Department of Meta, Colombia - 1015_SJ02_MP02_20_MG | ecosystem: Environmental > Terrestrial > Soil > Wetlands > Peat | place... | reverse complement strand
GGGCCGAAGACCCTCCTCAACGACAGCACCCTGGTGGTGGCGTTCCTCAGCAATGATGCGCATACGCGCCGCTACGACCTCGATCTCGTCGCCGAGCTGCGTCGTGAGGCGGTGGCGGGACGTGTGATCGCACTGGCGAATCGGCCACAGCGCCCCGAGCACTGCGACACGCTGGTGCTGGCAGAAGAGCCCGCTGCTGCTGCGGATGGCGCTGCCGGCGAGCGTTCCAATTCGCTCTCGGACCTCGAGCTGTGCCTGCCCTACGTCGTGTTCGCACAGGCGCTCGCCACGCTGCGCTCGCTGTCGCTCGGCCTTTCGCCCGACAACCCGAACGCCGCGGGCACGGTGAACCGCGTCGTACAGGGTGTATCCATCTACCCCTTTGGCGGCGCGCGGTGAAAGCCTATCTCGGCGTCGACGGCGGCGGCAGCAAGACGCGCTTCCTCCTCATCGACGAAGCCGGCAAGGTGCTCGCCTCGCACACCGAGGGACCCGCGTACTACCTCGAAACCGGGCTCGAGGCACTCTCGGCGATGCTGGCGCGCGGCATCGCGCACACTCTGCGGCAAGGCGGCATCGCGGCGGCTGATCTGACCTTTGCGTTCCTCGGACTGCCGAGCTACGGCGAGGACCACTCGCTCCTCGCGACGCTCGACGCCGTGCCCTCGGCAGCGCTGCTGCCCGGACGCTACCGCTGCGGCAATGACGTGGTGTGTGGCTGGGCCGGTGCACTCGCCGGCGGGGAAGGCATCAACATTGTGGCCGGCACCGGCTCCATCGCCTACGGCGAATACGCCGGTCGCAGCGCGCGAGCTGGCGGCTGGGGCGAGTTGTTCAGCGACGAAGGCTCGGCCTATTGGCTGGCGCGCGAGGGACTGCGGTTGTTCTCGCGCATGAGCGACGGCCGTTCGCCGCGTGGGCCGCTGTACGAGCGCGTGCGAGACCACTTCGCGCTGCAAGAGGATCTTGACCTGTGCGCGGCCATCTATGGCAAAAGCGTGACCCAGCGCAGTCAGTTCGCCCAGCTGTCCAAGGTGATCGCCGAGGCGGCGCACGCGGGCGATGCAGAGGCGCGCGCGCTGTTCGTTCAGGCAGCCGCGGAGCTGTCGGACATCATCGACGCAGTGCGAGATCGGCTGCAGGTGCCGGCAGACATGCAGCTGCCAGTCTCCTATTCCGGCAGCCTGTTCCAGCTGCGCGACTTGCTGCTCGCGCCGCTCGAGGCGTCGCTGGCAGGCCGCGCGCGCAAATACCGCTTCCTCGCCGCCCGACTGCCGCCCGACGCCGGCGCCGCGCTGCATGCGGCAAAGCTCGGCGGTGCACCGCTGACGGCGGCAAGCGTTGCCACCCTCGAGGCGCAGGTACGACGTTAGCGTCGTGCGCGGACTCGCCGCGGCAACCACTGGTCCCTCACCACGGGTACTCGCGGCCGTCGTAGCTGTAGAACCGCCCGGAGTCTTGCGGGCCGAGCTTAGCGATGAGGCGGCGCATGGCGCCGACACTCTCCCCGGGCGTGAGCTTCGCATTGGGCCCGCCCATGTCGGTCTTGACCCATCCGGGATTGAGCACGATGCAGGTGATCCTGCGCGGCTCGAGGTCAATTGCGACCGTGCGCATCAACATGTTGACGGCCGCCTTCGACGTCCGATACGGAATCGAGCCGCCGGACGTGTTGTCGGCGATCGATCCCATGCCGCTCGTGATCGTCACGATGAGTCGCCGCTCACTCTGCGCGACCCGTTCGAGAAACGCCTCGCACACGCGCGCCGGACCCAGGAGGTTGACCTCGAGCACCCGTAGCCAGTCCTCGTAATCGAGCGCACCAATGGTTTGTCCGTAGGCTCCCATGATGCCGGCGCAATTGACGAGAATGTCGATCGCCGGACTGCTTAAGCGTGTTGCCGCGCGCTGTACGCTCGCGGTGTTCGCCACGTCGACCTCGAGCAGTGTCAGCGAACCGCCGGAGCCGCGCGCGAGCTGCTGCAGCGCGGTTGCCGCGCCCGGAGTCCGGCAGGCGGCAATGACAGTGTAGCCATCCGCCAGGTACTGCCGGGCGAACTCCAGTCCCAAGCCACGGTTGGCACCCGTGATGAGTATTGTCGGCATGGTGTGTCCTCTCTACGGTCGAACGGAAAACCGGTGAAGCAGCGTACAATCTCGCCTGCCGCCGCCGTAGCTCAGTGGTAGAGCAGCCGCCTTGTAAGCGGCAGGTCGTCTGTTCGATCCAGACCGGCGGCACCAGTCACATCGAGCACTTGCCCGTGTTCCGGCGCCCTCTGCGGAGCTTACAGCTAACGGCTGTCTAACGCCCCGCTGACCGGCGCGCGCGCCGGGCGCGCGCGTCGCCCGATCCCGTGTGCCCCGCATTTGCAACCGTTTTGCCGCGCGTGACCAAGGACACTTTCCGTTCCAGGCTGTTCTCGCGCAGAGTTCAGTGCGTGGGCACCGACTGTTGCAGGCCATACAAAACCGAGTCGTCCGAGGTCCGCTAAAGGAGATTCACATGAGCAAGTGCGAGCACAACAGCTCGGTGCGCCTCGAAAGGCATTACCGGCGCACTTTAAGCGGGCACATGGAGCCCGATGGCAAGGCTGTTACCTGCGGAACGTGCGGCGACCGCTGGTTCTTTCGCGACCGGATACAGCTTCCGAACTGGCTGCGAGCTGAGTTGATCCGCCACGGGCTATGAGCGCCCTCTCGGGTGGTTGCTAGCGACGGCTGATGAACCCGACGCCTTGCGCTGACTTGGGCCCGGTATCGCGATCCTCGACTAGAGTCTGATCACAGTCCCTACGCCGTCCTTTCGCAGCCGCCCTCAGGGCAGGTTCGGCGGCCCCGCCGTTGGCGCGGAGGGATTGTTCGCGGTTGCCGGCTCGTGTACGGGCGCTGCCGGACTCGTCGCGGTCGCAGTTCCGGTCGCCGGCACCGGCGCCGCGCGTGGTGCCGTGGCCGCCGGAGGCGGACACGGCTCGACGGCGATGCGCGAGCTCACGCCCTGTGCGAAGAGGTCCTGGAGCGGGACCGTGCTGATCCCGGGCGGCGGCGTCAGATCCACCCAGTAGAGTGACACGGGCAGCTTGCGGTCTGCGATCTCCGCCTTCAGTCCCGTCGGTCCGACCGCCTGCGCACGTCGCTCGGCGCGGGCGCGCTCGCTGTAGACGCCGAGAGACAGGCGGCGGCCTGCGTCCGACGTCTCGGGCATCACGAGTGCATCCTTGATCCCGGCGCGCTCGAGCGTCTCGAGAGCGTGGTCCGTTTCGGCCTGCGTCCTGAGGCCGCCGACGTATACCCAGTATCCCTCGGTCATCGGTCCTTCCTCGGCGCGCTGCCGGGTGTCGAATCCCTTGGCCTTCAGGAGTGCCGCCGCGTGTGCGCTGTTGTCGAGGTTGTCGAACGGTCCGACCGAGAGGCAGTTCTGGGTGAGCGCCATCTTCTCGGGGTTCGCCTGCGACCGCTGCGACGGTGGCAATTGCTCGACGAGCTTCAGTTGCGGCAGGCGCGCGATCTGCGTATTCACCGCCGGCGGCGGCGGCACATCGACCCAGTGCGCCCACGCGAAGTACACGAGGTTCGCAAAGAGCAGCGCGAAGCAGGCGATGCGCACCGGCGGATTGTAGATCAACCGCGCGGCACAGGCGGTGCCGGCATCGCGAGAGCCGCAAGCCCCCGCAGCACCAGGTCCGGCACCCCGACGCAGGGACTTACGACCAGCCCTCGCACGCTGGGCGCTTCACCCCCCGTCATGACGACGAGCGGGCGCTGCCCGAGCAGCGCCCCGGCCTCGTGCACCGCGCGATCGATGAGCGCCGCGGCCGCATAGCGCGCGCCCTGCAGGACGCCCGCGCGCGTCGAGCGCCCGAAGAGACCCGCTCCTGCCTTTGCACCGCCGCGCGCACGGCGGCGGATCCCGTGGGTGTTCTCGAACAGCGTCCCCACCATGAGCTCGGGCGCTGGAATGATCACTCCGCCGCGGTGCCGGCCGCCGGCGTCGATGAGATCGATGGTCATCGCGGTGCCCACGCCCACAACGCACACCGCCGTGCCTTTGAAGAGCTGACGTGCGCCCACGGCCGCCACGAACCGATCCACACCGAGACGCCAGGGCTCGGGATAACCGACTCTCACGCCGCCGCCGTGGTGCGGCACGCTCACGAACCGTGCCTCGACCCGGGCGCGCCGCGCGGCAGCCGTGAGCATCCCCCGCACCCTGGGTCCGGCAACGCTGGCGACCAGCATGCGCTCGGGTTTGCGACCCGGGCCGAAGAGGCGCCGCGTGTAATCTGCAGAACGCCATCGCGAGTGCGCCGCTGCCCGTCGCTTGCCGAGTCGCCCGCCGACGAGCCGCGCCCACTTGATGCGGGTGTTGCCGATATCGACCAGCAGGACCGTCACCGTCAGCCCCTCACGGTCACGTCCCCCGAGATGAAGCGCTTCACGCCCTGCGGGGTCTCGACCATAAGCGCCCCATGCACGTCGATGCCGCGCGCGAGACCGCGAGCGACTCCGTCGGCTGCACTCACGTTCACGGGGCGTCCGCGGAGTGCATCCGCCGCGCGCCACTCCTCGATGAATGGCTTGAGCCCATGGCGCTCGAACTCGAGCAGGCCACGGATGCACTCGCTGATCAATGCTGCGGCCACGGTGTTGCGCGACGCGGACTTGACACCGGCAGCCGCCAGATCGGTGGCCTCGGTGCCCGTCTGCGCGATCTGCTGCAACAGCCCCGCGCCGAGAGCCACGTTGAGGCCGACACCGATTACGACGCACGCAGGACCGGCCGACTCGGCCCGCAGCTCGATCAGTACGCCTCCGAGCTTGCGCGCTCCGATGAGCAGATCGTTTGGCCATTTGAGGGCCGCGCCGCTCACCCCGAGCACGCGCAGCGCCCGAAGCGCGCACACGCCGATGACGAGGCCCAGGGCGCCAAGGTCCTGGAGAACCTCGCGGAATGTCCAGCTCATCGACAGACAGATGGCGCCGCCCGGCGGGGCGAGCCAGGCACGCCCGCGCCGGCCCCGCCCGGCACTCTGGTACTCGGCGAGCAGCACTTCGCTGGTGCCGTTGGCAGGATTGGCGCGTGCCAGAAGCACCGTGTTGGTGGATGGGGTTGACCAGCGCGCCTCGACGCTGCTCACGTGGTCGCGCGCGTCACGGCTAAGGCGCTCGCGAATCTTCGCCGGATCGAGCGGTCCCCCGCCGTGCACGAGGCGGTAGCCGCGGTTGCGCACGGCGTGCAGCGTGGCGCCGAGGGTGCGCAGCGTCCCGGCCGCCTTCCACACAGCACTGCGACTGACGCCGAGCGCGTTCGCCAGTTCCTCGCCGGAGTGAAAGCGGGCATCGGCAAGTTGTGCGAACACCTGTGCGACGAGCGGCGGCGATTCCTTTGCGGTGCGCGCCGCTCGCGCGGACCTGGCGCGATGCATCAGGCCTGTCCCCGGCGCGTACCGAAGAGCCACAACCGCCGCGCGCGCGCTTCCGTACCGGCGCGCATGCGCGCGATGTTGGCGCGATGGGTGAAGAGAATCAGCACCGCTGAGACGATCCCGAAAGTAAGCAGCGGCGGCCCGGAATTCGTCGCGGCGATCCACGCTGCGAGCGCCAAGGCGCCGAGGATGGAAGCGAGGCCGACGAAGCCGAAGAGAATCACGGCGATGAGCCAGGTGATCACCATGGGCAGCAGCAGGGAGGCGCTGATGCCGAGTGTCGCCCCAAGCAGCGTCGCCACTCCCTTCCCGCCGCGGAAGCCGAACCACAGGGGATAGACATGGCCCAGCATGACCGCGATACCGCAGACCGGCACGCACCACGCCTCGAGCTCAGGTCCCGCCGGTGCGATGCCGGGAATCGCCCACAACGCAAGCCGCCCGGTCGCGATCCATCCCTTGGCCACGTCGATGAGGAGTACCCAGAAGGCCACCTTGCGGCCGACGATGCGCAGCGCGTTCGTGGCGCCGGCATTACCGCTACCGAGCGTGCGGATGTCGACGCCGCCGGTGAGACGTGCGATGAGCAGACTCCCGATGATCGAACCCAGGAGATAGCCGAGTCCCCCCTTGATGAGCAGCTCGGTCATGCCGTGCGAAAGACTTCCGTGAGCATGCAGCGGACACTCCCGCCGCCCAGCCGCTCGATCGTGGGGACCGGTACGGCGAGCACGGCATCCGTGGAGCCCGCAAGCCTCGTGAACACCTCTGGCCTGAGCACCCGGCGGGCACTCTCGGACATCACGAGCACGCGCGAGTCCCCGAGCGCTTCGTCCCAGGTGCCGAGCTCGAGCATGTTGCCCGCGAACTGCGCGATCTCCTCGTGCCCGATCTCGATGACGTCCCGACCGCTCGCCTCGAGAGTCGTCAGCACCCGCGCGCGATCGGCGGGCCTGATCGCCTCGGTGCCGACGACCGCGACCCGCGCGCCGATCCACATGAGGACGTTGGTGTGATAGAGCGGAATGCCGTCACGGTTCGTGGCGCTGAAGGTCACCGCCTCGTAGTCGAGCTCGCGCGCCCACTCGGCGACGACCTCCGGGTGGGTGCGGGCCGAGAGACAGGCGTACGCCACGCGTTCCACGTGATCGAGTACCAGGCTGCCGGTGCCTTCCAGGAACTTCCCGTGCCCCTCGTGGTGCGTGAGGTCGAGCAGATGGGAAACCCGGAAATCGAGCTCCCGGACCGCAGCGTCGAGCACTTCCTGGCGCCGCTCGGACCTGCGGCTGGCGCTCTGCATGGGATAGAGCACCAGCGTGCCGTCGCCGTGAAAGCTCAACCAGTTGTTGGGAAACACGGCATCGGGCTTCGGCGGCGTTGCCGAATCCTCCACGGTGCAGATGCTCACGCCTTCACTGACGAGCGCCCGCAGGAGCTGCTCGAACTCGTGGCGCGCCGCGGCGCGCGCATCTCGCGTGTCGTCGCTGTGCGGCTGCTGGAAGCTGTTGGTGGTCGCGGTCTCGGCGTTGAAGCCGAAAGCCTGCGGGCGAATCATGAGCACGGCATCGGCGCACTGCTGGCGCGGCCGGTCGTCGGCAGGTTTCGCTTCGGGGCTCATCGGCATGGCCCATTCTCGCACGTCCGGAAACGGCTACGAGTGCGGGAGAGCGCCCGCCCGCTCGCCGTCCTCAGGCGCGCAGCGCCACCTGCTCGCCGGTATTGGTGTTCTCGAGCTTGTCGAGCGCCGGCAGCCGCTGGGTGAGATCGAGCGGCTCGCCGCTGAGATAGCGGTGGCACTCCTGCGCCGGCTCGGGCCGCGCGAAGAGATATCCCTGGGCATAGTTGCACCCGAGCTGACGCAGCTTCTCGAGCTGCGGATAGCCCTCGATGCCCTCGGCGACCACCTCGATGTGCAGGTGTTTTGCCATGGCGATGATCGCACTCACGATCGCCAGGTCGCTCAGGTCGGTCACCAGATCGCGCACGAAGCTGCGATCGATCTTGAGTGTGTCGACCCGCCAGCGCTTGAGGTAGGAGAGGCTCGAATAGCCGGTGCCGAAGTCGTCGATGGCGATGTGCACGCCGAGCTCGCGCAGCTTCGCCACCGCATCCTGGCTCGCCTCGCGGGCGCGCGCCTCGCGCCGTTCGAACACCGCGCTCTCGGTGAGCTCGACCTGCAGCATCGAGGGCTCGAGACCGTACTCCTTGGTGAGCCGCTCGATGTTGTCGGCGAGGTTGGAGCGCTGCAGCTGCACCGCCGAGACGTTGATGGCCACCGGCAGCAGACGCCCGGTTGCCTGCCGCCAGCGCGCCATGTCCTCGATCGCCCGCTGCAGCACGAAGTCGCCGATCGGCATGATGAGACCGGCCTCTTCCGCGACCGAGACGAAGCGCTCGGGGCGCACGTAGCCGTGGTTCGGATGCTTCCAGCGCAGCAGCGCCTCGAGTGCCACCACCTGGTTGTGCTCGATCTCGACGATCGGCTGATAGAACACATCCAGCTGTCGGCTCTGCAGCGCGGTGCGCAGGCTCGACTCGATGGCGATGCGCTCCTTGAGGCGCTTGTCCATGCTGACGCTGAAAAGCTGGAAGTTGTTGCGGCCGCGATCCTTGGCCTGGTACATCGCGGTGTCCGAGTGCCGCAGCAGCTCTCCCATGTCGATGCCGTCGTGGGGATAGAGCGCGACGCCGATGCTGACTGTGGTCACGAGCGTGCGTCCGTCGACTACCATGGGGGCCGAGAGCGCGTGGTTGATGCGCGTGGCGGCGTCGCTCACCTGCTGAGTGTTCTTGACGCTCTTCATGACCACGACGAACTCGTCGCCCCCCATGCGCACCACCAGGTCCTCGGAGCGCATGGTGGTGCGGATACGCTGCGCTACGGTCTTCAGCAGCTTGTCGCCGGTCTCGTGACCACGCGAGTCGTTGACGTGCTTGAAGCGATCGAGATCGAGGAACAGCACCGCGAGCACCGTACCGCTCGTCTTCGCCTCCTCGATCGCATCGGGGAGATGCGCGGCGAGATACAGCCGGTTGGGAAGCCCGGTGAGATGGTCGTGGTGCGCGAGATGGTCGAGCTCCTGGTGCTTCTCGAGGAGCTGCGTCTCGACCTTGCGTCGCACGGTGATGTCGTGGACGGCCACGGCGAGCGCCGGCCGCTCGCCGAGCTGCAGCGGGTAGCAGGTGGCCTCGACGCTGCGCTGCGTGCCGTCACGGCAGTGCTGGCGAAGCTCCATCGGCGCGCGGTTGGTCGCCTCCTGCAGCTTGGCGACCAGGCCTGCTGCCTCGACATCCGCGGCGCTGAAGAGCTGCGTCACGGGGAGTCTGCGCACCTCCTCGAGCAGGTAGCCAAGACTGCGCAGCGCGGCGGGGTTCGCGGTCACGACCGCGCCCGTGGCAGGGTCGATCACCAGCGCGGTGGTCGGCCACTGCCCGAAGATGTCCATATCCTGATCGGTCGAGTCCCGCTCGCGCCGTCGCCGCAGCAAGGCGAAAGCGGCGCTTGCTGCGCAGAGGAGCCCCGACAGTGCGCCGAACGCAAATGCCAACTGGTTCACGGTTTGTCCCGCAAATGTCTCACGCAGTGTGGGGCAAGCGGACGGTACCGTGTCGTGCGCTGCGCACAGTTTGAGGCCGCGCCGGCTTTGTGTTACCGCATTAAGTCGCAGCGCGCATGAAGCCGGCGCAGCAGTCGGCGCGCCGCCGTAGGCGACCGTCGTCGGGCTCTCGGTGCAGCATTTCACGAGCCGCGCGGGCGAGCGTCGCAGCTCACCACGCACGACTCGCCACAGGTGATCTCGCAGCCCTCGCCGGCTGCAATCACGGCGTTCTCGCCGAAGGTGACACCGAGGAGCTCGCGATCGAAGCGGAACGCGCGCAGCACCGGCGCCGGATCGGTCGAGGGCACGCCGGTGCGCTGATCGACCGCGGGGATGGTACAACGTGTACACGGCTTCACGAGGCGCAGCGTGAGCTCGCCAACGGTGAGTGTGTCGATGCGGTCCTCGGCCCAGGCGGGAAGCCCGCGCAGCACGATGTTGGGCCGAAAGCGCTCCATCGGAATGCTCCGCGGCATGCGCGCGTTCAGATCGTCGAGCGAGGCTTCGTTGCAGACGAGGATTGGAAAGCCATCTGCAAAGCCCATGAGCGCGGGCGCGGTTCCCGCGAAAGCGGGGTTGGCGCGCCGCTGCGGGTGCGGGGGCACACGCACGAGGCGCACCGGTTCGCCCATGGCGCGGCTCAGCCACGCATCCGCCGCGTGGCCCTGCGCGAGGCCAACGCAAGGGTCGCGGTGCACGCGAACTTCGAGGCGCTCGCCGTCCGCGGCCAGCGGCACACGAAGCTCGCCCTGACCGGGCGCCTGTAGCGTGAGTCCCTCTGCCGTGATCTGCGGCACGATGCGCGCGAGCCGTGGGTGGGTGCGCTGGCTGAGGAACGTTCCCCGGGAATCGATGAGCATCCACTGGCGGTCCCACTGAAATCCGGTGGCGATCACGCGCGCGCGCTGCTGCGCAATGGCGCGCGCGGATTTCAGCGGATACACGAAGAGGCCTGCGACGGTTGCGATCGTTGCCATGTTTGCGGTCGAGGCGTGCGCTCGCGGCTGCTGGCGGCGTGCGTGCCGGCGCAGTCTGCCATATGCTGCACACTCGCCACGAGCCACGAAAGCAGCACGCATGGGAGCGAAAAGTAGCTCGGACGAGCCGCCGGCGAGCCTGAGCGGGTTCGCGCGCACTGCCGTGGCCGCCATGATGAGCGCGAACGCCGTTTTCGGCGGCCCGCAGGCGCCGGGCCGCACCCAGAGGCCGCCGCTTTATGGTCGGCACTGGATGGCGGTCACCGGCAAGCCGATCGCCGCGACCGCGGGCGCGAAGATCTTCTCGCAGGGCGGCAATGCGGTCGACGCCGCCTGCGCCATGATCGCCGCGGCCGCAACTGCGTGGACGACGCTCTCCTGGGGCGGGGAAACGCAGGCGCTCATCTACAACCCGAACACCCGCAAGGTGGTCGGCATCAACGGACTCGGCGTGGCCCCCACAGGGGCAACGCCCGAGTACTTCCACAAGCTCGGCATGCGGTATCCACCGGAGTATGGACCACTCGCGGCGGTGACACCGGGCACGCCCGGCGGTCTCATGACCATGCTCGCCGAGTACGGGACGCTGAGCCTCGCTCAGGTGCTTGCGCCCGCGATCGAGATGGCGGACGGCTTTCCGATCGACGAACCGCTGGTCCACACCATCGAGCACTTCAAGGACAAGATCAAGGAGTGGCCGGACTCCAGGCGCATCATGTTGATGCATCCCGGCGCGGCGCACGAGGCGCCCGAGCCCGGGGAGATTTTCCGCCAGCCCGAGCTGGCCGCGACGCTGCATAAGCTCATTGAGGCGGAAGCGGCAGCGCGCGCCGCCGGCAAGGATCGCAAGGCCGCGATCTATGCCGCCTACGACCGCTTCTACAGAGGTGACATCGCCCGCGACCTGGTGCAGGCGGTGCGCGAGCAGGGCGGGCTCTTCACCCTCGAGGATCTCGACAACTGGAAAGTGAAGATCGAAGAGCCGGTACACACCAGCTACAAGGGCATCGAGGTGTACAAGCTCACCGCCTGGGTGCAGGGGCCGGTGATGCTGCAGGCGCTCAACATCCTCGAGCACTTCGATCTGCGGTCCATGGGCTACGACAGTGCCCGCTACATTCACACGCTCTACCAGGCGATGAACCTCGCGTATGCCGACCGCGATTTCTACTACGGCGACACGAGCTATTCGCCAGCGCCGCCGGTGCAGGGCCTGCTGTCGAAGGAGTACGCGCGCGAGCGCGCCAAGCTCATCAATCCGGACCGGAACGATCCCGACATCCGGCCCGGCGACCCCTACCCCTTCCAGGGCGGTCGGAACCCATACCTCCCGTACCTCGAGAGCTGGCACACGCGCACGCCGCAACAGACCCCCATCAGCATGGCCGAGTTCGATCGCACTTTCCGCCTCGGCACCACGAGCGTGCAGGCTGCGGACGACAAGGGCTGGGCGGTATCGGTGACACCGAGCGGCGGATGGACTCCGGCGGTGATCGCCGGCCACACCGGCATCGGTCTGAGTCAGCGCATGCAGAGCTTCGTGCTGGACCCCAGAGAGAACCCCTACAACGTCCTCGAGCCTGGCAAGCGGCCGCGCGCGACGCTCACACCGTCGCTTGCGCTCAAGGACGGCAAGCCATTTCTCATCTTCTCGGTGCAGGGCGGTGACACCCAGGACCAGAACCTGCTGCAGTTCTTTCTCAACGTCGTCGAATTCAACATGACCATTCAGGAGGCGAGCGAGGCAGCCAACATAACGAGCTACCAGATGCGCGACTCCTTCGGCGGACATCAGTCCTTTCCGGGTCGCCTCGGACTCAACAGCGCAACGCCCGCCTGGGTACGCAAGCAGCTGACGCAGATGGGCTATGCGCTCGAGTTCGAGGAACGCACCTCGGGCCCGCTGACCGCCATCCTCGTCGATCGCATGCACGGCACGCTGTGGGGTGCCGCGAGCAACTACGGCCAGGATTACGGTATCGGCTGGTGAGGCAGAGCACCCGCCAACTGTGACTTTCTCCACAGTTCCACGGGCTCAAAACCCGCACGACGGCCATACGCTATAACGTAAGTCGGTGTGACCGCGGATTCTGCCGGTCAGCACCCTGCTATGAGCGATCCAAAGACATTCAAGGTTCCACCCGGTCCGACGAAGATCCCCGGCGCCGCGTCCGCGCAGCCTGCGCCCTCAAAGCCTGGGGCGGGCGTCGTGCCGGCGAGACCCGGCGCAGCGGCAATGCCTGCGAAACCCGGCGCGGCGGGGGTGCCTGGGAGACCCGGCGCGCCGGCAGTGGCTACGAAATCCGGTGCGGCCGCAGGGGTTGCGAAAGCCTCGCCCGGCCAGTCGACCGGAAAGGTCGTTCACGATGAGCGCGGCAACGCGGTGTGGGACTGGCTCAAGCAGACCAGCCGCATCGCCATCGAGAGCACCTCGAGGCTCCTGCGCAAGCTCGAAGCGCCGGAGCTCAAAGTGGAGGACACCCAGGACAATGAGCTGCGGCTGATGCCCGACGGCAAGAACTGCGCGGGCGGCGGCTACGATCCTTACAATCAGGTAAACAAGGGCAAGCCCGGACGCAAGTAGCGCGAGTGCGACCCTCGGCGGCCGCTGCGCAGACTGACGAGCCGCCCCACACCAACACGCGCCATCCACGAACGGCGCCGCGCAGCGAGAGTTGCGAACCTTGCGCGTTCCGTGCTGTCATCCTTGAGTCCGGTTCAACGCCCAAGGGTTCTTCATGGAAGCCAGAAAACTCTCACATCCGCGCGCGTCGCCCTTTCAGCTGTCGCTACGCGTCCGCCATCCCTCGCTCGACCCTGCCGAAATCTCGCGCCAGCTGGGCACGAAAGCCGAGTACTCCTTTCGTGCCGGCGATCCGCGCCCGTCGCGCAGTGGCCTCGCGCCTGCTTCGGTGCACGCTGAGAGCTACTGGCTGGGCGCTCTGAATCCCGCCGAATGGCCGGCAGACCCCGCGGTGACCGACGATCCTCTGCTGAAGATCGCACGTGAACGACTCCCCGCGCTGAGCCGCAGTCTTGGCTGGGCGCTCTCCGTTTGCGCGTTGCGCTTCTTCAGCGTGCATGCGCCGCTGCTGCGGCGAATCCGTGCCGAAGGCGGTCAGGCGAGCGTGCTGATCACCATGTCGACGACCGATGTCAACAGCTTCAGCCTGGTGCCGGAAGTGAGCCGCATCTTCAGTGAGCTCGGCATTGCGCTCGAGTTCGAGTTCGGCAGCGAATGAGCCCGTGATTCGCGTACCCCGATGAAAGTGTGAGAAAGGATCGGCCGAGCCTCACGGCGCAGCGCGTCGCGGTGAGTCGCGCGGCGCATCAGCTGTACGACGATCCGCGAATCCTCGACGATCCGATCGCCGCACGCATCATCGGTCCGCAGGGCGAGGCGGAGCTGCTTACGCACCGCCGCCGCTTCGACACGCGCCTTGCGTGTCGGCTGCGCGCCTTCCTCGTGGCACGCAGTCGCCTGGCCGAGGAGGCACTCGTTGCCGCCATGGCGTCTGGCGTGCGGCAGTACGTGGTGCTCGGCGCCGGTCTCGACACGTTCGCTTTTCGCAGCCCCTATTCCGCCGCGCGGCTGCGGGTTTTCGAGGTGGATCATCCGGCGACCCAGGCATGGAAGCGCGACCAGCTCTCGGCCGCCGGCATCCCACTCCCCGAGTCACTGACATTCGTGCCGCTCGACTTCGAGACACAGACGCTCGCGACGGCGCTGCGCGAGGCGGGACTGGAGTGCGCGCAGCCGGCCTTCTTCTCCTGGCTCGGTGTCACCATGTATCTCACGCCGGATGCAGTCATGGCCACGCTCCGCTACGTCGCGAGCACGCTGCCAGAGCACAGCGGCATCGTGTTTGATTACGTCGTGCCGTTGGCGAGCTTAGGCGTGGTGCCTCGCCTCGCGGCGCGTGCGCTGCTGCTTCGCGTGGCGGCGGCCGGCGAGCCGTGGCAGGCGTTCTTCGATCCGGGCGTGCTCGCGGCTGAGCTGCACGCGCTCGGCTTCACGCACACCGAGGACCTGGGCCCTGAGGAAATCAACGCGCGATTCTTCTGCAATCGACGCGATGGCTTGCAGGTCGCGGGGCTCGGTCGCGTGATGCGCGCGCAGCGCTGAGCGATGCTCACTCGCCGCCGAATATCGTACGCATTCGCTGCGTGTCGCCGTTCGCCTTGCGGATCTGCACCTCGCGCCACTCGCGATCCGGTGTTTGTGGCATGGCGAGGATCGCCTCACGTGCCTGCGCCAGTCGATGCTTGAGCAGCGGTCGCAGCGCGGCGAGCGGCGCGGCGGCCTGCAATTCCTGCTCGGTAACTGCGAGCTCGGTGTCGCAGTAGGAGCGGAAGTACTCCCGGTACCACTCCTCGTACAGCTGCAGCGGCTCTTCGAAGGCCGCGTCGTGCATCAGGTGCTCGGCGAGGTGTTGTGTCGCTACGTAGCTTGAACTGCAGCGGATGTAGTTGCCGTGCTCCGTGAGCAGAGCGTTGCAGTAGTCGCGGTTGCCGTAGAAGAGCGAAAAGAGTCGTAGGCGCTTCGCGCCCGTGATGTGCCGCTCGCGGATGTACTCGAACAGCGCCCGACGATGTACGAGAGCGAACGCGGTCATGCGCAGCGCAATCACCTGGCGCGTGATGCGCGCCTGGTCGGCAACGCTGCGCATCAGCACCGCGTGCTCGGACTCCCAGCGCCGGTAGGTGTCAGATCGCTCGAGCACACGGCTCGCGACGAGATCAGCGGGCGCGTGCGAATACGCCGACATCTCGACCCGAGACTCGGACTCAGCCATGAGGCGGGAGTGTTTGTACGCATGAATCAGCATGCGTCCCTTCTTCGGTCGTTCTATCTTCCAGTCGTTCCGGTAAGTCTCCGCGCTCTGGCGCGCGCGTGCAACGGTGAAGAGTGCCTACTTGAACTGCCAAGGCTCTGTTACAGGCAGGTGAAACCATGCTCGGCATCCACGATTACTGGCTCTTCATCGCCACGGGAATCCTGCTGAACCTCACGCCAGGGCAGGACACGATGTACATCCTTGGGAGAAGTCTCAGCGGTGGGCTGCGTGCCGGCGTCGCTTCAGCGCTCGGCATCAGCGTCGGCAGCATCGCTCACACACTCGCGGCGGCTGCGGGACTCTCGCTGCTGCTCGCCACCTCGGTGCTCGCATTCACGCTGGTGAAGCTCGCAGGCGGAGCCTATCTGCTCTTCCTCGGTGTACGACTACTATTCACGAACAGCGCCAAGCGGCTACAGCCGGATCCGCAGGTGAAGTCTACATGCGGCAGCGCCGCACACGCCTTCGCCCAAGGCATCCTCACCAACGTGCTGAACCCGAAGGTCGCGCTGTTTTTCCTCGCCTTCCTGCCGCAGTTCATCAGCCCGGCGAGCCCGACGAAGACGCTGGCATTTCTCGCCCTCGGCGCGACGTTCATCGCGACCGGCACGATCTGGTGCCTGGTGCTCGCGCTTGCCGCAGCGCGGTTGCGCGGATTCCTGGCGCGAAATCCGGGCGCGCGCACGTTGATCGATCGCGCCACCGGTGGCCTTTTCGTGCTGCTCGGGGCGCGGCTCGCCTTCAGCCGCTAGCCCGTCGAGAGTTTCTGCTGCAATGCGGTGATGGCCGCGGCTTTCG
>Ga0187783_10001849_pt1 | contig 15636 bp, 10 predicted proteins | sample 1015_SJ02_MP02_2_FD_132471 | JGI IMG/M metagenome (GOLD analysis project Ga0187783, IMG submission 132471) | Tropical peat soil microbial communities from peatlands in Department of Meta, Colombia - 1015_SJ02_MP02_20_MG | ecosystem: Environmental > Terrestrial > Soil > Wetlands > Peat | place... | reverse complement strand
CCGCACCGATGCCTGACGTTAGGTGATCATATCCCGGCGCAATATCGGTCGTTAGCGGCCCAAGCGTATAGAAGGGCGCCTCGCCGCATTCTTCGAGCTGCTTTTCCATATTGATCTTGATCTTATGTATCGGGATATGGCCGGGCCCTTCGATCATCACCTGACAGCCCTTGTCCCAAGCGATTTTTGTGAGTTCGCCAAGCGTCTCAAGCTCGGCGAACTGGGCCCGGTCATTGGCGTCGGCGATCGAGCCAGGGCGCAATCCGTCGCCAAGCGAGAAGGAGACATCATAAGCGCGCATGATGTCGCAAATCTCATCAAAGCGCTCATAAAGGAAGCTTTCCTTGTGGTGCGCGAGGCACCAGCGCGCCATGATCGAGCCGCCGCGCGACACGATACCCGTCACCCGCTTCGCGGTAAGCGGAACATAGGCGAGGCGCACGCCGGCGTGGATTGTAAAGTAATCGACGCCTTGCTCGGCCTGTTCAACAAGCGTGTCGCGGAACACCTCCCATGTGAGCTTGACGGGATTGCCATCGACCTTTTCGAGCGCCTGATAAATCGGTACCGTTCCAATGGGCACCGGCGCATTGCGGATTATCCAGTCGCGGATGTTATGGATATTGCGCCCGGTCGAAAGATCCATGACGGTGTCGGCGCCCCAGCGAATCGCCCAGACCATTTTTTCGACTTCCTCGGCGGCAGAAGAAGTCACCGCCGAATTGCCGATATTGGCATTGACCTTAACCAAAAAATTGCGGCCGATGACCATCGGCTCAAGCTCGGGGTGATTGATGTTGGCGGGAAGAATGGCGCGCCCGCGCGCGATCTCATCGCGCACAAATTCGGGGGTGACATAGGGCGGAATCGAAGCGCCATAACTCTCGCCATCTTGAAGCCGCGCCTCGGCCCCTTCCGCCATGCCTTCGCGGCAAAGATTTTCCCGGGCGGCGGCAAAAACCATCTCGTCCGTAATGATGCCAGCGCGGGCAAATTCATATTGCGTGACAAGGGCGCCCGGGCGGCCTTTGCGGGGAGACCGGGTCGCTGGGCAAGGCGGCACCAAATAGGCCGTGCCAATGGTGCCATTATCCTCTGGCCGCACCGGCCGCCCGGTGTAGTGGCCAAGGCCGTCGCGGCGGGCAAGCCAAGCCTCGCGAATGGGATCGAGCCCTCTCGACAGGTCGATTGAGGCGCCGTCTTCCGTGTAGGGTCCAGACGAATCATAGACCCTGACCGGCGGCTCGCCAGCCGAAGCATCAAGTGCAATTTCCCGGAAAGGCACTTTGAGGCCGCCCTCAAGATGCTTATAGACCTTTTTTGAGCCCGGCAGCGACCCGCAGGTCACGCTGTGCGGAACGCGTTTTTGCAGCTTGTCGTGAATATTCATCGCGCCTCTCCGCTTGAAAATCTTCCAGCGAAGCGGGAGCGGATGCCAGGCGCACTTAGGCCCAGCCCTGCCCGTCCCTGCGCTGGCATTACCCAGATTCAGGTTCTATGGGTTTGATCTCAGCCGCTTATTGTGCAGCACCCCAAGGCGAACGTCCAATATAGGCCGTTGGTGGGTGTTGAGCAAGCCGCGCCGCAAAGCAAAAAGGGAGACAATCTCGAAGCGTCACCTTTGAGGGAAAGGTTGGTTACCTTTCGAGCTATTCCACTAATTGTTTCTGAAACGCGGCGCGCCGGCCCATTTCAGCGGCGATGTAGTCCGCAAGGCGCAAAGCCAATGCTGCGATGGTAATTGTCGGGAAATCTCCTCCGGCTGTGGGGAATACCGAACTTCCGGCGACATAGAGATTGCTTGTCCCATGCACCCGGCAATTCCTGTCCACGACGCCCAGTTTGGGGGAATCATGCATGCGGGTTGTGCCCATATGGTGCCAACACCCCTCCTTAGCTAAAGTGGTTGGCCATTCTCCACCCTCAATCGGCGGATCGAGAATCACATCTGCGACACCCGCGGTTGTTAATTCTTGCGCGATAATGGCGAGGCTCCGGTCAAATGTGCGCTTGACCTCTGAGCCAAGACGCCAATCGACGTTCACCCGCTTCATGCCAAGCCGGTCGCATTTGTGGGAGAGAGTCACCCTGCTCGCGGGATCTGGAAGCGGCTCGACAATAGCCTGGAACCTCGAACGTTTGATCAAGCGTGGGAATCGCAAAATGCGGGCGAGAATGAATTGGGCAAAGTGTGCCGGGCGGGCCGAGACCGCAATAATGTCGTGAGCGAGACTTTCATCAAACTTGGCCTCCCGCGCAAGCCTGTGTTTGATGCGGCCGAGCGCTTCCCAACCTTCGGTATCGTGCCAGACTAAGAGGGATGAGAAGCATATGCGGGCGTTTAGCAGGCGCTCTTTGGCCTGCAATTCTGGACTAAGCGCGAATTGCGCGGCAACGCATGCCCCATGTGCTGCGAGGGCTTTGTTATGGTAATTGAACAGGACGTCATAAAGCATACGGCCCGAGCATTCGTTCCGGAAACGGATCTCGCCGGTTAGCAGGCGTGGATGGTCCATAAAATAGCGGCCAACCAAATCATGATCGTTTCCAATGCCATTGGGCCTGGCCTTGTTGGACGCGAGCAGGAGGCGAGCGTTCTCAATCCCGCCCGTGGCAAGCACAAAAATTTTCGCCGATGCTACAACCGATCTACCGGTCAGAGTTTTCACCTGCACCGAGCGGACTGCCGGACCCGCACTGGCGTCAATTTCGACAACATTAGCATAAAGATAAACTCGGACCATTTTAGATTTGGCTAGTTCGTCCCGGTAGAGCCTGGCAAAGCGCGCCGGAGGACTGAACTGCGAGATTCCGGTAACGACCCGGGCCGGGTTCATCTTAATCGGCTGAAATTGCGGGTTATCAATCGCGTCAATCCAAAAATCCACGCCGTATCGGTTTGGGCCAAGCCGAAGTAGACTGTGGCTGCGCTCGTAGTAAGGATTGAGTTCTGACTTTCCAAACGGCCAGCCGCTGTTCGGAATCCAATCGCGCCGTTCGAAATCATGCTCCTCGAGCGGTCGGCACCATCCTCCCCAACAATTGCTGCTCCCCCCGAGGTAGCGGCTGCGGCAGCCATCGGCAAATCGATAGGGAAGGCCAATGCTTTCTCCCCGGTAAAGGTCCCGCGTCGCCTCATCCGACTTGAATCCACCGCTTTCCAAAACGCAGGTTTCAAGCCCATGTTTTTCGAATTCCAGCGCAAGTGAGATACCGGCAACCCCGCCGCCGATAATGCAAACCTCGGATTGGATAAACGATCCATCATCAAGTTGACGCGTGTCGATGAACATATTTTCTTACACTCATCTGTGAAATAGGATTGAAGCTTCAGAATTTATTCTCGGGCGATAAAACGAGCGGGGCCTCGGGTACAAGAAACCCCACACCCCGGCCTCGCGCCCCATAAATCAGGATCATATGCGTGAAATCATCGTAGACGGCCAAAGCCCAATAATGCGCAAAAATCTTATGGAATCAACTCAAGTTATGAAGAAAAATTCCCCGTTCTGCTAAAATGAAAAAACTAAAGTTAATATCCATATTTTATTTGCGTCTGGAATAAAAAAAGAAACGCGACTCGACGCCGCCCACAAATCCCCTCCTCAAGTCGTATGGCGAAGGCGTTATTGAGCACGAAAATCCAATTTCATTTACGAGTTTATTTGTTCTTTCCTATTCCAGGAACTGGCCATTTGCTCAATACCCTTCATATTCACGGCGGGGAGCGCTCTCATGCCAGCGGCCAAGCACAAAGAACAATAGTGCGGCAATGCCAGCATAAATTGCAATTCCAGTGAGGTGAGGGTGAGTTCGGCAGACACTTGGGGATGTTCAGCCGGTAGCCAGCCTCGGCGATACGGAATGGGAAATCCGCGCCACAGGGCGTTTGCAAGAACACCCGTTGCCTACGGGCCACGGCGGCCGCACAGAAGGGCCGTCATTGACAAAAGCCGATGCATCGCGCCTCTTGTGACCGCTGGGCGATGAATGGAGAAACCTGACATTGGCTGGCGGACCGGGTCCTAACTTTCACACATTGGAGGAATTTGCCGCCGCCAAATTGGCGGCGCTGGAGCGTGCGTCTTTGCGCCGCAGCCTTTCCGTGAGCCTTCGGGAGGACGGACCGTGGGTCGTCCGCGAAGGCCGCCGGTACTTGTCCTTCTCATGCAACGATTATCTCAACCTCACGCATCATCCAGCACTCAAAGCCGCTGCCATAGCAGCAATTGAGCACTATGGCGCGGGCGCAGGCGCGTCCCGGCTTGTGACCGGCAACCATCCCTTGCTGGGCGAGATCGAGGAAAGGCTTGCGCGGCTGAAGGGAACCGAGGCAGCCTGCGTTTTTGGCTCGGGCTATCTTGCAAATACAGGCATCATTCCCGTGCTTGCGGGCGAACACGATCTCATCTTGATCGACGCGCTGGCGCATGCCTGCCTTTGGGCTGGGACTCAATTGTCGCGCGCGCGGACCGTCGCATTCCGGCACAATGACGTTGCGCATGCAGAGGCGTTGCTCAAAGAGCAGCGGCCGCGGGCGCGCCGCGCGCTTCTCGTGACCGATGGGGTTTTTTCGATGGATGGCGATCTTGCGCCACTCGCGGACCTTGCCGCACTTTGCGCATCCTATGACGCTTGGCTCATGACCGATGACGCCCATGGGCTAGGCGTCATTGGCGCGGGACGCGGCTCGGTGCAGGCTGCGCTCGAAAGCGCCGTCCCGCTCCAGATGGGAACGCTGTCCAAGGCCGTTGGCAGCTATGGCGGTTATCTCTGTGCGTCCAAGGTTGTGATCGATCTCATAAAGACGCGCGCCCGGACTTTGATTTATTCGACCGCCTTGCCGCCGGCCATGGCGGCGGCGGCAATCGCCGCGTTGACGATTATTGAAAACGAGCCAGGCCTCTGCGCAAAGCCACTCGCCAATGCTCAGTCATTTACGTCCCGTCTTGGCCTTGATGAGGCGCAGAGCCCGATCGTGCCCCTCGTTCTCGGCACGCCCGAAGCGGCAATGGAAGCCTCGCACGCACTGGCGGAGGAAGGATTTTTGGTCACCGCAATCCGGCCGCCAACCGTGCCGAAGGGAACCGCCCGGCTGCGTTTTGCTTTCACCGCCCACCACCCCGATGAGGAGATTGTCCGCCTTGCGCAAGCCGTCCGTCCGCTCTGCGAATTTGCGCGAGCGCGTAAAAGCGCGCACGAGGGCGCTTGAGTGCCAGCCATTTTCATCACGGGCTCTGGAACCGGCGTCGGCAAGACCTTCGTGATGAGAGGTTTGATCGCCTATTTCCGGTCAGCCGGGAGGCCGGTCGATGCCCTCAAACCAATCATAAGCGGCTTTGAACCGGCGGCGCCGCTGGAGAGCGATACGGCGCATATCATTGCAGCACTTGGGCGCAGCGTGACGGCGGACGAAATAAAACGCATTTCCCCCTGGCGCTTTCGCGCGCCGCTTTCACCGGACATGGCCGCGCGCGCTGAAGGAAGAACGATCGATTTTGAAACCGTCACCGGTTTCTGCCGCGCTGCAATCGCGGCTACGAGCGGTACCTTATTGATCGAAGGCATCGGCGGAATCATGGTTCCGATCGGCCCCCGACAGACTGTTCTCGATTGGGTGGCCGCGCTTCGTCAGCCCTTGATTCTTGTCGGCGGCAGCTATCTCGGAACGATCAGTCACGTGCTTTCAGCGCAGGATGTGCTTTTGCGGCGTGGGCTTGATCTGCGGGGCGTTGTCATCTCCGAGAGCGAGGGCACGCCGCCGCCACTTTACGAGGTTTTGACAACGATGAGGAATTTCGTATCCCTGCCGCTGATTGGCTTGCCACGGCAGGCCGCGGACGGTGAACTAAGCAAGGCCTTTCAATGCTTGGCAGAGCTGTTCGCCTGATTTTCCGCGGGCTTGGCGGGCGTGGCGGCGGCTGGCTTGACGTAGCCGAGCCGGTCACGCGCTAACGCCTCGTTGTGCTGAGCGGCAGCTTCGAGTTCGCTCGCCATTGCCTTAAGCTCGTCCTTAGTTTTGGGTTTGTCTCCTTCGCGATCCGCTCCGGTGAGCGGCACGTAATCGAGGCTCTCGGGCGGCGGGCGGGTTTCGCGCACGAAGTCCTTGGCCTCCGGCACATCGGCGAACAGGTGCGTGCTGAGGAGCGTGTCCAGGGGCGAGCCGCCAGCCTTTGCATCTTGCCCGGAAAGCGCAAAAACCAGCGAAAGCCCAATTCCGGCGCAAAGCCGGCGCAATATGATTTGGTGCCTCGCTTGCTCCTGCATTCTAGCCGCTCTCCTAAGTCCTTGCCGCTTGGGCCCATCCGGTTGCGCGCTGCCATAATCCAGGCCTATTGTGTCGGAAACGCGACGAAAGGCCTCAAAGTGAATGGCGTCAGCGCGTTGAGGAGAGGTTCGCGCAAGCCTATATCACGGTGCATGGGGCGCTAGACTCGTTCAGACGCTCATGGCGGGAGCGGCTGCGTTAAAGCCTGTGGGCAGAGCCTTTTCAGTTAACAACAACGCATGGAAAAACCAAAATCGCAGAAACCAAATGAGCTCGCAAGAAAATCCCCAATCGGAGCCGGCGGTCCATAGTCAGCACAGTCTGTCCGCAGTGGCGTTGAAAGCCCCGGCCCCGGCCAATCTCCTGCAAGAATCCGCAAATTTAGCCGTTGCGATAGAGGAGCCGTGCACGCTCCAAAACCAAGCGATTGCGCCAGATAACGCGCCGAGCAACAGTTCGCAAACACCGCCGGCTCAGGGATCTCCGGCAGAGGGAACCGGAAGAGCCGCTGCTTCGGCAACGCCCGACTTTGAGCGTATCGTCCTAAATTTTGCGCGCCTCATGGAACAGGGAGGCCGCGCGCTTGCCGCCTATTTCAGCAAGCCCCAAACCGGGGCTCAGACCGAAGTCTCCGAGAGCCTCGCTGATGCATACCGTTCGCTCAGCCAAATCACCGCGCATTGGTTCGGCGATCCGGCGCGGGCGCTCGAAGCGCAAACCTCCCTTGCCGCGAAGTTCCTCGCATTATGGGCGAGCAGCCTGCGCCGCTTATCAGGCGAGCCGGATAAGCCGGTCGTGCCCCTCGACCCCTCAGACAAAAGATTTGCCGCTGCGGAGTGGCGCGAGGTTCCCTATTTCGATTTCCTGCGCCAGGCACATGCCTTAGTCTCTCAATGGGCCGACGATCTTATCCAGCGTACGTCCGACGTCGACCCGCGGGTGCGCGAGAAGGCCAGGTTTTACCTGCGGCAGATCTCGAGCGCCTTGGCGCCGTCGAATTTCCTCGCCACCAATCCCGAACTCATCAAAGAAACCTGGGAAACGAGCGGCGAGAATCTCGCCCGCGGCGCCGAGCTTCTGGCAAAAGATATGGAAGCGGGCAAGGGGACGCTCAAGATCAGCCAAACTGACACCTCGAAATTCGTGCTTGGGGTCAATATCGCGGTGAGCCCCGGCAAAGTTATTTTTCGTAATGACCTTATGGAACTTATTCAATACGCGCCTGCAACGGACGAAGTGTTCAAGCGCCCCCTGCTTATCGTTCCTCCCTGGATCAACAAGTTTTACATTCTCGATCTTAATCCTGAAAAAAGCTTCGTTCGGTTCGCGGTGGAGAATGGGATCACCGTGTTCATGATTTCTTGGGTTAATCCTGACCAGCGCCACCGCAGAAAGGGATTCGAGGCCTATATGAGGGAAGGAATATTCGCTGCGCTCGATGCGATTGAGACAGCGACCGGCGAATCCAAGGTTGCGGCGATAGGTTATTGCATCGGCGGCACGCTCCTCGCCATGACGCTGGCCTTTATGGCCCAGACCGGAGACAAAAGGATTGCGAGCGCAACCTTTTTCGCGGCTCAGACAGATTTTAGCCAGGCCGGCGATCTTCGCGTCTTCGTCGATGAAACCCGGCTGCGGACGCTCAAGGAGAAACTCTCAGCGACGGGCTACCTCGAGGGATCCGCTATGGCTTCCGCCTTCAACATGCTGCGGCCCGAGGACCTGATCTGGTCTTATGTCGTCAACAATTACATGAAGGGAAAACCGCCGCATCCCTTTGATCTTTTAGCCTGGAACGCCGACTCGACGCGGATGACCGAGGCCTGCCACCTTGCGTATTTGCGCGATTGCTACCTCGAAAACAAGCTCGCGAAAGGCAGAGCAAAATTGGGCGGCAAGACGCTCAAATTGGCAAATATTACGATACCGGTCTACCACATGGCGACGCGCGAGGATCATATCGCCCCCGCAAGATCTGTCTTCCTTGGCGCCAAGCTCTTGGGCGGAAACGTCCGTTTTGTCCTTGCGGGTTCCGGGCACATCGCGGGCGTCATTAATCCCGCTAGAAAGCCCAAATACCAATATTGGGTGGGACCGGCGCCGGAAGGCGAACTCGAGGCGTGGTGTGCCGTGGCGGAAGAACGCAAAGGAAGCTGGTGGCCCGATTGGCTAAAATGGGTCACCCGGCAATCAACCAAGAAAGTCCCGGCGCGGCAGCCCGGCGAGGGAGCTCTCGCGCCTATTTGCGACGCACCCGGCGAATATGTGCGGGTGCGCTATTGAGGCGGTGCAGCAGCTGCAGGGGCGTTATCGCTTATCTTGAATTCGACTCGGCGGCCATTCTGAGAACGGTTTCCTGCAAGACTGGTGCTGCGGCCCTCGACCGTCGTGTTTTCGCTGGCCTGCGGTGGAGGATGGAAGACGCCATGACCGTTGGCGATAAGCGCGCCGGGATCAACGCCCGCCCGGATGAGCGCGCCGCGAATGGCATTTGCGCGTCTTTGCGAGAGCCTCATGTTGGAGAGGGGCCGGCCCGCACCATCCGTGTAACCGGCGATTTCGACCACCGTTCCCTTCGGCAATTGTTTGATTAGCTTTGTAACCTTCGGCATATCGTGCCTGCCGGCGGCGATCGGCGTTGCGCGATTAGCTGCGAAATAAACGACCGGGAACATTGGTCCGGCCACGTTTGGAGGGGCGGACTCGTTTGCAGCGATTTTCCGCAGAGGCGGCGGTAACGCTGACCCGGGTAAAGCCCAGCCGCCGCCGGCAGTGCTAAGCGGCGCGCTCCCGGATGTTGCTGCTCCAGGCTGGGGCGAGGCAGACTCTTTCCGGGCTGTATCTTGCGCGAGCTGACCGGCGCCGCGATCACTTATTCCGACAAAATATCCGAAGAGCAAACCAAGAATCATCAGCATTGTGACGCAGGGAATAATCAAACCGCCGAGCACGGGCTCGGCATCTGCCCTATTTGTTCCGAGCGCCTGTCTAAGGTCTTTGCAGCGGGCTGAGAATTCCTTGGAGGAAGCAGACTCACGCCGGGGCACGGCGCGCATGAGCCGCGAAGCTGACGCACAAATCGCCGCCGGAATTGCTCCACCTTGCGCCCGGAGAGCGACGACCTTGGGGATCGCATAGCCCAAAATGGTTCGCGCGAAGCAATGGCTGACTCCAACCTTGGCGGCAATCCGCTGCACAACCTCGCTGCCGAGAGTTTGTTCGGCCTCTTCCCCCGAAAGTGGAACAGGGTCCGAACCGTTAAGCCAGGAAGCAACCTCGAGGCGAAAGCCAGCATCGTTGCATTTTTCGACAAAACCGCGGACCCCGCCTGGCCGTTTTGAGATATAGCGGCGAGTCTCATCGATAAACGCGCGAGCCTTTGGCCCTAGGCAATAACGCTCATCGATTTCCTGAACGAGACTGTCAAAGGTAGCCATATTACCTCATCTCCTTCTCGAACATTTGCTGTTGGTCCAAGCGTGCGCTGTAGCGGCACTTATACCTCCTCGATGTGGGACAACGCCTTTTGCAGGCGGAAGTTGCGCTGGAGGCTGGCCGTTTGCGCCCGGCTCTGGGTTGCGGGCAATCAAGAACCGGCCGCTCAGGACCAGCGCCAGTAAAGAATCGATAGCGGGGGAGCCGATAAAAACATGCTGCGCCGACGATTTGCATCCGCTGCCAACGAATGCCGCGGTCCGGCCGGCAAGGCGCGCGTTAGCGCAGACGGGCGATCGCCGCGGGAACGGGTACAAGCAAAGCCTGCAGCGGTTTCGCTGGACAAACGACAATACGGCGACTTAGACTTGGATTATCATTAAAATGTCATCTTGCTCGCGGAGCGCGCGCAATGACTGGCGCGATCTTAGCCGTGCTGCTTGCCGTCGCCGTCTGCCTCGGCCTCTTTTTTCTGGTTTGGCGGCTTATCAACAAATTATGAGAACTGGCTGCGCGTTTGCCTCGCCGACTGTGGCGGGCCGCAGCGCCACATGCCGGTAAACGGCCGCTTTACCCCTCGCCCGGGGAACAAGCGGCACCCGTCTTTAGAGGCTTGGTTGCGCCAGGCTAGTAATCGGGGTTCGATTTAAGGCGACGCGATTTGATTCGGCAAATTTCAAATGGCTTTGGATCCCTCATTTCTCGGGCAGAGGCTCGGGATTGTCCGACAGGCGGCGCAAATAGGCGACGATATCGGCGCGCTTGGCTGGATCGGTTTCGCCGGCAAAGGTCATTTTTGTGCCCGGGGCAAAGGCCTTGGGATTTGCCAGGAATGAGTCGAGATCGGCGGAGGTCCACGTCCCACCCTTGGATTTTAGCGCGTCGGAATAATCAAAGCCTGCGGCAGAGCCTTTTGCCCGGCCGGCGGCGCCGTAAAGCGGCGGCCCGATCTTGGCGGCGACGCCTTTTTCGAAGCTATGGCAGGCCTGGCACGCCTTTGCGTCCGCCTCGCCTTTCTTTGCATCGGCTGTGGCCAATCTTTCCGCGATCGGCCGCGTTTCGCGCACCAACGAAGCCTTGCCGTCCGCCTGTGAGGCCTCTGGCGCGGCCGGAATGACATAGCCGGGTTTGAGCGGCTTAAGGCGAGCGAAAATTTCGCCCGAAATGACATTGAGCGACACGGCCAGGAGCAGCGAAGCTAAGGCGGCGCCCGCGATTTTGTTCAGCTCGTAGGAATCCAAGGCAATTACCTTCGGTGACTTCACGCTGGCCCCAAACCCGAAGCGCCTCGTCAAGCCGGTGCGAAAATTCGTCGTTGGCGTGACACGCCCCGCGAGCGGCACAATGGCGTGGGCCGCGGTTTAGCTAGCGGCCCCGGTGTCAGATCGCCCGCAACTGGTCCGTGCGAATTCCGCGCCACGCGCCCCTTGGCGCATCATGGCAAGGCCTGTTGCAAACCGGACGCCGCAGGGTTGTGCCATTCTTGAGTGTCTTTCACGCAAAACCCGCAAACAGCCATGCAGGCGTGTGCATTTTAGACTTTGACCTCAACTCCGGGCACTGGCGCAGTCCTGGCGCTCGCGGCCACGACAGGGGGCCTGTAATAGGCGCACCGCACCCTTTTCACGAGGAGCTTACTCAGGGAGTGGGGGTTGTGGGAGTTGCCCCAAGCAGAGTTCTGGTATTGATTGCCTGAGTGGTGATAGGCACATTTTGTATCCCGACCAGCACGCTCGTAGCGGTCGCAGCGACCTGAGTGACATAGGTCAGGAATTTGCCCGATTCGACGGAAGCGGCATTGGCTACGAAGAGGATGTCATCATTGCGCATCTGAAACCTGGTCGTCATGAAATAACCGCCGGGATCACGGAAGCTAATCCAGAAAATAACCGGGACGAGGGGCCCGTCAAATTTGGACATTTCGGCGCCGAGGAGCTGGGCGACTTCCCGCGGCTCCTGCCGATAGACGAAAACTGAGCCCGCATCAGCTTGAACGTCGGCGAGGCCGCCGGCCTTGCCCAGGGCTTCCGCGAGGTTGAGCCGCCAGGCGTCGAAGGTAATTTGCGCTTGGTTGTTGCCGGCCAGGTTGAGGCCGAAGGCGCCAAGAGAAATGAATTTTTGCTGCTCTTGATAGACATATATACGGTCGCCAGGCAGCACAAAAATGTTGTTTTTGGGCTCCATAACGAGGTTTTCGAAGGGCACTGTGGCACGCTTTCCGCCCCGCTCCAGCATTACCCAGCTGGCGTAGCCGGGCCCGGAGATTCCGCCGGCGCGGGTGATTGCGTCGAGAACGCGATCCTGGGCGCCAGTTGCGGGCATTGCGAAGCGCAGCGGCGTGTTCACCGATCCAATCACGCTGATCAAGGAGGTGCGCTGCTGTTCCAAAGCCACAATCACCTGGGGTTCGATCGCCCGGTTCTTGATTTTTTCCACAATGTCATCCTGCACCTGGACGTTGGTGCGCCCGGCCGCCCTGATGAGCCCCGCATAGGGAACAGTGATGTTACCGTTATTGTCGACGATCTGAGGCGGAAGACTTACAAAATTGCCCGGCCGTACGCCCGCTTCGAGGGGGATGAACAAACCGCCGGCCGCGGCTTCGAAAATCGTAACATCGACCACATCGCCGATTCCAAACGTAATATTCTTCGGGGGCCGCTGGTCGGTAAATGCCCCTGCGAGGCCTTTCGGCTCATGGGCCGCAAGAATATCGATGACCGGAGGGGTAAGCCTTACCAGCGCATAGGGAACGGTCTCGGACACCCCGGATTGAATGTCCCACGATTCCGGTCCAGGGCCCGAGAAAAATGCGCAACCGCCAGTCTCCAGCAGGGCAATACCGAAAAGTGCAATGGATCCGTATCGCAAGCCGAGCATGAATATTCCCCTGCAGGCAACTTCCCCGATAAGGTGACCGAAAATAGCAGCTTGTCGCGCGAAAGCGCAGCTGTTTTCTGCCGCGCGGCACAGTATCCGCGGGAGTGTTACAAAATTGGCACAGCTCTACTTTACCCGGATGAGAAAGGGCAGAAGCAAGAGCGCCAAATTTGAACCGCGAAAGTCGCAGGACCGGTGTTGCCGGGGCCTTTCCCGGGCGGATTGCGGCCGAAAAGCGGCCAGACCGCGCAAATGAAATCGCCAAGCGTTCCGGCCTCCCCCTGAAGATCGCAGCGAAAATAGATCCCCTCTGCGCCAACTATTCCGCGACCCCGTTTTGCCGAGCTTTTTTGAATATGTGAACTTATTCCAACTGACGATCGGCGAGTCGCGGCTTGACCTGAACTTCCATCGTCACGGCGAGGATGTGACGCTCGATGTGCTGAAGCGGACAGGCGATGCTAAGGTCCTACTCGCTAAATGACAATGCGGGACTTTGATGCTCCAGTGCCGTCTGATATGGCAACTTCGATCTTGTCCAGCCAAGAAAATACACGCAAGCCCACTGGCTAATGCGGTATAGCCTCCGGCGCAAGGCAGAGAAGCAGGAGTCATCCGGGCAAGGGAACCGGGATTTGAATGGCGAACGAATGCATCGCGGCGGGCCAATTCGCTAGATTGACGGATTCCGAGCGCTTGAATCGCGCCACAGCCTTGGTTGCGGCGCTCGGCCAGCGGGCGATTGTTCTCGTCGGATTGATGGGATCCGGCAAAACGTCGACGGGCCGGCGCCTCGCCCAGGAGCTCGGAATCGATTTTGTCGATTCGGATGCAGAAATCGAAGCGGCGGCGGGCGTGCCGATCTCCGCAATCTTTGCGCGGCACGGAGAGGATTTTTTCCGCGACGGGGAGCGCCGCGTGATCGCTCGCCTCTTAAGCAAAGGACCGCGGGTCGTTGCCACAGGCGGCGGCGCGTTTATGTGCGAGGAGACAAGATCAAACATCAGCTCGGCGGGAATATCCGTCTGGCTTAAGGCCGACCATGAAGTGCTTTGGCGCCGCGTTCGCAAGCGCCCGCATCGTCCGCTTTTGCAAAACGACGCTCCAGAACAAACGCTCCGCGCCCTGATAGCTCAGCGCTATCCGGTTTATGCCCTGGCCGATGTGACGGTTGATTCGCCAGATGGTCCGCATGATTTCGCGGTCGAAGCTGTAATTGCAGGGCTTGAATCCCATCTTGGTCTTGCGCCTGCACTGCCGGAGCCAAGCCAGGAAGGAAGGTATCTCTCGTCCCGGCAGCCGCCCGTAGCACCCAACCTGCCTTCGCCGGAGCCCGCCGAAGTGCGGGTTGCGCTTGGGACAAGAAGCTATGTGATATTGATCGGCCCCGGACTTATCGCGCAAGCAGGAGGTTACATGAGGCGCCTTGCGCCCGGGGCGGGCTGCGCCATCGTCACGGACGAAAACGTGGCAGGCTTGCATTTGCCCGCCCTCGAACGTGCGCTCGGTGAGGCCTCGATCCGCCATGCAAGCTTGATTGTGCCTGCGGGCGAACAGTCGAAGTCCTTTGAAATCTATCAAAGAGTGTGCGAGGCGATCATAGCGGCCAGGCTCGAGCGCGGCGACGTCGTGATTGCACTTGGCGGCGGCGTCATTGGCGATCTTGCTGGATTTGCTGCCGCGACCGTCAGGCGCGGTATGCGCCTCGTGCAAATTGCTACGACGCTTCTCGCCGAAGTCGATTCCTCGATTGGCGGCAAGACCGGGATTGACTCACTGCACGGCAAGAATTTGGTTGGCGCTTTCCATCAGCCGTCGCTGGTCATTGCCGATACCGCCACGCTCGATACTTTGCCGCCGCGCGAATTTCGCGCAGGCTATGCCGAGGTCGTCAAATACGGCCTGATTGGTGATGCGGATTTTTTCTCCTGGCTCGAAGGCAATTGGCGCGGCGTTTTTGCTGGCGGCCCGGCACGGATCCATGCGATTGCGGCGAGCTGCCGGGCAAAAGCTGCCATCGTCGAACGCGATGAATATGAGGCAGGCGAAAGAGCGCTGCTCAATCTCGGTCACACATTTGGGCACGCGCTTGAGCGGCTCACCGCCTATGATGGAAAACGGCTCGTGCACGGCGAGGCCGTCGCAATCGGACTGGCATGCGCCTTTCGCTTTTCTCACCGGAACGGGCTCTGCGGGGCCGACGATGCGGCGCGTGTCGAGGCCCATCTGCAAGCAGCCGGGCTGCCAGTGCGAATGAACGAAATCCCCGGTTTCGACGTCCCGGCGGAAGCTATTCTCGATGCAATGTATCAGGACAAAAAGGTTGATCATGGCAGACTTACCTTTATTCTTGCGCGGAGAATTGGGAGCTGTTTCATTGCCAAATCCATCGAGCCTGGCGCGGTAGGCGCCTATCTGCGCGACGAACTTCGCACGTAACCGGGAGCCGGGGGCGAGCGTCTCATATGACACTTTGGCCTCACTTTGGGGCATCCGCGAAGCGCGTTGATGGTTGAGGAGCGGGCACTGGTCTCGTAAGTTCGGCCATGCGCCTGAAATAAGCGGCATGAAGCGGATTGCGATCTGGATTGGCTTCGCCGCTTCGGCAATCCGCCTCGCTAACGAGCGATCGCAGGACGGAGCCCGCGAAGTCGAGCTGTGGCCTTTCCCATCAACAACTCGGGCTCGGAATATGGACCTCAATTGAGCTTGCCGCGTCAGCACGATAGAAAGCGCCGCGGTTTATCCTTGGAAACGAACAATTGAACGAGCCAGACGAACCGCTGTCCCGAGACGACGCACAAGCCCAGGCGCAGCAGCAGGCCGCAATTTTAATGCAGGCCTTGCCGCATATGCTGCACTATGACGATGAGATTGTCGTCGTGAAATATGGCGGTCATGCAATGGGCGACGAAAAGGTTGCCCGGGCGTTCGCGCGCGATGTGGTGCTGCTCGAGCAATCGGGGGTAAACCCGGTCGTTGTCCACGGCGGCGGGCCGCAGATCGGGGCGATGCTTGGGAAACTCGGGATCAAATCTTTGTTCGCCGACGGT
>Ga0187783_10001848_pt1 | contig 15636 bp, 22 predicted proteins | sample 1015_SJ02_MP02_2_FD_132471 | JGI IMG/M metagenome (GOLD analysis project Ga0187783, IMG submission 132471) | Tropical peat soil microbial communities from peatlands in Department of Meta, Colombia - 1015_SJ02_MP02_20_MG | ecosystem: Environmental > Terrestrial > Soil > Wetlands > Peat | place... | reverse complement strand
AGTGGAGCATCCATCCGGACCTCGTTGCCGGTGTCTCGATCGGAGCATTTAATGCGGCAATCATTGCCGGCAATCCGGGTAACGCGACTACTGCGCTTGAAGCGTTTTGGCGTGAGCTAAGCTTAGATACACTGGATATTCCCAACGAAGAGTTGCGACGTGCTGTTTCGTCCTTGCAGTCAGTAATGTTTGGTGCGCCCCATTTCTTCCGCCCACGCTGGTTCGAACCCATTCTTTCCCCCGCTCAGCTTCCGACCAACTGGACGAGTTTTTATGACCCATCCCCTCTCAAAGCCACGCTGAGCAAGTATGTTGCCTTTGACAAATTAAGAGACAGCCCGGTGCGCCTCCTACTCGCGGCTGTAGACGTCGAGACTGGACAGCTTGCGATGTTTGACAGTTATGTGGACGAAATCACCCCCGAACACATCCTGGCGAGCGGTAGCCTGCCGCCAGGCTTCCCCTGGACCACTATAGACGGAAAGCACTATTGGGATGGCGGACTGGTGAGCAATTCACCACTTGATCAGGTAGTCGAGACAGGAGGCCTGACCGGTAAGAATATCTATATCGTGAATCTGTGGTTGGAAAAACGAACCTTGCCACATTCGATCCCACAAGTGCTGGCTCGACGGGATGAAATTGTGTTTGCCGAGAAGATCAGACGGAACGTTCGAATGTGGGAATACATTGACGATTACCGGCAGCTGGTCGAAGAAATTATGGCGAGCGTAGAACCAAAAGCGGCCGAGCAGATCAGACGGCGACCGCGCTACATTGAAACGGTCGGTGAGGCTGGCCCACTGTCGGTCACACGCATCAACCGTGAAGCGGTGGAGGGAGAATCAGTTTCTCGAGATTACGAGTTTTCACGCGCGAGCATCGATCAGCTCATTGCACAGGGCTATGCCGTAGCGGTGAAAACTTTGGAACGACAGGCGAAGAGGATCTGAATAGCAGTTTTTTATAAAGGTTCGGCAAACAATACTATTCGAATGTCCGAGTCAGCTGCTCATTGCAGAATCGAATTTCAAAATAGCGCGCGGTTCTGACGTGCCCCCATGGAATTTTTCGATCTCCGTCCGTCTCCGCTCCACTCCCGAGTTTTGTACTGGCCCAGGGAGGCGCGGCCTGCGTCCAATGACGCGACGGTGCCGAAAAATCAGCGGTGACTTGTTGCGCGATTTGTAGACAAAACGGCACGCATTTTTCTAATGCCCTGAAAAATCGCGGAATTTTAGCGGTTTTTGGCGGACCCTGGCTCCACCATCTAAGTTTCTGAATTTATTTAGTTTATGCCATTTGGCATCCGTCTAATCGGCAGAAATACCAAGCAGAGGAACCACCGAGGAACCACGTGACGCCTACGCCCGCGCGCCATGCCGCAGCGGAATCTTCTTTACACCGGTGTCACCAGAGGCAAGCAACTGGTCGTGTTGGTTGGACAGAAGAAGGCTGTCGCGATTACGGTGCGTGTGTCGGGCTGGCGGCGATGGTCGAAGCTAGCAGAACGCCTGCGACCTGCTTCGCGCATCTCTTGGCAATAACTAGACTTAAAGTGCCGTGACGGTTATATCGGCTGTGCTTTTGCCCTATGGCCGGAAAGCGTAAATCCACGCGGCAAAAGTTCTCGCTGGGGCTTTTTGGGACCATTATTTGGCGCTTCGTCTTACAGCGGCCCTCAAGGGTACTACCGGCCGTTTGCCTACTCACGCCGGTGAAGGTCGCGAGGTCTTTTGAACTTTGGCCACGCGGGTTGACCCGCTGGCGATGCCTTCAGTCCATTCCGCACAACTCGTCGAGGGGGTCGAGTATCGAACTGATCTCTTGACCGTCTTGGGAATTTGGATTGACACCTTTTAGACTGCTAACCAACGCGATAAATTCGGGACCCAGTACTTCCTCCAAGTTTGCGGCCTTGTGGCGCAGCTCCTCAGCTTTCGTCGCATCTTGCTCGTCGTTTATCTGATCACCCAGCTCTACAATTTCACAATAGGCTTGGGTCTTGAACTGGTCGCCACTAATGATTCTGGCGATATTTTGTGCGTCTGCCTTCAACTTCACGGCGCTCGGCTGTTTGGCCTGCGCGCACATTGGTGCTAACGAGATTGCCAAAATCACAAATCTCGACATCAGGGTCATAAGAGGACTCCTCCTGACTTGCCCTCAGGATCCAGCAACAATCATGCCAGGGAGCAGCACGGCGCAGCCGCACACTCAATACAAAGACCAGCATGACCGAATTCCAGATCAGGATAATCGCGGTCACCCCCAACATGGCGATGCTAGGGCTTTGGCCGGTTCGTGATGACCTTCAGACCCCTCGGTCTTCATGAGCTATGCATTGCGCACCTTTGCGAATACGCAACAATGTAACTTCTCTCGATCAGTTCGGAAGCACAGGTCGGCGAAAATCGGTCAGTAAGGATAACGCCTTTGGACTTGTGAGCGACGGAATGGCAGCAGCCGTCACCGCCGCCGTTGCAGCTGTAGTGCGAAATAGTCTCATGAATGCCTCCCACAGACACTGTCGCCCGAGGCACCGAGGAAAGCCCCAAACAATCATTTGCAAAACAACGCAAAGACCCGTTGATTTTAGTCAAAGGATATTTGTCGAAGAGTAGTTTGTTCGTTATCGCGCTTGTCTGGCCGGTTGTGATCAGGCCCACGAGGGCAACATCAAGTACGAATTTTCCTTCATCACTCTTTGGTGCGCCCCAGGAAGACTGCAAACCGCCGGATTTCCAGCTCACGCTTGGTGGCGAGGCTCGCGAAGGCGATAAGACAGAGGACCAAAATGCCTGTGAGCAGGCTCTCAACGAGGTGCACCGTATGCTTGGTGAGTAGCAGCGCTCATGTTGAATTAGCGCGACGTATTTCTACATAACTTTCCATTGGGCGAGGCCGGGCGGCCACCCCTCAGCCCCCAACAGCTTCACGCGCACCAAGCGCACTGATGCTTACCTGGATTCCGGCGGCAGTCTTCTTTTGAGCGCGTGAAATAAAGCTCGTATCGCCAGTTGGGTCTGGATTGAACCAAAAGGAGTTCAGGAGAGCCGCAACGGTCGCCAGGATATGCAAAGAAAAATCGCCGCGGCAACTATTTTGTAGCGACGAGAGCTCTTCATACAATCACTGTTTGATTTTCTTTGCTGGTACCGCATCGATCGGAACGAAGAGCACGGCGGACGCGACGCACCCGCCAACAACGTACCACGCTGCACAGTCCTAGCATCGGTGGAAGGACCGACGCGGCTTGTCGTCATTCTGCTGCTGGACCATCGTGATAGGATTGCCGCCGAATTCCGCGGAAAACCGTGACCGACCCTTTGCCGGCAGCGTTGACCCAATTGATACTTACGCTCTCGTTTGTATAGGTTTATTTCGTGATCTTGAACGCATTGGCCGGTCTGCCGTCGTGAAATTTCACGGTCAGCGTATTAGGCGTGAAGACGTAGTCGGTCACGTCACCGCACCATTGTCCGGCGATGTCTTTATATGTCACTATATGTCACTGCGTCGGCGGCAGTTGGAAGCAAAACCGCAATCGCTGCAAGCCAAGCAAATTTCATAACTTCCTCGAAGCGGGGTGCTCGTGCTCACCCCAATTCTATGACTTCCCGGATGCTCGACTAACGCAGCACTCCAATCCTGCTTTATGCGCCGTCAAATGGAACCACTCAGGTTGCGTCCAGGGCTTTCGCTGATGAGATTTGCGCCCGTCGTTTCCGAACTTCACCTTGCCGATTCCTACGCAACATTTTTATCGCGGAATTAGCAAGCGGTGTCGGATCGGTTTCGCCTTCCTTCAGTAGGGTCATTAAACAATGTGCCAATTGGGATTGCTTCTCCGAGGCTTCCAAAATACCCACCATCGGATCAAATTCGACAAATGCCCAGGCTTTCTCGAATGCCATGCTTAAAATTTCCGTTTCTGCGGAATCGAAGAAGCCTTGACCCAAGTCAAGAGGCGTCTTTGTCGTCATCACAGTCCCCGTGCGCTATTGATGCGTGACAACCGCAGACCATAGACCACTAGGTTAGAAAACAACCACATCAGTGGTGCCGCACAACAAAATGCCAGAATGACCGAAGCCGAAACGCGCACCATCGGCCGCTCGTTTATGACGTTCGATAAATAACTCATGATGCCCCCACCCAACACTTTGTAGTTTTACGATCGGAGCCTTGCACCGTCGTAGCCAGCGATCCGGTCCGCAGACGCGGCGTCGACGCCCTGGATCGATATCTGGACGTGGTCGAGGCCGGCTCCCGCTAGCATTCCGGCGAGTGCGCGCGGCAGCACTCGCCACGGCACCTACCATCCTACTGTTCCTGATGTGCTGCGACTGAGGTCCCGCAAGTCCCTTAGGAGCTATCGTTCTTCAGGGTCAACTGAGGATGTTGCGCCCGACCCGTATCGTGAGAGGCGGCGATCCAAGCAACGAGCGGTAGTGACAAGCCCAATGGTGAGTGGTAGGCGCCGGCCGCGAGTCGCGGCCGGCGAACATGCTCAAAACTCAGCGGGCAGATAACCGTTGATCTCGAGACCGATACAGATCTCTAGGATGGTCGGGGTGGTCCAATCCATGATCTTTCCTCCTTGCTTCATCCAATTGCAGGGCGGTGCCTAGCTGAGGTGATATAGGGCCTGTACCCAGCAAGACCTAGTCAGAATTTCTTGGGTGACGATTTGGTTTTCTTATGAACTTGTGTCTTGCTAGGAGCTGAGCGATTCCCGTAAGGAAGATTCGATGGTCGAACAACGGGAGGGGGTCTGTCACGCGCTGGAGATTCCGCACCGGCCAGCACTAGATATTTTATAACAATTTTGTAACAGCCGATAAGGAATGACAAGCTTAGGTTTTGGACCAAAACTTTCGTCCTTCGCGGGTCATCATCGACGATGACGCCGAACTATGTGAGGCGCTGAAGGAGCAGTTGTCGCTGTTTGAGGAAGTCGATGCCGTTGTGGCGCAAAACGCGAGCGAAGGTATTCAGATCGTCAGAATAGCACTGATAGATCTCGTGATTATGGATATTGGCCTGCCAGACATCGAGGGCCACGAGGCTGTACGCATCCCCGCACCGAGCCGACCTCGAGCGAGGTCTGCTATGAGTTCAGGTTCGAGAGCCGAGGGGACATGGACATCAGGGAAAGTCACGGGTCGCTTTTGAATGACAAGAAATCATTGGCTGACATGCTTCACTAACTGGTGATGAAAAAGTTATCTGAAGTGACGGACCAACCTTCGCCACGTCGGGAATAACGCGATTATTTGTCGATCTTATCGGGTGTGCCGTCGCAGCGCCGGCGGCGAACAACGAAGGAGATAGGACAATGTCCAATGTTCAAAGGATTGCACTTTGCGCTGCAATCATCCTCTGCACCGCCTTTTCAGTCCTGACCGCAGCCAACGCTGGATTTACCAGGGAGCAGGCGATCAGCCAGGGCGGGGCAGGCGCGGCGTGCTATGATCGGGACGGCGGCATCGTCTCATGTAACCGCTAGCGTCGCGAAACGCTAAGGCCGCCCGATTGGCGGCCTTATTCGCTCGCGATGCAAGACAGCGCCACGATACGCCGGCTAGTGGCGGAGCTGCCCGAGCCATTCCGCGAAGCCATCGTGCTGCGGGAGATAAATGAACTTTCTTACAAGGAAATCGCCGAAGTCGCCGGCGTACTGGTGGGAACGGTCATGTCGCGATTGGCGCGCGCCAGCGCCCTGCTCCGCTCGGCTTGGAACGCCGCGGAAACGCCGACCGCTAGGCCGGGAACAGCCGCCGCCCTAGGGACAGCGGTATGAACTGCCCCGAATCCGGAGTTTTGCTTCACGCGCTAATCGACAGCGAGCTCGACGCCGAGCACGTCAGCGAGGTGGAAGAGCATGCGGCGGCTTGTTCGGGTATCTGAACAAGATTGCCTTACGGCTCAATCAACGCCCTCGGAAGATCGAGTTGATGTTCACAAGCTCCCCCGCACTCCTTTCGCCGCGACCCAACCCTTGCGCACACCAATGACTTGCTGAGTGGGGGATAAGGATCCACCTCGCGGTCGATTGACATTCAGAGTATATGCGCCCATATACGCGTATATACCCCCTTGTCTGGGACCGATAGGAGTGAGCAATGTCGGCCAGTTCTCTGCACAAACCTGAAGACTGCAATTGTTTTGTTGTTCGCTCGGCGGCGCGACATGTGACGCAACTTTACGATCAGTTGCTGGCTCCCGTTGACCTGCATGTGACCCAGTTCTCGATTTTGACAAAGCTGAAAAGGCTCGGCCCGATGACGATCAACGCCTTGGCCAAAGAGATGCTGATGGACCGTACGACGCTCGGCCGGAATGTCCTTCCGCTCGAGCGCGAAGGTTTGATCGAAATTGAAGCGTCGGATGTCGATCGCCGCGCCAAAAATCTTCATATCACGAAAACGGGCGACAAGCGCCTGGAGGCAGCGCGTGCGGCTTGGGCGCAGGCTCAAGCACGGTTTGAAACGCGGTTCGGCGCCAAACGCGCGGCGGATTTTCGCGCCATGTTGCGCGCTGTTATTGCAAGCGACTTTTCCGCCGGAACGAGCAAAGAGCCAGCGCTGGCGAGCGCACTGAAGGTGCGCTGAAAGTAGAGACGGCCGTCATGAGCGTCACCGCTGTTGGATCGTTACCGGGACGCGAAACCGGTGCGGAAAAGCAGGGTTATGACCCGAGGACGCGCGCGCTGATCGAGGGACCGATCGCCGCCACGCTTGTGCGGCTTGCCGCCCCAAATATGCTGGTAATGCTGGCTCAGGTGTCCGTTGGCCTCATTGAGATTTATTTTATCGGGAGATTGGGAACCGATGCGCTCGCCGGTGTCGCGCTGGTGTTTCCGGTCGTGATGCTGATGCAAATGATGTCGGCCGGAGCGATAGGCGGCGGCATTTCCTCAGCAATCGCGCGTGCGCTGGGCGGGGGACGCCGCGCCGACGCGGACGCGCTAGTGTTCCATGCACTTGTCATCGCGCTCGCCTTCGGGTTCGCCTTTACGGTGGCCTTGCTTGCCGGTGGACCTTGGCTCTATGCGGCCATGGGCGGGAGCGGCGCTTCCCTCGCTGCGGCGATTTCCTACTCCGACGTGATCTTTGCGGGGGCGATTCTTGTTTGGCTGTTCAATTCGCTGGCCAACGTGATTCGCGGAACGGGCGATATGGCGTTTCCGGCCATAGTCACTGTGAGCGGCGTCGCGGTGCTCATCCCGCTGTCGCCGTGCCTGATCTTCGGCCCTGGGCCATTTCCGCGGCTGGGAGTGGTCGGCGGTGCGGTAGCGATCATCGTGTATTATGCGATCGGCAGTGTCGTGCTCGCCGCCTATTTGCGATCCACCCGAAGCGTCGTTCGGCTCACTTTCACAGCGATGCGCCTTCGTTGGTATTCGTTCCGCGATATCCTCCGTGTCGGATTGGTTGCGGCACTTATCACCGTGCAAACCAATCTCACTATTGCCATTGCGACGAGCTTGGTTGGGTCATTCGGGCCGGCCGCGATCGCAGGTTATGGTACCGGCTCGCGGCTCGAGTACCTGCTTATCCCGCTTGTCTTCGGTCTCGGCAGCCCGCTGGTCGCCATGGTCGGAACCAGTATAGGGGCCGGCCAGCGCCATCGCGCGCTTCGTGTGGCGTGGATTGGCGCGGCAATAGCCGCTGGCCTCTGCGAACTAATAGGGTTATGCGCCGCTGCGGCGCCGCACGCCTGGCTATCGCTCTTTGGCGCCGACGCCTCGATGATCGACGCCGGATCGCGCTATCTGCATGTGGTCGGCCCGGTCTACGGTTTGTTTGGCCTCGGTATGGCGCTGTATTTCGCGTCACAAAGCGCGGGCCGATTGCTGTGGCCGTTTCTTGCTAACCTCGCACGCCTCGTTATTGCGGCATGCGGAGGCTGGCTCGCCTTGCGCTGGACCGGCAATGCGACCGGCGTGTTCATCGCATTGGCGGTGGCGCTCGCGGCGTTTGGCTTGATCAACGCTGCTGCCGTTGCCGGTGGCGCCTGGTTCGGACGCGGCGCAAGCCGGCAGGCAGCAAAGCTACCGAAACACCGAGAGGCCTTTCACCATGGCTAAAATCAGCAGCATCACTGCACCGACTCTATTCATCGACACCAAGCTCGAAAAGTATGTGCGTGACTGATGTCATTTATTCTTCCCATTACTGGCCCCGGTCGCACCCCGGCTCGAGGCCATTTCTTTTGGAAAGCGGCGGTTAGTTGGCATGGCCTCACAATGTCCCAGAAACGACCACTGGCGAGTCGAAATGCTGTCGCGGGTATCAGGTACGCATTGCGTGTCTCGGACGACGCATCATCCGTCGGGACACCCCCTACTACTCGGCCCCAGCCATGTGCACGTGGATTGGGGCCAGTCTTTTGACTCATAGAGGCCGTTACTTCGGCAGGCCCAACACACGCTCGAGCTGCCGGAGCGACATAACGGCCGGCGCGTAGGTGCCCACGTGGCCACAGTGCGGACAGGTGAGGTTCGCAATCGTCCCACATCGGATCGGATCCGACCTTTCAACGGGCGGGTCTGCTTCGGCAAAGGGGATAGGTTCGTTGCAGCCGGTACAGTCGACCACAAGGTACCATCTTCCGGATTGATCGACTTTCGTCATGGCGCCAGATTCTCCGCGGTCCCCCAACTCAATACGTCACTCACATGGGAAATCGTACCCCAATTGCCAAATGTTCCCGATGAGATCGGGAAGCTTGTCTCTGCACGTCATCCGTTTTGTGACTTTCCAGCAACGCGGTTGAGATATTGCATACTCGATCGCCCAACGAAGATTGACCCGACGCCGCGCCATCGTGCTGACGGCAATCGGGGCAGTTTACTGACGCCTGCTGAGGCGCGTCAGCGCCTTGATGGCCTCACGATTCGTCGGCGCGTCAGTGACGCTTCAATGGAATTCCGGTCATTGTTAAGCTTCGGTTGCACTGTTCAGCCACAAAGTTTGCGGTATAAATTGTGTCGGAGTGATCATCGCCTTCGCGGCCGGAATGGGACGCCATGAGAACGTTAGCAGTATCAACGTTTACGATCTTGTTACTCACTGGTGCTGCGTTTTCCCAAGATCACCTAGGGGCTGGGGAAAATGCGAATACATGGGCCGACAAACAGGAGGTCGACGCCGCGCGCGCTGCCGTGGAACAGCAGAAACAGAAAGAACTCGATGCGCAATACAAGGCCGCGCTCGGTAGAGCGAAAACGACCGCTCCTTCCGACCCCTGGGGAGACGTGCGGTCCGTTAAAGCTCCCGCCGCCAGTCACTAATCAACCTACCCCCAGTACGAGGAGGAAGCTGGTGCGACCGAAAGATTTTCAACTGGCTGCGCGATAGGACGGGCTGACCTCGAAAAATCTCCCGGCGGCGCGGTTCCCCCATGCCGACACCCCCGCCGGGTCTATTTCAGGAATATGCCGGGGAGCGCAGAAATAGCGCCAGCGCTGGGGCTCGACGAAGCGGAGGGCCAATCGCACCGTTAATGCACGATATTGTCCCTTTGGGTCGCGAAAATGTTAGCGATGCCGTCCGCGTCGAGGGAGCCCGCTGCACTCTGGTGCTCGGCTATCGTACCAATGATAATCGGGGTCAGTATTCCATACACCCGTTTCGAAGCTGCGCCTGCGCTGTAAAGCAGTCGTGGGCCCGTTCTGAAGTCGGATGTCTGCTTTGGGCCAAAAGCGGACTCATGCACCGCAGCAATTTTTATCGTTATTCGATCACCTCATCGGCGGTTACGAGGAGCAACGGCGGTACCGTGAGGCCGAGCGCCTTGGCGGTCTTCGTGTTCAGACCCATCTCAAACTTGACCGGCAGTTGAACGGGAAGGTCCGCCGGGCTTTGCGCCGCTAAGAATGCGGTCGGCGTAGGTGGCGGCTCGGCGAAATGAGTCTCCAAAGTCCGGCCCATATGAAGACAAGCCGCCGTCTCTAACAAAAGTAAGATCATAATACACTGCTGGTACATTGTTTTGCTCCAGCGAAATGGCTTGCGCGCGATGGACGAGCATATAATTGTCTACCAGGCCGACAAGGCCGGCCCCTCGCGCCCAAGCGAGCTAATTACCTTTTCGATTTCGGCATCGTTGCGAGCAGGCGCCATGATCGGTCGCACGTTGAATATGAGGGAACATAGGGCGCCGTATCTGGATTGAACATGGAGGCTGCCCACTGGATGCCTGGAGCGATCTGCTTGAGCATATCCAGCCACTTGCCGGCTATCGACTGTTCTTGGACGGTGAATCCAGTAACGTTGCCGCCTGGGGCGATGGGCTGGCAACAAAGCCAGAGCCCATCGGATCAGAGACGACAACAAAAACAATCGGGATCGTTCGAGTTTCACGCCGCACTGCCGCAGTCACCGGAGTGGTATGGGTAAGGATCACGTCGGGGTTCAGCGCGACCAACTCTTTCGCCAAGGTTCGCATCCGGTCCGGCACCAGCGAACCTCAGTCCGCATATTGCCGCCGTCACGCCAACCCAGCGTCGAAAGTTCTTGCGTAAACAGCGATAGTAAAGCCTTTGCGGCTGAATCTGTTTCGTCGCCCGCCATCAGCACCCCGATCCGCTTGCTGGAGGGCTGCTGCGCACACGCCGCAAGGGTCATTAGCGTACGTGGCTGCATGTCCGATCGATGTCCGCTTTGCCCCCAAAAGCGGACATGTTCTGGCGTTGGTCTATGGTATGTCATTTACTGCGATCTTTCTCTTGGGTGGGTCGCATAGCCAGAAATCACACTGGGCCTTAATTGATGAAGAGTTCGACACAGAAATATTACCTTGTAAGCGACCTGCACATGGGCGGCGATGGCGCGCTACAGCACTGCGACTACACCGCCGAGTTCATCGAATTTTTGAAAGGACTGGAAAAGGAAGACCCGGACACTGAATTGCTGATCGTTGGCGATACGTTCGGCTTCTGGGAGCTGACTCTCGTGCAGGGTGTCGAAAAGCTTGATCACATTGTCACGGCGCACCGGGCCATTTTCGAGCAACTCCGAGCCACCGGCGAGCGTATCAAGATCATCATGATGGTCGGCAATCATGATTACGACCTTGCCTGCAACACAGCCTTTGCTGCTAGGCTGCGGGCGTACAACATTTACCTCGACAAGAGCTTGGTGCTGATCCGCCCGGTGGGCGATAAGAAGATCTGGATCGAGCACGGGCAGCAGCATGACGAATTCAATGCGTTCCCTGACTACGGCAATCCCTATGCCCTTCCGGTCGGATACTTCATCACGGAATCCTTCGTCAGCGGGGCCAGCCGGCATTCCGACTTCGGCCGGGGAAATTGGCTCAAGGACATTCGTTCGGTTGGCACCACGCAGATTCCGGACTGGATATTGTCGAACTACTTCTACCGCGAGATGAGCGCAGTGCTGCGCTGGGTGCTACTGCCGTTCCTGCTTCTCGCCGGAGTAACAATTATGGCGATCGTTGGCGAGGTTCTCCGGATAACGGGCATCTTTGACTACAATATCCTTTTTCATAATCCGCTGATGATGAGGCTCGGGATTATCAACAATGTCCTTCAAGTCGTGATAGCGATCAACTCGATATTTCTAGTGTTGTTCGGCATCCCAGCGTTGCTGGTTCAGCGCGACCTCATGCGTACCCTCAGGCGCTTTCGCCTGCTCACGGGTCACGGGATGATTCCGATCGTCAACTCAGAAGAATCTTACTTGAAGGCTGCGCAGAAGGTCTTCCAGTCGGATCCCGCCGTGGCAGTGTTTATCTTTGGACACACGCATGCGGCGTTTCTCAAACCACTGGGACCTTCCGGCAAACTTGTGCTCAACATGGGAACTTGGCTCAAGCTGCTGCATCGTGTTCCAGTGCGTTTTGGCCTGTTGCCGGCGGTCTACTATCCTTCCTATCGCCTCAATTACTTTTGCATCGAGAAACAAAACAACCACCTCGTGATCTCATATGTAACGGTGCCCAAGACTCCTGGGCGCGAACTAACTTGGCTGCAGCGTCTGATGACCTTGGGAAGGGCACCCAAGCCGCCGGAGTCGATCCCGGCGAAAACGGTCATCGATTTGTGATGGTATCCACTGCATCGCATGAAGCCTAACATAAACGGGCGGGACCGTTTTCTCCCGAGTGCTGCCAACAAGACGGCAACCCTTCGGAAGTCAACCTTCAATAATCGGCAGCTACTGCCAGAGGTAGGCAAGCAAGCAAAAATAGAGAGTAAGGTGTCTTGGTGCGGGAATCGCGAGCCGAGCCTTTTTAATCGTCGCGTGAGCGGCGGGCATTGAAATCGCTATAACGCAATGGAGAAATTACGAGGAAAAATATCATCACGATAATCGTGTTCCTCGTCGCTGCAGCGGCTCGGGACGCGCAGGCCCAGCAGTCGCAGGTGGCCAACATATTTACTCTAAATGCCGTTTTCGACGACGGGACACAACTGAAAGGAAAGTTCACCTACGTGCCGGGGGTGCTTATTCCATTTTTTTAACATCACAACATCCGGCGTCGGGTCGGGGAAAGGGAATGAAATCCAATACTGCTATGCTAGTTCGAGCTTGGGTCCAATCCCGGCGGACCTGTCTTGTCCTGGGTTACAAGCAATAGGAGGATTTGGTCTCACTCTCGGCCAGGTTATGACGAGCGTTTTGCGTGAGGAAAGAAGCTCGAACGCACTATTTTCTGGCTTGTCCAACATAATCTGCATTGCTCCGATACTGCGGTCCTGACTGTCCTAGGATGATGGCGGCGCTCTCGAGACCGCGTTTTAAGCAAGCGTCGAGAGCGCACCGCCTGAGCCAAGCGTCCAGGAACCCGGCGTCAAAAGCGTCGCCGCCACCGGTGCGATCTACGACATTAACCTGCTGCGCTTTGCAGAAGAAACGCTGGCCCTTGAAATAGGTTTCAGCACCCGCATCACCCAATGTGACGACCACAGTTAAATCGTGCGTCAACGACCTGATCCAAGCATCTGTTACAATCCCTTCTTGCTCATACATTTTCAGTTCGACTTCATTCATGAAAATGATGTCAAACAATTCCGCGGTAGGCATGTTCATTTGACCGTCGGTTTCCCATGACAAAGAAATGCCCATGTGTCGCCAATACTGTAATTGATTGTGCATCTCGTTAGATGGAACCCAGCTGAAATGTAGGTGATCGTCTTGCTGGACACTTAATGTTTTCAGGGAATCCAAAATAACGGAGACATCAACGACGCCGGCCGTTAGTATGCTCTTGCTCTTTCCCATTGAACGAATGGCAGCACATCCGGTCTTCCAAGCACTTCTTTTGATAACATGGTCGACATTGACACCAGCCGCGATAAGTCCGTTGAGCGCGATTTCGCCGAGATCGTCGTTTCCGATTCCTCCGACCATCGTCACCTTTCGACCTAGACGCGAAAGTTCACAGGCGGTGTTTGCTGCAGCGCCGCCAGTCGCACAAACATAGTTGTCAGCCAGATGCTTCTCGTGTTCGGCAGGCCATCTGCCGGCAGCGAAAATAAAGTCGACATTTATGCTCCCAATGCAGACGATCATATTATCGTAGTCAATTCGCGGACGTTTAGGGCGGCGGTGCGATGGATGCGCGGTGCCGGGGGCTGTTCACTTGGCCTTTTCGGCGTCTGAGGTGTTCGCCGGTGCCGCGGTCAGCGACTGACCCTTGCGGTACGCCTCTTTGACATATTGGCTACCCTGCTTCGTTATTTTAGTCGTCCAGCCGGTGTTCCACGTAATTACGGCTGAATTGTCTTGTTCCTTCCAGGTGCCGGTCATTCCCTCGCCTCGCGTAGCCTTTGCCGCGCCGTCACTCGACAACGTGATTTCGAACGGGTGTCCGGCCGTGTCCTTCACCTTCCACACGCCTTCGAAGGGACTTGCCGCAAGCGCGGCGAAGGTTGTTACGCCAAGGCTGGCCGCCGCAACGGCCGCGATAGCTGCTTTCCTCATCGTCCTACCTCCCTGCAAGTTGCGAGCTCCAACGGAAGCTGTGCACTAAAACTACCGTTCCATTCTGGCAACCGGGCCGACCGGATCGGGCCAACGTACACAATCCCGGCTGGTAAATCGTTCATCTGCACGCGATTGGCGGCGTCGGTGGAATTTGTTGCACCGCTCACAAAACCCGGAGCCGTGTGATCGGCGTTATTCGATGCGACCGAAAACGTTGTTGGTGAGAGCTTAATCAACGCCCACCCCTGCGCTCCAGCGGTCGTCGTAATCGCTCTGCCTCACGAACGGAGCCGCGCCGACGAACATGATGCCCAGGCGGCCGCGGATCGAGGCTGTATTCGCGCACATGTTGGTGACGATTGCGAAGTCCTTGCCGCCAGCGGCGAGACCACTGACTGGTCGTCTGAATGACAGCGCATCGGCAACAAGATTTTGAGTTGTTGGGCATTCGAATAGACGAGTGAGATTTTACTTGACCTTCACAAGACGCCGCACCCTTTGACCTTGACTGGCCCAATAGTGAATTACTTCCATTGTGCTTGGATTGATAAGTGATTCCAAAATGCCGTGCGTCGTCTTTGAACAGATCACATTTTCACTCGCCGACCATCCATAGTTCACGAAATTGGCAGATCGGGCTGCGGCCTCGCTTCGGTGCGATTGTTCCAGCAACGCCTCTGTATAGGTTCCGAGTCCCTCAAACCTGTCCAGCGGTATGACATTTCCGGCGATATTGTCCATCGGACCATCCCCATCGATAGTTGGCGCCGGGAATAGCTCACGCCTTCTCAGTAATTTTGAGGCCGAATTGCAGCGGGGCAGGTTCAATTAATCGCGCGAATTTTGTCAATCAAACCCGCGTAGGCAGCACACTGCGGCCGCCTGCAATCAGGTCAATGGAGCGTTCCTCCGTGCGGCGCCAGCGCAGCTTGCTCGTCGTCTGATGCCGTCGGCTGCGGCCACCTCCCGATTGAATTCCGTATTTCAGCTTCAGTTGTTTTCGGAGTGTTGAACCGCAGTACTTCCAGAAACAGAACGTCTTGGTGATCCAAAAGCTGCCCGATAACACGGCGAGCCTCAACCTTACTCTTTGCCATTGCACACAACGCATGATCGGCATCGCCAACGTAGCCGCGAATCTCGAAATACGGCTCGCTCTTTCGGTTTGCTTTAGTCATGCTTGCCCCCTCTCATGAATTGCCGTCGACCCATCATCGGAATCCTCAGGCTGTTGTCGTCGGCAGTGTGGTCCCCACCATCCGGCAGATTCGGAACGTTCGATTCACCTAGCGGCGATAATTCGGCGCCGGTGGGGCGGGGATTGGGCAAGTCTCCGCACTTTCGTGACCTCGGCGGCCATTGCTTGGTCGCACAACTTTTGCCAATCGGCGCACCATTCCAGCTCAGTCGAATAATGTCCGTTTCGGGGGCAGGAACGTGAACTTGTCAAATGCCGCCGCAGGGCCACGCTGGCGCAGCAAATGAATCGCAGGCTGCGCGAGAGACCAAGCCATCCTAATCGAGCTTAGCCAACTTTGTTCGAACACGCTCCAGGTCTGCGAGAAGCATTCTCTCTTCACTTTCAAGGGCAAAACGCTGCATCGGAACATCGACCGAGTAGCCGCCGGCGTTGAGACACATCAAATGTTCCCGCTGAGTTGCGGCGATTGCT
>Ga0187783_10001847_pt1 | contig 15639 bp, 16 predicted proteins | sample 1015_SJ02_MP02_2_FD_132471 | JGI IMG/M metagenome (GOLD analysis project Ga0187783, IMG submission 132471) | Tropical peat soil microbial communities from peatlands in Department of Meta, Colombia - 1015_SJ02_MP02_20_MG | ecosystem: Environmental > Terrestrial > Soil > Wetlands > Peat | place... | reverse complement strand
GCGACAGCACTGTGGCAAGGCGGAGGCAATCTCGGGGCTTACCTAGGAACGCTGACCAGTCCGAGCGGCATGTCCAGCATGAACACCTGCCGGCTCGATTCTTGGTGGTTCGAGAAACGATGGCTGGACGAACGCCTGACGGCGCGGGCAGGGCAATTCGCGGGTCAGGACTTCTACGGGGCGCAGCACTACGCGGCGTCCTTCATATTTGAGCCGATGGGGTACGCGCTGGGTAATTTGTTTACAGACTTCGAATCCTTCGACCCTCCTTCTACGCCTGCAGCGGAGGTGCGCGGAGTCCCCATTCACAACCTTTACGTCAAATCGATGGTCGAGGCCGAGGATCGCGAGCCTTTTGCCCATAATCCAACTGGATTCGTTCCCCAGTTTCGTGGGGTGCCGGTCAACATCTCAGAGATTGGTTTTGCGCCGGGAACGAAGGCGACGGGCGTACGCGCCTTCGATAACGTCGAGAGTCGAAAAGGATACTCCGGGCTCTATCGGTTTGGCGCTTCTTATAATCCTTCCAAGTTCACAACAGCGTCGGGCGCCACCCAATCGGGCAACTACCTTTTGTATTGGATGGCGAACCAAGCCCTTTGGCGTGTTGACCCAAAACACGCAAGAGGTTTGGATGGAACGATTGCGTATGACTGGAGCCCGTCGAACGTAAACCGCAATAATACGATGATTACTGCGGGGTTGCGCTTCAACGAGCCACTTCCTCTGCCCATTCATAATACGATGTCCTTAGGTTACGTGCAGAACCGCCTGAGTCAACAATTCGTTCCGACCGGCACGCCACCCTGGAAGCCGGAGCACGCCGTCGAATTCAACACGCTCCTGGACCCATTGCCCATGCTTCTTCTGCAGCCGGTGATCCAGTATTACGCGAACGTGGGCGCAAGACCAGGGCACGCTCTGGTTTTAGGGTTCAGAACAAAAGTGGAGTTTTAGAACGAGCGGGAACGGAAGGAGTCAGTTAGCCAAACAGAGTGCCCTTCGTCAAAGCAAATGAATATAGATCGGAAGACCCAAATCGCATATTCCGGCACGCTTGCCGGTCAAAAGGAGAAATGAGATGCCAGAAATTCGCAAAGAGACCGATAGTCTTGGCGAAGTAGATGTTCCCGCCGATAAGCTCTGGGGTGCACAAACCCAGCGCTCGCTCGAACACTTCAGCATTGGGAAGGATTTGATTCCCCGCGAAATGATCACGGCCTATGCGATTCTGAAGAAAGGCGCGGCCAATGCAAACTTTGCCGGCAAGCGCTTCGATCAGAAGCGCCACGATCTGATTGTGCAGGTCTGCGACGAAATCCTCGCCGGCCAGCACCATGATATGTTCCCCTTGCACGTATGGATGACCGGCAGCGGCACGCAATTCAACATGAACGTGAACGAAGTGATCTCCAACCGCTGCTGCCAGATCGCCGGCACACCGCTCGGGAGCAAAACGCCGGTTCATCCTAACGACCACGTCAACATGTCCCAGTCGTCGAACGACTCTTTCCCCTCGGCCATGAACATCGCCGCGGCGGTCAACGTGAAGCTGCGGCTGATTCCGGCGGTGAAGCAGCTGCATGATGCGATTGCCACCAAGGTGGAGGAGTGGGACGACATCGTCAAGATCGGCCGCACGCACATGCAAGACGCCACGCCGCTCACTCTTGGGCAAGAGTGGTCCGGCTACGAAGGCGTGCTCGCCGACGATCTCGATCGGATCGAAGGTGCGCTGAACGGTGTCTATCGTCTCGCGCTCGGGGGTACGGCAGTGGGCACCGGCATCAATTCAGCGCCCGGCTTCGCTGAGGCCGTTGCCGCCGAGATTGCTAAACTCACCAACCTGCCCTTCGTTACCGCGCCAAACAAATTCGCGGTGCAGGGCGCTCACGACGCGCAGGTACAGCTTTCTGGCACACTGCGCACGCTAGCCGTCTCACTGTACAAGATCGCTAACGACATCCGCCTCATGTCCTGCGGCCCACGAGCTGGTTTCGCGGAGCTGAATATTCCAGAGAACGAACCGGGCTCGTCGATTATGCCCGGCAAAGTGAACCCAACCCAGGCCGAGGCTCTAACGATGGTCGCCGTCCAAGTGATGGCCAACGACACCGCGGTGGGCTTCGGCGGCGCCGGCGGTTACCTTGAGATGAACGTTTACAAACCGCTGATTATCTATAATGTGACCCACTCCATCACCATCATGACCGATTCATGCACGAACTTCCGGAGATTTCTGGTGGAAGGAACCAAACCCAATCTGAAGAAGATCAACCAATATGTCGAAGAATCCCTCATGCTGGTGACGGCGCTTTCGCCGGTGATCGGTTATGACAAGGCTTCGAAGATTGCCCATTATGCGATGGATAACGACCTTACGCTCAAAGCTGCAGCTCTGAAGCTCGGCTATGTAACGGAAGCTGAATTCGATCGTGTTGTCGATCCGAAGAAAATGGTCCGACCCTATGTAGCGACGGCTCCCGCGGCCGCTGCCTGAGAGGTCTTTAACTACCGACACGCTCACAGCTGGGTCTGGCCTGAAGAGTTTCAGGTCGGCTCCACTTCGACCGTTTGGTCGTTGGAGGTTTCAGATGACTCCAGCCATCGTTAAACCGCAGTCGTTAAGAGCAGGTATGACGCGGGAGCAACGCTCAAAGCTAATCCTCGCGTTCGCTCGAGTCTTATATGTCAACGGTGAATCCACGCAGCAGACCTTGCGCGCCGCCAAGCGTTTGGGGGATTTTCTGGGACTGCGCGCCTCGATTCTGCCGCGCTGGGGAGAGTTGGAACTTAAAGCGGAGGACGAAGACGGAATCTTCATGTCGGCAACAGACGCGGATCCTTCGGGCGTGGACATGGACCGCGTCGCTTCGACCCTGAGAACTATTGAGGAGTTGTGTGATAGTCGGCAGGCTGTGGCCCACGGGATGGAAACGATCAACCGAATCACAAAGGCACCACCTGCGCCGACCTGGCTGTTCGCGCTTGCAGCCGCAGTTGGCGCAGTGGCGCTAGCCGTTGTTTTCGGTGTTCAGCATGTGCGTGCGGCGGTGCTTATATTTGCCAGTGCCGCCGCAGGTGCTCTTCTGCGCCGCACATTGGCCCGTTACAGTGCAAATATCTTTCTGCAACCATTCAGCGCGGCGTTGGTCGCTGGGGTAGTTGGAGCCCTGGCAGTTCGATATCAACTGAGTTCGTCGCTGCGACTTGTTGCGGTCTGCCCGTGCATGGTGCTGGTGCCGGGGCCGCATTTCCTAAACGGCATGTTGGACTTGATCAGAGGCCGCATCAATCTTGGAGCGGCCCGGCTGATCTATGCCGTGCTTGTGGTTGTGGCGATCTCGATGGGACTCTTGATTGGACTCACACTTCTTGGCGTCTCTTTACCCGTGGACCCGGCCGGCAGGGCGGTGCCTCTTTGGTATGACGTGATTGCCGCCGGCCTCGCCGTCGCTTGCTATAGTGTTTTCTTTTCCACGCCCCTGAAAATGCTCCCCTGGCCGGTGACGGTCGGCGCGGTGGCCCATGCTCTCAGGTGGGTTGCGCTTACGGTTTTTGGAGCCAGTGCAGCGGCGGGTGCATTTGTTGCGTGCTTCATCGTTGGCGTGATCCTCACACCAGTGTCACGCCGTTGGCGCATACCGTTCGCGGCCATCGGGTTCGCGTCGGTGGTCTCGATGATGCCTGGAGTATTCATGTTCAGGATGGCGAGCGGACTTGTTCAATTGACTACCAGCTCACAAAGAACATGGGAACTCATGGGCGCTACGCTGGCTGACGGCTCGATCGCCATTCTCATTATTGTGGCGATGAGCTTTGGGCTCCTCGTCCCGAAATTAATCGTTGACTACGTAAGCGACAAATGACGCCGTTTTGAGAGAAGAAGGATGCCATGTCCACCAACGAATTGACCGGCATACCTGCCGAAGCTGTCGCGTCCGGTCGCACGGCGGCGCAGTCGTCATCCGAGCGATGGCTGCCTACGTTGCTCAGCGTAATCGCCGGCATGGTCGACGTGATCGGATTTCTGAGCCTTGGCATCTTCACCGCGCACGTAACCGGTAACATCGTTGTGATCGGTGCCCTTTCATCGCCGTCTCTACTCACAACTCCCCGAAGGCTACCGCTGTTACAAAGCAATTTCTCAGACCCCGATCGTCCTCTTAAAGTGCTCAGATTCTAGCCGACCGAAAGCCCTTCTTCATGCAGTGTGTCGGCATAGGTTTCAATCTCATCGGTCGCTCATCGATCTCCGGCAAGTGGCCGCTTATTGGCTATAGGCCGCTGGGCGTTCAAGTTATGTCCGCGAATTAAGGAACAGTGATCACAATTTTCCCCACCTGCGAGTTCGACTCGAGATATCTGTAGGCCTCGACGGTCCGCGCAAACGGAAATATCTTGGCGACCTTCGGATGGAACCGTCCATCCGCCAACCGATCGAAGACATATCTCTTCGCCGCGGGCAGCTTCTGCGGATTGCGGGTGATCTCAAACAAGGTATAGCCGCGAATGCCCAGACCCTTAATAAGCGCCGTAACCAGCGGAAACGGCGTCGGTTGCATCGAGAGCGCGCCATACTCAAAGATGATCCCGCCGACCGCAGCCGCCTCGGCCAGCTTTTCCAGAAATGGCCCCGCAACCGGATCGAAGATCACACGCGCACCCGTGCCACCGGTGATCTCCTTTACCCGCGCCACCATGTCTTCTTCCTCGGTAGCGATAACGTGGTCCGCACCCAGAGACAGCAACTCGGCTTTCTTGTTGCTCTTGCGCGTTGTCGCAATTGAAATAGCACCCTCAGCCTTCGCAATCTCTATCGCCGCAATCCCTACACTGCTCGAGGCGGCCGGAATCACCACAAAATCGCCTTTTGCCAAATGGGCAACCGCGATCAATGCCCCGTAAGCCGTCAGATACTGCATCCAGACCGATGCGCCTTCCACCGGGGATAGGTTCGCAGGATACTCACCCAGAGCCGTAGCTGGAGCAATTACCTCCTCGCCCAGCATGGCATAGTCGTTCATGGAGAAGGCGGGAATGGTCGAGACCTGTTTGCCTATCCATCCCTTGTCCACATCGGGACCAACCGCTTCCACCACGCCCGCCGCCTCATAGCCAATGCCAGCAGGCAGCTCCGGCGGTTCGAGGTACTGGCCACGGATGAACATCGATTCCGCCCGGTTCAAGCCCACTGCCCGTACCTTTAACCGCACTTCCCCCTTATCTGGCGGCTTTGGCGCCTCCTCTTCAATCCTTAAAACCTCGGGTCCGCCGACCGCATGAAAACGAACAATCTTTGGCATGTGCGTCTATCCCTCAGCTGAGATGAATAATTAGATCGAGGATCAGTTACGGGGGATTCGGCTGAAGTGCAGTATGCCACAAACCAGTCCTCAAATCCTGGAGGCGCTGAAGAGATGGAGCAAACATCTCAGTTCGCCGGGTCGGATGATTGGGTGCAGATGGGACGCTTGCCATTCTCCTATGCTGGAGTGTGGCAGGTACTTCGGAAGGCATCGTCCAAAGCTGGCTTAGGCCGCATCAGTTCGCACATATTTTCCATATGCACAGGTAATGGTTGGGTGCCGTTGGTACTGCGGTTGCGGTGCACAGCAGCCTCCAGGAGATGAGTCAGGCGCACGGAAAAATCCGTTAGACTCGCACCAGCGCGGGTTACCTAATTTGTGGAGTGATTTGATGTCAGCTAAGTAACTGAAAACATGGCGGAGGGATCCGCCGCGATGAACTGCACGCGGCCTCCCTTCAACCCCGGAAACAAATAAACCGGAATCACTGTGCCTTGCGGAACCATCCATTCCAATTGAAACTACACCATACGGTGCCGAGATTCTCGACCACCCTGGTTGTGGCATTCGGCTTCAGTAGATGCCTGGCAACAGTCTGGTGGTCTGCTGTGAATACGCTACATACTCGGAGCCAAAGAGCTTCCGCAAGTGCAGTTCTTCAAGCCGAATCTGCCGGAGCAGCAGCACACACCAGGGTATTACTAGCAGCCATCCCACCACGCTCGCAAACACGAGAGCCACAGCAATTTTTTCCACGATTGCTCCGGCATAGATCGGGTGACGGATGTACCGGAACGGACCGGACCGAACAAGGGCCAGTGTACGGTTTGCGCCGGAGAACGCAACTTCGAGGTACTTGACGGTCCATCTTCCCCATAGAGCAACAACAAGGTGCAGCACCAGCCCAAAAGCCTGCGGCCCCGGCCGGTGCAAGCTGGGCATCAAGTGCCAGTGTCCGTAATCAAGATACACCGCGAGATCGGCGAGCGTCAGCGCAAGCACCCAGTATTCCCAACCAGGTGCAGCGGTGCTGCCCCAGCGCTCAGCTCGGGACTCAGGTGGGATAGACTCCCTTGATCGCCCCGATAGAAGCATTATTGTTCGCCTTAACATCAAAGGCAGGAATGGAAGCGCTCGCATTAGGAGGTATCCACCCGAGAAGATGTCTACGCGCGACCATGGCGAACGTTTCCCCCACTGAATTAAGCAAGCAAGTGCCACAACCAGGTATCCAACGCTAAAAAGTGACCATAACGATGGCATCTGGCGCCGGGTTGACGTGGAGAAGACTTGAGCGTTTTTTGTTGAGTCTGTCGACATCCGTGTGTGCCGCCGATTCGAGGCTCGGGGAGTTCCAGATTATCGCCCAAGACCGGGGTGCGAACCGTTGCGCGACGCCCCACTCCACTGCATCAGCTACACCACATGGTAAGAGAAGTTTGGTCAGCGCAGAAATGCCAATCCTACAACGTAAGCGGCAACGCCCTGACCGCGAAAACTCTCACGCAATACAGTTTGTGGGCCATAGCTTGGGTGTCGCCTTCATCTCCGCCTTCTCGAACGAACAGAAGAACCGATAGCGGGTGCGTTCTTAGTAGTCAGCTTCCTGGGATCGCTCCAACTTCCGGACTACGACAAAATAAATGCAGAGTTTGTACTGCCCGTGCTGGCCACGAGTCAAGCACGGCGCATAGTTGTTCTTTGTTTATCGCAGTGATGTATATCACGCTAGAAAGAGTTTAAGACATCGTTACTGGATCGGTGGGCGGCCGTTCCAATTTGTAACCGCTCTGCAAATTGTCCTTCTCGTAGGCGCTGAGTTCGAAAGCGTTTGCCAAGGTGGGTTCATGCCAAGGCCTGAAACCACCGCTCCGGTTGCGTCGGTCGCCTGCCCCTGCCCCTGTATGGCGCTCGTGGTTTCGCCTGCGGCTACGCTCGCGATGGAACCATGATCACAGAAGCGGCAGATAGTGTGAGAGCGAATACATCGCAGGCTATCCACTTGAAGCCGCGGACTCATCGTGTATACCTCATCTCAAATTGACAAAGTTGGAAATCGGCCCAGAGTCAATTCGTATACATCACCTGATGTTATCTATGGTAAACACACTGGCGGGAATTATAATTTAGAAATCCAGATTCTTTCCGCAGCCGGCATACCCAGACGAATCTGCCGTCTGTTGACCGATAGGGAGACGGTTCCATCATAATTTCGAGCTTCGACGGTTACGGGAACGCCTGGACGGATTCCTTCCTCGTCGAAGAATTCCAACAGCTTCCGATCACGTTCGTAGACGCTGGCAACGGTCCATTTCGAGCCGGGTTCTGCCTCAGTGAGCAGCCGCAAGCCTCGCTTGCGACGCTCCGCCGGGCTGCGCAGCGCCAATCCGTTTCCGTGCGGGCAAGTATCTTTGTGCCCAAGTCTCTCGACAAGTTTTTTCTCAAACGCCGGCGAAACTGCGTGTTCCAGCCGTTCGGCCTCATCATGGACTTCATACCAGGCCATGCCGAAAACCTCGGCGAGCATTCGCTCGATCAAATGATGGCGGACAATTGTGCGCTCAGCGATTTCCCGGCCTTGCGACGTCAGCCGGAGGTGCCCGTCAGGTTTTACCGACACGAGACCGTCCTTCATGAGCCGCTTCAGCGCGAAAGTAACGGCGGGTCGAGTGACCGATAGCCAATGCGCGAGTGTGGCGGGAATAACGGTTTGGCCCTCCGCCTCCGCCTCAGCTATCGCCTTCAAGTAATCTTCTTTCGAAATGGTAATCATCTGTTGGAAGTGCCGAATGCCCTGCCGAACTGAGACGACCAAACATCGGCCAGAGTCCGAGTAGGATAATACTGACTCAAATGACGATAGCGTCGCAAGTCCCCATAGCGGATAATGTGGCTCGAAGGGTCCGGCGCGTTCAGGAGATTACGATCGTCTGGATGAGCATGGAAGCGCCGGTAACGCTATTTGCTGCCAGCCACTGGCAGGTTCAGTTGCAGGGCCTCGGTGTACATTTCTGTGGACTCTACATCCATTCCCCAGCTGTCCCTTGCCGCCAAATTTGGTGCTAAAAGGCCTGAGCATTGCGATCAAAGGATGTAATGCTATCGGACTAAGGCCACAAAAGGCTTGACATCCCCTCTGGATTTGGTATTGTTTGTCCCAATTTTCACCAAACTGTTAATCCTAATTAACTATCACTAGTAACTTAGGATTAATGTTTTCGTGATCGGGTACCAGGTCACTTCGCGTTTACCAAGCGTCACTTCGGGTTTACCAAGCGCCACTTCGCGTTTTCCAAAATGGTGGGTCGTCCGCCTCGCGACTAACAATCGGCGCGCCGCCGTATCTGTCTGAACGCACGGCTTCCGTTGGACGATCAGGGGGGACAAACACCGAAAGTTGAGCTGATAAAACGGTTCGCGCGAAAGGCCCAGCTATCGCAGCTTTGCAGATGCAATCTCATTCGTGTGAGCCCACAACATTTTAAGGAGGAATCGTGATTAAAGCAGCGAAAATCGAGTCAGTTCTAGTGGTAGCGCTCTCTCTCGCCGGAATGACTTTGGCGCAAACGCCGAATCATCATCGTAGAGCAGGATCTGGCAGTGGTGGTGACCCCACGGACCCTGGAGTCCAGGAAACCGACCGGGGTGCGGGCGTAACAATCATTAACCCTGCGAATGATCCGAACGGCTTCACCGCCTTCTTTGAGGATGGTCAAAATCGCTTCCAGGAAGTGGAGACAGTGAACAACTCCGCGAACGTAGGTCTTGGACCGCGGTTTAACTCCAATCAATGCAGTTCGTGTCACGCGTTTCCTGCCGTCGGCGGGTCAGGCGCTGCCGGCAATCCTCAATTCCTATTCGTTCTCAACGGAACGGCACCCGATAACACCGTCCCCAGTTTCATTACCGAGACTGGCCCAACCCGTGAAGCCCGGTTCCCGTTCTTCTTTAACTCGAACGGCACAGTCAACACGAGCGCTCCCAACGGCGGAGTGGAAGACCTGTTCACGGTTTCCGGCAGCGCCGGCGCCGGCAGTTGCACTCTGGCACAGCCCCCCTTCGCGCAGGCCTTGGCGACGAACAACGTCATCTTCCGCATTCCCACGCCTCTCTTTGGCTTGGGCTTGATCGAGAACCTTGACGATTCAACCCTGATTGCGAATCAGCTGAACAATCTCCAAAACAGCCTTGGCATTGCCGGCACTTTCAACCACAACGGCAACGACGGCACCATCAGCCGTTTCGGCTGGAAGGCGCAGAATAAATCGCTGCACATTTTTGCGGGTGAGGCTTACAACGTAGAAATGGGCATCACCAATGAGCTGTTTCCCAACGAGCGTCCGCTGCCCGAAGAAGACCAATTCGGCACCGGGCTGCCAGCGAACTGTCTGAACCTTGGCGGAATCGGATACCCGGAAGACACTTCCAACCCAAACCTGACGCCGAGCTCACAGGTTATGGATGATGTATCGGAGTTTGCCAACTTCATGCGCTTCCTGGCTCCGCCTAACCCAGGTGGGGTCGTGCTGAATGGAACGGCTGTCTCCGCCGCTACAATTTCCCAGGGCGCATCGTTGTTCAGCTCAATCGGCTGCGCGACCTGCCACAACCCAACGCCGGGCACGACGCAAGTGTCGGACTTCGTTCCGGCATTGAGCAATGCGCCGGCAAATGCCTTCTCCGACATTGAAATCCATCACATGGGTACCGGCCTGGCGGACAACGTTTCGCAAGGCACCGCCGGCGGCGATCAGTTCCGCACCGCTCCCTTGTGGGGTCTGGGGCAGCGGATCTTCCTGTTGCACGATGGCCGCGCCACGGACCTTGGCGTGGCGATCCAAGCCCACGCGAGCACGGGCAGCGAGGCGACGACGGTGATCTCGAATTTCAACGCGCTCACCGCCGCCCAGCAGCAAGCCATTTTGGACTTCTTGCGCTCCCTGTAATCGTTTCATTCAGGCTTGCTGGCGAGACACCGTACGGTGTCTCGCCAGCCTTGATCTGCGCCGGAAGATCGTAGAGATAAAACAGCAGGAAATCGAGGAACTTCACGATGTCTCTCGCATCCTGTGGGTCCGGAGGTGGAGGCGTGGGGTCTTTCGCAGGTTGGGTTCTGTCCTGATCTGAATCGGGAACCTCCGGATGCGCGGAATCATTGGCAAGCTTCCGCACCTCGTGAGACCACTCTCCGATGAGAGGTTGGAGAACACCTTTGCTCACAAGATCGTTTATCTCCGACTTCCGGTTGCCCTTTTTGGCTTTCTGCTGACGCACGAAGAACTGGAGAGCACTGCGGGCCATGACAGCAGCCGCATCCCAGTTTTCATTGGTGATCGAATCGTGGGCCTGAATCCAGGACCTTCGGCTGCCTGAGAATCGCGCCGGGGATCTCCGGTCGCCGCGACGAGCGCGCCGCTCCCATCCGCCACGCGATGCTTAACACGCGTTGATTTCTGCTCAGCGTTCAATCATGTTTGTGGACTCCATCTAAGCCAGCGGAACATCTTGTCAAGCCACCTAAGCATGCGGGGTGGAATCTTGTCACGCGTTGGATTCGACAGCCAGATCCCGGGCATCATAAATGACCCGTGTATCTCACCGCGCTTGAGCTTACGGTAAACGACGTGACGGCAACAGGCGATGTAAAGCGTAATCCAAATTACAACAGCCACGATAATCACAATCACAGTGCCTACGACACCGGCGAGCGTCCAAAGCAAAATTCGTATCATCGGACCGGCTCTCTTCTCCTGGATGGCACCGAGGCTTAGGCTCCACGGACGCGTCCATTGCTATACTGCTTCTGGCAAAGGCCGCTCACCCAGGTGCGTGCGTCACCAATAGCTATTCCGGGGACTTGGCGGGGCGCATAGCTCCCATTTTCCTCCCGAGGTTTCGCTATTGGCATATTCCACTGCGGCGGGATAGAGATCGCAGACTGTCCGACAGCCTGCTCGTGAAGTCAGGCACTGCAGCCTGAATTCGTGTGCCGATCGCTTCTCGTCGTCGGTTGCGGACGGGGTAATCCAGCTACCGGCTCCCTCCCCTCCACCGTTCTTGGTTTCCATGGCGATCAGGCGCCCCCATCCCACCAGGTAATGGTTCACGTCGTGGGGCCAAGAGACTCCCAGCGACGTCACAACTCTGTCGATTTCATATGGTGGTATCCTCTCCACAAAACCCCAGTTGCCTGCCAGCCACTCATGGCTGCCCTCGACCATCACCTCGCCGAATACGACCTTCGCTTGCTTGTCCTTGAAACCTACGCGCCCATACACGCTCCACCGTCGGAGGCCAATTGCTCTTCTGATCCGGGGGTTGAGGCTGCTCAGAACTGCTCGGGTTATACGATAGAACATGCTGGTGTTAGCGCGATTGACAACAGAGTAGATGCCCGAAGGGCCAATTTCTACCAGACACTCGTAATCAGTCTTATCGACCTTTGTGTAGGGTTCTAGCACGCTTCGGCAGCTGCCATATCGTTCCAGGATCGGAAGCACCTGAGCTTGGCGGTCACCGATCTTTACACCTCCCAGTTCTTTCAGCATGCGCTCCGCCCTGGCGGCTTCGTAGTACAGATAGGCTCGTGCTAAGCCATAGCAACTTAGCGCAAGAGCGAGGGTTGCCGCTGTCGCCAATACAAATCGCGCCTGCATTCGATGAGTCTCGTATTTGTCATTAGGAGTAGACACCGGTGATCTCCAACACGACTAAGACAAGAAAACCGAGCACGATCTTGAACGTTATCTTCCACAAGTGATGCTTGTCGATGAAGAACATCGCTGCTACTAAAACAATTGCGATTGCACGGTGATAAGGACTGGGACTCGAAGCCTCGATACAGGTTTTAGCCCGTATAACGGTTTGGCAAAGCATCCGGCCTTTTTCTTGCAACCTGCATTCAAGCACTTAGCACCTTCTGAGTGGTTCTCAGTCGTGCAGATATACCTCACAATCACCCTAACTGACACCCAAAAACGGCGCCAGGCCCGACCAAGGAAGGGCACGCCCTTAGCTTGGCGATCTCGGAGTCGCTGAGTAATGAGTCTGAACCGGCCAGGCAGGATGGCCACGCCAAATGCGGCAACAGGGACAGGGCAGATTACGCTGCCTTGCCTCGCAAAGGCCTAGTCATAGCCGCCGTTTCCGCACAATGCGAACTTCGAATGAGCTACAATTTGGTTCCTCATCGGGTCGCGCAGAAATCAGCCTCAGAGGAGGTTTCCGTGCCAAAGATGACGCAAGAACATCGCCGCCTCGAGGAAGTCCATGAGCAACTGCTCGCCTGGAAAAAATGGGGCCCCTATCTTAGCGAACGTCAATGGGGAACAGTCCGCGAAGACTACAGCGGCAACGGCGACGCCTGGAACTACTTCACCCACGACATGGCGCGCTCGCGCGCCTTTCGCTGGGGCGAAGACGGTATCGCGGGCATCAGCGACGACAAGCAGCTACTTTGCTTTGCGCTGGCGCTGTGGAACGGGAAAGATCCCATTCTAAAAGAACGCCTGTTCGGATTGACCAACACCGAGGGCAACCACGGAGAAGATGTCAAGGAATATTACTTTTATCTCGACAGCACACCCACGCACTCGTACATGAAGTATCTCTATAAGTACCCGCAGGCCGCCTATCCCTATGACGACCTGGTCAAGACCAATGCGAAGCGTACGCGGTTCGATCCCGAGTACGAGCTGATTGACACGGGAGTATTCGACAACAACCGCTATTTCGACGTGTTCATTGAATACTGCAAGGAAGCACCCGAGGACGTTCTGATTCGGATTACGGCGGCGAACCGCGGAGAACTGCCTGCGACGCTGCACCTGCTGCCGCATCTCTGGTTTCGCAATACCTGGACAGACTTGCAGGGAAACAAAAAGCCACCGATGCCGCAGTTGCTCAGCGTGGATGGTCGGAGGTCCTCCTGTGTGAAGGCCAGCCATCCAAGACTGGGAACCATATACTGCCATTTTGAAACGGACCAGGAACTGCTGTTCACGGACAACGAAACCAACACAGAAAGAATTTTCGGGCGCCCGAATGCCAGTCCATACGTGAAGGACGGGTTTCATCGGTATGTGATCGACGGGAAAGTGGAGTGTGTCAACGGCGCGAACGTCGGAACGAAATGTGCCGCTTGCTGCAAGGCCGAGGTTCCAGCGAAGGGTGAGTTCGTGATGAAGATGAGGCTGATGCGAGACCCCAGCCCGAGAGAAAGCTTATTCGGCAAGGCCTTCGAGACAACCTTTGACCAGCGCAAGCAGGAGGCGGACGAGTTTTATCACGCCATCTCGCCGCCTAACCTGAGCGCCGACGAGTCGATGGTCATGAGGCAAGCCCTGGCCGGCATGCTTTGGTCGAAGCAATATTATTACTTCGACATCGAGCGCTGGCTTGAGGAACATGGCGGAGCTGAATTGGTGATTCCCTCCCAAATAAGAAATTCGGGCTGGGCGCACATGCTCAACGATGATGTGATTTCCATGCCTGACAAATGGGAATATCCCTGGTACGCCGCCTGGGACCTTGCTTTTCATGCTGTGGCCCTATCCGTGGTGGATATGCATTTTGCCAAAGGGCAGCTTCTGCTGATGCTCGATGAGATGTATCAGCATCCCAACGGACAAGTGCCAGCCTACGAGTGGAATTTCGGCGACGTGAATCCGCCGGTGCATGCGTGGGCTGCCATCTTTATATACCTGACCGAGAAACAACAGACCGGCAAGAGCGACACACAGTTCCTGAAACTCGCCTTCCAAAAGCTGCTCATGAATTTCACCTGGTGGGTAAACCGGAAAGACCGCGAGGGAAGGAACGTGTTCGAAGGTGGGTTCCTCGGCCTCGACAATATCGGCATTTTTGACCGGAGCGCACCCTTGCCCACCGGCGGATTCATGGAGCAGGCGGACGGAACGGCGTGGATGGCTTTCTTTTGCCAGTCCATGCTGCAGATCGCCTTGGAACTGGCCACGGAAGACGCCGTGTACGAGGAGATGGCGCAAAACTTTATCGAGCACTTTCTGCGCATCGCCGGCGCCATGGACCGCGTTGGTATCCACCCTGACGAGCTCTGGGACGAGGAGGACGGGTTCTTCTACGACCTCCTATGCCTGCCCGACGGGAGCGCCAAGAGAATCAAGGTGCGTTCTGCCGTCGGGCTGCTGCCGATGTGCGCAATCACGGTAATTGATCCCGAGCTGGTGGAGCGTTTTCCCAAGCTCCTAGATAAGGTGGACCGCTTCTGTCAACGCAACGCGAACCTCATGGCCAATATCGCGTCGCCGACCAAGCCGGGGCATGGCGGCCGCTTCTTGTTTTCCCCTATGACGGAAGAGAAATTCCGGCGCGTCCTCACCCGGATGTTGGACGAGGAGCGCTTCCTGGGGCCGCATGGTGTCCGGGCGCTCTCCCGCTGGCACAAAGACCACCCCTATATTCTGAGCGTGCGCGGGCAGGAATATCGCGTTGAATACATGCCGGCGGAGTCGACGAATAGCATGTTCGGCGGCAATTCCAACTGGCGCGGTCCGGTGTGGATTCCCATCAACGCACTAATCATACGCGCGCTGATGGTGCGCTACCGGTATTATGGGAACGCTTTCACCATCGAGTGCCCCACGGGCTCGGGTGTGCGGATGACGTTGTTTGAAGTGGCGAAAGAGCTCTCGCGCCGACTTGTCAGCACCTTTCTGAATGACGCCAACGGGCGCAGGCCTGTGTTTGGCGCCGCCAGCAAATTCCAGGACGACCCGAACTGGCATGACTGCATCCTGTTTTACGAGTACTTCCACGGAGACAATGGTGCGGGGATTGGAGCCAGCCACCAGACGGGATGGACGGGAATCGTGGCGAAGCTGATCGAACTTTTTGGTTACCTGGACCCGCGTGTCTTCCTGGAGACGTCTAATGTCTTGAAGGTAAGTGCCGCGGCGAGCCTTGCGGGCATAGATTCAGAAATCACGCGATGACGCGGGCGGACGGCGTCGGTTGTAGAGCGCCGCGGACTCGCCGCTTGAATTCCTCAGAGGGTGCGAATAGCATCTCGGTGGAATCCATCACAGAAAATGTGATGGGTTTCGGCGTCGGGCGCCGAATCAACATTGTCGCCCGGTTTTACAAAGAACCTCTCAGGTAATCTCCGGTAGGCGGGCGTTCAAATCGTGAACGAAGTGAACCGCGTCCATGAATCGCGGGCCGCAACAGTAGGACATGACCCATTTTCCGCCACGGCAGATATGTGCCCACTGTTTGCCGCGAATCTTCGTCATGGCCGGATGGACGTAGAAACGTGCGAGGTAGAGAGGCGCGAACTGCGGAACTTTCATCG
>Ga0187783_10001846_pt1 | contig 15644 bp, 15 predicted proteins | sample 1015_SJ02_MP02_2_FD_132471 | JGI IMG/M metagenome (GOLD analysis project Ga0187783, IMG submission 132471) | Tropical peat soil microbial communities from peatlands in Department of Meta, Colombia - 1015_SJ02_MP02_20_MG | ecosystem: Environmental > Terrestrial > Soil > Wetlands > Peat | place... | reverse complement strand
CGCTCCAACCATGATCCGTTCTGCAGGTGGCAATGCCCTTACCGTGGTTGCCGCCAAAGACGACGGCGATCTTAACCATCGAAGGTACGATTGCGATGCAGCGCGCGTCACTTAGGACTTTGGCTGGTATGGCTTTGTCCGGCGCACCCATGATCTCATTCAGGACGTCGGTGGAAGCGTCGATGCGCTTTACGATGTCGGATTGATCTTTGGAGGTGTCATCATCGGCCCAACCCGGGATAGCGAAGACCAGGGCTGCTGCGGTCATCGCCAAGAACAAACTCATTATTACCCGCTTCAAGAATGTCATTATTCACCTTTTCTGTGCCCAAGCGAGCACCGCAATGTGATTGCTTCCCAAAGACTAGGCGTGATGGGCCCGCCCCACCATCCCAACTCTGCTGTAGATTCCCCGCGTTGATGCTCTAGAACCGCCGGGTAAGGAGAAGCGCCAGGGAGGAGTATCAGGCGGTCAAAGTTGCAGCCTCCGGTGTTTACCTGATTTTGCCGTAGCGGCGGGCGATGAGGTCGGGGCACACGCAACGAGGAAACAATAACGCATACTCCAAGACAATCAGATCGGTTGGATCGACTGGGAGGTGGTGAACAGGGACAAGAACCTGATCGAGTTCGTGCAGAAGGTAATCGCTCTGCGCAGAAATTTCCCTGTTTTCCGCCGCCGACCTTTCTCCCAGGGCGAGCAATTAAGGTTGGTATCCAAGACATTCTCTGGCTGCGGCCGGACGGCAGGGAAATGAGCAACGAGGAATGGCATCAGGAACACGCCAGAAGCCTGGGCATGTCCTGTCCGGAGAGGCCGTCGACGAACTAGATGAGAAAGCTAGGCCTGTCAAAGATGCGAACTTCTTTTTAATCATGAATGCTCACCACGAAGAAATTCCATTCTTGCTCCCTACAGCAGCGTCGGGAATGCTCTGGATCGTGTTGCTGAACACGTCCTGCCGGATTCGCACACTGCTTACGACGCGGCGCCGCGTGGTTGTTCCCCGCTCGGCAGGTGGTGCACCCGCTTTTCCTTAATTGAGCTCTCTCGACGCATGCTGCCACTCCCCAGATCCGAATGCGGAGGAAAGTTTTGTCACTCGAAACTGAACTTGGCGGAGGCGCTTCAATCTGGGCTAGACAGTGCAACTTTGAGAGTCTCGGCCTGGCTGTCGATTGGAACTTGGGAAACGGCAGTGTTTCGCAGTTGTGTGCGAACCTAGGACGGGACTGGCTCACAACAACGAGGTCGCAATTGGAGGCCGGCTACTATAGCAGCAGCCCGGAAGCGGGCAGTGCCTTTGACTCCAATCGACTGCCTCCCTGGTCTGCCATCTGGCGTCTTCAGGCATCCGACCAAGGTTCAATCCCTATGGTTGCCCGGACCGGCCCGAGGCAATTAGACCTTCGTCGGCAGCTTCAAGATTTGATTCTGGATCGCGTAAATCACGAGGTGCACCTTGTTATGGATGTCAAGCTTGCGCATGAGATTGAACTTGTGTGTATCCACGGTCTTCATGCTCAAACCAAGCTGGTGAGCAATCTCTTTCACCGAGTTGCCTTCAGCAATCATCCTTAACACTTCGATTTCTCGACGGGTTAGGAGTGCCGCCCTAGCTGGTCCGAGCGGAACCTGGCGCAATCGGACATCGTCTACGAGTTTTCCGAGAACTTGCGGACTGAGGTATTTCCGTCCCTGATATACATCTCGCACGGCGCCAATCAGACGAGAAGGCGGAGCACCCTTGGCGATGTATCCGGAGGCACCCACATCTAGGCACTGGCGCAGATCCTCTTCCTCCTCGCGTGTCGCGAGAAAGATGAGACGAGTACCCTCGGAATCCTTCGTCATGAGTCGAGCCGCTTCGAAACCCGTCATTCCGAGTTTGCTGGTGTCCATAAGTACAATGTCGGTTCTCACCTGTCGGACTTTGTCCAGCGCCTCCGCCGCGCTGCTCGCCTCGCCTATGACTCGGATGTCGCTCTCATTTTCCAGTGCACGCCGCAGGGCCTGTCTGCATCGTGCATCCTCGTCGACTATCACGCACTTAATGGTCATCGGTTTAGCGTTCCTGTTCAGAGTGCATCGGTTAAGATTGGATGAGGGTTACCACTCCTGGTTTGTCAGTTCTGTCCAATCAATATCGAGACACACCATTACATCCATGCCGGCGCACCGTTTGCCCAGCGCGTCTACTCTTCCTTATTGGCATCCGATGATGTACAAGCGAAAGCGGTTGTCCCCGTGGATCAATGATTTTGTGGTTAGCTCGCCTTTCCAGGCCCGCGGATGGCCTTTCTAGACCCCGTTAGGGCTTTACAGAGATCTGGCCGTCGTCCCCGTCCGCCTAGATTCGGCGTAGAGAAGGGTCAGGATTTGCTGTACTTGTATTCTCGAGGAGATAGAGATTGTTCAGGCAGTTGCCCTCGCCGGAGAGGACACCGAGTCTTCGCAAGGAATGACGACCTCGACCCGTGTGCCGGGACTGGTATTTACTATGCGCAGTTCCCCACCAAACTCTTTCGCTCTTTGCCTCATTCCACCTATGCCGACACCGATGCCGCCCGGCTCCAGGTTAGCCGTCTGCTCCCCCACACCTTTGCCATCATCCTGCACCGTGACGGTCACGGGGCCATTGTGCCAACCCAGAGTCACGCTGGCATGGCTTGCGCCAGAATGCCGATAGACGTTGGTGAGAGCCTCCTGAATGATCCGGAAAACGGCGGTCTCCAATTCTGCCGTTAGCCGCGGCGGTTCACCAGGGCAGACACTGAGTGAGGCTTCGATGTTGCTGCGTTTCGTGAACCCGTCGAGATACCATCGAAGTGCCGAGAGCAGGCCCACTTCGTCGAGCAAAGGGGGATGCAACAAATGAGACACACTGCGGACCTGCTGAATGGCATTGTCAATAATCTCGATGGTCTCCTTCACCTCCTGCTCCTGTCCGTGACCAGAAGCTAGATGAAGAAGCGTATCCAGGCGCATCTTGGCGGCGGCTAGATTCTGGCCCAGACCGTCGTGAAGTTCCCTGGCGACCCGGCGTCGCTCATCGTCCTGGATTCTCATCAGGCGGCTGGAAAGTTGCCGGAGCGCAAAAGTCCTGTCATCAACCATCTTTTCCAGCTGTGCAGCGTTTTCGCGAATGGATTGTTCCAGCAGTTTGCGATCATGAATGTCAGAACAAGTGCCATACCACCGAACGGGCCTACCCTCACGATCTCGAAGCGGCACGGCGCGAGCGCGGAACCAGCGATAGGTGCCATTCGATCCGCGCAGGCGATATTCCGACTCATAGCTGTCACCGGATCGGACGCAACGGTTCCACTCCGCAATGCTGCGACCACGATCGTCTGGGTGAACGTATTCCAACCAGACGAAGCCACTTGCCGAGCCTGCGGTAGCTCCCGTGTATTCATAGAATCGGTCGCTGATGTAATCCCTCGCTCCATCTTCCCACCGGCTAAAGATGATGTCCGGAGCGGTCTGCAAGATGGCGTCCAGCTCCTGATTCTTTCGTACCAGTTCGCTATTGAGTTTTTGTAGCGCTTCCGCTCTTCTATCGAGTTCTTCGGTCCGCTCGGCCACACGCAGCTCTAGATCCCGATTGAGGCGCTCCAGTTGGTGGGTTTTGCGATGCAGTTCTGCGAATATGCTGATCTTGGCCCGCAGCAATTCGGGAATCACCGGAACCGTAATATAATCCACCGCTCCACGCTGATATCCCTTGATCCGGTCCAAGTCCGTCAGGTGCACTCCTGAGATGAAAATGATTGCAGTTCTTCTGAACCGCGGATGCTGGCGAATCATATCTGCCAATTCAAAGCCATCCAGGTCCGGCATGCTAACATCCATCAACACGACCGCAACGTCGTTTCTAAGCAGTACCTCCATCGCTTCATTGGCGGAACTTGATCGAATGAGGTTTTCATTCAGTTCGCTCAGAATGGCTTCGTATGTGAGCAGCTTGGCTGGCTGATCATCCACCATCAAGATGTTCACCTTATCTTTGTTATTCATATCTGCCTATCGCCACTCCTTGCGATGCGAGACACACTTTTCTGTGGTCAGCAGTTGGTGGGCAGGTGGATGAACAGGTGTTCTGCCAACTTGGGCATCCTCATGCACGATACGTGAGGTCGGGATAGGTTCCAGCGTGTCCACGAACTCCGTTCAGTCCGCGCCTCGACCATTCTCATGCCGGGACCCGCCTGAGTGACGCAACACTGCACCGGTTAACCTTTGTGATGGCCCACTCGAGCGGTTCGAGCGGCGCAACGCTTCGTAGCTTCAAGTGTCGCGGCCCTGATTAAGAACGAGCATGGGCGCTCGAACGATACCGATCTCATTTCTATTTCTTCTATTCTCGCTCCGAACTAGGAACGGAACTACAGTTTTCTTCGCGACGGCCTCCCGTTAATCCTCGCCCCACATGCATGCCTCCGGCCGGAAGCGTGCTGCGAAGAGGCGCCCAAGCCAAAATGTTGAACGGCCCGCCATTCCTGACCAGCTTATTATCAAAAAAAACGACATTAGTATTCTCTACAGTTCTTACTGTAGGCTATGTGTGTCTCGACTAGCAATCTAACCAAACCACAAGCTCCGAAATCAGCAAAATATCGCGTGCCGTATCCCCTGCGTGAAAGGGTGTTCGAGTCCGGTACCCAGTCAAGACAGCACTTCACCGCTCTCGCCGTCTAATGCCGATGGCTACTCCGGTTTGTGTGATAGCCCTCAATCGCTACGGCTTCTCACGGAGCCATGAATCTGAAATTACCTAAAGCGTGTAACAAAACTTCTGAAACCTGATCTCTCGCGTGAGGTAAGGTGAACGGTTTATGGCCACCGGGCTGCTTCCACATCCATTACGGGATCTTCTCGAGCCGTTGTTGCCGATTCCACCCCGACGACCACAAGGTGGGCGGCCGCGTGTCTCTGATCGCGCGTGCCTTACCGGCATTGTCTTCGTCCTTCGTACCGGCATGGCAGATGCTCCCCAAGAGCTCGGGTGCGGATCTGGGATGACATGCTGGCGGCGCCTGCGCGATTGGCAACGGGCAGGCGTTTGGGATCTGATCCACTTTGCGCTGCTAGATTGGCTCGCTCGCTGCGACCAGATTGAGCATGGTAGTGGCATGGGTCGATGTTTCTGAAAACACATGTCCTCTAACTTCAACTTGGCAACTCATTCGAACTGGCCAGGCGATGGCGGAATCGACATTCTCGATAACGGGATCAGAAAGGAGACGCAGCGATGAAACACACCCTGAACGAAACAAAAAGACAACCCATTCAAACGCAAACCTCCGAACTCGATGACAAGATCCGGCGACGGGCGTACGAACTTTATGAACAACGCGGTCGAACGAACGGTTCTGAGTTCGAAGATTGGGTCCAGGCAGAAGCTGAAGTGCTGGGCAACAACGACCTGGCGAGAACGGCCTGAGCTGTTCTTTATCCCACCGTGGGAGAGGCTGGAATATCACGCCAGCCCCCCACGCACACCAGGCAGTTTGCCAGTCTCGACACTGGCGTTCGTTGACGGTGTGAGATTCGATCTGTTTCTTTCATAGCGTTGTCGACGTTCTTGCGATCCTCAAATTACACGCTTGAAACTACTCTGGGAGAAGTTCCTGCTTCACATGGAATGTGCCGCTTTCAACAGAGATGTCCCTGCTAGCCGCCTCTGGAATTGTGTGCGGTCGGCGATCGAGACCTGGGATATTGTGCTCGACGGATCTACTAACCTGAATCTGGCCAGAGTCTTCTGGCATCCGATGGAAAGACTGTCTAGGCAGACCCGAATGGAGCTGCGGCATGGAATTCGCAATCGCAATTCCCCAAACGTATCCGGATCCGGGCCGTATTCAGCGCTTTTTGGCAAGGGCCGACCAGTTGTCCTTTGCCGCCGCTTGGTCCATTGAGCAAGTAATCGGAACTGCTCCGGTCCTCGAATCGGTGACCACTCTCGCTTATGCGGCCGGCGTTTCGAGTCGGTTGCGGCTCGGAGTCGCCGTTCTTCTCATCGCCCAACGGAATCCGATTGACCTTGCAAAAGCTTTGTCGTCATTGGATGTGCTTTGTAAGGGCAAGTTGATCGTTGGCGTCGGACTGGGCGCGAGCACGCGCTACTACCCGGCCTATGGCCTAACAATCGATGGTCGGGTCTCTCGCTTCCGTGAAAACCTCGAGATCATGAAGCGGCTCTGGACGGAAGATAAGGTTACACTCCACGGTCGATTTTCGCGGCTGGACGGCGTTCCGATGGAGCCGAAACCTGCGCAGAAGCCGGGCCCCCCAATCTGGTTCGGAGGACATGCTCCGGCGGCCCTGCGCCGTGCGGTCGAGTTGGGAGACGGTTACATTGGTGCCGGATCTACTCCGATGAAGGTCTTTCTCGAGGACCTGAAGCAATTGCCCCCGAAATTTCCGAAGGCCAAACGCCTTTACCTAGCGCTGGGTGATAATCTGCCCCGGCTGCGGCAATGGTTCGGGGCCTTTTACGGCAAGCCCGAAATGGCAGATCAGGTGGCGGTATGGGGATCGCCCCAGAAGATTCGAGACGCGATCAGTCGTCTTAAGGACGGTGGCGTGAGTCACATTCTCCTAAACCCCGTATTCGAAGAAGAGGAACAGATGGAGCGGCTAGCGCAAGAAGTGCTGCCCCTACTTAGCGAGGTACCATCGAGAAACGGCTAGGCGGCCTTGCATGATCCCTCGTGCCGCCGCGGCGTTGCCAAGTCTTTCCTGCAGATTTCGTACCTCGATGCAGAGGTCACAATATCCCGGCACGAGCGGAAATGAGCGACTCGCTCTTGGTAAATCGAAGGCGTACGTGTCTGCGACTAATACTGATGCCTTCAATGAGAGGTCCTTCCCTATGAGCTATCAACAGCGGCTTTCCCTCAGCACCAAGGGTCACGGGCACATGCAAGACATTACCGAGCACGTGGCCAAGACGGTGAGTGCTTCAGGTGTGAAAACAGGAATTGTCAACGTTTTTAACATCGGCAGCACAGCGACAGTAGGTACGATTGAGTTCGAGCCCGGGTTGCAGAAAGACGTGCCCGCTATATTGGACAATCTCATCCCGCCCGGCCGCAGCTATGGCCATGAACAAACCTGGCACGACGGCAACAGCCACTCCCACCTGCAAGCAACATTGCTCGGGCCGTCGCTGACCGTGCCTGTTGCTGATGGGAAACTGGTTCTTGGGACTTGGCAACAAATCTTTCATCTCGAATGCGATGTTCGCGGCCGTCAACGAACTGTGCTGATGACCGTGCTCGGAGACTGAGAGGTTGCACGCGAGGGAAGTCAAGAATTGATCACACGGGAGAAAGCTATGGATTACAGGAAACTCGAAAACTCCGGACTGAAGGTCTCGGCACTCAGTTTTGGCACCGCCAGATTTGGCGGTGGAAGTGCGCTCTTTGGAGGGCCCCCTGACCGGCCCGCCACAGCGGCACGCACCAGCCGCTCAAGCTTTGAGCATGATGACTCTCGCGATGGAGAAGTAAATAACCAGCCCGGTCACGTCGACAAGGGTCGCGACAAATGGGGCCGATGCGCTCGCTGGATTAAGACCGCACTGCCGCAGAATGAACGGCAGCATCGAGCCTGCGATTGTCCCGAAAGTAACGACACCAATCAAGCTGCATAGAATTGTCAGTGCCAGAATCGGTGTCTGCCCACCGTAGGTTCCGAACAGACCTTGCCAGACGAAGATCCGGGTGAGTCCGATCATTCCCAGAATGACGCCGAGCGCCGCCCCGGAAATGAGTTCTCTGCGGATTACTCGGAACCAATCGCGCAATCGAACCTCTTCCAAGGCCATGGCCTGGATAACCAAGGAAGTTGCTTGCGATCCAGAATTTCCTCCGCTGCTGATAATGAGGGGCAGAAACAGCGCAAGGACTACGGCTTTGGAGATTTCCCCCTCGAAGAAGCTCATCGCGGTTGCGGTGAACATCTCTCCGATGAAGAGAATCGCCAACCAGCCCGCGCGCTTCCTTACCATCTGGGGTAGCGAGGTGTGCAGATAAGGAGTGTCGAGTGCTTCCACGCCGCCGATGTTCTGAATGTCGCGGCTTGCCACTTCTTCAACCACGTCCACGATGTCATCGACGGTCACGATACCCACCATGCGATGGTCCGCATCGAGGACGGGAACGGCCAGCAAACGGCTGTTCCGCACCACTCTCGAGACTTCCTTTTGGCCCGTCTCGGGTGAGACCCAGATGAGGTCCTTCTGCATGATGTCTTGAACCAGCTTGTCGGGGTCAGCTGCAAACAATTGGCGCAGCGAGACTACGCCGAGCAGGTGTTGCTCCGCGTCCAGCACGTACGCGTAATAGATTTGGACAACCTTCAAAGCTTCCTTACGCAGATAGGTGATCGCTATGTCGACGGTTAGCTCAGGGCGTAAACGGGCAAAGCGAGGATTCATGAGTCCGCCCGCCTCATCTTCGCTGTATGCCAGCAGGGCGACAACTTCTTTCCTCGTCGAATCGTCCAAGAGAGCAAGCAGTTCGTCGCGCCGCTCTGAACCGGCCTCTTGGATCACGTCCGCCGCATCATCGGGTGGAAGCAGGCGCATCCAGACCCGGCGCTGCTCCTGCGGCAGGCCCAACAGCAAAGTGCTCTGGTCATGGGCACTTAGCGCGAGGAAGAAATCGGCCTTCTCGCCGGTGTGTAATTCACGAAACTGCCTCAATTGTTGTTGGTGGGATAAATAAGGCCAACGTCCTCGCAGTTGCTTCGGAGTGGTCATCACAGGTGCGGTAGTCATTCAGAGCTCCCCAAGAAGTGGACGGTAGGCGAATGGTTCGCGGCTGCAGCCTGGCAAACGTTTACGAGTCTAGACGAAACCCAACGCCGCGAATTTCAACCCGCGCGGAATCTTCCTCGGTTCCGTCATTCTCAGGACACCGTCGTGGGTGTCCGTACGCCGGTCCCGGTCGTAAAGGTTCAGATCCCGCGGACGAAAACGTTATTCGTCGAGGCTGAGGCATGGTTTGGCCTACGATTTGGGATGAGTTTACCATCGGTGGCAACCGGTTGGTATCTGGCAAAAGTCAATTCCAACGCTTCTTCGAGACCCGCTATTCGAGCTCAGCAATCGATGAAAGCCCGCATCGATCGCTCCGAAACCACCGGTGGCAAGGTCACGAATTGCTCTGGCACTGGATTCCTGATCAGGCTGCGGCCTTCATTTACAGCAAGTGACTTCGTCTGGTAAAGTTTTGCGATTGGATATCGAACCAGGTTTTTCTGGCAAGTGCGGGACCTATTTATGCGCATCGATTTGTTTCGCATGGAAAGAACGCAGTGCCTGTATGAAAACGAGGTCGAATATAACCTATCCGAAAGCGGTGTTCGCCCGCTGCGTTTAGAAGATTTGTTGGAAGGAGAGGATCCAGCCCGCTTTCTTTCCCAGGCGCTAAAATACCCGGAGTCCAACGGATCGCTGGAATTGCGAGAGCGGATTGCCCGGTTCCACGGAGCCACGGCCGAGCAGGTATTGGTGACGAACGGCGGTGCGGAAGCCAACTATACGGCCCTGTGGGGTTTGTTGGAAAAAGGGGACCGAAGTGCAGTCATGCTGCCCAACTATCTTCAAACCTGGGGACTCGCTCGCGCCTACGGCAGCGCTGCCGAGGCCTTTCACCTTGCGGAACACCCGGTCAATGGTGGGATGCGCTGGACGCTTGATGTCGAGAGCCTGAAGCGTGCGGTAAATGGCAAGACACGCCTGATTGTCGTAACCAATCCCAATAACCCGACGGGCGCCGTTCTCACGGAATCCGAAATGGACGAGATTGTTCGGGCTGCCCGCAGGGTTAATGCGTGGCTCATTGCAGATGAGATCTACCGAGGAGCAGAAGTGTCTGGCCCGATCTCGCCGACTTTTTGGGGACGTTACGACAAACTGCTTCTTACGTCTGGTCTTTCTAAGGCCTTTGGACTGCCGGGCCTGCGAATTGGATGGATTGTTGGACCGGCGAAAACCATCGCCAAACTCTGTCAATACCGTGACTACACGACGCTAACCCCGACTTATCTCTCTGACCGTCTCGCTTGCATCGTCATGCAGCCAGCGCGGCGCGAAGCGATCCTCGAGCGAACCCGAAATATTATCCGCGACCACCTGCCACGTCTCGAGAGTTGGATCCATAGTCATGACGACGTCTTCACCTATATCCCACCCCTGGCAGGTGCCATTGCTTTTATTCGCTACAAGCTTCCAATCGCGTCATCCGCTCTTTTTGACAAGCTGCGGATCGAACAGTCGGTGCTCATAACACCAGGAGATCACTTTGGCGCGGGGAAATATATCCGCGTGGGTTACGGATACGACATTGACTATACGCTGAAAGGCCTGGCACGGGTCGACATCGCAATCCAACAGCTCTTGGAGAAGAACACCCCATCACGTGCGGTGCGTTCGGTAAAGTCGCGTCGAGGTGCCGCCTAGCACTCTTGCTCACAGCCAGAGCCGTTCGCCTTTGCCATCTTGAAGAGCGCGCGCAAGCACCAACGACGCCGCAGCGATGTCCTGCACGCCGACGCCGGTCAGGTCGCAAACGATGACGTCATTGTCGGAAGTCCTGCCTGGCTTGAGTCCCGCCGTGATCTGTCCCAGTTCGGCCGTTACTTTCTCTTTCGAGATTGCTCCTTTTTCTACCGCGTGATGGATTTCTCCCAAACGGAGGCATTGCGGCAGGCTGTCGGCAACGATTCGGTCTGCACGAGCGAGCACCGCCACATCCAGCTCTTGCTTGTCGGCTCCGTCTGATCCAACGGCGATCACTAATGCCCCGGGCGCGATCCAGTCCGCCTGTACCAGCGGCTCACGACTGGCCGTCACGGTTATCACAATCTCCGCCCCCTCTATAGCCTCGCGGACCGAAGAAGCCTGCACGAATCGGAAAGCTGTCGCCAGTTCCGGGCGGGAGAGTTCCTGGATACAGGCGGCGGCTTTTCCCCGATGCCGTCCCCAAATCCGAACCTCACGGACCTTCCTGACAAGGGCGAGCGAACGGACCTGGTAGCGGGCCTGAGCACCCGAGCCAACCACCGCCACGGTTCCGACTTTCGCTCGGGCCAGGTATTTCGCAGCCACGGCTCCGGCGACTCCGGTGCGCAGATCGGTAATGTATCCGTTATCGAGCAAGAGAGCCGCCACGGCTCCGGTCTTCGCGTCGAACACCAACACCATTCCATCACTGGGAGGAAGACCAAGTTGGGCGTTGTCCAGGAAGCCCGACGCTATCTTGACCGCATAATAAGGACCGCCGTGCAGGTACCCCGCCTTCACATGCACTTCGCCCCGGTGTTCAGGAACATCGAGGTTGATCACCACTGGCAGATCGGCTTGACCTCTGGCGTAAGCGCTAAACGCGCTCTCGACAGCTTGCAAGCAAGCGCCAGGATCGAGCAGGGAACGGATTTCAGGCTCTCTAAGAATGAGTGCTTGCCGGCAATTCATCCGGGCTCAAGGTTATCACGCGACCCGTCTAACGGCACGCAGCCAGGGTCCACAATCGACTGGAAACACGGCGGATTCATCGACCTTGTTAGAGCTGGATAGGACTGCAGGTCGAATCCCTTCGGCCCCGATCTCACAGGACAGACGAAGCGGAGGCGGGCTGCCTTCGATTTCAACCCCTCGTATTTCTCGGGCATTCCTTGAAAGGTCCGCGAAAGTGCCGACCAGTTACATCATCGGCAGAGGGGTCTGTCAGTGGAGCAGCTCTAAAGCCTTCAGGAGTTGTGTGTCACCACTGCCCTGGAGTTGCTCCGCGGTCATGGCGCGTTCGGTCTCGGGAAACAGCGGCGACATACCGGGAGCTAATGCAACGACGGCATTCGGCCTGATTCCCTTATGCCAGATGACGTCGCCCGATGGTGTGAGCCATTCTTCTATGGCGAGGAGCAACGCCGAGCCGTCCGACAGCCTGAATTCACTGAGTACCGTGCCAGTACCAAAGGTGGTCTCACCCACCAACGACGCTCGATGCGCATCTCGCAGTGCACCCGCCACGATTTCGGCGCCACTAGCGGTGCCGCCGTTCACCAAGACCGCTAGCGGAATCTGCGTCGCTTCGCCGCCAGCCTTTGCCGGGACGGGCTTTTCCACGCCGCGAACGTTCTTCACCAGAAGGATATTGCCCCCTTCAAGAAACTCACTGGCAGAGTCAACCGCCTCGTTTAGCAGGCCACCGGGATTGTTGCGTAAATCCAAGGCAACGCCAGTCACCGGCTCTTTCTTAATTTCGATCAGGGTCTTGCGCAGATCGGCGGCCGCTCCCTTATCGAAGGCAGCGATGCGCAACTGCACGATCTTAGTGCCCGGCAGCATGCGCCAGGTAACAAGATGCATCTGAAACGCCGCGCGCATCAGGGTAACTTGGCGCGTGCCCGCCGAAGCTGGGGTAAGGATTGTCAGGGTCAGTGACGTGCCAGCTGGCCCCGAGATCGCTTGGACCACCTGCTCTAAGGGCCGGCCAGACGTGTCGAGGCCGTCCACCTGCAGGATAACATCGCCAGGCTTTAACCCTGCCCGTTGCGCCGGCGACCCGTCCAACGGAGCTACGATGAGGATCTGGCCGCCTTTCGACTGTATCTCGGCGCCGATGCCTTGGAATTTGTTTCTCTCCATGTCGGCCATTTGCTTGACCATCAGTGGGCTGAGAAAGCGGCTGTGACCGGTGTCGCCGAGTGCTTCGACCATTCCGCTAATCGCTCCGTACGTGAGCGCGGGCGGTTGCACGGCCTCGCGATCCACATAGAATCGATAGATGAGATTGCTTGCCTCGGATAGGAGTTGGAAATTGGGCCGTTCGGTTTGCGCGGCGAATCCGATAGTGACCCTGCGATCCAACCACATACCCGCCACGAACCCCAGAATCAATATCAGCAGCGTCGTGGTGCCATACCACCTACTAAGTTTTTCGTGTTCCATGGGTTCCCCTTGACCTGTTGGCTTTCGGCAGTGGAAGGATCGCGCTCGATCGTTTCTTGCTGCTACTTCGGCAAGAGCGTTGTTTTCAATCGGTTTGTACACCCACCATCTTGTGAAAAGGTACCCTGCTGCGAAATGGATTCCAGAACTTCTAGATCCCCGCCATGATGACATATACCGCTCACGGCACAAAGCAAGCTGGCGGTATGGAGGCGGGCTCAGACGATCAGTCCTCTGAGCAGCCTGAGAATTAGCTCGCCCAAGCCGAAGATCATCGGCGCTCGCGCCATCACACACCGCAATGACAAACCGCATTTTTCGTGGAAGTTTTAGGTCCCCTCTGTTTTAAGACGGTTGTTGGCAGGGCCGACGGTTTGTCGCCAGCGATCGATTTAAGGAATGAGGCCAATGAGCTTCCACCAAGGCACTTCCACACATACCGTGACCACCAACACCAGCACCGTGAGCGGTAGTCCCAGCCTGAAAACATCGGCCGCGTCGTAGTTGCCGCCTTGTTCGCCTACGCCCACCAGGATCGACATATTGTGGAACGGCAGCAGGTAATGTTCATTGAGTGCCGTATAAACAAGGAGGGACGCGACAATGGGGCTGATTCTAGAACCTGTCGAATAAGCAATGATCGCCGGAGTGACAATGCCCATCACGGCAAGCACGCTGCCGAGCAGCATGTGGATCAGCATTGCGAAGACCGTAACGAAGAGAGCAAACACAAACGGGTTCGCCGGTACGTAGGAGGGCAAAACTGATGACACTACCCACTTGTTCATGCCGGTAACTCCGCCGACCGTGCCGATTCCCAGAGCTGCGGTGAGAAAAAACAGAGTGCCCAGATTTACCTTGCTCCAGTCCGATGGCCTGAGACCAGCGCCCACACGTGGCAATGTCATCATTAGAGCGGCGCTAATAGCGATCCACCCGGGATGAATGTGATGAACAAAATCGGTGGTCCAGAAGCCGATCGCCACGATTATCCAGAAGATAACTCCCTTTTCATGGTGCGTGACCGGGCCTAGTTTCTCACGCAGCTCGCTGATTTCGCGCTTATCGACCACAAGATTTTTCGGCCCGGGGAAAATCCATATCTGTAGCAGGAAAAGAAGGATGCTGGTGATCACCCCGGGTATGCCCATATACAGCAGCCATCTCAACCAGCTTGCTTCAGCTCCAACAAAGTTCATCGCGACCACGTTGAGCGTGCTGTCTCCGGTGAGCAGAATCATGGAAATTGGGCATGAGGCCGCGAACGCGGTAAGGCCGATCTGCGCCGCAAACTTTTTTTCCAGCTTTGCCGATTTGATGACGATGGCCATCACCGCCATGATCAGGAACGATCGCGGCCAAGGATGAGGGATCATTATGCTCAGCAGAAAACCGAGTATGTAGCAGGCGGCGAGAATGCTACGGTAGCCGCTGACGTAGCGAAGGGTAAACCAATAAGCGATACGACGCCCCAATCCCGACCCCTCTACGGCGGCGGCCATCAGATAGCCGCCAATAACCAGGTATATCAGGGGCGTTGTCCACAGGCGAAAGACGACTGCAGGTTCGGCGGTGTGTGTTAGAACCCACGAAACGAGGAGGATCAGAGAAGTGAAACCGGGGTGCACGACCCCGAAAGCCCACCAGCTCACAGCCAGCAGACCGAGAGCGAGACAATGCTGACCTTGCAAGGGCAGGCCAGAGCGCGCCGGCATGCACCACACCCCAAGGCAAATCGCGATTCCTAGCAGCCCGCCAATTTCCGATCTGAACTTAGTGAACATGAACTCCGGCGCCCCGTTCCTGCTTCTTGCATTGCGTCGCTAATTCGCGTGCACCATTTCTCCTAGGGCGGGTAGAAACGCGTTGTCACGAGCCAATGCAGCAGCGACGCGGGTGGTGGACGGGAGCGGTGCTGGCCATTCGGATCGAATGGCTAGCGCTTTGTGCTCCATCTCAGAACGAAAACTTCGCCGAGAACTGTAACTGCCGCGGGTTGAACATCGTTCTCGGCTTGCCGAAATTCGCATCTGGAGAACTGGGAACGCCGATCGGCAGGAGCCCGTCAGCGAGCCAGGCACCCGGGTTCCCCGCAGCCTGCTGCGTAACGCAAGATACTGACGGCGCTCCCTGCTGGATGGCGAGTGTGGTCGCGTCGTTGTAGTGCTGAGGTATGGCAGGATTGGCGCCGCAGAAAGCCGGCGAGCCGTAGATCGAACTCACTTCGTCCACGTTCGGGTGGTTGAGCAGGTTGAAGCCATCGACGCTAAGGTCGAGTATCTTACCCTCGCTTACGTGGAAATATCGCGACAGGCGCAGGTCCCAGGCATATAATGGCGGCCCGACGTAGGTGTTCCGGCCGACCGTGGTGGAGCAGTCCAAGACGGAAGTGCATGTGCCACCGATGGGTGCGCCTCCGACGCGATCTGTGGAAAGACCGGCAATGTCCCCCAGCACATCTTCACCGGCGTACAAAGTAAACGGACGGCCAGATTGCAGGGTGATAATGCTGCTCAGTTCGAAGTTCCGCAAAAACCGGCGGTCGGGAGCGGTCGCGGTGAAGTTCATCGCTAGGTGGTTACGAAGATCCTGGTTGGAGTTTCCCCGCTCCGCGGCGTAGTCGAACTGATTGGTGGGATAGTTGATAAAGGTCGTGAAATTCCCGTTGTCGATGGT
>Ga0187783_10001845_pt1 | contig 15653 bp, 14 predicted proteins | sample 1015_SJ02_MP02_2_FD_132471 | JGI IMG/M metagenome (GOLD analysis project Ga0187783, IMG submission 132471) | Tropical peat soil microbial communities from peatlands in Department of Meta, Colombia - 1015_SJ02_MP02_20_MG | ecosystem: Environmental > Terrestrial > Soil > Wetlands > Peat | place... | reverse complement strand
AGTTTGGCATCATGCGAAGACTTGGGGACGCGAACTTTGTCCTTGGCGAGAGAGAAGCGAATACGCAAGAGGCGTGATTTTCTGCGCGTCCAAAAATTTGGCTTTCGCGCCTTCGGTCGCTTTGTCGTGGTCATCGGACAACACGCCAAAAATGATGCCGAGGGCAAAATAGGCATCACCGTGCCAAAAAAGGTTGGCAAAGCCCATGTGCGCAATAAAATCAAGCGTCAAATTCGTCACATTCTTAGGACAAACCCCAGTCTTTTTTTTGACAAGATTTTGGTTGTAGTTGTTCGCGACTCAGCGAGTGCAGCCACTTTTTCTGAGTTGCAAAGCGATATTATAGAGACGTGCAAACGGCTTAAGGATCATAAAATGCCGACTGAGCGCAAACGTCTAAGATTCCCCTCGGGAGCCTACCATGAATATTCCATTTGAATCCTATGAGACTGTCATCGGATTTGAGTGTCACGTTCAATTGTCGACGGCAGCAAAATTGTTTTCCAAAGGAGCCAATCTTTACGGCGCGCCGCCTAATTCTTTGCTCGATGTGGTCGACGCCGGTCTGCCTGGCGTTTTACCAGTTATTAACAAGAAAGCCGTCGAGTACGCGGTAAAATTGGGTCTCGCGGTTTCTTGTCAAATTAATCGTACGAGTATCTTTGCGCGGAAGCATTATTTTTATCCCGATCTGCCCAAGGGTTATCAGATCAGCCAATTCGACAGACCAATCTGCGAACATGGTCGTCTTAATTTTATGCTAAACGGGGCCGAGAAGTCGGTTCGCATTCGACGCATACATATAGAAGAGGATGCTGGCAAAAGCACCCATATCGAGGGCGTTAACAAAAGTTATATTGACTTTAACCGAGCCGGCACGCCGCTATTAGAAGTGGTCACGGAGCCAGATCTTCGTACTCCAGAAGAGGCCATGGAAGCGTTTAGAGCACTAAGACAATTAGTTACGTTTTTAGGCATTTGCGACGGCAATATGCAGGAGGGCTCCCTCAGGGCTGACGTCAATGTGTCTGTAAGAAAAACATCGGATAGGAATTTAGGTACTCGGACAGAAACAAAAAATCTTAACTCTTTTAGATATGTTGGCCTCGCCATTGCTTTTGAAGCGCGACGACAGATCATCGAACTCGAATCGGGGAAAAAAATTGTTCAGGAAACTCGTCTTTGGGATCCGAACGCCAAGGAATCTCGAGCCATGCGCTCCAAAGAAGAAGCTCACGATTATCGCTATTTCCCCGATCCCGATCTGCCGCCACTTGAGATCCCAGAGCACATGCTAGACGAGATTTCCCGTAATCTACCCGAACTTCCTCTCGCGAAATTTAAACGGTACCAAACGCAATTTGGTCTTAACGATCATGACGCTCGCATGTTATCGCAAGACAGAGGGCTAGCCACTTTCTTCGAGGATGCCGTCGCGCATCACGCTAATCCCAAGGGTCTTGCAAACTGGATAATTAACGATGTTTTGCGGAGCACCAAGGGCGCGGACATTGAAGAAGGCCTCGGTCAGTTTTCTTCAAACATTCCACCGACTCATATTGCCGATTTGGTGAAGTTGGTCGACGACCAGGTAATCTCCTCGAGTATCGGTAAAAAAGTATTTGCCATCATGGAGAAATCTCCAGAGAACGGACCGCGAGAAATAGTCGTGGAAAACGGTTGGCGGGTAGTAAGCAATCAAGACGAAATTACTGCCATCATCAAGCAGGTGCTTCAAGAAAATCCCGTTGAAGTTGCCAAGTTTCGCGACGGAAAAACCAAAGTGTTTGCATTTTTGATGGGGCAGGTAATGAAAAAAAGTTTGGGTAAATTAGATCCCAAGATCGCCAATGATCTGCTGCTTAAACATTTGTCGATTGATCTTTTTTAAATCTCCACGCCGAGACTGTCGAGAAGGCCGTTTAGCTGCTCTGTGTTGGCAAAGTGTATAACAATGGCATAACCGCCACTTTCTTTTTTCAACGTTACTTTGGTGCCCAGAGCGTATTCAAGTCTTTGCCGAATTTCCTTATGCAAAGGGTCCCGCTCATCTTTCGCGACATTGAGCGTTTTTGTCAATTCAGTCGGTTGATAGCCACTTTTGATGGATCGAATTAAGGCTTCTACTCGACGGACGCTAAGGCCTTCGCGATTAATTTTTTTCGCGAGCATAACTACCATATCGCCGCTGTCTAATCCTAAGAGGGCTCGCGCGTGTCCCATAGACAGAAGCTCCATTGCGACCATTTGTTGCACAACTTTAGGTAAGCGTAACAGACGCATGGTATTGGCAATGCTCGTGCGGTCTTTTCCAATTTTGCTCGCGATATCTTCTTGGCTGATCTTTAGGGTCTCTTTGAGGCGCAAATATGCCATCGCTTCCTCAATGGGATTTAGGTCTTCGCGCTGGATGTTCTCTACCAGCGCGACGGCGAGAGCGTCGTCGGTTACAAGATTCATAATGATGCATGGCAGCTTTTTGAGCTTCGCCTTGTGCGCCGCCCTAAAACGCCGCTCCCCCGCAACAATTTCAAGCGCGCCCGTTTGGTTTTTGCGAACGATCAGCGGCTGAAGTATGCCGTGTTGGCCTATGCTTTCGGCCAACTCCGCAATTTTTTCGTCATCAAATTGCGATCTGGGCTGGACTGAAGATGGGCGTAGTTCTTCAATGTTCACCATGGTTATTTTTGCGTTCAAATTTTTGCGGTTTTTTGCCATTTTCGTCCGAACCATTGTTCAATACTCCAATGTGCGCAGCCTTCGCCGAGCCAGCTGCAATGCGAGTGACGGCTATGTAGCACCATGCCACACCCCTTCAAACATCTGGGCCATTACTGTTCCACGTGGAACGTTCACAGCTTGGAAAAAACTAATATGCTGCGCTCTTTTTCGCCCGGTAAAGTGTAGCCAATTTTTTGACTCAGGACGCAGTCATGATTTTGCAAGACCGCAACAAAATCGTGGGTCGATTTCGGTAGAGACCAAATTATGATGCTCGCACCTTTCTTCGCTGCCATAGCAAGCGTTCCAGCGTGCGACGGCGAAAATGCCGCTTTGGTGACAATTAAGCCTACAGGTTCTAGGTCTTCCAGTCGTTTATTTACCACAGATACGTTATCGAGCCCCAAGTTGGCTTTAGCCGCTCGTAAGAAGGAACATTTTTTTCGATCTGAATCAATCAACACGAATCGCTTTGTGGCAAAAATAATCGACAATGGTATACCAGGAAATCCTCCACCTGCTCCAGCATCTATAATTTTATCCCCCAGATGTTCCGGAGAGAAAAACAAGCTTTTTAATTGCGATAGAGCAAAGATCGAATCGTATATATTTTCCCACAGATCTTGCTCGGTTAATTGCTTTGAAACGATATTATGTGTCGCCGACCATAGGCGAATAAGATCAGTGTATTTTTCTATCTTTCCTATCTGTGCTTGGCAAAAATCGCTCGATGCTTCAACCTCAGCTATTTTTCCTTCTATAAGATTTTTATATAACATATAGCGTTTCTCACACAAATTGGATATATACAGCATTTAACATACGGCGCATACAGCGCATATCATAAAGATCCGAACCAGTAAGCGCAGGAGCTTTGGCCAGGATTTGGTGAGCGATGAGCGATAATATCCGGCATATTAGCGGGGTAGCGAACCGAATATTGGTCAAAGAAACAAGCTTACAGCGTAGACCTAACGGGTAGGAATATTTATGTGCAGGATGTTCGCCCAAGTTTTTGTGCGCGATGAGCGATAATATCCAGCATATTAGCGCGAATCGCAAACAAAAAATTGGGCGAAGAGACAAGCATAAATATTGCTAGCCGTTAGGTCTACGCTGTAATGGTTCGGATCTTTATGATATGCGCTGTATCGATCAGCAGTATTTTTTCTTGTAGCACATCCATGGCTCAGCTCTATATTCAAATCGATAACCAATTAACTCGGCTAGATCTGCTACGGTTTTCTTGCCGATACCTTTGACAACTAGTAATTGAGTTATTCGGTAGATCTCCCGCTGGCCGCTAAAAGCCTCAATGGCGTGGAGTTTGCTTTTACCGATAAGCTGCAAAATGTCAGAGCGCTTCCTGTGTAGTTCCCATTGAAAACTGTCCGCCAAAGCTAAGCTCGAGAATGTGAATAACGCCAACCAAAATAAGCAATTAATCACTAGACGCTTCATTTCTTGGATCTCGCAGGAAGGGGAGCAATCAAAATAAATCAGAAGCTCAATGAATCTGTCAACCCGTGCAGCGCAAACCCAAGAGTTTTCCACAGGTTTTCCACAGGTCACAGATCTGTGGAAAACTTTTCCACAGGCTGTGGAAAACTCCGTATTTGGCCAAAAATTCTGCAGCAATTTCATGAGGTTATAGAGATCAGCAATTTTTTCCGCCCTGTGGAAAACTTTCGATCCGAGGCGCATGATCTAAAAGTTTTCCACAGGTTTTCCACAGAAATTTCGATTAACGCGGTCTTTTGCATGTTGGCTTTCAGAGTTTTCCACAGGCAATTGTGGAAAACCTGTTAATTTGAGAGGTGGTTTTCCACAGGGCAAAGTTTTCCACAGGTTTTCCACAGGTTTTTCCACAGGTTTTCCACAGGGTCATGGTGCGAAATACTCAGTGAAAATCTGATTGAAAAAAGTTTTCCACATTTTCCACAGGCTATAATATGAACAATAATTAAATAAATTTAATTTTATTATTATTATGCATGTGGAAAACTTTGATGCGAAGGTGGAAAAAATAAAAGATTGGGAAAAAAACTAGTCAACGTAAAATTGTTTTAGAATGGCTCATAGGAATGGAGTTCCTATGAGAAGACTGTTTGCAACATCATTTGTGATCGCCATTACTTGTGCGACGACTTCCGAGGCACCTCCCGTATGCCGTGCGTTTGAACCTACCGACGCTTTCGAGCATGTTTTGCCACAAGAATATCAACGCGGCGCGTGTGGAACTGTGCCCTATCCTTCAAATACTGGCCACGCGACACCTGATCCCATTTTGGTTTCTCCCGACGTGTGGAGCTTTGTGAGTGAGCCCAAATTGCATCCCATGAAGGTAGCCATTAATACCTACAAGGAAGGCACGTCATCGGGTCTGATACTGGTGGCGCCCTATGCGTTTTCGGGGGAAGCTATTTATGGACAGTCCGGCGCATTAATGATTGATGATGACGGCAATCCAGTTTGGTTTCGGCCTCTCTCCAATCCTAATCTGATGAATTTGGATTTTCGAGTTCAAACTTGGCAAGGAAATCCGGTGCTCACATTTTGGCAAGGCACTCTCGCGACACCGCCAGGCTACACCAGCGTGCCAGCAGGTTCGTCGGAACCGGGTTCGTGCTTTTATATTCTCGACAACAGTTATCAGGTTATAAAAACGGTAAAGGCGCACAAAGGTTTTACGTCTGACGTTCACGAATTTCGCATTACTAAAGAGGGGACGGCGCTGTTTCTTTCGACGAAGGTGGTGCCTATGGATTTGACTGCGTATGGCGGGCCCGAAGATGGTTATGTGCAGAATTTTGCCAGTGAACTGCTCATAGCTAAAGCTAATGAGCTTCTGAAGTCATGCAGCTAATGCCATTTCCTTCGTCTTTTTTGACGCGTCATCGCTTATTGCTAGGAAGGTTTTCGTCTTTCTAGTCTTACGCAAGCTCAGCGCCCTCTGCCCGTTAGCGATAAGAACACCGCCATCGGACAACCCCGTTCCAGGGTCTAAAATCAAGTTGATTGCTCGTTTTTTTATTACCTTTGCTGCATTAGCATCGGCATTGTCAGTATGGCCGCAATGAGTGCACCGAAAAACGCCTTGGCTTACTCGATTGTCCGGGTGAATGTGGCCGCAATCTGCACATTCCTGACTGGTGAATTGAGCAGGTATTTTATATGCCGCTTTGAGATATTTCTCTGCTTTGTATTTACAAAATAAAAATAAAAGCCCCCAAGCTTTGTCCAATATTGCGCGGTTTAGGCCCGCCTTGGCCTTGGCTTTATTCGGTAGAAATTTACCTTGCGCATCTTTCTTGGCCTTCGGGCGACGCGTCATATTTTTCGTTGAAAGGTCCTCAAATACAAGAACTTTGTGGTTGCTTTTAATCAAGCGATGAGATGTCTGATGAGCAAACTCACGATGCATATGAGTAATGCGTCTATATTTGCTTTTAATGCGCGCTTTGACTCGTTCTCGCTGTGTAGAACCTTTGAGCTGGCGGCTCAAGCGTTTTTGCAAACTTCGGATCTGTTGATGCAAAGTCGTCTTTCTTTTTTCATGTATTACTGGTGGGCTAAATTTCTTATTTCCCGTATGTGCGGCAATTTTTACGCCACGATCGATACCCACCACTGCCTTCTCAAGGGCTTCTCGAGAGCTGCTTTGGAGATGATTTAGAGTATCAACGGCTGTCGCTTGGTGACCGGCATTAGACTCATAACTGAAAGAAACGTAATAATGGCCGCCTTCCCGCTTAATACGAATTGAATGAGGACTTTTAAACGGCCGATGAGCTTTGAATTTCAGTTCACCTAAATCGAATTTTTTGCCACCAATGAGCAACCCATTTTTCTCAAAGCGAAAAATCTCCTTGGTAAACCATAGCGATTCTTTTTGTCCTTTGCGTTTCTTTTTTGGCTTCCCACATTCACCCTGTAAAAACTTGCCAAAGGTCTCCTTCCAGGTACACATGGTGTTTCGCAATAGCACGCTTGGGCAGTTATAAAGCCATGGCGTAGTTTCTTCGTTTTTGAACTGGCTATAACTCTGATCGATGGGAGTTTTTGTGGTGATAGCGCAGAACTTAGCTTTGAAGCGATAGAAGTATTCTTGTTCGTCACACTTGGCGTTCCACACAACTCTCGTACAACCCATCCATTGGCTGAGTCTTTGCCGCTGCTCGAGCGACGGGTAAGCACGAAATTTTACGCCGATTACCGACATTTGAGTTCCTTCTTAAAACTATGTTAGCAATCCCCCACGATCGTGGTCAATGTTTTGTGCGTGAAATATTCTTGGCAGCTTAGAAAAGGCTGGAGGCAATAATCTATGAAATTGAGCTATCGGCCGTATCTGAAGGCAGCCCCCTCCAAGTACAAAAGCCACGAACAATTCGAACACGTTACTAAAAGACATGGCTCGCTATCCACAAAAGATACGCGCAAAAAAATCGAAAGTATTTAAAATAGGGCCGAGAATTCGATTACACTAAGCAAGGCGAAATTAAGAGGATGTCTTCAAAATCTATTAGATCGGTTTTGGGTCGTGTGGGGGGCCTGAGATGCACGGAGCGAAGAGAGATACAGTTTACCAAGAATCTTGTGTTGCGTTTTTGATATATTTTCTTATGGCATCGCCGGCGTTGTCCTATTTAGTAATTAATCCAGTATTTTTAGAATTGTCTTCTAAGGTGACCGTGCAAGAGGTCATTATGGAGAATCAGTCAAGTGAAACAAAGGCCTTCGAAGTGAGCCTTAAAAAATGGGAGCAGGACGAAGGCCAAGACATTTATTCCGATACAAGTGAGATTGTTGTTCTGCCTTTGGCAACTAAAATACCGCCTAGTTCCAAACAGAAATTTCGTCTGGTTTTAAAAAGCCCCCCGCAAGGGACCAAGCAAGTTGCTTATCGGTTGTTTATTGTTGAACGACCATACAAAACGACGTCAGACAATACCAATTCAATCGTGACATTTTTATTGAACATGACGGTTCCGGTGTTCGTGACCGGGACACAGTTCAAGGCGATTGAGCGTGCAAGCTGGTCCGCCGATTTCGCGAAGCAAAACAATAGTATTGTCCTTTCCTTAGCTAACCAGGGGAGTAAATTTATCAAAATTAGGGACATTACGGTTAAGGAAATACCGGCATTTAGGAGTGGCGATTGGCAATATGTTCTTCCAGGAACCACGCTAAGTTTCACTATACCTTTCGCAAAAAAGACCACGCCAGAAAGTCTCGCTATTAGTTACGCCGCCGTCGATCCGGTGGAAGAGAAAAAGCAATCGGTCACTATTCCTCTTTCCTTTGCCAAGCTCTCTCGCAAAGCATCGGATCAAGATGCGCCGATTACCAAAGTAGCCGCCGCGAAACCGTGAGAAGTTGATCAGTCTTTGAGCGACGCGGTAATTTTCCTTGGACCGATTTCATTATCACATGCTGCTCTCTAATCAAAAAGTTTGCGCTCTTTTTGCGGCTCTAACATTGTCCATGTCTGCGGTTTCGAACGACAACAGCGATGCCTCGGAGCTCTTGTATGTTGATCTCTATATTTATGGAGAAAAAAAGGATGGCATTGTTGCGGTGGTAAAAAGGAAGGAAGAAATCTGGCTTGCTCAGTCTGATTGGAAGAATCTCGGCATCGGGCAAGGCTCTTCATCCGAGAGAGTCAACGAGTTCTTTAATGAGAAATTTGTCTTCGTTCCTGAGGAATTTAATCCGCAAATTGATCTTTCAAGTTTGTCTTTCCATATCACTGTCCCCGAAGAGTCTTTGCCGTTAGCTATCGTCAAAAACGACATGTTGCCCTTGACTCAAAGGGTTTCCGAGCCAGCTTTCTATTGGAATTATTTATTATTATTTCTCCATGAACCACTACAGAAAAAAGCCAGTTTTTCATCACATCACAAAGCGGTATTTACTTCAAAATATGGCTTGCTCACTAATACATTTTTGGCTCGAGTGGGGGACAACAGCCGTGTGGTGAGACTCAATAGTTCTTACACGGTGGATTTTCCGAAAAATAATTTATTTCTTACCGTAGGCGATTTTTTTACCGACGGTTCAACTTGGTCTTTACCGGTATTTGGAGTGCGATTGGAAAAAAGCTATAAATATATACCGGAATTTTTGTCTTATCCCACCATGGATTTTGTCGGCGCGCTGAAGACTCAGGGCGAAGTAGAAATCCGCATACGTAATGCCAAGTACTTTAAGAAAACCCTACCCATGGGGAGATTTTTTTTAGACAACCCACCCTTGCCGGTGGGAAGCCAGTTGGGCGAGCTTATAATTGGTGATGCACAGGGTGCGCCCCGTGTCGTGCCATTCTCTTACTATATAGACTCTTCAATCTTACGGCCTGGTTTAAATACCTATAGTTACGGTCTGGGGTTGACGAGAAAAAACTACGGTGTGACAAGCTTTGATTATCAAGATCCCATCTTGGCCGTCCGTCACAAATGGGGCGTTAGCAAATTTTGGACGCCGGAAATACATCTGCAGTGCGGTCTAGACGGCGCGCTGTTGGGCAATGACCAACGTTTTCGCTTATTTAATTTTGGATCGCTAAGGCTTACTTCAGCAATAAATCTGCGCGATAACTCAGTGAATCCACTATTGGGTTTTGATTTTTTATTTAGCAAACAGAATATTAATTTTAGAGCATCAGGCGAGATAATTTTTCCAAATTTTCAACCCCTGGGTTTGTCGACGCGCGCTTCGCAGGAATTTCGCTACACGATAAATTCCTATATTAAGATCGATAAACCCTATATTAGGCACACGAGCTTCAACCAGAGTTTCGTCCAGAGCGAATTTTTCCGACAGAATGCTTTTTTTCTCTCACAGAATTTTCCGTTTTCTCCCTATATGCATCTGAACTTGAACGCCTATTACGAGACATTTTCCCATAGTTTTGCCATCTTTGCTTTATTTTCGATTTTCTTGGATCGCCATTCGATGAACTTCAATATTGAAACTAACCAAGGCTCGGTGAAATCGGCTGCACAATATAATTTCAGCTCGACGAGCGATGCAGGCAATCGCTATAGAGTAACCGGTGGCGTGGCCTACGATAAATGGTTCCATGGCTATGGGCAGGTAAGTTTAGAAAATCAGTATTTTCACGGTGGGCTTCAATTAAATGCCTATGATAAAGCTTTCAACTACGGTGCTCAGATAGGTGGATCCGTAGGATGTGTTGGAAGCTCCTGTTTCATTTCACGACCGATCGAGAGTGGCTTTGCGCTGGTGCAAGTACCGGAGCGCCAAGGTATTATCATTGCCCAAGAGTTTGGCGGCATTTTAGGAAAGACCAATAGCTATGGCAATTTGGTTATTGCCAATCTTAAACCTTACGAAGAAGTAAGAATTCAAGCTCTCACTCGCGATCTTGACCCAAGGATTAGTACTGAACATTTGGAAAAACCTATCACCGTTGGGCCCGGCTTTTATACCGCCCACCGAGTAAGATTTTCGGCACCACTTATCAGAAGAATAACGTTTCGCCTGGCTAGGGATGAAGTTCCCTTAATGATAGATAGCGCGGTATCGGTGGTTGGACTAACCACGGATGGTTTTATCGGCAAGCAGGGGCTCATCTATCTCGAAGTCCCCGAGAATTTAACCACGTTAGAAGGCAAAACCGAGGGCGATACTTGTTCCTTCGCCTTCGACTTGCCTGGTCGTAGCGACGAAATTGTAGAAGACCTCGGCGATATAGCATGCCAATAGGAGCGCACCCGCCTTCGGCGAGATTACGATTCGCAATTCAGCGGCTGATTAGGCACGCATTCTCCTACGCCATCCACGCAATCGGCGGTGCCTTGGCAAGTGCCATGCCCGTCCACCGTGACCGAGCAGGAGATCTTTCCGTTGATGTAGAGATTATCGCAGCCGGTTTCGGTGCACGTGGGAACTACGCAGGGGTTATGGCAGGATTCCGGTTCGCACTGGTCATCATGCAATACTATTTCGCAAACGCCGCTGCCATTGCAGGTCCCCGTATGGCAGGTGATTCCATCACTGCATCCAGTTCCTTCTGAGGCTGGTGTGGTTGGAAGGCAGTCGCCCGCATCATCACAGAGGCCAATTACGCAGGGATTGCCTGTGTCGCAGGCGCAGGTGCCCAAGCTGCCGCTGCACGTGGCCTCAGGAAATTCCGTACACTGTTCGGCATAGTAACATGGGCCGCTACCGTCGCTACAGCTTCCGAGCACGGCTCCAAAACATTCGCCACTTGGGCACGAGGAACCATCGATGCACGTTGGGCCGTTAGCAAGTGGTTGAGATATGCACTGAGCATCAGCATCGCAAAGGCCGTAAAAGGCTCCGCCTCCTAATTGCACGCCGGTACATTGGTTTGCCGCTGGGCATTTGATGGCAATATCGGTCATGACACAGGTGGGACTGCCATTTACCAGTTGGCATTCGCTAATGTCACAGGGATTGTCCGTATTGCAGGGGATCATGAGGAGGGTTTCATAGTGACATTGATAGTCGTGGTCTTTGCCCTTAGATACCGAGAGGCAGCTATCCGCCGTGCATGGATTGGTATCGACGCAGCCGCCCTGTGGCTCGCATGTGCCCCCCGGGCAGTCGGAGCTTCGTTCAATATCTACACAGTCGTTTCCGTCATTGGAGCCGCCCGAGCAAATGCCCAAAGGCAAAGTACTGCGGTTTTGTTCTTCACAAACAATTGGCGGCTGCTCATCCACCGGGCAGAGCTCTTCAAGGACGCAACGGCCAAGAATGCACTGGTCAATGAGGTGGCGGTCATCGCATGTTCCATCATGATTTCGTTTGCTGCAGTTATGTTCGGGCGTACACGACCCCGCCGAAGTTTTGTCGGGATCTAACTCAAAGCTACAATAAAAACTATGATCGCCGGTGCTGTGGCAGGTTGTTAGAACGCATTCGTTGTGAATTTCCTTGTCGCATGGATTGTCCGTTTTTGCCCTGCACTCAGAGTCAATGCATTTGCTGTCTTGTGTGCATCCATCATGGTCATTACAAGGCCGTCCTTCGCAGGCTGGATTTTTGCAATCTACCCTTTCGCCGCATTCGTTTCTATGACGGTGATCTTCGGCATCGTCATGGCCGCCATGTCCCCCACCTCCACCACCACCTCCACCGCCCCAAGGAGCAAGCGGTGCGGGCGGTAATGGCAGCGCGGGCGGTGGTTCGCTTGGTAGAAGCTCTGGAGCAGTCACGGTAGGCACTGAGACCGGCACGGTTACGGGTGCCTCAGGGATCGCGGGATCATCAAGTTCAGCCTCTTCTTCTTCGACCTTGGAATCTTGATGCTCGAAAGAGGGCGACTCAGGATGACAGCTTTGAGTTAGACTTAAAACACAGCATGACAACAATGCTAATACCATGCACAGTTTGTTTCTCATAACGCTTCCTTTTTTTATAACTTAATACAAAATTATTTGCGTTAACAAGAAAATGGTCTGAATTCAGTCAGAGCGAGGTGCGGCGCGTTGGTAGAAAGGTGCTCTGTATCGATAGCAAGACTTTTTTGCAGGTTTGTTGCGAGATTATTCAACACTGAATTAACATGGGTAAAAAGTTCGATTTTATGGTTTTCGTGGCGGCAAAGAGGCATTATGATCAAAGCAGCATTTTTGGGAGTTTCCCTCTTAACAAGCGTTTTAGGCTATGCGGATAATAAGGATGATTTAACGGTACAAATCTCTGTAAAACCGTCCTGTGTTATCACAGCTTATCAAGCAATGCACTGGTCCTTTCTTGTTGGTACATTTCCCAATAATATAAATAATACTACGGGATCGGTTACGACCCTATGCACTCTTAGAACTTCATACACTGTCGGTATTAACAATGGCCTTTACTTCGATGCGCTTCTTCGAACCCGTCGAATGTCGGATCAAAAGGGCCATTATGTTAACTACTCAATCTATTCTGACTCAGGTTATTTAATACCATGGGGAAATATAGGTACATCCCAAGCCTTGTCCTTAACTGGGACGGGGCTGCATAGAACCAATACTCTCTATGCCCGCATTCCCGCGGGACAGCCATCCGTACCTCCGGGCAACTATCAAGACTCATTGGTTGTGACACTTAATTTTTAATAAGGGAAAAAAAACAGCACCGTTTTTTGGTGCTGTTTTTTTTTGAGTTTTTATTTAGAAATTCAGTGTTACTACAACAACGTCGCTGAAATTAGCGGCTGGAACTGGAGTTTGGCCGGCGGGAATCTGAGCATACACGGTTGCGGCTTGGCTGCTTCCGCTACCTGTGGCCATAAGTTCCTTGCCCGAGCCAATGTCTCCCCAAGGAAGGGAAAGGGCGTTGTCATGATAGAGACCATAGGCAATGACGTGGCTAGCGCCATCGCTCATTTGTCTGGTAGAGTTGGTGACATTATAATTGTTGCCGTTGTTTAGGCCGACGCTATAAGGGGTGCTTTCGGTGCACAGAACCGTGACACCACCGGAAGACGTGGTAGCGGCCGCTTGAAAGTTACCGTCGATGGCGCTCCAAGCTGTGTTGCTCACGCTTTGAATAGAGCATCCGTTAACAACGGAAACCGTTGCATTCATATTTTGTTGTATCTGAGTTGCATGGCCAACGGCCGCAACCAAACACAATCCAATAATCGTTCTTGTTGCCATTTTCATGGTATTTCCCCCCGAAAATCTTCACTGATAAGCCAGTAAAGCAGTTCTTTAAGAGAGCTACCATAGTTGAAAAAAATAAAGCAAATTTTCCTTTTAACTTTTTTCGAACTAATTTTTGTTAGACTGTACAAGGTTGTGAAAAGTGGTAATTAAGAATGCAAAAATTATTCACGTTGTTTGTTTTGGTTGGTATATTAATTCAAGCAGGATGTGCCGCGACGGCTTATCTGCGTTCAAACCAAGCCATAATCAACCCCTTTAACAAAAATGCCACCATTTACCTTGACGCATCGGAAAACATGACGGTGGAAGAGGCGAATTTTATGGTGCTGCTCTTAAGCGGCATCAGAAAATACGGATTAAAAATGGCAGAAAATCTAGCGAAGGCGGATTACGTGCTTAAGTTTGCTATAAAGGAGCCCATCTTTTATGGCCAAGCGGTGAGTTTTGAGCCGGTATTGACCGCTCCCTATCTTGGGCGCGAAGGGCCCGTCTCTTATTATCCAGTCAACTATTCATATAGTTACCCTGGATTAAGCATAAACGTCATGATCTTTAAGAAACGGAACTTTATTAAAAGTCCTCACATACCTTTATGGGAAGCCTCTCTAAGCGTGAAAAAAGAGTTGTACCGAGACCACGCTCCTGAGCTCATTAAAATTATATTGGATCATGTGGGCCAGCAATTCGAAGGACGCGTCAGTGTAAGGTAAAAATTGCTCTTCTCCGATTGGCGGGAGCACCGTAATACGATAAGTGCTCTGTGCACTAAGCTGCGCGACTCGAAGAGGTGTAAGAATGGAAATTAGGATATCGGCTAATGAACTTTCGCGAGCGCTTACTATGTTGCAGGGGGTGGCTCAAAGAAAAAACTCTAAACCCATTCTTTCGAACGTGTTGCTTGAAACCGATAAAAATGACGGGGTTTTTTTGAGCTCTACCGATCTCGATGTCGCGGTGAGAATTAGAAAGAATTGTGAAGTAGTTATTGAAGGCGCAAATACGGTATCGGCACGGTCACTTTTGGATATTGTCAAAATGCTTCCTGGTCCAGAAGTCACCCTAAGATCGCTTGAGAATCTTCATTTGGCTATTAAAAGCGGCCGCACCAATGCGAGATTGGTGGCGTTGTCGGCTCTGGAATTTCCTATTTTGCCGTCGGTGGAGGGCATAACTTTTCTTGATGTAAATAGAGAGCTGTTTCTCTCGATGGTGCAAAAGACGCTCTATTCTGCAAGCAATGATGATAACCGATATAATCTTACTGGAGTGTTTTTTGAGCCACAGGAAGAGCCAAGCCATGTTGTGATGGTGTCGACGGATGGGCATCGTTTAAGCCGGGTGAAAGAGAATTTTGGCTCAGGAGATTTCACTCAATTTGAGCCTGTTACATTGCCTAGAAAGGGCTTAACGGAGCTCGTGAAATTGTTAGATAGCAGCGACGACGGAGAAACCAAGTTTCGTTTAGGTATTTCAGAGCAACACGCTATTTTCTTGATGAAAGATACCTATCTTTCTATGCGCTTAATTGAAGGCAAATTCCCGGATTATAATCAAGTAATTCCCCGATTGGCTGACAAAATTATGCGCGCTTCTCGCCACGATTTTTTGCTCGGTTTAAAGAGAGTCTCCGTGCTGGCCAGCGAAAAAAGCCATAGTATACGCATGAAAACCACATCAGGTGAGCTAATTGTTTCTTGCGTCAACCCCGAAGCTGGTGAAGTTACCGATGATGTGCCGGTGGAATACAGTGGACCAGATATAGAAATAGCTTTTAACGCGCGGTATATTATTGATGCATTATCGTCGATATCAGATAATAATATCATGGTGAAATTTACCGACCCGCTTTCGCCGACGCTGATCACCGGCATGAACGACGATAGTCATCAATGTGTTATTATGCCCATGCGTCTATAAAATTATGGCACGTAGAAAAGCGCGGACTACAGCGACGGCTCTGATAACCATATTTGTTCTGATTATGCTGGCTGTCTTGCTCTATTGTTACACGTGCAGGAAGGCAATAAATCAGGATTTATTAAATCGGCTGAGAGATGGCGATAAATCACTGTATATCAATTATTCCTACGACGGCACTCGCGTATCGGAGCCACCGGAATATAGCAAAGAAGACAAATTGCATTTGGATAATTTAGTTAATAACCACTTTTAGTGTCCCCCCTTGTCATCCTCGGACTTGATCGGCTTTGTTGCAGGAATAAATCCTTCGTGTGTCGCCCCGCGGCTTGACCGCGGGGTCCAGTAAAGATCGCAGTGGCTTTT
>Ga0187783_10001844_pt1 | contig 15661 bp, 12 predicted proteins | sample 1015_SJ02_MP02_2_FD_132471 | JGI IMG/M metagenome (GOLD analysis project Ga0187783, IMG submission 132471) | Tropical peat soil microbial communities from peatlands in Department of Meta, Colombia - 1015_SJ02_MP02_20_MG | ecosystem: Environmental > Terrestrial > Soil > Wetlands > Peat | place... | reverse complement strand
CTGCACAGGATTTGTGCAAACAGCAGTAAGCCTCGTGCTGACGCGGGTTTTCGATTCACAGGCGAGCTTTTTCCACATGGTTTTCAACAGAAATGTTGAAAACTGTCACGGGGCGTTCACAATTTCAGGCTGGCTCAAGCGATCGCTGGTGCCAGAATTGCTTGCGGGCCCGCAAGCGAGCGGCGGACCATCGCGTGGTTTTTGTCTTCGTCGTGATACATTTTTTTCTTGTTCCGGATGTGGGATCGAGATGAAGCAAGTCATTCTAAATGCCGATGATTTTGGCTTGACGCGCGGAGTCAATGAAGGCATCATCCGTGCACATCGCGAGGGAATTCTGACGAGCGCGACGCTCATGGCCAACGGACCGGCCTTTGACGACGCGATCGAACGAGCCAAAGCCAATCCAAAGCTGGGCATTGGTTGCCACTTGGTGTTGTCGGGCGGCACGGCCGTCGCGCCTGGGGAAAAAATCCGCTCGCTCGCCGGTCTGGACGGAACCCTACCGGAGTCGCTTGCCTCGCTGGTGGTTCGAGTCACATCGGGAAGCGTGCGCACCGACGATATCGAGACCGAACTTCGCGCTCAAATTGAAAAAATTCGGGCCGCCGGCATCGAGCCGAGCCACGTTGACACGCACAAGCATACCCATACTCATCCGCGCATCATGGGTGTGGTCGCGCGAGTGGCGCGGGCTTGCGGAATCTCCCGGATACGCAATCCCGTCGAGGATCTCCGTGATTCCTGGAAAACGACCCGTTCGGATGGCCTCGGGGGATTTCTAGATCTGGCTGCGGCATGCGCCGTTTGCTCCGTGGGATTCCAATTCAGGGCCTTGTCGCGGAGATACGGCCTGCTTTCACCGGACCATTTTCTGGGTCTGGCGGCGACAGGCCGGCTCAACCGCGCTGCGCTCGCCCGATTGATGGAAGCGGTTGCTGATGGTTCGACGGAAATCATGTTGCATCCGGGCATCTGGGACCCTGCGCTGGAAAAGGTCGGCTCGCGCCTGCAGCACCAGCGACAAACCGAGATGGAAGCCCTGCTCGCGCCTGAAGTAGAGCGCGCGGTGAGGGAGCGCGGTATCCGGCTGATCACCTACCGCGAGCTAAACTAGTTACCAGCCCGCGCATTCAGCCCCGTAAGGTATAGACCGCCCTTGGGTTTTCGTCCTACGATCGGCTGCACCATCCAGCGAGAAGCCTTTTTTTTGAAGTGGGGGGAAATGATGAAAAGCCTTAAGCAGTTGGCGTTCGCAGTCGTATGTCTATCCGTCCTGATTCAAATCGCCAGCGCGCAAATGGGCATGGGCATGCGTTCGACGCCCATGCCGAGTGGCCTGTTTAGCCCTGTGGTGGGTGCCGGTGCGGGCTATGAAATCACCACGGTCGAAGGCCGCAAGATGAACATCGAATTCGCGATCGTCGGAAAAGAAACCGTGAACGGAAAGGACGCCTATTGGATGGAGTGGACGACCAACGCGATGGGCGGCGACATGATCATGAAAGTTTTGACTGTCCCAGGCGATACGACCGCGACGACGCGCACGATTATGCAAATGCCCGGACGTCCGCCGATGGAGATGCCACAGCAAATGGCTAGCCGCGCGAACAGCCCCGCCATCCCATCCGACATCCACCAAATCGCCGACCTCGTAGGCAGCGAATCCGTCACCGTCCCGGCGGGAACATTTACATGCGACCACTACCGCATGAAGGACGGCTCGGGTGACACATGGGTCACCACGAAAGTCTCGCCTTTCGGCCTCGTCAAGCATCAGGGAAAAGACTCGACAATGGTATTGACGAAGCTGATCACCGATGCCAAGGACAAAATCGTCGGCACGCCCGTGCCATTCAACCCGATGCAGATGATGCAGCAGCCGCCGCAGCCATAAGGCGACCTATTCGAGGTCGGGCGGTGTCACTTGCGCGACCCACGAGTCGTAGTCGCCCGTATATCCCGCGCGCCCTTGTATTTCGCGAATGTGGCGTTCGATCTCGGCTATCTCGCGCGACGATAGCGCCGGAAGTGTTTGGATTTTTTCCAACACTGCCTGTGCCTCGGCGACTCCTCTGACTTCCGCCGAGGGCCGCGCGGAGATGCCATGGGCGGTGAGGAAATAGTTCTCCACCAGGTGTTTTGTCACCTTCTGGCTGTGAATCAAGGACACTCGAATATTTCCCTGTCCGGTTACCACATTTCCCACGCCGAATACGCGCTCACTTCCCGTGTATCGCGGCAGGTCTTCATCGGTGAAGGTGTAGTATTCGCCTTTCGTGGCCACGCCTGGCAAAATCTCCGGTACCGATCCGATCGATGAAATGACCAGCGGCGCGCGAATCTCCTCATCCGTTCCCGGGATGGGCTGCGCGCTGCGCCCCTCGATTTTTGTTTCCGCCACTCGCAGTCCGACGAGCCGGCCATTCTCTACCAGGAGTCCGGTGGTGAGCCTGCGGTCCCGGAATCGAAATAGATACTTCTCTCGTGCCAGGCGCAACATTTTCTGACGAACCTGTTCGGTCTTGAGCATCTGTTCGGGTGTTGCGTGATCGGGTGGCTGGGCGAGCGGCATGTCCTGCTCGCGTCGACGATAAAGCAGCAGGCATCCCTTGATGCCCAGCAGTTGTGGGTCGATTCCATGTGCTTTGCAAACCGCCGGAATGCCTTTCTCCAACTCGTGCAGAGTCGTTTCCACGCCGCGGGCCTTGAGCGCACGCTCGTAATTCTCGAGCTGCAAGACCTTCACGACGTCAATCGAGGCCAGCCCGCCGCCCACAACCAGGACTTCATCCGGCGTTTCGTATCTCGGGCCCGAATAACCTTTCTCGTTCTTGTGGTTGTACCAGTAGATGAAAGGATTCTGGTAAACGAGGCCCCTGTCGACGAACCTCTCGGCTCCCGGTACACCCAAATCCCTGTCGCGCCAGGCTCCGTTTGCCAGAAGGACGGCTGAAAACCCCCAATTCTTCAAGAGATCCTCAAAATCGATGTCCCGGCCGATTTTCGTCGAAGGCACAAAGCGCACCCCTGGCTTCCTCAGGCGTGCATCGATCCGCGCATACTCCTGTTTGCGCTGTTCGACGTGCCATCGTGGCAAGCCGTCCTCGATTTTTCCATAGGGCCGCTTGTTTTGCTCGAAGACTGCTACGTGGATTCCGTGATCGGCCAGAATTTCCGCTGCCACCGAGCCGGAAATGGCCCCTCCCACAATGGCGACGAAATATTGTCCGTTGCTCGACATAGTCGTCCAGATCCTGGGTCTGGCAGCTGCGAGAACGGCGATTGTACAACGGCCTGCTCGGTTTCCCGTTGAGATCGGACCGCATTCGCGACCGGTTGTTTGTGTTTGCTGGATTGGTCGAGCGAGGGCAATTTGATATAGTTCCTTTCGCTGAGGAGAATCGACGGGAATCGAGGGTGCCTGGCGCATCGCCGAAGGAGGCATCGTTATGCACGTAGGCTACGGATCGGGTTTCCAACACCTGGGAAACTATTCCGACAGGCAGTTCATGCGCGAGGAGCTGGGCCATTGCGAGATGGCGGAGACCTGGGGCTTCGATTCCATCTGGGCTACCGAGCATCACTTCGACAATTACTCCATGAGCCCCGACGTCTGCCAGTTGCTGTCCTATCTGGCTGGCAAGACCAAACGCGTCAAGCTGGGATCGATGGTAGTTGTTGTGCCGTGGCACGATCCGATGCGTCTGGCGGAGCAAATTTCACTGCTCGATCATGTCTCGGGAGGCCGCTACATCCTCGGCGTGGGCCGTGGCCTTGCCCGCAAGGAGTTCGAAGGGCTGCGCATCGATCAGAATGAAGGCCGGCTGCGCTTCGATGAATATACGAAGCTGGTGCTGGACGCTCTGGAAACGGGAGTCATGGAAGGGGGAGGGACGGTCAAGCAACCGCGCCGAGAGATTCGCCCCCGCCCCTTCAAGTCCTTCGCCGGAAGAAAATTCGCTGCCGCTGCCTCAAAGGACTCCGTTCCCGTGGTGGCCAAGCTGGGATTGGGCCTCCTTGTGATTCTGCAAAAGCCCTGGGACCAGGTTGCCGCCGATCTCGATACCTACCACAAGCTGTGGAGAGAATTTCATCCGAAGGTGACGCCTCCGAAGCCTTTCTGTTCGGGTTTCTGTTTTGTGGATGAGAGCGCAGTCCGCGCCGAGCAGTTGGCGCGCGTGTACTTGGCCGCGAACTATCGCGCCGCCCTGCTCCACTATGAAATGTTCGGAAGGCACTTCGAAACGACCAAGGGGTACGAGCGCTACGCCGACATGAGCAAGCACCTCAATTCGATCGGTGAGGACAAAGCCGTAGAGGACTACATCGCCCTCATGCCTTGGGGCACGCCGCAGCAGGTCCTCGAAAAGTTCGAACGGATGAAAGCGCTTACCGACATGCAAGGGGTCATGCCCAACTTCTTTTTCGGCGGAATGCCGTATGAAGAGGCACAGCGCAACGTGAAATGCTTCATAAAGCACTGCTTGCCAGAGCTGAAGAGTTGGCCCTCCGCAACACTTGGCGAGCCGGAGGAACTGGCGCTGGCCCAAGCCTAAGGTGATCTGACCTCCCGCTCGGGGGCGATGGAACTGCCCTGTTGGCTTCGGTTGAGAGGATCTATTCTCGCTGCCGTTTGAAGTACATCACCGCCAGTGGCGGCAACCGCAACTGGATTGAGTAGGGCCGGTCATTGCAAGGGATCGGCTGCGCGTTGACGCCGCCGTCATTTCCCACGTCGCTGCCCTCGTAGTACCTGGAATCGGTGTTCAAAATCTCGCGATAATACCCCGGCAGCGGTACGCCGACGCGATAGACTGGCCGCGTCACCGGCGTGAAATTGCAGACTGCGACAATGAAATTCTCTGGATCCTTGGCGCGTCGGAGGAACGTAAGAACGCTCGAAGCCCGGTCATTGGGATCGAGCCATTCAAACCCAGCCCATTCGAAATCGACCTCGTGCAGCGCTCGTTCCCGCACGTGCAACCGGTTCAAGTCGCTAATCAGTCGCTGAATTCCCCGATGCGGCGGAGAGCTCTCGAGCCCCCACTCCACCGTGCCTTCCTCCCAGAATTCGCCGCGCTGAGCCAGCTCGCTGCCCATAAAGAGCAGTTTCTTACCGGGATGGGCGTGCAGGTATCCAAGGAAGAGTCTCACGTTCGCGAATTTCTGCCAGTCGTCGCCGGGCATCTTTTCAAGCAAGGCTCTCTTGCTGTGGACAACTTCATCGTGCGAGATCGGCAGAATGAAGTTTTCATGGAAGGCGTACAGCATCGAAAAGGTCAGTTCGTTGTGGTGGTATTGACGGTGAACTGGATCGAGCGTCATATACCGGAGTGTGTCGTTCATCCATCCCATGTTCCATTTCAGATCGAAACCGAGCCCTCCGATATAAGTCGGGCGGGAAACCGCTGGCCACGAGGTGGACTCCTCCGCGATCATCAGGGCGCCGGGACGCCGCGTGTGCAGTACTTCGCTCAGTCGCCGGAGAAAAGCAATCGCTTCGAGATTCTCGCGACCGCCGTGGATATTCGGGAGCCACTCGCCCTCGCGCCGAGAGTAGTCCAGGTAAAGCATCGAGGCCACCGCGTCCACCCGCAATCCGTCCGCGTGGTACTTTTCGATCCAAAAAAGTGCGTTCGAGATCAGAAAGTTTTGCACTTCGTTGCGGCCGTAGTTGAACACCAGCGTGCCCCAATCCGGATGCGCGCCGCGCCGTGGGTCCGCATGCTCGTAGAGGTGCGTGCCGTCGAAGAGCGACAGACCGTGCCCGTCGCGTGGGAAATGCGCCGGTGTCCAATCCAGAATCACCGCGATTCCTTCCTGATGACACCGGTCGACAAAGTACATGAAATCGGTGGGGGTTCCGTACCGGCTGGTGACGGCGTAATAGCCTACCGTTTGGTAGCCCCACGAAGCATCGAGCGGGTGCTCCATGATGGGCATCAATTCGACGTGCGTATAGCCCAATTCCTTGACGTAAGGGATCAATTGATTGGCCAATTCGCGATACGTCAGCCAGCGGCCATCCGGGGTTCTCCGCCAAGATCCGACGTGGACTTCGTAGATGGACATGGGCGCGTGCAACCAATCTCGCGTCTCTCGGGCGGCGATCCAGGCGGCGTCGTTCCATTGGTAGCCATCGATGTTGCAAACGACGGATGCGGTCTTCGGCCGCAGCTCCGCCGCGAATCCATACGGATCGGACTTTAGTCCGAGACGTTCTTCCACGCGCGACAGGATTTCGAATTTGTACAGCGAGCCTTCTTCGAGTCCTGGCAGGAAAATCTCCCAAACGCCCGTCAAACCGCGGCTGCGCATCGCGTGCGCCCGTCCATCCCACCGATTGAAGTCGCCCACGACGCTCACGCGTTTCGCATTCGGCGCCCAGACGCCGAAAAGCACGCCGCGCACTCCGGCGATTTCTCGCACATGAGCACCCAGCTTTTCATAGTTCTCGTAATGCGTTCCTTCCCCAATCAGGTACAGGTCGTACTCGTTCAGAGCCGGGGGGAATGCGTAAGGATCGTGGGTTTCAAACGGGTGCCCGTCGCCAAAGTGAAATCGCAGGCGATATGCCGTCGGCTCGGCGCTGCGCCGCGCCTCAAGGCCTGGAACGCCAGCAGGAACCACGGCCTCAAACAGGCCATCGGAATGGATTCGCTCGGCGCCATACACCTGCCCGCTCGCGCTCCAGACCACCTCCAGACCGCTGGCGCCGGAACGAAACGCTCGGATTGCCAGCAGCGGATGGCCGTCCCGCTCGATCCAATGGGGTCCGAGAAAGTGGAATGGGTCGGAGTGCTTGCCGCTAACGATCTCTTCGACTTCGCTGATGCCTTTCGCCTCGGTCGAAACCTGCTCGGCTTTGCGCATGATGGCCTCAGATTCCTCAATCCATCTTACTCAACTCGAATCCTCTTGCAAAATCATGGCAGGCAGCCGATTTTTTCATCGGATTCAGGTTGCCCCTCACTCGTTTTCAGAGCTACTATCCTTCGCGCTCTTATCTTTGATAGGTGAGCCTCAAAGTGACGAAACAAATTCTGACGAGAAGACTGTTTATCCTGGCCTCGCTGGCGGTTTCACTGCTAGCAGGTCAAACTCCCAGCGTTAGCGCGCAAGAACATTGGGTAGCCACGTGGGCGGCGTCGCCCCAGTCTCCTCGATTCGTGTTTCCGCGGCTTGCAGCTCCCCCGCCATCGGCGGCAGGCCAGCCCAATCCACCCCCGCCCCCGCTGTTTCCTCCCCCGCCCACCATCAGCAACCAGACCGTGCGTATGGTCGTGCGCACCAGCATCGGTGGACGTCGCTTGCGCGTGCAGCTCTCGAACGCGTTCGGGACCAGTGCGCTTTTCGTGGGCGCGGCGCATGTGGCACGGCACGACAAGGAATCGGCCATTGTGCCGGGCTCTGACCGGCCTTTGACCTTCAGCGGAAAGACTTCGTTCGCGATCCCGCCCGGCGCCGAAGTGCTCAGCGACGCGGTCGATCTAGAAGTGCCGAAACTGGGCGCGCTAGCCATCAGCCTTTACATCCCCGGCGAAGCCAGCACGCCGACCGTGCACCTCACGGCTCTACACACCACCTATCTTTCGCAGCCAGGCGACTCGACGGGTGCGTCTTCGATCGCTGATCCGAAGACCGTGCAATTGTGGTATTGGATTTCCGCCGTGGACGTGGAGGCGCCGGCGAAAGCGGGCCTCATCGTCGCCCTTGGCGATTCCATCACCGACGGCGCGACGTCCACACCAGATACCGACCGCAGTTGGCCGAGCCAGTTGGCCGAGCGTCTGGTGGCAGACAAAGCGACGGCCGACCTAGCGATCGTGAACCAAGGCATTTCCGGCAACCGGTTGCTTAATGACGGCGCGGGTGTCTCCGCCTTGGCCCGATTTGATCGCGACGTGCTTAGCCAGCCGGGCGTGAAATGGCTCATCGTGCTCGAGGGCATCAACGATATCGGGCTGGGCGGCCGTCCTGGCGCACAGCCGCCGGATGCCGTGACCGCGGACGACTTGATCGCGGCCCACAAGCAGATCATCGAGCGAGCTCGCCTGCACGGGATCAAAGTCATCGGTGCCACGCTAACACCCTACCTCGGTGCAGCCTATGGCACCGATCAAGGAGAAGCGATACGCGAGGCCGTCAATCAGTGGATTCGCACGAGCCAGGCCTACGACGCCGTCATCGACTTTGATGCCGCCGTTCAAGACCCTGCCAATCCGAAGCAAATCCGCCCCGCATACAACACGCGCGACCATCTGCATCCGAACGATGCGGGCTACCAAGCCATGGCCGCGGCCGTGGATCTCTCTATTTTTTCGGGGAAGGCCAAGCCGTGACCGGTCTGTCGACCTTGTCGATCGGTCTCAGCCACATCTCCTACGGCAAGATCGCTTGACACACGGAATGCGGTCCCTAAGATGGTTCTCTGCTGACGGTAAAGAGCGGCTGGCTGCGTAGCTGAAGTCTTTGTGGGTCCGAATCTGTCGGACAGCGGTCAGAAAGATCGAGAGCGAACTGAGGATGGAAGACTGGGCGAATTGGGCGATCGAAACGGCGAAGCGCCGTCGTGCCTCTTACGCCGACGCTCGCGTGATGGACATTCGCCACCGGGACATCTCCGTGAAAAATGGCGAAGTTGGGACGCTCGTCGAGTCCGAGTCGCTCGGTATGGGCATCCGCGTGATCGCGAACGGGGCGTGGGGATTTGCCTCGACCGACCGGCTGACGCGCGAGGGCGTTCAGGCCTGCGCCGCCGAGGCGGTTGCGATCGCCAAAGCGTCGGGGCTTGCCAAGCGTGAGAATGTTGCTCTCGCGCCCGAAAAAGCCTGCGTCGACACCTGGCAGAACCCATTCCTCAAAGATCCGTTCCGCATTCCGGTCGAACGTCAGATCGAGCTATTACTCGCGGCCGACAAGGAAATGCGCCGCATCAAAGGAATCACTCTCGCCGAAGGATCGATGTCGTTCCGCTCCATCGAACAGCTTTTCGCTTCGAGCACTGGCTCCTTGATTCACCAAACCAAGATGCAATCCGGGGCTGGCATTGTGGCCATGAGCTTCGCCGGAGGCGAAATTCAGAAGCGCTCCTACCCGAACAGTTTCGGCGGCCAGCATATGTTAAAGGGTTACGAGCTTATCGAATCCCTCGAGCTGGTGGCACATGCACCGCGCGTCGCCGAAGAATGCGTCGCACTGCATTCTGCGGCCCAATGCCCCGAGGGGCACAAAACGATCATCCTGGGTGCCTCGCAGCTCGGTCTACAGATCCACGAATCGATCGGTCATCCCATCGAACTGGATCGCGTGCTCGGGATGGAAGCCAATTTTGCAGGGACGAGCTTTCTAACCATCGATAAGTTGCGGAAGCTGAAGTACGGGTCCGACATCGTCAATGTCGTCGCCGATGCGCGCCTGGACCACGGTGCCGGCCTCGGCACGTTTGCTTACGACGATGAGGGCGTCCCAGCGCAGTGCACGCCCATCATTACCAACGGTCTTTTCACCGGCTATTTGTCCAGCCGCGAAACCGCCGCGGCGATTGGCGAAAAACGGTCGGGTGGAACCGTGCGCTGCGAAAGCTGGAACCGCCTGCCGATGATTCGCATGACCAACATCAGCATCGATCCGGGCACTTGGCACTACGACGACTTGATCGCCGACACCGACGATGCGATCTTGATGGAGACGAACCGCTCGTGGTCGATTGACGACAAGCGTTATCACTTCCAGTTTTCGACCGAAATTGGCTGGGAAATCAAAGGCGGCAAGATCGGCCGCATGATCAAGAATCCAAGCTATAGCGGCATCACCACGGAGTTCTGGAACAGTTGCGACGCCATTTGCTCACGCGAGCATTGGACGCTTTGGGGCACACCCAACTGCGGCAAGGGGCAGCCGCAGCAGACGATGGGCACCGGCCACGGCGCGTCTCCCGCGCGCTTTCGCGATGTCCGTGTCGGCGTCGCCTTCTCCAAATGAAAACGATGACTGCGACCGCCCGTCCGTAAATGAGAAAACCGAAAACCATGGCGTCTCCTGCCGAGCTGAAGCGTCTCGCCGAGCGCGTGCTCAAGATCAGCGATGCGGACGAGACGGAAGTCGAGATCGACGCTACCACCGACGCGCTGACGCGCTTTGCCAACAACACGATTCACCAAAACGTCGCCGAACGGATCTGCAGCCTCTCGGTCCGTGTCGTTGTGGACGGGCGCACGGCTCGCGCGACCACCAATAAGACCGATGATGAATCTCTAAGGCGGGCGGTGGCCTCTGCCGTGAGCCTGGCTCGCAACGAACCTGAAAATGCTGATCTCTTACCCATGCTGCGACCCCAGAAATATCGGAAAGTCACGCGCTTCTTCGCGGCCACTGCCAACACCACGGCCGAAGATCGCGCCCGCGCCGTCGCGCGCGTCTGCAAAATGGCCGAGAGGGCCAAGCAAACCGCCGCCGGGATTTTTGCCAGCGGCGAAACCGAGTCGGTGACCGCCAACTCCAAGGGCTTGGTTGCGGGGTACCGTCAAACGCGCGCGGAATTTTCGGTCACCATGCTGGAAAAAAACTCATCCGGGTGGGCCAAAGCCAACTCGCCAGACATCGACGCGATCAACCCCGAGGCGCTGGCCCTTTGTGCGAGCCAGAGGGCGTCGGAGTCGCGCGAGCCTCGCGAGATCGCCCCGGGCCCTTACACGGCGATTCTTCCGCCCGCTGCCGTGCTCGACTTGGTCGGATTCCTTTTTTACGATTTTGCGGGAACGGCGGTGCTCGACAAGCGCTCCTGCTTCACCGGGCGGATCGGGAAGAAAGTTTTCGGCGAGAACATTACACTCTGGGACGATGTGTATCACCCGCTGCAGAGCGGTCCCGCCTATGACGGTGAAGGCCTGCCCAGGCAGAAGGTACTGCTGGTAGATCGCGGCGTCGTAAAGAACCTGGTGTATTCGCGCGCAACGGCCAAGAAAATGAAAGCCCGCCCCACCGGGCATGGCTTTTCGTTGCCGAATGAGTACGGTGAAGCGCCGATGAACTTGGTTTTTGAAGGCGGAAACGCGTCGATCGACGAGATGGTTCGCACGACCGAGCGCGGCGTTCTCGTCACCCGCCTTTGGTACATCCGTGAAGTCGATCCCTACGAGAAGATTCTCACCGGCATGACACGAGATGGCACGTTTCGGATCGAAAACGGCCGCATCTCCGGCGGCATCCGCAATTTCCGTTTCAATCAGAGCATGATCGAGATGTTGTCGAACGTGGAGATGCTCGGGCCAGCGGTACGCGCCGCCGGCGAGGAATCCTTCGAGATGGTGGTGCCCGCCATGAGAATCGCGAATTTCCACTTCAGCGAGGTAACGAAATTCTAGACGCTATTCGGTGAACTGAAGGCTCGAGATCGCCCGCGAGATGACGTTTTCCTGCAACTGGACGAGATCGTTGTCCGCTCGGGTCATGCCGAAAATCGTGTAGAGTTTCGCGCCGCGAGCAAATAGAACCACCACGCCGGACCAATCGTGTTGGTCTACGCTGCCGCGGAAATGATGCTCCATCGCAGGTTGCCCGGAAACGGTGGGGTGCTCCTCACTGAGCGCGCGAAAATTCCCCATCACTTCGCGCAAGCGATGTTCGGTTGCATCCATGTCCGCCGCGAGCGACTTTCCCGCGGGCTCCTGCCCGATGAGCAGGTAGGTCGTGTCGTCAGCGGTTCCCATAGCCGTGATCGCGCCGGGGAGAACGGCTGGTGCCGAGGCGATCACGTCCCAATCCGGCGGCTTAAACATGCGGAAGTGGTAGGTTTCGTTGGTGTAGGTGTTGCCGCTGACCTGCTCGCGGATCGGCTCGGGAGCCGGTTTGGGTCTTTCCGGTGGGGCTGGCGGAGGGTTTGGCGGGGCGGCGGGTTCAGCATTCTTCGCGACAGCCGGGGCCGGAGCAGGCGCAGCCGCGGAAACTGTCGGTGCAGGCTTGCTCACGGGAGCGACCGGCGGAGCCGAAGGTGACGGTCCAGGCGCTGGCTCAACTCTGGGTTTTTCAAGCGACGGTGCTTTCACCTCGGCCACGGCGGGCGCCTTGTCGACCGGTGGCTTCGGGGCCTCGGGCATGCTAATCAAGACGACTTGATCCCTTTGGACGAGGGCGAAGCCGTAGTTGGTCTTCACCTTGAAAGAATTTTCTTCGAAACCAACGATCGTGCCTGAGATTTTGGTGCCGTCTTTGAGCTTCAAATCGTCGGCCTGTGCGCCGCCGCCCGTGGCACAGGCGGCAACTACAGATAGCAGGGCGGACCCCAGGAAGTGGATGGACGGCTTCATGAGTTGAGTATCGCGCTGCCCCGGGTGGTCCAGCAAGATCTCTAGCGGGGTTGTTGCTCGTTCAGTCAGCGCTGGGGCTTTCGGGTTGGCCGTGCGGACGCGCGGGTTCGTCGCTTTGCCGCCCGGCGGGCCCGCTCCGGGCTCAGGATCTGTTTCAGACGGGTGAGCCTGTGCTGCAAGGCGCGAAACTCCTGTTCGAGCGTACCAAGTTGGCGATCGGCACCCCGCAGGTCCCCAGAACGGCCGATTGTCTGGAGACTGCGCGCAGAGCTGACGGCGCGATCGGCGCCAAACAGCCCGAAGGAACCCTTCAGCGCGTGAGCAGCCGAAGCAACCCCTTCGGCGTCGTTTCTTTCCAGCGCTCGGCGAAGGGCGGAAAGCCGTTTCGGCGCATCTCGGAAAAGGTTCCGGATCAAGGACCGCAGCAGTTTTCGATTTCCGCCCGTAGCGCGTTCGAGGTGCGCCACTAAGCCGGTGTGAGACTCGGGGTGCGTCCGGCCTGGCTCGGGCGGACACTGGGTTTCCGCCGGCCGCCGCGACAGCACAGCGAGCATCGCCAGGACTTCTGGCATGCGGATGGGCTTGGGCATAAACGCATCCATGCCCGCCTCCAGGCAGCGACGCTCATCCGATTCCGCCGTGTTTCCGGACATTCCGATAATGATGGGGCGCTTCCCGTGGGCGTATCTTCGTTGGCGGATCGCCCGCGTGGAATCGAGGCCATTCACCACGGGCATCTCTTCGTCCATGAACACAACTTCGTAGGGATTCCGCTCGAGAGCATCGAGCGCCTCTCGTCCGTTGGAAACCCCAGCCACCGTGTGTCCGCCGTGGCGAAGAAGCTCAATCAAGAGCTCGCGGCTCTCGACCGTGTCTTCGGCGACCAGGATTCTCATCGCTGTGGTGGCCCGCTGCGAGACCAATGCTGATCGGCGTGGGACGGGCTCTCCCTGACAGAATCGTCTTGCCATGCCCAAGGCCGCAACCATTTTTGTGCGCGGATGCGTTCGAGCGGTTACCCGGTGGCCGGAGCCTAGCGATCGAGGAATGCGCGAAGGCGCGCGTGCCCGGCACGGCTGACCGGAAGTTGCGTGCCCGTACTCAGAACAGCGACGTGGCTGTCTTTGCCGTAGGGTTCAATCTTGGAGACGCGTTCGAGATTCACGATGTAGGAACGGTGTATGCGCAGAAATCGGGATGGATCGAGCGAGGCTTCAAGGCTCGAAATGGTTTGCTGCTTGAGATGCTTTTTGCCCTGCGAAGCCAGCGCGACGTAATCGTCCTGTGCCTCGGCATAGTCGAGTTTTGCCACGGGAATGATAAAGACACTCGCACCGTCCCGTACCGGGATGCGATCGACATACTGTTGCGGCGGCCGTGCGGCGGCAGCCAGTTCGATCGCCGGGAGCGCCGGAGACGGCAACTTACCCGAGAGTCGTTCCTTAGCGCGCTCAAGTGCCGCCTCGAACCGAGGGGGGCCGATGGGCTTCAGCAAGTAATCCACGGCGTGAACTTCAAACGCCCGAATCGCGAAGGTATCGTAGGCCGTGACGAAGATAACCGCCGGTCCCGGTCCGATCAGCTCGAGCACCTCGAATCCATCAAGCTTCGGCATCTGGATATCGAGGAACACCAGATCGGGTTTTCGCTCGGCCACAGATTTCACGGCCTCAAATCCGTTGGCGCATTCGGCCACGATCTCAATCTCGGAGTGCGCAGAGAGAAACTCCCGCAGAACCTGGCGAGCGAGGTCCTCGTCGTCCACGATGATGGTGCGAATGCTGTGGCCCTGGGCAACCGTCACAGAGTTTTCTCCTGGGGGACTTGTCTGGCAAGGACACGGGCTGCATCGCTTTCGACAGGGAGTGTGATGGCAACACGAAAGCGATCACCGGCGGCCGTCGCCGCAAAACTCGCGTGCCCCGGATAGCGAGCTTCGAGACGCTGGCGGACGTTCACGAGACCCACACCATTTCTGCGGCGCCGCGGCGCCTCGGGATCAAACTGATTTTCAATGGCGATTTCTAGCAGCCCGTCGCGCCGCTGCACCCCCAGGCGGATCCAGCCTCCTTCGACCAGATTGGCAACGCCGTGTACGACCGCATTCTCGACAAGCGGCTGCAGAAGGAGCGGCGGAACCTCGGCATCGAGAGCAGCCGGATCGATGGCCTCTTCCATTCGTAGGCGGTCTCCATAGCGAATCTTCTCGACAGCCAAAAACGCGTGAACGAGCGACATCTCTTCGGATAACGGGATAGAGGGTTTCTCGCCAAGACCCAGTGTGCGGCGCAAGAAATCGCCGAGAAGGACACACATCTCACGCGCTTTCGGAGGGTCGGAAGCGGTCAAAGCGCTGATCGAGTTGAGACTGTTGAACAAGAAGTGGGGGTTCACCTGTGCCTTAAGCGCTCGCAATTCCGCATCGCGGGCGAGAAGGCTGGCCTGCATCACGCGCGCTTCGGCTTGGCGCGAAGCCTCGACGGCCAGCAACACGTAGTGGAAGCCAACGGCGAGCAGATAGAGCAGAACGCCGGTGCCAAACAACAAAGGCAAATCCTCGGAGAGACGCGAGTCGATTCCGCGAAATCCCCTGGAGGCTGCGAGCATCCGGACGAGCGTTCTCGCCATGAGCAGCCACAGAGCGCTCGCTGCGACGGCTCCGACTAAGTGCGTGAACAAGAACCGTGGCACGCTCGAGCGGTCCAACGGAGTGGCCAAGCAGGGATACCAGGCCGCCAGACACACGAACGCGTACAGCAAGCAGAGGGGAACGGCAACGGCCCCAGCCTGCCACCAAGTCAGCCCCCCCGGCACCGCGAGCAGATAGGCGAGCATGCCCGCGAGAGGAATCCAGCCAAGCAGATAAAAAACGAGTCGTCGCAGTTGGGCCAGGATCGGGTGCATCGCGAGCTCAGTTCTTAAGTGTCAGGCCTCCAAATATGGAGACTCCCTTGACGATCAGCCTCTTGGGGGGAGCGCCCGGGCCAGCGGTTCCAGCGTCCTGGTTTTGCGGCAAGGGGTGGCTGGTTCGATCGCCGGTTCCGCCAAAGATTCCGACGCTATCGACGATGACCTCCCAAGTTGTCGGAACGCGGATTTCACCACCGCCGAAAATCGTGACAACCTCGATCACAATTTGATTTCCTTGAAAATCCGCTTGCGTCAGGTCGATCTCAAAGCCGCCGAAAATCGCTACGATTTCTCCGCCCATGAAATTCTTGGAGATGATGCGGCGCCGACCGCCCCAAAACACGTTGACGTCGTTGAGGCGTGGTTCCGACGAATCATACCAATGGGAGTTGGCTTGCCAATTGGACTGAGGCTGCTGCCACCGGTAGCCCATTCGTCCG
>Ga0187783_10001843_pt1 | contig 15668 bp, 15 predicted proteins | sample 1015_SJ02_MP02_2_FD_132471 | JGI IMG/M metagenome (GOLD analysis project Ga0187783, IMG submission 132471) | Tropical peat soil microbial communities from peatlands in Department of Meta, Colombia - 1015_SJ02_MP02_20_MG | ecosystem: Environmental > Terrestrial > Soil > Wetlands > Peat | place... | reverse complement strand
GCATCGGTCCGCCACCCTCGGCGGCGAGCTATCTCAACATGCCGGCGATCATCAGCGCCGCCGAGGTCACGGACTCGGTGGCGATCCATCCGGGCTACGGCTTCCTGTCCGAGAACGCCGACTTCGCCGAGCGCGTCGAGAACAGTGGCTTCGTGTTCGTCGGCCCCAAGGCCGAGACCATCCGCAAGATCGGCGACAAGGTTTCGGCGATCCGCGTCATGAAGGCTCACGGCGTGCCGTGCGTACCCGGCTCCGATGGGCCGCTGGGAGAGGATGCGGACGAGAATCTGCGCATTGCGCGTGATATCGGCTACCCGGTGATCATCAAGGCCTCGGGGGGCGGAGGCGGGCGCGGCATGCGCGTGGTGCATACCGAAGCCTCGCTGCTCAACGCCATCGGCATCACGCGCGCCGAGGCCCGTGCGGCTTTCGGCAACGACGTGGTCTATATGGAGCGCTTCCTCGAGCGCCCGCGGCACATCGAATTCCAGGTGCTCGCGGACGCTCATGGCAACGTCATCCACCTCGGCGAGCGCGACTGCTCCATGCAGCGGCGTCACCAGAAGGTGATTGAGGAAGCGCCGGCGCCGGGCATCACCGTGCGCCAGCGCCGCTTCATGGGCGAGCGCTGCGTCGAGGCTTGCCGGGCGGTCGGCTACCGCAGCGCCGGCACCATGGAATTCCTCTACCAGGACGGCGAGTTCTACTTCATCGAGATGAACACCCGCATCCAGGTCGAGCATCCGGTGACCGAGCTCATCACCGGGATCGACCTGGTCAAGGCGCAGCTGTTGATCGCGGCGGGCGAGCGGCTGCCGTACACCCAAAGCGACGTGCAGATCCGCGGCCACGCAGTGGAATGCCGCATCAATGCCGAGGACCCCAAGACCTTCACGCCCTCCCCGGGGCCGATCCGCCTGTGGCACGCCCCCGGCGGTCCCGGTATCCGTGTCGACAGCCACGTTTACTCCGGCTACAACGTGCCGCCCTACTACGATTCGCTGATCGGAAAGATCATCGCCCACGGTGACACTCGTGAGACCGCCATTGCCCGTATGAAGAACGCGCTCGCCGAGATGGTGATCGAGGGCATCAAGACCAACGTTGCCCTGCACCAGGAAATCTTCAATCACGCGGCTTTCCAGAAAGGCGGCACGGACATTCACTACTTGGAGCGGCGGCTCGGATTGCGCTAGCGATCCTGGTCGCGAACGAGGCCGGAGGCGCGGAGCCTGTGCCAGGGGCCGCCGCGCCACTATGCGCACGGGTCATGCGCACGGGTCATGCGCACCGGTCATGCGCCCCGGTCATGCGCACCGGTCATGCGCACGGGTCATGCGCATAGCTCATGCGCAGAACTCTGCTCGAGGCCCCTCAATGCGGGAGCCTCCAATGGCACCATACCTGGCTGATGAGCCCGCTCCTGCAGCTTACCTTCGACCTTGCCGGCCTCGATCCCGCGTTTGCGGAGGCGGCGGCCGCGGTCTGCGGCGCGAGCGCGGTCACCTTCGTCGAGGCTCCCGATCATGACGATCCGGTTCTCGAGCCAGGGCCGGGCGAGATGCGGCTGTGGCGGACGACGCGGGTGGAGTGCCTGTTCCCGGCGGCGCACGATGCCGCCACCCTGAGACGCGCACTCGCCGTGGCGCTCGGTGTCGACCTCGCCGCCATCGACGCGAGCGTGGTCTACGAGCGCGCCTGGGAGCGTGAGTGGCGGAAGCATTTCCATGCGCTGCGCTTCGGTCGGCGGCTATGGGTCTGCCCGCATCATGAAGAGGTCGTCGAGCCGGGGGCTGTCATCGTCAAGCTCGATCCGGGGCTCGCGTTCGGAACCGGCAAGCATGCGACCACCGCACTGTGCCTGGAGTGGCTCGACGCGCATCTGCCCGGACCGGCTGCGCCGGCCAGCGTCATCGACTATGGCTGCGGCTCCGGAGTCCTGGCGCTGGCAGCGGTGATGCTCGGTGCACGTGCGGCGCATTGCTTCGACATTGACCCGCAGGCGCTGATCGCAGCCCGCGACAACGCCGAGGCGAACGGCGTCATCGCACGTCTCCAGGTCCATGAGAGCGCGGCCACGCTGCCAGCGGACGCCGAGCTGTTGCTCGCCAATATCCTCGCCGGGCCTCTCGCTGCGCTCGCCGGGCGCTTCGCCTCGCTGCTGCGCCCGGGCGGCGCGTTGGTGCTCGCCGGCTTGCTGGCGCGCGAGGTCGAGGAGGTGACAGCGGCTTATGCCGCGTGCTTTGATGTGGTCCCCTTCGGCGAGCGTGAGGGCTGGGTCGGCCTCGCGGGTCGGCGCCGCTGAGATCGGCGGCATCCATGCCTCGTGGCTGCCTTAGGACAGCGCAGTCAAGATGTTCACCGTTTGTCCAAAGTGCGCCCTGACACTCGTGGTCACCGCGGCGGACCTGCGCATCGCGCAGGGCTACGTGCGCTGCGGGCGCTGCTCGAGCGTCTTCAATGCGCTCGCGCGCCTCACCGACGACCGGCAGGCCGCCGAGGCGATGAGCGAAGAGCAGGAGCCTGCCGCCGCGAGCGGCTCGCCGCCGGCCGCCGCCGCAGGCGAGCGCCCTGCGAGCGCCGACACGACAACACAAACGCTGGCGCAGCCCGAGGCAACCCCGGAAACGCCGCCGCACGCCGCGGCAGCGCCGGCTGCAGTGACGCCGGCGGAGTCGGCGACGCCGGCGCCAGCCGCTATCGAAGACGAGTCGATTCCAGAGGCGGCCCTCGAATTCGACCCGGCAAGAACCGACGTCACCGCCGTATTCGTCGAGCCCCCGCCCGATCCGGAGTGGACTGCGGCGACCGGCTCGTTCAAAGCGTTGATCGCGAGCGACCCGGCGAACGCGCCCGGGTCGGCGGCGGCCGGGCAATCGATGGCAGCCGCCACGCCCGCAACGTCCACCGGGCTCGCCACCTCCATCACGCCGGCGACCTCCATCACGCCGGCGACCTCTACCACGCTAGCGACCTCGACCACGCCGGCAAAATCGACCGCCGCGGCAATGCTGGCGGAGCCGGCTGTCAAAGCGCCGTCAGCAACGAGCACCGGGGGCGCGGCGGGCGATGCGTCGGAGGCGGCGCAGGCGACCCGCCGGCGAGCGGTCGCGCGTCACGGCGTGCCGCACGCGCGGCCGCGTTTGGCGGCCACCGCCAATGCAGCCGAGCGAGGCTCGCGCGAGGAGCCAAGCGACGATCCCGCCGCGCAGCTGCTCGGCCAGCCGCGGGTGCCGCCGCGGATACCTTCGCGCCTGTGGAGTGTGGCGACAGCCATCGCGGCGCTGGCGCTGATTGTGCAGGTGGTGCACCACTACCGCGACGAGCTGGCCGCGACGGCGCTCTTCTCCCGCCCGGTCACCTCGTTCTACGCCGCGCTCGGCATGCCGCTCGTGCCGCGCTGGGACCTGCATGCCTACGACGTGCGCCAGCTCGGCGCCTCGATCGATCCGGCGAGTGCCGGTCTGATTACCGTACGCGCCAGCATCAAGAATGCGGCGCAACAACCGCAGCCCCTGCCGCTGCTGCGCGTGACGCTGCAGGATCGCTTCGGTAACCGCATCGCCGCCCGCGATGTGCTGCCCGGCTCCTACCTGCCGCACGCCGCACCCCCGTCCGCGTTTCTCGGCGCCGGGCAGCGCATCGACGCCGAGATCGGCTTCGTCGATCCGGGCGTGAACGCAGTGGGATTCGAGATCGATGCCTGCCTGCCGGTGCGCGGCGGCCGCGTCAATTGCGCCAACGACAGCGTGATGCGCTGAACGGCACGGCACGCTTGCAAATCGGGCCGTACCTGCTGCCCTCGGCGGTGGTGCTCGCGCCCATGGCGGGCGTCACGGATCGGCCGTTCCGGCAGCTGTGCCGGCGTTTCGGTGCCGGCCTCGCGCCCTCGGAGATGATCAGCGCAGATGCGCGGCTGTGGTCCACGTCCAAGTCACGCCATCGCATGGACCACGCGGGTGAGCCGGAGCCGCGGGTGGTGCAGCTCGCTGGCGCCGACCCACAGGCGCTGGCCGAGGCCGCGCGCGCTAACGTCGACCTCGGTGCGCAGATCATCGACATCAACATGGGCTGTCCGGCGAAGAAGGTATGCGGCCGGTGCTGCGGCTCGGCACTGCTCAGCGATGAGCCGCAGGTGGCGCGCATCCTCGCGGCGGTGGTGCGTGCGGTCGCTGTGCCCGTGACGCTCAAGATCCGTACCGGGTGGGACCGGGAGCACCGCAACGGTGCTCGCATCGCGCGCCTTGCCGAGGACTGCGGCATCGCGGCACTCGCGGTACACGGCCGCACGCGCGCGGACTTTTTCAACGGTGAGGCCGAGTACCACACCATCCGTGACATCAAAGCGTGCGTGCGCATTCCGGTTTTCGCCAACGGCGACATCGATACGCCGCAAAAGGCGCGCGCGGTACTTGATTTCACCGAGGCCGACGGAGTAATGATCGGCCGCGCGAGTCACGGCGCGCCATGGATCTTTCGCGCTGTCAATCAGTTTCTGCGCGACGGAACTGCGACACGCGCACTTCTGCGCGCCGAAGTGCGTGATATCATCCTCGCGCATCTGGACTCACTGTATCGCTTCTACGGGGAGGAGAGCGGAGTCCGGATCGCGCGCAAGCACCTCGGCTGGTATTGCGAGCAACTGCTGCACCACCCGGCGCAGGTACGCCGGGAGCTGCTGGCGGCGCCCGACACCACCACACAGTTCGCGCGTGCGACCGGACATTTCAATGATTGGGTGAGCACGGCCGGGGCGGCCGCGTGAAGCCTTAGTTCTCGGTGGGGAGTCTCACGATGACCGCAAAGAAGAAGACGCGAGCCCGCGACGCTGGCGCGACCCGGGCTCACGGGCGGGATCTGCCGCTGCGCAGCCATGCCGAACGTGCCCTCAGCGACTACTTCATGAGCCTCAACGGTCATCGCCCCGCGCATCTCTATGACCTGGTGCTGCGCGAAGTCGAGGAACCGCTGTTTCGCGCGGTGCTCGACTACGCGCAGGGCAATCAGAGCCGCGCCGCCGGTATCCTCGGCATCAACCGCGGTACCCTGCGCAAGAAGCTCAAGCAGTTCGGCCTGACCGGCGCCTGAGGCGCGCCGCTTGCGTCGGCGCGGCGCGCGCCGCATCGTTCGCGCATGAGTCCCACGCCGCCGCCGGTGCGCCGAGCGCTGCTGTCGGTCTCCGACAAGACCGGCATCGTCGAGCTGGCGCGCGCGCTCGCGCAGCGCAGCATCGACATCCTCTCGACCGGCGGCACCGCCGAGCTGCTGGCCGCCAATGGCGTGCCGGTGCGCGAGGTCGCCGACTACACCGGCTTCCCCGAGATCATGGACGGGCGCGTCAAGACGCTGCACCCGAAGATCCACGGCGGCTTGCTCGGGCGGCGCGGGCGCGACGAGACCGTCATGGCGCAGCACGGCATCGCGCCGATCGACCTGCTGGTGGTCAACCTCTATCCGTTTGCGGCCACTATCGCGCAGGCCGACGTGCGCTACGCCGACGCCATCGAGCAGATCGACATCGGCGGGCCGGCAATGCTGCGCGCGGCTGCCAAGAACCACGAGTCGGTACTGGTGGTGGTGGATCCGGCGGACTACCCGCGGCTGCTGCGCGAGCTCGACAGCCACCGGGGCGCCAGCACACTCGCCACGCGCGCAGCGCTGGCCGCCAAGGCCTTCGCCCACACCGCCCAGTACGACACCCTGGTGGCGGGCTTCCTCGCGCAGCAGCAGTCGTCGGCCCCGTCGCCGCCGTTTCCGCAGACACTGCCGCTGCTCTTCACCAAAGTGCAGCAGCTGCGCTACGGCGAGAATCCTCATCAGCGCGCGGCTTTCTATCGCGATCCCACCGCCGCCGGCGCGAGCGTCGCCAGCGCGCGGTTGCTGCAGGGCAAGGAACTGTCTTTCAACAACATCGCCGATGCCGACACCGCCATCGAGTGCGTTCGGCAATTCACCGATTGTGCGTGCGTCATCGTCAAGCACGCCAATCCCTGCGGTGTCGCACTCGCCGCCATCCCGCTGGGCTCGTATGAAGCCGCCTGGCGCACCGATCCGACCTCCGCGTACGGCGGAATCATCGCTTTCAATCGCGAGCTGGACGAGGGCACTGCTGCGGCCATCACCTCGCGCCAATTCGTCGAGGTGCTGGCCGCGCCGTCGTTGCAGCCGGGCGCGGCACGGCTGCTCAGCGCCAAGCCGGAGGTGCGCGTGCTGCTCACCGGCGAGCTCACCCCCGCTGCGGGTGCGCAGCTCGAGTTGCGCAGCGTCAGCGGCGGAGCGCTGGTGCAGTCGCGCGATCTCGAGGATCTCGAGCCCGGTGCCCTCACCGTGCCCACCCGCCGCGAGCCGACGGCGGCGGAGCTCGCCGACCTGCGCTTTGCGTGGCGGGTGGCGAAGTTCGTCAAGTCGAACGCGATCGTGTTCGCGCGCGACCAGGCGACCTTGGGCATCGGCGCAGGACAGATGAGCCGTGTCTATTCGACGCGCATCGCCGCCATGAAGGCCGCGGATGAGAAGCTGTCGCTGACCGGAGCCGCGATGGCATCGGACGCCTTCCTGCCCTTTCGCGACAACCTCGACCTTGCCGCCGGCTTCGGCATCCGCGCCGTGATCCAACCGGGCGGCAGCAAGCGCGACGCCGAGGTTGTTGCCGCCGCCGACGAGCACGGCATGGCGATGGTGTTTACCGGCATGCGGCATTTCCGGCACTAGAGCCGTGAAAGTCCTGATCATCGGCGGCGGAGGCCGCGAGCACGCGCTCGCCTGGAAGTGCGCTGCTGCAGAGCGCGTCGCCGAGGTGCTGGTGGCTCCGGGAAACGCCGGCACCGCCGCCGAGCCCAAGGTGCGCAACGTCGCGGTCGGCGCGGACGACGTGGCGGGGCTCACCGAGCTCGCCCGCCGCGAGCGCGTCGATCTCACCATCGTCGGTCCCGAGGGGCCGCTGGTGGCGGGAATCGTCGACGCCTTCGAGGCTGCCGGCCTGCCGTGCTTTGGCCCGCGCGCGCGCAGTGCGCGACTCGAGGGTTCGAAGGCCTTCGCCAAGGAGTTTCTGCAGCGCCACGGGATCGCGACTGCGCGCTCGGCGACCTTCACCCGCGAGAGCTTCGACCGGGAATGGCTGCGGCGTCAGTGTGCGCCGCTGGTCGTGAAGGCGAGCGGGCTCGCAGCGGGTAAAGGGGTGGTCATCGCGGCAACGGTCGAGGAAGCTCTCGCTGCCGCGCAGGCGATGTTCGACGGACGCTTCGGTGAGGCCGGCCGTGAGGTGGTGGTCGAGGAATTCCTCGAAGGCGAAGAGGCGAGCTTCATCGTCATGGTCGATGGCACGCACGTGCTGCCGCTGGCGAGCTCGCAGGATCACAAGCGCCGCGACGATGGCGACCGCGGACCCAACACCGGCGGCATGGGTGCCTACTCACCGGCGCCGGTGGTGAGTCCCGCCGTGCACGAACGCGTCATGCGCGAGGTCATCGCGCCCACCGTCGCCGCCCTGGCGGCCGACGGTCTGCCGTATACCGGCTTTCTGTACGCCGGACTGATGATTGCCGCCGACGGCTCCCCGAGGGTGCTCGAGTTCAACTGCCGCTGCGGCGATCCGGAGACGCAGCCGATCATGATGCGTTTGCGCAGCGACCTGACGCTGCTGTGCGAGACGGCGCTCGCCGGCCGGCTCGACACGGTGCGCGCCGAGTGGGACCCGCGCGCGGGCCTGGGCGTGGTGCTGGCGGCCGAGGGCTACCCGGAAAAGGTGCGCACCGGCGACCCGATCGAAGGTCTGGAGCGTGCAGCGCAGCTGCCCGGCAAGGTCTTCCACGGCGGCACCCGACGCGCGGGCGATGAGGTGCTGACGAGCGGCGGGCGGGTGTTGTGCGCGACCGCGCTCGGCGACACCATCGCCGCGGCGCAGCGCAGCGCCTACGCGCTGGTGCAGACCCTCCATTGGCCGGGAATGCACTATCGCCACGACATCGGCGCGCGCGCGCTCGCGCGCACCGTGCCCTGAGCGCCGGCGCATCCGTGAGCCGCGCCGCGCCGCCCGGGCCTTTCGATCACCCGGCGCCGCACGTAGCCGAGATCAGCGTACGTGCCGCAGACATCGACGCCTACGGCCACGTCAACAACGCCGTCTACCTCACCTGGCTCGATCGCGCCGCCTGGTCGCACTCGGCAGCTCTCGGCGTGCCTCTCGAGCGGTGCCTGGCGCTACGGCGCGGGATGGCAGCGCAGCGCATCGAGATCGACTACCTGCGGGCGGCCGTGAGCGGAGACCGGGTGCGGGCGGCTACCTGGATCGTGAGCGCGGACGGACGTCTGCGCGCCGAGCGCTGCTTCCAGATCGTGCGCGCCGCCGACGGCGCCACGCTGGCGCGCGCGCGCATCGACTACGTGTGCATCAATCTCGATTCCGGCCGGGCGGCGCGCATGCCGGAGCTGTTCGCGCGCGCCTACGTGGTGACGGCGCGCTAACACCACGGCGCAGGCGGCAAAAGCGCCGTAGGCGACTTTTGCCCCATCAACTAGAAGCTGAAGCGCAGGAAGGCCTCGGGCCCGCTGATGCCCATGTAGAACTCGCCCGAGAAGCTGCTGCTGCTCTTGCGCGTGAGGGAGGTACGGATCGCGGAGTAGCCGACCCCGAGGGTGAAGTTGGGAACCCAGCGGTACTGCAGGTCCGCGTGGCTGTCGGCATACCAACCGTCGAAACCGATGAGGTGCGCGCGCAGATAGGCGCCGCGTGCGGTCGCTGACCAGCGGCTCGAGATCGCCCAGGTCAGGTCGAGCGGCAGCGCGGGAATTGGCGTAGCCGCCGTCTCCTCCTGGCGCTGAAACGTCGACGGTACGTAGCCGATCGCATCCACGTCGAGGAAATACGCCGCCAGTCCCGTGCCGACCTCGAAGCGGCTGTTGCGGATGAAGGAGTAGGTATAGGTGATATCGAACTGCTGCCACTCGAGCGAGGTCTGTGTCAGGTCCCCCCCAAGGAAGGTCTCGTTGCCGAACACCACGTCGTGCGTCAGGACTTTGTTGCCCGAGCGGTCGAAGTCGTAGTAGTCGACCCGCACCTTGTTGCGCTCGTGCAGGCGGAACATGAACTCCACCCAGCCCTTGGGCAGCCGGTCGGGCAGCCCGAGGTCGTTCTCGGCACTGACCGGCGTGCCGAGCGCACCGGGCGGTGCGGTCGGGTCGAGTCGCAGGTTGGTGCGCAGCTGCGGGTCGTAGAAGCTGACGCGGACGTAGAAGTGATCGGTGATCGGGCTCGGCGGCGCGCGCTTCACCGGCGGCAGCGGCGCGCCGGAATTCGGATCGCGGTCGGCGAGCGCCGGTGCGGCCTGCATCGCCAGTATCACCGCAGCGGTGGCCAGCCCCAGCCAGTGAGCCATGCGAATCGCACTCCCTCCCCGCACAGCGCGCGGTGCAGTCATCTTACTGACGTGTGACAGAGGGAAGCCAGCGTCGCCGCACGCCGACGTGATGCGATTCAGACAAGCGTTAAGTCACGCCGCTGCAGCGCGGACTTCAGCGCTTCATCGCCTCGAAGAAATCCCCGTTCGACTTGGTGTCCTTCATCTTGTCGAGCAGGAACTCGATCGCCGCCAGCTCGTCCATCGGGTGCAGCAGCTTGCGCAGGATCCACATCTTGGCGAGCTCGCCCTGGTCGGTGATCAGCTCTTCCTTGCGGGTACCGGAGCGGTTGATGTTGACCGCCGGGAAGACGCGCTTCTCGGAGATGCGCCGGTCGAGATGGATCTCGCTGTTGCCGGTGCCTTTGAACTCCTCGTAGATGACGTCGTCCATCTTCGAGCCGGTGTCGATGAGCGCGGTGGCGAGGATGGTGAGGCTGCCGCCCTCCTCGATGTTGCGCGCCGCGCCGAAGAAGCGCTTGGGGCGCTGTAACGCATTGGCGTCCACGCCGCCGGTCAGCACCTTGCCGGAGGAAGGCACCACGGTGTTGTAGGCGCGCGCCAGGCGCGTGATCGAATCGAGCAGGATCACCACGTCCTTCTTGTGCTCGACCAGCCGCTTGGCCTTCTCGATGACCATCTCCGCCACCTGCACGTGGCGGGCGGCCGGCTCGTCGAAGGTGCTCGACACCACTTCGCCCTTCACCGTGCGCTGCATCTCGGTGACTTCCTCGGGCCGCTCGTCGATCAGCAGCACGATGAGGTAGACCTCGGGATGATTGGCGGTGATCGAGGTGGCAATGTTCTGCAGCAGCATCGTCTTGCCGGCCTTGGGCGGAGAGACGATCAGGCCGCGCTGTCCCTTGCCGATGGGCGCGACCAGGTCGATGGTGCGCGCGGTCAGATCCTCGGTCGAGCCGTTACCGCGCTCGAGTTTCAGGCGCTTGGTCGGGTGGAACGGCGTCAGGTTCTCGAACAGCACCTTGTTGCGCGAGCTCTCGGGCGAGTCGAAGTTGATCTCGCCCACCTTGAGCAGGGCGAAATAACGCTCGCCGTCCTTCGGCGGACGGATCAGGCCCGAGATGGTGTCGCCGGTGCGCAGGTTGAAACGGCGGATCTGGCTCGGACTCACGTAGATGTCGTCGGGGCCGGCGAGATAGGAGCCGTCCGCCGAGCGCAGGAAGCCAAAGCCATCCTGCAGGATCTCGAGCACGCCGTCGCCGTAGATGTTCTCGCCGTTCCGCGCGTGGGCCTTGAGGATCGAGAAGATGATGTCCTGCTTGCGCGAGCGCGCCAGGTTCTCGAGCCCCATCGACTCGGCCATCTTCACCAGCTCGTGAATCGGCTTGGACTTGAGCTCGGTGAGGTTCATCGAGCTGCGCGACTGCGTCAGCTCAGCGGGACTGATGATCTCCGAGTCGTCGACCTCGAACGGCTCCGGCTCGTGCATCATCTCATCGGGACGGCCGCCGCCGTTGCCGCGGTTGCCGTCACGGTTGCCGTGGCGCGGGCCCTTGTTGGGCCGGTTACGGCCCTGATTGCCGAGATAGCCTCTCATTGGCGCTCTTTACGTCTTTCGACCAGATCCAGGTTGCTGTCGAGGAATGCTGCCAGCTGCGATTTGGAGACCGCGCCGACTTTCTGTGCCTCGACCGTGCCGTTCTTGAAGAGAATCAGCGTCGGAATGCCGCGGATGCCGAACTTGGGAGGCGTCTGCGGGTTCTCGTCGATGTTGATTTTCGCGACCTTGACACGGTCGTGATACTCGCTCGCGATCTCATCGAGGATCGGCGCGATCATCTTGCACGGCCCGCACCACTCAGCCCAGAAATCCAGCAGTACCGGCTTGTCGGACTTCAGTACATCCTGGGCGAATGTGGCGTCTGTGGTATGCACAATGTGGGCGCTGCTCACGCGGTTCAACCTCCGTCAATGCAGGGCGTGAAAACGTCGGACTTCAGGGAAAACCGCCGCGCACCGGCAGAAAGGTACGCAAAACGCGCGCTGCCAGAACAATGCGCCAAACGGTTACACTAATAACTCGTGACTGAGTATGAGTCCTAAAGGAATAAAGGAACTTGGGCTGGCAGGTGCGGACCTGCGGGCCCGCTGTCTTCAGCTACTTTGTAGCGCTTCCGCGGCCGTTTTTCAAGTCTGCCGCTCATTTTCGCCATAACAGCTGCGGCTGATTGATGACTGATCCACATTCCCAACCACTGCCTGCAGATTCCCAACCGGTAGCGTTCAGCTCACTCGGCCTGCGGCCGCAGGTGATGCAGGGCATCCGCGCGGCAGGCTTCGTCAGCTGCACGCCGATACAGGCGCAGGCGCTGCCACTCGCGCTCGCCGGACGCGACGTCGCCGGCCAGGCGCAGACCGGCACCGGCAAGACGGCGGCGTTCCTGGTGGCTCTGTACCAGGCGCTGCTCACGCGGCCGGCAGCGGCAAACCGCGCCTCGACCTCGATTCGCGCGCTGATCGTGGCACCGACGCGCGAGCTTGCCGTGCAGATCCACCACGACGCACTCATCCTCGGCGCCCATACTGGCCTGCGGCACCTGGTGGTGTTCGGCGGCATCGACTACGAGAAGCAGCGCCAGCAGCTCAGCGAGGGCTGCGACGTGCTGATCGGTACGCCCGGGCGGCTGATCGACTACTTCAAGCAGCACGTGTTCGATCTCAAGTCGGTGCAGGTGCTGGTACTGGACGAGGCCGACCGCATGTTCGATCTCGGCTTCATCGCCGACATCCGTTACATCCTGCGCCGCCTGCCCCATCCCGAGCGACGCCAGTCGCTGCTGTTCTCGGCGACGCTGTCGCACCGGGTGCTGGAGCTCGCCTACGAGCACATGAACAACCCCGAGCTGGTGCGCATCGAGCCGGACAAGATGACCGTCGATCAGGTGCGCCAGCTCATGTACTACCCCTCGATGGAGGAGAAGGTACCGCTGCTCATCGGCTTGCTGCATCAGTTCGAGGCGGTTCGCACGCTGGTGTTCGTGAACACCAAGCGCATGGCGGAACGGCTCGAGAGCACCCTGCGCGCCAACGGCTTCAATGCCCAGGCGCTCTCCGGGGACGTACCGCAGAACAAGCGCCTGCGCTTCCTGCGGGACTTCCACGAGGGCAAGCTCGCAGTGCTGATCGCCACCGACGTCGCTTCGCGGGGTCTGCACATCCCCGACGTCAGCCACGTGTTCAACTTCGACCTGCCACAGGACCCACCGGATTACGTGCACCGCATCGGCCGCACCGCGCGCGCGGGCGCCGAGGGCGACGCCATCAGTTTCGCCTGCGAGGAGTACGCGGTGTCGCTGCCGGAAATCGAGAGTTATGTGGGGCACAAGATCCCCTTTGCCCCGATCTCGCCCGAGCTGCTGGCGGCAGCGGTGGTCGCCCCGCCGCACGCCCACCGGCCGCACCACCCCCACAGCGGCGGCGGCCGTCGCCACGGCGGCACGCGCGAGCGGCGCCGGCGCCCACCGCATTCCGCGCCGCGGGGCCGGGGGCGCCACTGACCCGACAGTACGCGCCGCCACTTGTCGTGGCGCTCGGCGCGCCGCTCGGCTAAGCTTGGGCTCCTTGGGGCGTCCGCCGCCACCTGTTTCTTACCCATCGCGGCATGGCGGAAATCGAAGACAACGTCGATCGTGAGCTCTTCCGCAATATGGAAAAGCTGCGCCAGCTGCGTATTGAGCACCGCGACCTCGACGAGGTCATCGCCCGCCTGTCGCTCGATCTGCACGTCGACGAGCTGCAGCTGAAGCGCCTCAAGAAACGCAAGCTCATGCTCAAGGACCAGATCGCGCGCCTCGAGAGTCAGCTGATTCCGGACCTGAACGCCTGATGAACGGCGCCGACGGCACCGCACGCAGCGTGCTGTTGCAGCTCACTTCTCCGCAGGTGCTCGCCGCGCTGCTGGCGCTGGTGGTCGCCGCTGCGGTCGCGCTCGGCGTGGCGCGGGCGCTGCGCGCGCGCCACTCGCGCAGTGCCGAGCTGCCACTGCCCGCGCACGGCCTCGACCACACGCTGGAGGCTGCGGTGGTGCTGGCGCCGATCGTGGCGGCGCTGGTCACCTTGCTCGGCGCGCACGTCGTGCTCGGCGCGCTCGGCATCGCCACCGCGGCGCTCGATGTCACCGTGCGCATCGTCGCCGTGCTGGCGCTGCTGCGCCTGGCAGTGTTCGTGCTCGGCCTGCTGCTCGGCCCGCGCTCCTGGGTGCGCACCCGCGGCACGCGCATCACGCTCATCCTGTGGGCAATCGCGGCAGTGGCGATGCTCGGCTGGCTCGATGTGATCGAGGCCGTTCTCAATCGCATCAGCCTGGTGCCGGGCAAGTCCCAGTTCAGCCTGTGGGCGCTGCTCAAGGGGCTGGTGGTGGTGACCGCGTTCGTGGTCGTCGCCAGCCTGATCGCGCGCGCGATCGAGCGGCACGTCATGCGGCTCGACCAGGTGGCGGTGTCGACGCGCGTTGGCGTCTCCAAGTTCACCTACTTCGTGCTGTTGGGCCTGGGGGTGCTGCTCGGCGTCAACGCCGCCGGCGTCGATGTCACGACGCTCAACGTGCTCACCGGCGCCATCGGCATCGGCCTCGGTTTCGGCCTGCAGGCGGTGGCCAGCAACTTCGTCAGCGGCTTCGTGCTGCTGGTAGACAAATCGATCAAGCCCGGTGACGTCATCAGCTTCACCGGGCCGACGGGCGGCGCCACCGCCAACTTCGGCTGGGTGCAGGAGCTGCGGGGCCGCTACGTCGTGGTGCGCGACCGCGACGGCGTCGACACCCTGGTGCCCAACCAGACACTGATCAACAGCTCCTTCATCAACTGGAGCTATTCCGACCAGCGCGTGCGCATCAAGCTGCCGGTGACGGTGAGCTACGACGACGACCCGGAAGTCGCCCTCAAGCTGCTGCTCGAAGCGGCCGTGGATCACCCGCGCATCCTGCACGATCCGCCGCCGGTGTCGCGCCTCATCAGCTTCGAAAGCTACGGCATGCTGCTCGAGATCCGCTTCTGGATCGCCGACCCGGTGAACGGCGTTAACAACGTCCGCTCGGACGTCAACCGCGCGATCTGGCGCATCTTCCGCGCCCACGGCGTGACCATTCCCGTGCCGCAGCAGGAGATCCGCGTGCTCGAGCAGCGCGCAGCGCGCGGCGCGGCCGGCGCGGCATCACAGGGTGCGGCCGGGCTCGACCAGGCCGCGGACTAGCGTTCGGACGCGCAGAAAGCGCCGTGCCGCTGCCGGTCATCGCTGGCCTCGATATCCCGGACAACGAACTCAGCGTCACTTTCGTGCGCGCGTCCGGCCCCGGCGGCCAGAACGTCAACAAGGTGGCGAGCGCAGTACAGCTGCACTTCGATCTCGAGCGCAGCAGTGTGTTGGAAGATTCGGTCAAGACACGGCTGCGGCGCCTGAGCGGGCGCCTGCTCACCGGCGAAGGCACGATCCTCATCGTCGCGCGCGAGTCCCGTAGCCAGCTGCACAACCGCCGCGCGGCCGAGGCACGTCTCGCCGCGCTCATTCGCCGCGCGCTCACCGCGCCACGGCCGCGCAAGGCCACGGTGCCGCCGCGCGCTGCGCATGAGCGGCGCCTCGAGCACAAGGCGCGGCAGCAGCGCGCCAAGCGCCTGCGCGAGCGGCCCCGTTTCGATGAGTGAACCGCCCCACCGCCGGCCGGAGCTTGCATGTACCCATCGGCACTGATGGCCTTTCTGCACCATGCCGCCGCCTTCACGGTAGTTGCAGCCCTGGCGGTAGAAGTGGCCCTGTTCAAACCGCCGCTGACGCTGCTGCAGGCACGGCGGCTGCTGCGCACCGATCTGATCTTCGGTGTCGCGGCGGCCGCAGTGCTGGTCATCGGCCTGCTGCGGGTGACCTATTTCGAGAAGGGGCCGGGGTATTACTGGCACGACGCCTTCTTTCTCGCCAAATTCGGCGCCTTCATCGTGGCGGCCCTGATCTCGATCTATCCGACGCTCACCTACCTGTCCTGGAGTAAATCGCTCGACTCCGGCAGTGCTCCCGAGATCAGCGCGGCACGCACACGGCGCGTGCGACTGTGCCTGATGCTCGAGTTGACCGCGATCGTCATCATCCTGCTGTGCGCGGCGCTCATGGCGCGCGGCGCCGGGTATCTGCGCTGACACACCGGGGCGGGCGCAAGTAGCGTGTGACGCGCCCTAGACTCAATGAGAATCAGGAGCTTACAACAGGCTTCGGCCGGATCAGCCACGCCGCCAGGGCGGGCAGCAGCAGGATCGCGGCGAGCAT
>Ga0187783_10001842_pt1 | contig 15676 bp, 14 predicted proteins | sample 1015_SJ02_MP02_2_FD_132471 | JGI IMG/M metagenome (GOLD analysis project Ga0187783, IMG submission 132471) | Tropical peat soil microbial communities from peatlands in Department of Meta, Colombia - 1015_SJ02_MP02_20_MG | ecosystem: Environmental > Terrestrial > Soil > Wetlands > Peat | place... | reverse complement strand
TCAACCCTCGCACCATCATGGTCGATCCGCTGACGCCCGTCATCGGCGCCGAGATCGGTGGCGTTGATTTGTCGAAACCAATTTCGGCGGAGCAGTTGAGAGAAATTCGCGACGCGTTCAACGCCTATCACGTTCTCGTATTCCGCGACCAGGTCTTGACGCCCGAGGACCACAAACGCTTCGGCAGCCTGTTCGGCACGCTGCACGTCCATCCGTACAACGCCCAGAAGGGCAAAGCGGGCGGCGCCGCGGACCCGGAGATCTATGTGGTGGAGGCGGATCAGTCGTCGCGCTACGTCGCGGGCGAAGTCTGGCACAGCGACGTGACGTGCGAGGCCGAGCCGCCCATGGGCTCGATGCTCTACATCACCAAGACGCCGGAAATCGGCGGTGGCGACACGTGCTTCATCAGCGCCATCCGCGCCTACGAAGCGCTGTCTCCGCTCATGCAGGAGTTCGTCAAAAGTCTCACCGCCACGCACGAAGGCGCGAAGCTTTATGTCGGCGCACACGGCAACGCGCCACCGCCCGGCGGATGGCCGAAGGCGACGCATCCCGTGGTCACCCGCCATCCCGACAATGGAAAGCAGGTGCTCTTTGTCAATCGCGGTTTCACGACGCGCATCAATGAACTCTCGCCCGAGGAAAGCGACGCGCTGCTCGAATTCCTCTACCGGCACCTCGAAACCCATGTCGAGTTTCAGTGCCGCGTACGCTGGTATCCCAATACGCTGACTTTCTGGGACAATCGTGCTGTCCAGCATCACTCCGTATGGGACTATTTCCCCTATTCACGCTACGGCCAGCGCGTCTCGATCCTCGGCACGCGACCCAAAGCCGCGATTCGCTGATGTCGGTCAACGCTACATCACGATGGTGACGACTTTTTCCTCCGTGCAGGCGTCGAGCCCGCGCGCACCGAGCTCCCGTCCGATGCCGCTGGTCTTGAATCCGCCCCAGGGCAGACGCGGATCGATTGCGCCCCAGCCATTGATCCACACCGTGCCGGCGCGAATTCTGGCAGCGATGGAGTGCGCTGCATTGATATCGCGCGTCCAGACGCTCGCCGAGAGTCCGTAGCGCGTCGCGTTCGCTAGGCGCACGGCTTCGTCTATGTCATCGAAGGCCATCACCGCGCCGACCGGACCGAATATCTCTTCCTGCGCGACCCGCATGTCGTTGCGCACGTTGGCAAGAATCGTTGGCTTGAAGAAGTAACCCTTGCCGCTGCGGCGGTCGCCGCCTGCCACCACCTTAGCGCCTTCCTGTACGCCGAGGTTGACGTAGCCCGTGACCCGATCGAGCTGCTTCTTGCTGACCAGCGCACCCATCTGGGTTTCGGGACTGAAAGGGTCGCCCTGCTTAACGCCGTTGGCGGCGGCGCCGAGACCCTCGAGCAGTTGCTCGTACTTGGAGCGGTGCACGAAGATCCGCGTGCCGGCAGCGCATATCTGGCCGGAATTGGCGAACAGTCCTATCGCCACCCCGGCTACCGCTGCGTCCATTACCGCATCGGACAGCACAATGTGCGGGGTCTTTCCGCCGAGCTCCAGTGTGACGCGCTTGAATCCGTCGGCTGCGACCTTCTGGATCTCCCGGCCGACCTCCGGACTTCCCGTGAAGCTGATCTTGTCGATGCCCGGATGACGCGCGAGCGCTGCTCCGGCGACCTCACCCAGCCCCGTGACCACATTGAACACACCGGCCGGGAACCCTGCCTCTTCGATCAGTTTGGCAATGTGCAGCGTCGTGAGTGGTGCCTCTTCGGAGGGCTTCATCACCACGGTGCATCCTGCCGCCAGAGCCGGCGCTAGCTTCCACGCCGCGATCATCGTCGGTGCGTTCCACGGCGTGATCGCACCGATGACACCGACCGGTTCCCTGATCGTGTAGTTGAGCACCGGTCGTCCGAACGCGCCGGCAGTGGGAATGGTCCGGCCTTCGATCTTGTCAGCCCAGCCGGCGAAATAGCGCACCGTGTCTATGGTGTTTGGAATATCGAGCATCGTGGGCTCGAATAACGGCTTGCCCACGGTCGCCGATTCGAGCTTCGCCAGGTGTTCCTTGTCGCGCTCGAGTAGATCCGCGAGCCGATTCAGCAAACGACTCCGTTGGGCGCCCGGCATTTTCGACCAGTCACCCCCGTCAAATTGGGCACGCGCCGCGCTGACCGCTCTGTCGACATCCTGTGTCGAGCCGGCTGAGATGCTGCTGAGCACCGTCTCCGTGGCGGGATTGATGACGTCGAAACTCTCGCCACTACTCGAGTCGATCCATTTTCCGTTGATGTACATCTGGCGAAAGCCAGCGCCAAGCGATGCTGTGGCTGGATTTGAGGTCGCCATGAAGTTCCTCCTTCGAGACGAAGCGGCCGGTGGCCGGCTCCGACCGTGACTACCGCCGAGGGCTGCGCAAGAGGGTTAGAGTAGCGTGCAACGAAATCCAGAGCCAACGCCTTCGAGCTCAGCGGGTTCGCCTCAACCGCACCGCAGCGATGGACGACCCCTCAGCGTGCTCGCGCAGATTTGGCTTATCATGACCAGTGCTTCAAACAGAAGAGGGCTTCAAATCGGCCTCATCACGGTTTAGCGGTCGTTCGTGACGACCACGCGGGGGAGTGACGTGAATAAACATCCGTTCGCCGCCGCGGCGTTGCGCCGCGCGTGCACCACGAGCTCTAGGGCCTTTCCGGCCATATCTTCGACCGCGCCAGCCGCGGAAAGGAAGCCGGCCCCGGGCACGGGAGGCGTCCGCGGACGCCGGGGCGTGAGAGCGGCGGAACGGGTCGCAGCATTGCCGGCGATCGGATGGGGCTTCGCGACCTGGCTGGGGGTGGCGGACGGCGCTCTCGCAGCGGAAGCGGCGTCGCCCCCGGCAGGGGGGCTTGAGGAGGTCATCGTTACTGCTCAGAAACGCGCCGAGAGTGAGCAATCGGTGCCCTTGTCCATTACGGCCTTTAGTGCTGCCGCGCTGCAGCAGAAAGGGATCACTGAGTTCTTCGATTACGGCACCAAGGTGCCAAACCTGGGTTTTGCCATGACGGGCGACGGCGTGAGCACGGCGCGCACGATCTCGATCCGCGGCATCTCCGGTGACAACGTGACCGGCTTCTACATCGACGACACGCCGCTGCCCGATTCAATTGATCCGCGGATCTTAGATGTCGATCGCATCGAGGTGCTGCGCGGACCGCAGGGCACGCTCTACGGCGCCCGCTCGATGGGAGGCACGGTACGCGTGATCACCAAGACGCCGGACTTCAACGGCTTCTCGGCCGACGTGCACGTCGGGATTTCGGACACCTGGAACACCGATCAGCCCAACTACATCGGTGATGCCGTAGTGAATCTGCCGCTGGTCCAGGACCGCGTGTCGCTGCGCATCTCCGGCTTCTACGATCAGGAGGCCGGGTTCTTCAAGCGCCGCTACTGCACGAACCCCGCGACCGCCGGCATCACGTGCTTTCCGCTGACCACTGACCCATCGCTGACGACCACCGTCGACAATGTGGCCGCGGTCAATACCTATGGCGGCGCGGCCGCGCTCACCTGGAAAGTCACCGATAACTTCACAGTCACACCGCGCATGATGCTGCAGCGCGCCGACGCCAACGGCTTCCCGATGTCCGATTACCTGTCCGATCCGACGCAGTATCCGAAGACGGGATACCCCTATCCGGCGCCGGCTTCGCAGGTACCGCCTTTGCCCGTCCCGCTCATTCCCCCGGTGACGCCGAACAACTTCGTGCAGGGCCGGTTCTTTAATATCCCGGAAGGCGGCTACGACAGCTGGGAGCTCTACAGCCTCGCCCTTCACTGGACGACGGGCGTGGGCGAGCTCGTTTCCTCGACCGCCTACTTCTCCCGCAAGGTCTGGGAGACCGAGGACGAAACCGATTTTATCTATCAGTCCTTGCTGCCGCTTGCCTCGCTCAATATCGGCGTGCCCACCATCCCGCTCCCGCTGCCGATTGCGAGTGCCATCCAGGAGGAGAAGGACTACCAGCGGTTCGTCGAGGAGCTGCGCTTTGCCTCGACCCTCAAGGGACCACTGCAGTACGTCGTGGGTTTATTCTACTCCGACTTCCACGGCCGCATTCCCTTCGCCTCCTACTATCCGCCGGCGCTGGCACCCGGGTTTGGCGCCGTACTCGATTCCGCTTACGGGGGCGCCGGCACTTGTGCGGTGGTTGAGTTTTGCCCGAACCCCGACAACCCAGACGAGATCTTCGGCCAGAACTATCACACCGAAATCAAGGAGCCGGCCGTCTTCGGCGAACTCTCCTGGCAGATCATCGATCCGCTCAAGGTGACGGCCGGGCTGCGCTGGAACCATGTCTCGACGACCGCCGGGGGCTCCCTGGAAGGGGCCGTGACCCAACCGCCCCCGCCTGCACCTGCGCAAATCGTGGACCCGACCGTCACGACGACCGAGACCGCCTGGACGCCCAAGGGGCAGGTCGACTACCACTTCACCCCCGACGAGATGCTCTACGGGCTGGCCGCCAAAGGTTTCCGTCCCGGGGGTCTCGTTCCTTCGGTGCCCTCCGCTATTTGTAAGGGCGAGCTGCCAGCAGGCACGACGTTCGCGGAGACCCGCCAGTTCGCATCCGATTCGCTGTGGAACTACGAGCTCGGCAGTAAGAACACCTGGTTCGACAACCGGCTTACCGTCAATGCCGACGTGTTCTATATCGATTGGAAGAATATCCAGCAATGGTTGCTGCTCGCGTGCGGGTTCCAATACCGGGTCAACGCCGCTGCCGCCGAAAGCAAGGGCGGTGAGCTCGAGGTCAACGCACGACCGATCGACCCACTGCAACTGTCGCTCGGCGTCGGCTATCAGGACGCCAAGATCACCCAGGCCAGCACCTCCTCGCCGCAAATGCCCGGGGACCCGGTCTTTCAGGTGCCCGACTGGACCGTCAACGCTGCGGCCAGCTGGACGCAGCCGTTATTCAGCGCCGGCTGGACGCTCCTCGGCACGGCCGATTACGCCTACGTCGGTCGCAGCTTCAGCGCGAACAATCTCACGCCCGTCAGCGGCGTGTTCACGACGCGCGAGCGGCCCTCGTACGAGTTGCTCAATGCGCGCATCGCTCTGCAGCACGCATCGTGGGAGGCGGCCCTCTACGGTAAGAACCTCACGAACGAGCACGCCAACCTCGGCGACAGCCGCTCGATCGCCGCCGAGACGGTCGGCCGTCCGCGGTTGCTCGTCAACCAGCCACAGACCTTCGGCATCGAGTTTCGTGTGCATTTCTGAGAAGGCTCGGATGCATATGTCAGCACCACGGTGGCTCTCGATCGGACTTCTGCTGGGGGTCAGTGCGAGCGTGAGTCACTTCGCGTGCGCACAGTTGCCGCCAGAGCCGGCAAAGGTCGAGCAACTCGCGACCCCTCCGAAGCCACACTGGGTATGGGTCAACGACATCGGTTTCTTTGCCTTTCCCGATGGCAGGGCGTTCCTCGTCGATGGCGACGCCGGTGCGATGCTGGGGATGCTGAGCACCGGCTATTCCTTCAACGCCGTAGTGCCCTCCAGGACTTCGCAGCTCATCTATGCGCCCGAATCCTATTTCTCGCGCGGCACGCGCGGGACGCGGACCGATGTGATCACTATCTACGATGCCATACACCTGCTGCCGGTGGGAGAGATCGCGATCCCGCCGAAGCGCGCTTCGATCATGCCGATGCTCGCGGCCGCCGCGCTTACGGATGACGATCGCTTTCTGCTGGTCTACAACTTCACGCCGGCGCAATCGGTGACCGTGGTCGACACACGGGCACGCAAGTTTGTGGGCGAAGTCGAGACCGCCGGCTGCGCGCTCGTTTATCCGACCGGGCCACGCAGTTTCTTTTCGATTTGCGGCGACGGTGCACTGCTCGTGACGACCCTCACGGATACGGGCCAGCTGGCGGGACGCACGCGCACCGCCGTGCTGTTTGACGTTATGAAGGACCCGGTCACGGAGAAGGGCGTGCGGCTCGGACCGTCTTGGCTCTTCGCTTCCTTCGAGGGCATCATGCATCCACTACGCCTGACAGCCGCAGGCGTTGCGGCCGAGGCAACCTGGCCGCTGTTCGCGCCACAGGAGTTGACGCAGCACTGGCGCACTGGCGGGCTGCAGCATCTGGCCGTCCACCCTGGCAGCCATCGCCTGTTCGCCATCGTGCACCAGGGTGGCCCCGGGACGCACAAGGACCTCGGCGCAGAGATCTGGGTCTACGATCTGTCAACGCACAAGAAAGTGCAGACGATCGTCATGCGCAACAAGATTGGCTCGATCCAGGTTTCGCAGGACCCGCAGCCGCTGCTGTTCGCCTGTTCGCTCGAGAGCAATCGACTGGACGTTTATGACGCAAGCTCCGGCCGGTACCTGAGGTCTGTGGACAGCCTCGGACAGACTCCCACGGTCCTGGTCACCCCTTAGCCGTCTTGCGAGTTTCTGACATGCGCAACTCTATTGATGATCTGGTGGAACGCCTCGCGCGGGGTGTGGCACGGAGGGTGTCGCGACGTCACTTCATCGGTGGGGTTGGCGCTGTGCTGTTTGGCGCTGGCGCGGTGCCGCTTTTGCCCGTGGCACGTGGTGAGTCGCGGCCGCCGGCTCAAGGCGCCGGCACGGATCCCGGCGATCCGCGGACGTGCGAATACTGGCGACATTGCGCCATTGACGGATTTCTCTGCAGTTGCTGTGGGGGCTCCGCCCACAGCTGCCCTCCGGGGACGGAGGCTTCGGCAGTCACTTGGCTCGGCACTTGTCACAATCCCGCGGACGGGCGTGACTACATCGTGTCCTATAACGACTGCTGCGGTAAGAGCGAGTGCGGTCGCTGCCTATGTAACCGCAACGAGGACGACAAGCCGCTGTACGTCCCCGGCAAGTCAAACGACTACAACTGGTGTGCGGGCAGTCAGGTCGGCATTGCCTATCACTGCTCCACCGCCCGCATCATCGGCGTGGCCAAATGAGGCGCGGTGTCTGCTGCAGGATTCTTGCTCTGGTCTGTGCATGCACCGCGACAGAGGTCTTGGCGCAGCCGCCTGCAGGGACGCCTCTCGCGCAGGTGAACTACATGCTCAACTGCATGGGATGTCACATCGCCGACGGGTCGGGCGCTCGGGGCAAGGTACCGTCACTGCGCGATACGCTGGTGCCGCTGTCAATGAGCCCGGCAGGTCGTCGTTATCTGGTGCAAGTCCCGGGCGCATCACAGTCGTCGTTGTCGGATCTCGAGCTCGCGCAGTTGCTCGGCTGGATGGTGCGCCATTTGAGCGCACGGTCCGTACCGCCTGACTTCGTGGATTTTACCGCAGCAGAGGTCGCCCGCTATCGCCGTCACCCCTTGGTGGATGTCCAGGGGACGCGCGCGCGGTTGCTGGCTGCTGCCGCGGATCGGTTCGGGACCTCGACCGAGGCGGGCTCTAGCGTACGGCCTTGATCGCGTATGCGCCACGGCTGCGAGCCCGGCGGCGGCGGCTGCGTCCGCAACCGGTGCCGCGAAAGCGTGCGTACTGGCGATTGACGGCTTACGGACCCGCGGTAACATGAGTCGCGTTGCGCGTGTGCGCCCCAGGACTGCATTGCTACGCAGGTCCCTGCAAAGCCCTCAACCGAGGGAGTCGATATGACATTGGGCAGACCCGCCTCCATGCAGCGGGGACTCGACGCGATTGAGACCGCGAGCCGGGATGAGATATCGGCTTTGCAGCTCGAGAGGCTGCGCTGGTCGGTAGCACACGCATTTCAGAATGTTGGGCACTACCGGCAGGCATTCGACTCGGCCGGCGTGCATCCTAGCGATCTCAAGGACCTCGGCGATCTCAAACGGTTTCCGTTTCTTCTAAAGAGCGACCTGCGGGCCTACTACCCATTCGGCATGTTCGCCGTTCCGCGTGAGCAGGTGGTGCGAATCCACGCTTCAAGCGGCACCACCGGACAGCCGACGGTCGTCGGGTACACCAGAAAGGACATCGATAACTGGACGAGCCTCGTTGCGCGTTCGATCTACGCTGCCGGCGGCCGGCCTGGACACATCGTGCACGTAGCCTACGGCTATGGGCTGTTTACCGGAGGGCTGGGTGCGCACTACGGCGCGGAGCGCCTCGGCTGCAGCGTCGTGCCGCTCTCGGGCGGGCAGACCGAGAGGCAGGCACAGCTCATCATCGATTTCAGGCCCGACATCATCATGGTCACACCGTCCTACATGCTCACCATCGCAGAGGAGCTGGAAGGGCGGGGCGTCAGCGCCCGAAACTGCCCGTTGAGGATCGGCATCTTTGGCGCCGAGCCCTGGTCCGAGGCCATGCGCCAGGAAATCGAACAGCGCCTGGGACTTGCAGCCGTGGACATCTACGGACTGTCGGAAGTCATGGGCCCCGGAGTCGCGAGTGAGTGCGTGGAAACGAAAGATGGACTCGTGCTGTGGGAAGATCATTTTTATCCCGAGGTCATCGACCCTGACACGGGCGCTGTCCTGCCGGATGGCACTGAGGGCGAGTTGGTACTCACATCGCTTACCAAGGAAGCGCTTCCCGTGATTCGCTACCGCACGCGCGATCGTACGCGGCTGCTGCCACCAACGGCGCGCAGCATGCGTCGTCTGGCGAGAATCAACGGGCGTACGGACGACATGCTGATCATCCGTGGCGTGAATGTCTTCCCGAGTCAGCTCGAGGAACTGATACTGAAGAGCGGGATGTTTTCAGCGGCCTATCTGATCGAGGTCGAGCGCGAGGGGCACCTCGACCGACTCACCCTCAACGTGGAATGGGCGAGCGCCTCAGCGGCGGGCAAAGCGGCCGAAGAGGCCGCAGCCAGCATGCTCGTCCATCATGTCAAGTCATCCGTAGGCATCTCCGTGCGAGTACGGATACTCGCGCCAAACACACTCGAACGATCGGTCGGCAAAGCGCGTCGTGTCATCGATCGGCGCGAGCGCCCATCACAGGGCTGAGCCGCGACCCCGAGCGAACGCAGCAGGTACAGTTCACCGAGAGCTCAGCGATGATCTGGTACGAGAGCGGCGGCGACGGTAGGCGCACGGTCCTGTTGCTTCACGGCCTCGGCGCGACCGGCGCGGTATGGAAATCCGTGACGCGAGCGCTTGCGGAGCGCGCAACGCGCTGGCTGGCCGTCGACCTCGGCGGTCATGGCGGATCGGACTGGCAGTCGTCCTACAGCGTTGGCCAGCTCGCGGCGCAGCTCGCGGAACTGCTGCAGCAGGAGCAGACGCGCGAGTTGCTCGTCGTCGGCCATTCACTCGGCACCTATGTGGGTCTCGCGCTGGCGAGCGGGCGGTTCGGAATAGAGGTTCGGGGCGTCTTGGGTATCGGACCCAAAATCAGCTGGCCGGCCGCCGATTTGCAGGCGGCCCGGGAGCTCGCGGCGCGCCCTGTACGTTGGTACGCGACGGGCGACGAGGCCTCGAGCCGCTATCGACGCGTGGCGGGCCTTGGGGCAGATATCGCCCCCGATGAGGGATGGCTCGCGCGCGCAGTGGTCCGGGAAGAGCGCGGCTGGCGCCTCGCGCAGGATCCGCGCACCTTCGCCGTCGCGGGCGCTCCCTTTGCCTCGCTTGCGGCGAGTGCTACTGCCCCCGTCTTGCTCGCGCGCGGCGAGCGCGATCCCATGGTGTCTCTGCAGGAGCTACGGATGCACGCGCCGCAGGCTTGCGAGATTGCCGGCGCCGGTCACAACGCTCACATCGAGGCGCCCGGCGCTGTGGTTACACTGCTTGAGCGACTGCTTGCAGGTGGCTGAGGAGCACGATGGAAACCGAAGAGGCCCGCGCCATCGCCCAAGCATTCGATCCGAACCGATTGAACGTCGGCTTCTACGAGAATCCGTACGACATCTACGCCGCGCTGCGCACTTTCGACCCCGTGCATCGCTGTGCCGATGGCAGCTACTTTCTCAGCCGCTTCGCCGAGCTTGACGAGGTCTACCGCGATCGCACCCACTTCAGCTCCGACAAGAGGGCGGTGTTTGGCCCCAAATTCGGCCCGGATTCCCCGCTTTACGAGCATCACACCACGAGTCTGGTATTCAACGATCCGCCCTATCACACGAGGGTGCGGCGCCAGATCGTCGGTGCCCTGAGCCCCAGCGCGCTGCGAGCACTCGAGCCCGGTGTCACGGCACTCGTCGACCGACTGCTCGAGCAGCTGGAGGAACGGCGACGGTTCGATCTCATCGAAGACTTCGCCGCCGCCATCCCCGTTGAGGTCATCGGCAATCTGCTATGCGTGCCGCGCGAGGATCGCGGCCCGCTACGCGCCTGGTCTCTGGCGATTCTCGGCGCTCTGGAAACCGAGCTCAGCCCCGAACAAAGCGCGCGCGGCAACAGCGCGGTGGTGGAGTTCACCGCCTACCTGCGCGGCTTGATTGCCGATCGGCGGCGGCATCCCCTCGGGCCGGCAGATCTACTGACCCGGCTGCTGCAGGAGGCTGAGCTTACGGAGTCCGAGCTCCTGCAGAACTGCGTGTTCCTGCTCAATGCCGGCCACGAGACCACGACCAATCTGATCGGCAACGGCCTGTATCTGCTGCTGAACCACCCCGACTCGGCCGAACGACTCAGACGCGATCCGCAACTGATCGGAACCGCGGTCGAGGAGTGTCTGCGCCTCGAGAGTCCCAACCAGCTCGGCAACCGACTGGTCACGGAGCGAGTCACCATCGGCGGTGTAGCGTTCGAGCCCGATACCTACCTGACGCTGTGCATCGGTGCGGCCAACCGCGATCCGCAGGAGTTCCGCGATCCGCAGCGCTTTGATATCGCCCGCCGGCCCAATCGCCATCTGGCTTTCGCCGCCGGAGCGCACGCGTGCGCGGGCATGGGCGTGGCGCGACTCGAAGGACAGATCGCCCTGTTGCGCACCGTGCAGAGGCTTCCCGCGATGCGCTTGTCCGGCAAAGCCACGCGGGCCAGGCGTGCGCGCTTTCGCGGGTTCCTCTCCCTGCCTGCAGAGGTGGCTTAGCGCGTCGAAACCACGTTTTGATTAATATGCAATCAAGAGCATGGGTTGCAAAGGACACAGCATGACACGCACCGCAAGACCCAAAGGCCTGCTCATGGATGAGGCGCCTCGCAGCGGGGAACGTGTGATTCCAATTACCCGGGAGGAGCGCGCGGCTCGGCGGCGACTTGCGGCCTGTTATCGGGTGTTTGATTACCTGGGATGGACGGAGTTGATCTTTAATCACATCACCCTGCGCGTTCCCGGGCCGGAGACGGTCTTCCTGATTAATCCATTCGGCCTTTACTACAGCGAGGTCACCGCCTCCAATCTGGTTGCCGTCGACATCGACGGGCATCCAGTGCGGCCCGCCGAGTATCCGATAAACCTTGCGGGCTTCGTGATCCACAGTGCGATTCACGGGCATATAGCGGCAGCCCATTGCGTCATGCACACACACACGACCACTGGAAGCGCGGTCGCCTGCCTCGAGGAAGGTCTGTCTCACGACACGTTCTACGGGGCACAGCTATATGGTCGGGTCGCCTATCACGAGTTCGAAGGGGTGACCGTGAACGCTGATGAGCGTCAGCGTCTGCTCGCGAGCATTGGCGACAAGCGCGTGGTCATTCTTCGCAACCACGGACTCTTGACCTGGGGCGAGACGCTCGAAGAGGCCTTCATGTGGCTGTGGCTGCTGCAGCGTGCCTGTGACGTCCAGGTTGCCGCGACATCAGTCGGTAGGCTGAGACGGCTGACAGAGCACGTGCTGACCCAGACTCGTCTTGAGGCCGCCGGCCAACAGTCCGAGGTTTGTAAAGCCGTCTTCGATGCACTGGTGAAGAAGGTCGACGCAGTCGATGACTCTTATCGAAACTGAGTGGCCACTCGGACAGGAATGCGCGGCTCGAGGTCAGCTCCTGCGTGGGGCAGAGGACTGGGCAGAGACCGACACATCGTAGAACGCCGCCCGGAGATCCATCGCCGCTCGAATCAACAGCGTCGTGTCGATTCCGACTGCCACGAACATGGCTCCTAGACCCAAGTACTTGCGGGCGACGGCTTGATCGGCACTGAGAACGCCAGCGGCCTTTCCCGCAGTGCTCACCGTCTCGATGCCCTGAGCGATGGCATCCTGTACGCGTGAATCGGTCGTGTTCCCCAGCAGGCCCATGGACGCCGCTAGATCGGCCGGCCCAAAAAATACCCCGTCCACGCCCTCAGTCCCCGCGATCGCGGGAAGATTCTCCAGCGCAACGACCGATTCCACCTGCACCAGCACACAGATTTCCTGCGCGCAGTCGCGCAGGTAGTCGCTGATCTGATTCCACCGCGCGGCGCGCGCCAGTGCACTACCTACGCCGCGAATGCCGGCCGGTGGATAGCGGGTGGCTGCGACAATGCGCGTGGCCTGATCGGCTGAGTCCACCATCGGGATCAACAGGGTCTGCGCGCCGATGTCGAGATATTGCTTGAGCAGCGTCGCATCGCTTGAGGTGGTGCGCACCACAGCGTGCACGGGGTATGGGGCAATGGCCTGCAATTGTGCGAGGACGCTGCGCGGATCGTTTGGCGCATGTTCGCTATCGATCGCGAGCCAGTCAAACCCTGTGGTGGCGAAGAGTTCGCTCGCGTAAGCGTCGGCCAGCCCCAGCCACAAACCAATCTGCGGGCGGCCTGCTCGCAGCGCTGCTTTGAATGGATTTCTCGGCAGCTGCATGTGCGTTGTGTCCTTCAGGCGAAGCGAACCGCGATTGACCCCAAGGAGCCAAAGTCCGCGTGCAGCGTATCCCCTCGAGTCGCCGTCGTCGGACGTGTGAACGACCCGCTAAGGACGAAGTCTCCGGCGCGGAGCTCCTCGTGATACGGGGCGATCTTGTTTGCCAGCCAGGCGACGCCGGTGGCAGGGTGGTTGAGTACCCCCGCTGCGAGCCCCGTTTCCTCGATGACCTCATTCTTGAAGAGCAACGCCCCAACCCAGCGCAAGTCGATACTATCCGGGCGCACGCGCCGGCCGCCGGTCACCACCCCCGCATTGGCTGCAAAGTCTGCGATGGTATCGAATACCTTGCGCGGCGCCTTGGTGTCACGGTCGAACTGCTCGATGCGCGCATCGATAATCTCGAGGGCCGGGGTGACGTAGGCTGTGGCTTGAAGCACATCGATAAGCGTCACCCCAGGGCCGCGGAGTGATTTGTCCAGCACGAAGGCTAGCTCCACTTCTACGCGTGGGGCGATGAAGCGATCGGTGGCGATGTCCGTGCCGCTCTCGAAAAACATGTCGTCCATGAGCGGTGCGTAGTCCGGCTCAGTGATCTGCGACGCCTGCTGCATCGCGCGTGATGTGAGCCCGATCTTGCGGCCCTTGATGGTGTGGCCGTCAGCGAGCTCCAGCTTCACCCATTCGCGTTGGATGGCATAGCCATCCTCAATCGTCATCCGCGGATGGTCTTGCGAAAACTGCCTTAGCTGCGTGCGGTTCTTGCGCGCCCGGTAGAGCTTGCGCGCCAGGTCTGCGACCAGATCGGGAGGCAGCATGTTCACGGCTTCCGAAATAGGGGGTGGATCGTGCTGTGCTTGGCGTCAAAGACTTCCTGACCTTCATCGATCTGCAGCGTAAGCCCGATGTAACGGCTGGCGAACAAAGGCGCGAGGTGCTCTTTGGCCGCGGCAAGCAGGGTCTCGCCGGCGCGCTTCTTGACAGCGTCCGTCCGCCCGCGACCCATGCGCAGATTAAGATAGAGAAAGGCATAATCGCGCTGTCCGTCGGCCAATGCATAGTGCGTCGCCGGGTACGCGAATACCCGCACACCGCCGGTGGGATAGACCTGCTGCCCGAGCTCGTCCTGCATGCTCAGCATCGCGTCCGCAAGGCGGCGGCAGAGCGCAGTCATGTCCGTCTCGTTCTCGAGATTTCCGCTATACAGCGCGACTAGGTGCGGCATGCAGAGCCTCTCGCTCGGGGCGGACTAAGCGGCAATATCCATCGTGGCAATGGTGCAGCCGACGGCAAATATGGGAATCGGCACGTAGTGCTGCAGGTGCCCGGCGCCGCCGGCCGCTGCCGCGACGCTGATGAAGGTGCGAATCTCGAAACCGCCTTGACCGGCGTCGCGATAAGTGTCGAGATCGGAATACGACAGGAGCGCGGCCTTGTCGTTGCGCACCCAGCGATCGAGTAACTGACGATCCCACGCTTCATTGATTTTCCCCGAATCCGGGGTGGCCGGCCAATGAGAGATGCCACCGGTGCCGATCAGCGCGAGGCGCGGCGTAACTCGGTCGGCAGCGCGACGCAGAGCCTCACCGAACGCCCAGGCGCGATGCAGCGGTGTGAGGGGTGGCCCCTGGCAGTTGATGTTGACTGGAATGATCGGCAAATCGTACTCAGGTGTGAGGAAGCTCAGAGGCACCATGATGCCATGGTCACATTTCCACTCCTCGGCGAACGCGACGTCGACGGTCTGCATGATCTCGCGAATGAGCTGTTGCGAGAGGGCGGCACTGCCCGGGATGCCCGTATGCCGGATGCCCAGCCAAGCCGGATCTTCGATCGGGCCACTGTAGCGATCGGCCATGCCGATGGCGAAGCTCGGCATGTTGTTCATGAAGAAGTTGGCGAAGTGCTCGGCCGCCACCACGATGAGCGCTTCCGGACGCGCGGCGAGGAGCTGCTCGCGCAGGTGCCGATAGGCGGCGTAGAAGGGCTCGCGCAGCGCAGAATCAGCCATGCGCGCCCGCCCGGTTATACCCGGGGCATGGCTGCAGATGCCGGCAAATACCAAGCTCATACGCCAGCCACCTTCTCGTCGAGCTGCGTAGTCATCGTATAGATGCCTGCACGTACCGGGCCATACTTTGCCACGCCGTCGCGCATCGCCTGGATGTACTCGGGCCATGCCATGCCGAGGAAGGCCGCGTAGTGCATCAGTAGCTGGCCGTTCGCGCCGAGTACGTAAATGAGTCCGATATCACCTGTGGCGAGCGCGCTGCGCTCCTCAGTTGTCAGTTCATACTGATCGAGCAGTGCCTGAAGATCAGCGCGACACTTCTCCTGGGCGCGCGGGTCGCGATTGATGTCGTACAGAAATTTCTGCAGTTGATAGAGACTCATGACGATATGCCGCCTGCCTGCGAATCATGCGCCCCAGCGCGGGATGTGATGCGAGCCGAGGCTCACGCAGACGTTCTTCGGCTCGAGAAACACCTCGTAACTCCAGGTCCCACCCTCCCGACCGATTCCGGAGGCCTTGGTGCCGCCGAAGGGCTGGCGCAGGTCGCGTACGTTCTGGCTATTGACAAAGCACATGCCCGCCTCGATGGCAGCGGCCACGCGATGCGCGCGGCCGAGATTTTCGCTCCACACGTAGCTGCTGAGCCCGTACTGAATGTCATTGGACTTGGCGATAGCATCAGCTTCATCACTGAAGGGAATGAGGCAGGCCACCGGGCCGAAAATCTCCTCCTGTGCAACACGCATGCGATTGTCGACGTCAGCGAAGACGGTGGGCCAGACATAGTTGCCGGAGCGCACGGCGGGCGGTAACGCTGCGGCATAGGTAGGGCGCTCGAGACCGCCGCACAGCAGCGTCGCGCCTTCCTCGGAACCCGATTCGATGTAGCTGCACACTTTGGCCAGGTGTCTCTTGCTCACCATTGGACCGATGAGCGTGCCGTCATCGAGCGGATCGCCGACGCGAATGCGCCGCGC
>Ga0187783_10001841_pt1 | contig 15677 bp, 16 predicted proteins | sample 1015_SJ02_MP02_2_FD_132471 | JGI IMG/M metagenome (GOLD analysis project Ga0187783, IMG submission 132471) | Tropical peat soil microbial communities from peatlands in Department of Meta, Colombia - 1015_SJ02_MP02_20_MG | ecosystem: Environmental > Terrestrial > Soil > Wetlands > Peat | place... | reverse complement strand
CGCCACCGCATCAAAACCTCGAACATATCCCCGCTCCATCGCACCCACTCCATCTCGTCATTCCGAGATAAAGTGTTGCGTCGATCCCTTGAGACCACCCTCCAATAACGGACTTACGCCGGACATCGCTGCACGTCTGTTTCGTGCCAAAGGCCGACATCGGCTAGTTTATTCGATCACTTTGTCCGCGCGAGCCAAAAACGATTCCGAGACAGTCAAACCAAGCGCCGCGGCGGTTTTGAGGTTCACGACCATCTCGAATTTGGTCGGCTGTTCAACGGGGATGTCAGCGGGCTTTACTCCGCGCAAGAGCTTGACCAGCTGTCGGGCCCAAATGTCTCGGTAAATCTCGTCAAGAGATGTGCCGTAGGCGATGAAGCCGCCCTCCTCGGCTGCAGCAGGAAATTGATAAATCGTAGGAAGACCAAGAGCCGCAACGCGCGGTAGGATGATCTGACGGTTATTCCAGAGAAACGCGGAGGCCAGTACGTTGAGCGCTGTAGCGCCGGAACTTTTCGCCGCATCGATTGCGCCGACGATTTCCTCCCTTCTGGTCACCGGGTGGATCGAAAGCTCAACGCCGCGTGCGCGCGCCGCCTCCTGCATCGCCTGGAGTTGCCGCGGTAAGGAGCTGTTGGCATCGGCCAGGGCCGCCATGTGGCGAACTCCGGGCACCGCTTCCAAAAGAATCTCCTGCCGCTTGCCATTTAGCTCGCTAGTGAGAATGCTGACACCAGTCGTATCACCGCCAGGTTTGGCGAAAGATGCCACAAAGCCCGATCTCACCATATCTTCCGCTAGGGCAAGAATCGGAAGGGTCTTCGTCGCCTGTTGCGCGGCGCGAACGCATGGATCACCGGAGCAAATGATGAGATCGACTTCGGCATTGACGATAGCCGACGCGTGGTCCGCGAGCTGATCGACGCGCAGCCCAAAGCCACGATCGTCGACCACGAGGTTTTTGCCGTCTATGAAGCCCTCCGGTTTAACCGCGTCGAAAAGGGCGACATTGTAGGACGCATTGCGAGGACTAAGATGCAAGTCGCCGAGGCGATAGATCCGCCTCGGCTCTTGAGCACGCCCGGCAAGCGGCCATTCAGCCGCAGCCCCTGCGATCAACGCCATGAAGTCGCGACGTCGCATCGGATTTCTCCCACAGGGGGATGCCGCACACTACCACACACTAGCGAGAGCGCCGAATCGGAAGAATATGTCGCATTTGCGTCAAAACCGGAGGTCGCCGGCTTCATTCAATCACATCGTCGGCGAGTGCAATCAACTTATCTGGAAAAATGAGGTCGAGCGACTTGGCAGTACGCAGATTGATAACAAGATCAAATTTTGTGGGCTGTTCGACCGGAATGTCGCCAGGTTTTGCGCCGCGCAGAATTTTGTCAGTAATTTAAGAAGTTGCCGCCATTGTTCTGATAACCGCCGCTATAGTAGCCACCCTGGTAGGGGCTTGGCGTCGCCGCGGCGGCGCGACCACTATAGCCTTCGCGACGGTCGAGCGGACTTTCAGCGATCTTGCGGTCCTCGCCGTGCAGAATTGCGATCAGCACCTGGTCGCGGCCGTACATGTCCTCGCGGAATTCCAGACGGCCGTCCTCGTCGACGAACGCCGTCTGGTAGGTCAGATGCACGGGCAGGTCGTGCGGGAACTGAATGTTTTGTTCGCCCATGCTGCTGATCATCTTGCGAATGCGGTCTTGCGTGTAGCCCTCACCGGGCCGCGTGATGCTGAGCAGTACCTCGGCATATTTCACCGGGTCTTGCACGCGCATGCAGCCATGGCTGAACGCCCGCTTGTTGAGCGCAAACAGGTGCTTGTCCGGCGTGTCGTGCTGGTAGACCAGGAATTTGTTAGGGAAGTTGAACCGCAGCCGGCCGAGCGCGTTGTGGTCGCCGGGCGGTTGGGAGATGTGGATGCTGCCGTCCGGATTATAGGCGACGCGCAGTCCCATCCGCTCCAGCACGGTGGGATCTTGCGCCAGCGCCGGCATGTATTCGTGAGCGACGATCGAAGGCGGCACGTTCCAGGTCGGATTGACCGTGATGTATTTCATCTCGGCGGTCATGATCGGCGTCGCCATGGTGGGCTTGCCGGTGACGATCCTGGTCATCCACAGCTGCTGCCCGTTGTGGAAAACGCGCAGCGTGAAGTCGGGCAGGTTGACGATCACATAATCCTTGCCGAGGTCGTGCGGCATCCAGCGCCAGCGCTCAAGATTGGCCAGGATCGCGTCGATCGGCCGGTCGGGCGAACGGCCGTTCAGCGCGTCAATGGTTTGCTGCGTGAGCAAGCCGCCGGCTTTGATTTCGCGCTCCTGCTGGAATTTCTTCACCGCTTCGGCGAGGGCCTTGTCGTAGGTCGTGCCATCGCCGCCCAGTCCGAGCCGCTCGCGCAGCGCCGGCGCGCGGTCGTCCTGTGCGCCGATCTTGGGCGCCGGCCCGTTCGGGATCGGCGCCTTGTCGGCTAACGTTTTGCCGGCGCGCAAATCGGCAAGCTTAGCCTTGAGCGCAATATAGTTTGGCGTTTGCGGCTCGTAGCCTGCGAGCGTCGCGGCCACATCCTTGGCGTCGGCTACTGTGGCGAGAACAGCGGAGGGCGCCGGCGGCTTCACCTCATAGAGAATGGAGCCGCTGACGTGGGACCACTGCACGCGTCCGACCGAAGCATGATGGGCGTAGGTCACGACCGAGGCGGAAAGCCGCATTTCGGCTTCCGCCAATACGGCAGGATCGCTGACGGACGTGGAGATGTTCGGCACCGGATAATCGGCCGGATCGAGACCATCGGCATCGACCAGCCCCAGATAGGCAATCGCCGCCGCAGCGCGCTCGTTGAATTTGCCGTCGGTGATCCAGATCGGCGCGTAGCCGTGGGCGGCGTAATAGACATCGAAAGCCGGCCGATTGTTCTTGCCGCCGACGATGCGGTCAAACTTGCCATTGGCGAGTTCGCGCAATAGCGCGACGATCGGCGTGTTGCCGCCAGCCATGACCTGCGCGGGCATTGGCGCGGGGGCAGCCGTGTTGTCGGCAGGAACCGCCCCATTATCGGCAGGTGCAGCGCTGGGGGCGGGCACCTCGTCGCCGCCGATGGCGGTGACCGGTTGGGTCGCCGGCGCTTCAGTGAAGCCGCGCACGGCGGCAGTGAGCCCGGTGACGGCAAGGCAAGTGACGACACTGATCAAGGCAATGGTCTTGGCGGCCCGACGACTCGCGCGCAGCCCAATGGCAGCAGTGCTATTCGTGTCCATCTCCGACTCCCCTTGACGGGCAAGTTAGGATGGTCAGCGCATGGCACTCCATTGCACGATGGTCGACGCAGGGCAGGCAGATTGGTGGCTATCCTATACGATAGTATAAGCCCCCACCGGGCGCGCCGACCTTAATCTGTGGCGCGCGTACTTCTCGCGTGGCCAGCCCCGAGGCGGCTTCCCACTTGCGGCATCAGCAAAACTACTAGTCACGTGAATCTAAAGTTCGCCGCATAATGTCGGCCGTGCTTTGTGGTAAAGCGTCGCCGAACGCAACAATTTTGTCGGCATATTTGGTCCATTGAACCGCTTGGCGAAACGGTGACCTCTCCAGTGTGCCGCACGTCGGTTGGTCACCGCCGCCGCCGTTCTGCGCAGCGCTGCCCGAGCAACAGGCGCCCCATCGCTGCCGTGCAATCACCGCATTGACGGCCGCGATGATTGCCTCGCCTTGGCAGCGCTGGTCCCACCGGAGATATCCGCGCCTGTTGAGCCACTCGATCGTGTGATCGTCGAACATGCCGGCGAACAACGCGCTGACGACCGCCCAAGGGTTATCGCGGTCGCCGCGTGCCAATAGTCCGCGCCCGATTGCGTTCTCCACGGCTCGCTCGTACACCGCGACGGTTAGCCGGCGAACGTCCTGCGGAACGCCATCGACGTCCTGCCTCGCCACGTAGCTCGTCGGCAATTGCTGAGCGATGGCGGCAGCGTTTCGTCGTCCTTGTCCTGCGTCCTTGTCCTGCGTCCTTCTCCAGGCGCCGCTTCGCGCGGTGGACAGCGCCGACGGGGATGCCGGTCTCAGCCGAGATCGCGCGGACGCTCAGGCCCGCTGCCAGTAAGGGCGCGACCTTGCTGCGCCTGGCGTCCCGGGCGTTCCGCGTCCCGGCTGTCTTGTGACATGTCACTGCTCATAGGTCATTGTATACCGCGCGTTCCGGAACGAAGGGGCCGATCACAGATTTGGCGGTGATTTAGGCGGGGAGCGTAACGCAAGCAAGGCAGGCCCGGGCGCCTAACGTTGGAGGTGGCGGTAGCGCGCGGCAGGGACCCGACCGCTAATGCTGCGAAGGGCTGTCCGGAGAGAGGTCGGGAATGGCATTCCAGTGCAACGCCATTTCCAATCGGATTTTTCGAAAATTGCTGACCCGATGCTGACCCCAGTTCAAGACATGCGGCACCGTTTCCGCCCCCTTACCGTCGCCTGTCGACAGGGCCGGCCTGCGCCCGTCCTGGCACCACAGCGCGCGCCTTTGCCATGTTTGCGAGCCGGCGGTCGATGTCAGCCTGACTCGTGATTCCCCAGAACTCTAATCTCGCTGCAGCGCTTTATTTCGAAGGGCACCGAACCCTGGCGCCGTGTCCGCTCTCCCGTGGCTTCGGGAGCCAAGCCGAAGTGGGCCAACAACGTCGTTCATGACCCAGAAAAGCAACATGCGGCCTCGATTGCAAGCGACCGGCCACCAACCGGGGCAGGCTTCCGGGCTGCCTCGAAAATCGGTACCATGCGCCTCCAGGTCGGAGTTCGTCCGGGGATGCCGGCTTAGCTTTCCAAGGAGGTACATATGGATGAAGATCGCATTGCTGGCACCGCTAGAAAGCTTGGTAGCAAAGTCCGGGAAGACGTGGGCCGTTTTGCTGGTGATAGCCAAGCTCAAATGAAAGGAATGGCAGATCAGGCCGCCGGTACTGCTCAAGACCTATATGGACAGGCCGCCGACGCCGCCCGAGATACTGCCGCAACGTTCGAAAAGTGGCTCCGTAACACCATCGAAACTCAGCCATATACGACCGCTATAGTTGCTCTCGGTATTGGATGGCTGTTGGGACGAATACACCGCCCCCTCTGACGGCGTTCGAGTTGTTATACGCGAGCCTGCCTTTGGGCTCTTAGCTAAGCCGGCACCTATGCGATGACAGAGTATCAAATTCAAATTTCTCGCCTACAATTATCGTGAATGGTCTTCTACGAAGCAGGCGTTGTATCGCCCGCCAACCTTGACTTCAAGTACGCAGTTAAAAATGAGCGATCAATGGCTTTCAGGCTCGCGGGCTTTCCACCTTAACCGTTGGGTTGGCATTTGAATGTCGGCTCGGAAACTTGTCGCAGATAAACTTCTTTGGGAAACGCTTGAGCGATGGAAGCGTTCAAGTCCTGAATTAGATCGCACTAAATTCCTGAAGACGGTGACTTTCTTTAATGAACTGTCGGACCGGCAGCTCAAAACCGTTTCGGGCATTCTGTTCGAACGCGAATATGAAACCGATGAATTAATTTTTGAAGAGGGGCAGCCAGGCGCGGCACTGTTCTTGATTTTAGGCGGCAAGGTTGCAGTTGAAATGCGCCGCGAAAATCACACGGCGACCTTAGCCATTCTTGAGAGAGGCGCGTTCTTTGGAGAGATGGCTTTACTGGATGAAGCGCCGCGATCAGCCAATGCCCGTTCCCTCGAGCGGACCCAAACTCTGGCACTTTACCGGAACGACCTCAGCCAATTAATTCAGCGGGAGCCCCAAACTGCTTGTCAGATATATCGTGCTCTGGCCCACGTAATCGGCGATCGGCTGCGCTCAACCAATCAGTTGATGGAGATGGAGATTTCCGCAGATAAGGATTCAGTAGCATGAGTCCCGAGGACTTCGAAGAGAAAGAACAGGAACGCAAAGTTCGCCGTCGGGTTTTTCACCTCGTCTTTGCATTTCTTGTCCTGATCGCGGGAGTATTTCTGATTTGGAAGTTGAGCGGTCTCGTCGTACCAGTTATCGTTGGCGCCTTGCTAGCCTTTTTATTCCGGCCCGTCAAAGAGCGATTTAAGATCCCGTGGTTGCCCCATGAACTCCAGGTACTTTGTTCATTTGCTGCGATTGGTGTCGTTCTATTCTTCGCCTTCGACACCGCTCGAAAGTACATTCCTGATGACAAGCAGCAGCTCGAATACAGGGTACGCCTGAAATACAAATTGAACGAGAAGTACCAGCAACTGGTGACGAAATCGCCTGAGGGAAAACCGAGCATGCTGGTGAGCTTTGTCCAGAAACAGACCGACCCACTCTTGGATAAGGTCAATCAGTTACTCGAATTGGATCCGAAGGAACGGGAGCAGTTTGTGAGCTACCGTGCCGGTCACTTTGGGGCAGAGGATAAAATTCTCAGGTATTTTCGGGCGAATCAAAACACGGGCAACTATGCAGCGGCCGAAGAGGCTCCTGTCGCTGCGCCGGCCACGACCGCAAGGGTTGCCGCTCCGATCGAGCCTCCTCCTGCTGGCGAAGGCTCGAGTTGGGAGCCGTGGATTTTGGCTCCATTGATTTTTATTTTTCTCGGCTTCGATAATGGGCAGATACGGCGCTATTTTATCGGCCTCGTGCCCAACCGCTATTTTGAACTGTCACTCACGCTCTTCGACCGATTGGATAACGCTATTGGCAAATATTTGCGAGGGACGTTGACAGAATGTACTCTAGTTGGCCTTACTTTGTGTCTCGGGTTGATTTTGCTTGGGGCTCCCGTCGGGATCGCGACGGCGATTGGTTTAATTTGCGGACTGGTAAATGCCGTTCCGATGCTGGGAACGGTCATCGCCTTGGTGATCTGTCTCAGCTATGCCTTGATCGCGGAAAACCTAGAGCCGTTGATTCCTGGATTGAACCCCAACAATCTGCCGCTCTACGTGGCGATTCTGGTTGGGATCAGTCGTGTATTGGACGACATTGTATTTCAGCCTTTTGTTCTCGGCAGCGCTGTGAACATTCATCCCCTCGTGGTCGTCGTCGCGATTATCGGCGGCTCTCTAATCATGGGCTTGTGGGGCATGTTATTTGCCATCCCAACGGTTGTGGTCGTGAAGACGGCCGTAGAAACCTTGTTCAAAGAATTGAAGGATTACCGCATTGTTTAGGGCCGGGCTTGATCAGCCCCCGCTAAGTGGTCCAGGTGGAATATCAACGGCACAATGGAAGAAATGACCGAAGATGTCGCGCATTGCCTTGCTTAAGGCGGACCTGAACACGCTGCGCGGCGGTGGCTCTGGGCTCCGATCGTGACGAGATCAGTGGACTGACGCAAGGCCGGATGGTTTGCCTCCGACCTTTCGCCGAGCTGTTACATCACGTAGAGTCGATCAGGCAGGTCATTTGACGAGCCGTCGGGCGGCGCATGCTCGGCAAGTATAGCCGCGCAGCGCTCGATCGCGGCGACGAATCCGTTGGCGATTTGACCGCTGTGAATGTGGGCGATCAGAACATCGATCACAGCCTTCCACTCCGCGCCTTCTACCCTCTGCGCGATCCCCACGTCGGCGATCACGCGCGCATAGTGCTCCGCCATCGAGACGAAGATAAGAATGCCACAACGATTGCGCGTGTGCATCGTACGGCGGACGACAAATTGCTCGAGTGCGGCCCGATGCGCTTGTGCACGCTGAACGGCACGCGGTACAAGCATTAGGCGGAGCGGCATCCGCAAGAGAGCGATCGCCGCCAAGATGAAGACCACCAACTGCAACATGAAGATCCGCTGCGCGCTCAGTTGGGTGAGATCAATGAGTGGCCATGGAACGAGGAACGCAATGAGGCTCGCCCACAGGATCGGGGCAAACGCGTAGTCAGAAGACGATTGGCTGAGCACGCAAATGATTTGTCCGCAAGTACGCCTCTCCGCTTCGCGGATCGCTGCTGATACGGCCTCGTGATCCGCCTTGGTGAGCTCCATCACCAGCTTCCCGACGAGCCACCGCCACCTGACCAGCCGCCTCCGCCGGAGAAGCCTCCACCGAACCCACCCCGGCCACCGCCAAACCCACCGCCCCATCCACCAGTAGGCAAAATGATCACGCCTCCACCACGCGCGGCGCTTCTGCTCGCCGAAGCGCCGCCACCACCACGAAAGAGCGACCACACTACGAAAATTAGTATAAGAACGAACAAAATCGAAAAGAGTTCATCAGACAACGGCGATGTTTCGTCAGCGCGAACACTGGGCTTTGGCTGCCAATCCGCGGCGTCGCCGCTGAGCACGCTAATTATGCCGTCGATGCCGCGCTCGATACCACCGGAGAAGTCGTTGGCCTTGAACCGCGGCACAATGACGCTGGAGATGATGACCGACGATAGTGCGTCGGTCAGCGTGCCTTCTAGGCCATAGCCCACCTCGATCCGCACCTTGTGCTCAATCGGAGCGACAAGGAGGAGTACGCCGTTGTTTTTTTTGGCCTCGCCGAGCTTCCAGTAACGAAAGAGCTGGTTGGCATAGGTTTCGACGTCGCCTCCCTCAAGCGATTTGACCGTGGCAACGACAAGCTGAATCCCGGACTTGTCTTCGAGATTTTTCAACTGGGCTCCGAGATCGCTACGGCTCTGCGCGGTCAGCACGCCGGCTTGATCGACAACGCGTGCGGTAAGTGGTGGAAAATTAAAGGCGATGGCGACGCCTACGAGGCAAACAACAAGGACGCCGGCCAGCCAACACGTCGATGCAAACTCTGCCGTAGGCGAGCCCGGAAAGCGTCGAACCGGACCGTGCATGCGCAATGGGACGCCTCCGAACCAGCGGCCGTGAGTTCTGATACCTTCGCGGGGCTTGTCCTTTGGCTGATCGAAGGCTAGGCCCAATAGTTTGGGCTTGGTGTGCCTACTATTGTCCATCGCCGGAAACCTTAGAACTTCACCTGCGGCGGTTTTTCCGAACCCTCACTCGCAGTGAATTCTGCCATCGGCTTGTTACCGGAGAAGAACGTCTTGGCCCAGAGTAGCGTTGGGAACGTCCGGAGTGACAAATTGTAGGCTCGTACTGCCTCGATGTAGTCCCGGCGCGCCACCGAGATACGGTTCTCTGTGCCTTCCAACTGTGACTGCAATGCTAAAAAATTCGCATTTGATTTTAGGTCGGGGTAGTTCTCACTAACGGCCAATAGACGGCCGAGCGCGCCAGTGAGCTGGTTTTGCGCATCCTGGAAAGCCTTGAGTTTGGCAGGGTCATTGAGATCGGAGGCATCGAGCTTGATCTGTGTCGCTTTGACGCGTGCTTCGACAACCGCGGTGAGGACGCTTTTTTCTTGGGCCGCATAGCCCTGGACGGTCGCCACCAAATTGGGGATGAGATCCGTCCGCCGTTGATACTGGTTCTGCACGTCAGACCAGCGTGCCTTCGCCTGCTCCTCCAGCGTCGGAATTGTGTTGTAACCACACGCTGACAGCGCTAGGCCAAAAACTAATACGATGGCTACGGCCCCAGCTCGCAAAAGGGCGTTATGCATTCTTTCCTCCCGAGAAACCAAACCGGCTGCTGTTGCCCGACTTGGTGACTTTCCAATGCGCCGAGCATCATACCGAATTCTATTTCGTCAATCTTCGCCTATTACGATGAACGCGCTTCTTGTAAACGCCCAAAGCTCTCTTTGTAACATGATTGCTGCTGCCGCCTTTGATCGCAGCGATCGCGGCGGCGGTTTGCGCCTCAGCGAGAGCCGCTATTTTCTCAGCGACCATGCGACGGGCTTCAGATTGACGACCCTGCAAGCTTTCAGCGGCAATCCGCATGCAGCGCAGCACCACCACGTCCTGCGCGGCCCAAGTAAGTCGAGCAGCTTGCAGCGACAATGAGCACCACGCCTGCCACGTTTGCGACGGATTCGCCATTTGGTCTCTCTAAAAACCGATGATTGGAACTAGTTTGTGTGCAGCATAGGCAGTGGCTCCCGGTGTCGCGTGTGCGCGCGAATGAGAGCTGCAAGAGAGATCAGTTCATCGGCGAATGTGTCGGCTTCATCTTGGCGCACATCAAATTGAGCATTGATTTGTCCGTTCTGCGCCACGACAATTCGATAAACGTAGAAGGATGACCGGTCGTTGGAAGCAGCGCGGAGATATTCGGCTTTAATCATGCGAAGATCGCAAATGGACACGACACACATTCTGCTTATACCTCGCAGTGCTTGCTAACGGCGGAGGGGATGGCTTGCACACCTTTATAAGTTGCAGCTAGCGAAGCGCCGATTAGGCGCTCAACATCGCGAATTTGCTTCTTAGGACGTCGATTGTTGGCTTCAACAGTTCGGCGACGCCAGGAACCGCCAACACCTTGTCGAACAGCTGGTTGAGGCTCGGCATCAGCGGGTTTACGATGCCTGCAAGCAGCTTCCGCTGCTCCGGCGTCAGCTGCGCGATCAACCCGTCAACCTGATCTATTTTGGCAGTGACTTCCTGAAGTTTTGGCAACGCCGCCTGCGCAGAGCCGGCATCCGTGACACTTCCGAGCGCGGTGCGGAGGTTGCGAACGCCCTCCGTGACCTGATTGCCAAGGTCGACCCCGCCCACCGTGAGGTTTTGTGCGGCGGTTACTCCCTGTTGAACTACTTGTTCCGCCGGTTTGGAAAATTGATAGATCAGGAGTGCGGCAATCGCCGCAACAGGGATGAGCCAAAGCCAGTTGAGCGATGCTGAGGCTGTTGCGCCGGCGCGCCGGCTTGCATCGTCCATGCCGCCAGCCGCCGAGCTTGTAGTGCGGGTTGCTTGGTTCCCCAGGGCAGCGGCGGCGCCGCCGAGCGAGCTGAGCAGTCCCGTGCCGCTTAGCAGCTTAGCGAAATCCGCGGGCAGCGCGGCAGCGATGTTCTCCTTCTGACTCGCAAACAAGTTCGCCACGCTGCTCGCATCGAAGCCTCGATTACCTTGCTGTCCGGCGACCGTTCCCATAATGACGGGGGCCAGCATCCCAAGCAGCGAACTACTTTTGCCTTGGGCAAGCCCGGCAAAACGACTAATCGCATCGGCGAGTGCATTTTGGTCGCGTACACCCAATAGCGACCCTAGCATCTGCGACCCGCGCTCCACGAGTGGGGCTTGGCCTTGCGTGCCGAGCATATCTGCAAATCGGCCGAGGGTCCCCGTCTCCTGCTTTGCGGCTTCGATGATTCTTTGCGAGCCACCGGGTTGAGTAGCAACACCGCTGAACCCAGCCAGCAATCCAGGCACGGCAGCACCAATCGCGGACTGAACGAGATTGCGATCTAAACCGAGTGCTGTCGCTACCCGTCCAATCATGTCAGGCGTCAGGAACTGCATCACAAGCGCGACGAGATTGATCGCCATAGGATCCTCCCTATCAAGACGTCATTAGCGGCCCTCAAATTCCGTTCATATGATACTCGCCCGGTAGAGGCTCGAGGGGGCCGCCGTGCCACGCGCAATGCGTCGCAACGTGGTGCTTCTTTGTTACCTTTTTGTCCGCAGGGACGACCGCCGGCGCCGTTAATGAGCGCGCAGCCATGGACGACTGGCCGGGCGGGCGGTCAACGAAAGGCAAAACCACCGCGCCCCGGCTGTTACGCCCGGTTCCAGGGCTACGAGGACAATGCCTATTGTTCGAGCGAAACTGCGTGCGCCGCAAGCCCATTCCGGGCGAAACTTGTAGGCGTGACGCATGTACTCAACCCAGACTTTTGGAACCGATGCTCTGGCACCGAGCCCCGTCAGCCTATGGTTGAGTAACATAGCGAAGCCACGCCGCCTAACTCCATAGCACCTTAGTAGACGCTAGCTATCTGAAGCGGCGCGGCAACATGTACCTCGGTATAACGCACGCTGAATGCCGCACGTTGAGCCCGTCGTTGCTCATCATACAATCCCAAAACTGGACCCCGCCAGCTTGTGCTAATTTTATTGCCATCCTGGTGTCGGAGACGTTGTAGGCGCGTATATGACTGAACCTCAGGCAGTGCACCTGTTCAAGTTGCGGCGCGCGCCGGCTTTCCCCTCGCACTAGTTGGTAACCAGAGCCAACTAATAAAGCGTTTCATTCGATATGCAGCACGCGGGCACCTTCGCGCACCTGTCATGCGCCGAACATCGACAAAGCGAATAATTTCCGCTGCAAAGGCTTTGTAAAAATGTGACTATCTTTGGTCGTTTGATAGCGCGCCGCTGAATGCGCCTCCGAGGATCATTACGAGAATGATTGCCGAAACTATGCCGCCCGTACGAGACGTGCCCTGACCTTAAGCTCCAACTAGGGCGTCATGCAAGGTGCCCACTGCAGCGTGAATGATCGACGTTAACGCCACAAAGGCCTTGCACGACCACCCTGCGCTGAGGTCGCGCTAATCGGGCCGTGGCGCGGGTCATTTTTCCGGTCCAGGGATACAAATGGCTTTCACGGCGAGATGGCTTTTTCCCAACTCTTGGGCTGCCTGCTCGCATGATTGCTTAGATTGGTACCCAGGAACATTGGTGATCGTGCGGCCCGCAGTATGGCCGAGGCCGGAACTCACTATAACAATTAACACCCAACTCACTTCGCTTCCCTCCCTGTTACGGATTTGCCCGGCGATCAAGAGGGCCTGCTCTGCAACATTTCAGCGCTCACTTCATCAACAGTAGAGCGCGATCGGAATGGGCATGGTCGAATTGACACTGATCGACACATCGCTCTCCCGGTCCTTTGTCCCAAGAGGAGGCCTGTATCGCGCCTCTCCGTTGCCGCGCTTCCGCCGAGATCCCGCATAAAGCTCGCAAAGGCCTGGTCGATGTTGAAGTCGGCCTTTTCTGACTCCGCGCGCGCGGTTCCCGATAGACCCAGCGAGAGAGCGGTGTTAAGCGCAATGCACCCGTGCCCCTTACAATCTGGCGGCGTGAAGGTGTCGGCATTAGCGCCTCCGATGAAAATGAATTCGGTCAGTCGGTTCTGCAGTTTGACATAAGATCAATGGCGATAAAGAGTAGCATACCGAGCGAAACCTGACGATGCGGCACGCATCTGTTTCAATTCGGTTATTTGGCGCAATTCTTTAAAAAATCGGTCGTTTCTTGATCACGATGACGGCTCGGCCGGCGAAATCCCTGAGACGATCAATCCCGCTTTTCGCTGAACGAGTTCGCTTGGCGACGCGCGCTTCCGCGAGTTGCGGGTCGAGACGAAAAATGTGCGGCGGCTTAAGGCATTAGTGCTAAAGCGTTACAGCCAGGGACGCCAACTCCTAGCCATGCAATAAACAAGAGGATCACACGCCGGTAGTCTAATCATTGCGGACTCCTCCAAGCCGGACTCAAAAACTCACCCCCGACATGGCAATAATAGAGCGGAGGCCAAAGCGGCGCTTTTCTCATCCACTCTCGCATCACCGCGGTGTAGGCTAGCTTTTCACGCCCCGGCGGAGATTCTCAAACCGGCGTCAGGCTCCTGGCAGGACTTGAACGAGTGCACGCTTGTCAGAGCGCAGCTTACGCGGTCCGACGCACCTGCCACGCCAGCGAACTGAGAGCCACCCCTTCGCAGATAAGCTGGATCCCAAGCAACACACCGAGCAGCCAGACTGCTATCGTGGTGAGGTTGGCCAAGAGATAGAAAGACAGCAGTATTCCGATAATGCCGCTGGCTAAGACCCAACCCCAGTTTGGAAGCGGCCGGATCGTCAGCGAAAAGACTATTTTCGCGAACCCCTCAACCATGAAGAAAACAATCAAAAGGAGCGCCAAAGTAACAACGGCTTCCCCTGGGCGTCGAAGGAACAGAACGCCGACAATTATTGACAGGACAGCCGACACCAATTGAAGCCAGAAGTTCGGCACGTTTTGCGCGCCTATCAGACTGATACCCTGAAAAATACCGCTAATAATCAAAATCCAGCCGAGAAAAAGCACCAGAGCGACCGAAGACACAAAAGGGTAGACCAATGCAGCGATTCCGGCGATAACCATCAGTACGCCTTGTATGAGATACCACGTCGAATACCTCCTTACGGTTTCTCGCGTTGCCTCGCGCAGGGCCTGCGCGGCGGCTTCCACAGACATGGTCATGGCGTATGTCTCCCAGCTCCATTAAGGCGCGTAGACAACGCGCTCCCAGGCGATACGTTTCAATCATACTAGCAATTTAAGCCGGGGGCCACAGACGGCCTGTCGGTTTCGGCTTGAGACCGATTTTGTTGCAGAAGTCCATTGCAGGCTTTTTGGTCAGCAATTCCGGCGGGAACGGACCATGAGGGCGTGGCGGCGGACCAGTACTGCCGACATTGTGATCTCGTCCACCTCGTATTTCGGATAGTTTGTTTAGGTCGCAAAGGGAGGAATTCGTGCAAAAGATTTTGGCAAGCTTAGCATTTGCTGCCGGCATAGGCCTTGGCTGGTGTCAGAGTGCAGGGGCCGTGTCGGCTAGCGGAACGGTCATGAATGAAGCAGCAACGGGTGCATCAATGGTGCAATTCGCGCGGGCAACGCGGGCAGGCCATAAGGCACATCAGGCGAGAGCCAACGCGGCGAGAGCCAGGCAGAAGGGCAGCATGGGGCAACAATAAAAGATACAGCGGCACGCTCGAACGTTATGCTGGCGATGGTGCGATGGTGGTCTTCAACAATCCGTGCTAGTCGAGAAGCCGGCCAGGCTGTCCTAATGGTGCTTGAAACGCGTGCTGCTATGGGAGCCCTGACCGCAAAGTGGCGTGGGCTGGGCCACGATGTTGGCTTTGGCGTCGGCATCGCGCACGGATATGCGACGCTCGGCACTATCGGATTTTAAGGCCACTTCGACTATGCGGCAATTGGAACGGTGTCCAATGTGGCCTCGTCTTTGCGAAGCCAGATTCGCCGCATTCAAGAACCTGAGCGGATATCCGCTCACTTTCGCCCCGGGTCACCGACAACAATCATGTCGCATAGGAGGGCACGATGGAAGATAAGACATTGGAACGTCGAACCGTCCTTAAGGGCGGCGCTGCGGCTTTCGGCCTGATCGGGAGTGGCGTATCAACGGTTGCTGCTGCGGGACCCGCTTCCGCCGAAGCACCGCCATTGGCGTCGGCCGAAGAGCAGATCCTCAACGCCGTCCGGCGGTTTCGCGCGACCATTCCCGCTGATTTCGAGGCGGACTACGTCGAGCACGCCGTCATACCCTTCTTCCTGACGAGCGTATACGAAGGCGAACGGCCGATGCTACCGATGATCGGCGTCAATTTCAGCAAAGAGAACGCGCTCCCTTACGATCTGTGGGGTCTCATCTATCATGATTGGAAACCGTCCCCCGAAGAGGGCGTGACGGTTTTCCTGCAAGGTCTTGAAAAGCGGGGTGATAACAATCTCCGCAAGCGAATATATTTCTCAGGCGTGACACCCGATCTCTACAAACCGATGTACGAAGCAAAAGTCAAAGGCTTTTTCGACAAGATCCTCGATCAGCAATTCGCTAACAAGCCGTTCATGCGACATTACCTTGACTATTATTTTGATCTTTATTGGGATCTTCACCTCGGCGTTACTGGCGACGATATTCCCTTCGAGGTGCGCCAGATCGGCGAGGCCTTCAACACAGTCCTCGCATACCGCAATCCGATGCTGCCGATCACGCACGACAATTACATGAAAGTGCGGGAGCTGCTGGACACCCTGAAATCCTGGATCGACGAACGCATCGACGATATCCAAAGCGGT
>Ga0187783_10001840_pt1 | contig 15679 bp, 14 predicted proteins | sample 1015_SJ02_MP02_2_FD_132471 | JGI IMG/M metagenome (GOLD analysis project Ga0187783, IMG submission 132471) | Tropical peat soil microbial communities from peatlands in Department of Meta, Colombia - 1015_SJ02_MP02_20_MG | ecosystem: Environmental > Terrestrial > Soil > Wetlands > Peat | place... | reverse complement strand
CCTGGGGATTCAGGGCCTGCCCTACGACGAGGGCCGTGAGCTCCTGGCCGAGGTTTTCGATGTTCTCTACGCGCCTGATGGCATCGTGGAGCATCCCTGGCAGCAGGGGGACCTCGTCGTGTGGGACAACAAGGCGCTCCAGCATTCCCGGGCCAGCCTGGAGTCGGCGGGGCGGCCCGCGACGCGGACCCTCCAGCGGGTGGTTGTCACCGAGCACATGGATGACATTTTCGACTACCTACCGGAGCTGGCCGGCGAGGGAATCCCGAAGGTCGGGATGGCGGGGATGGCGGGCTGACACTCGCCGGCGAGGACACCAGAGCATTTTGAACGACTGGGAGGTAGGACGATGATCCAGACCCGCGGCGCGATCATGCGAAGTGCACCAGGCAAATGGGAGATCGTTGACATCGAGTTCGACGAGCCACGACAGGGCGAGCTTCAGCTCAAGATGGTTGCGTCGGGCCTATGCCACTCCGACGACCACATCGCCACCGGCGACTCAGTGCTGGAGCGGTATCCGCTGATCGGCGGCCACGAGGGCGCGGGCATTGTCGAGAAGGTCGGGCCGAACACGCCTGGCTGGCAGGTTGGCGATCAGGTCGTCATGGCGTGCATGCCGGCCTGCGGACGGTGCCGCTGGTGTGCATCAGGCCAGCAGAATCTGTGCGACCTCGGCGGAATCGTGATGACTGGCTGTCGGCCCGACGGGACCTTCCGCGCCAGGGTCGACGGAATCGACGCCGGCCAGATGTGCTGCATCTCGACGTTCACCGAGCGAACCGTCATCGACGTGACCTCCGCTGTGAAGGTCGACCCCGACGTTCCCCTGACGCGGGCGTGCATGGTCGGTTGCGGTGTCTCAACCGGATGGGGCTCGGCGGTGTACTCGGGTGACATCCGGCCGGGCCAGACCGTCATCGTCATGGGCGTGGGCGGGGTCGGCATCCATGCCGTCCAGGGGGCAGTTCACGCGGGTGCCTCGAACGTCGTCGCCGTTGACCCGGTCGCCTTCAAGACGGATGTCGCGCGGAAGCTCGGAGCGACCGACACGTTCGGGGACATCGCCTCGGCCGCTGAGTTCGCCCGGTCGGTGACGAACGGCCAGGGGGCCGACGTGGTCATCATCACGACCGGTGTGCTGCAGAACGAGCACATCAGCCAAGCCCTGGAAGCCACCAGGAAGGGCGGCACCCTGGTGATCACCTCAGTGGGCAACTCGGAACGGGCGCTGATCGAGGTACCTGCCTGGCAGGTGACCATTTACCAGCGGCGGATTCAGGGCGCGCTGTTCGGGGCGTCGAGCCCCAGCCGCGACGTGCCCTGGCTGCTGGACATGTACCGCCGCGGTCAGCTTCGCCTGGACGAGGTAGTGACCACCACGTATTCCCTTGACCAGATCAACGAAGGCTACGCGGACATGCATGCCGGCAAGAACATGCGCGGCGTCCTAGTCTACTGAGCGAGCGGAGGGCAAGGTTCAGATGAGTACCTCAGTTAGTCAGGTCGTGCCCATCCGCCACGCCGACCGGTTCTTCATCGGCGGTGCGTGGGTCGAGCCGTCGTCGGTATCGGCGATCCAGGTGATCAACGCGGCCACCGAGGAGCCTTTCTTCTCCGTCGCGGAAGCGCAGGAAGCCGACATGTCGCGGGCGGTCGCCGCGGCTCGCACGGCGTTCGACGAAGGTCCGTGGCCGCGGATGACGCACGCGGAGCGGGCCCATTATCTGCGCGGGATAGCGGCCGGCCTCAGGCAGCGGGAGGAGGACATCGGCCAGATTCATCCGCGCGAAGCGGGCGCGGTGTACTCCATTGCCCGGGCGCTGGCCGTCGACGCGGCCAGCCAGTTCGACTCATACGCGGACCTGGCGGGCACGTTCCCCTTCGAAGAGCCGATGCCGACGACCGGGGGCGTAGGCTACGGCCTGCTTGTCCGCGAGCCGGTCGGCGTGGTCGGGGCGATCATTCCCTGGAACGGGCCGATCTCGCTCATCGCCCTCAAGGTTGCGCCCGCGCTGCTCGCGGGCTGCACGGTGATCCTGAAGTCGGCCCCCAATGCACCCGGCGAGGCGTACATCCTGGCCGAGATCGCGGAATCCATCGGACTGCCACCCGGGGTGCTGAATATCGTGACCGCCGACCGGCCGGTCTCAGAGCTGCTCGTGCGGGACCCGCGGGTTGACAAGATCACTTTCACCGGGTCCACGGCGGCCGGCCGGAGGATCGCGTCGATCTGTGGCGAGCGTATAGCGCGCTGCACACTCGAACTCGGCGGCAAGTCGGCAGCGGTAATCCTCGACGACGCCGACCTCGCGGTGGCAGCCGCGACACTCGCTGGCGCCGAATGCATGATCTCGGGCCAGGTCTGCGCGTCTCTCACCCGTGTCGTCGTCAGCCGGGATCGCCATGACCACTTTGTGGAGGCGCTCGCGGGCACCTTTTCCCAGGTGCGCGTCGGAGATCCGTACGACCCGCAGACGCAACTCGGCCCGCTCGCGGCCAGCCGGCAGCGCGACCGCGTCGAGGGCTACATCGCCAAGGGGATCGCCGAGGGAGCGACGCTTGCTACCGGCGGCGGGCGTCCAGCGCACCTGAGCCGGGGCTGGTACGTCGAACCGACCGTGTTCGGCAACGTCGACAACTCCTCGACCATCGCTCAGGAGGAGATCTTCGGGCCGGTCCTGTCGGTGATTCCGGCGGACAACGAGCGGCACGCTGTCGCGATCGCGAACGATTCGATCTACGGGCTGAACGCGGCGGTGTTCACGCCCGATATCGACCGGGCGCGGGAGGTCGCGAGTCAGCTGCGGTCGGGGTCGGTGGGCCACAACGGCTTCCGGCCCGATACCGCCATCGCGTTCGGTGGTTTCAAGCAGTCAGGAATCGGCCGGGAAGGAGGCCGCGAAGGGTTGCTTCCGTACCTGGAGCCGAAGACTATTGTCCTCGACGGCCCGCCCTCGCCGACGTCGGCCAGCTCGGTATAGCGCCAGGCTCGAGCCAGAGGTTGCACCATCGTCACCGGCGCCAGGAGAGAGCCTAGCGCGTACGCTCGCGGCGGAGCCGCCGTCGTAGTCAACGAAGCGGCCGTGGCAATAGACGGTAGCGGTACCGACGGATCATTCGCAGATCGGGTGGTCCGCCTAATCGGCCGGTCCGAGCTGATCACCAGTTGCCACCCCGCGGCTGGCTCCTTGCGCTAGCAGTGCAGGGACCAGGCAAGCGGATCTCGAGTCAGTAGACGACAGGGTGTGGCATGGGAATTCTGGACGGCAAGGTCGTGCTGATCACGGGAGCCGGCAGGGGCGTAGGTCGCGCCCACGCGGTCACCTGCGCGGACGAGGGCGCCAGGGTGGTGATCAACGACCTGGGCGCTGGCGCATGGGGTGACGGTGCTGCAGACCGGTCACCTGCCGAGGAGGTCGTCGATCTGATCCGATCCCGAGGCGGTGACGCCGTCGCCGACTTCGAGGACATTGCCAGCTGGGAAGGTGCTGGCAGAGCGGTACGCCATGCGATTGACCACTTCGACAGGCTCGACGGGCTCGTGAACAACGCCGGGATCATTCGTCCCCGCGCCCTGACGGATATCACCGAGGAGGACGTCGACTCTGTGCTCGGCGTTCACTTGAAGGGCACCTTCGCTTGCACGGTGGCGGCTTGCAGACACTGGTATGCCCTGGCGCGCTCTGGCGCCCGGCCCCGTGCTTCGGTCGTGAACACGGTCTCCGACGCCATGTTCATAGCGCTAGCGAACGAGGCTGCATACGCTGCGGCCAAGGCCGGGATAGCCGCACTGACCCAGGTGGGATCTCGGGAGGGCGCGGCCTACGGTGTGCGGATGAACGCCTACGGTCCCCGCGCCCTGACCCGAATGGCCGCGTCCGTGATGCCCTTGCCCGAAGGGGTTCGCGAGATCCCGGCTGGGGAAGAGGGCGACGAGGGTCCGGTAAGCACGAGGAATCCGTCCTCCCTGGTTGCCTGGCTCCTCTCTGACGAATCCGACCACGTGACCGGGCAGATCTTCCGGACGCTCGGGGGCGGGATCGCCCAGATGACACCGTGGCAATCGAAGGCCATGATCTGGCCGCACGAAGGCAAGTACCGATTCGCGCCGGCCGACGTCGGAGCCGCGCTGAATAGTGAGACCTTCGGGTGCCGGCTCCCGGACTGGAGCCTCGAGTACGCGCCCGGAGATCCGCGGCAGCAGGGCAAGGCCTCGGCGGACTGAGCAGAAGCACGCAATTATGCTTTAGATGATGTGCCTCCATACCTCTTGACAAGGCCGATCAGCTCGGTATCGTTTAGACGATCCACATGAAGCAGACCTAAGCCCGGAGACCGAAGCGGCTTAGGGAACCTGAGGAGTCACGCCGTGAGATCTCAACGTCGCCGCTTGTCCGTGGTGCTCAGTGCAGTAACGTCCGTGACGCTGGTAGCCGCGTGCGGATCATCAACTTCCGCAGGGTCCGCAGGGTCGTCTGGGAGCAAAGGCTCCTACAACATCAGCGTGGTGTCTGATCTGACCGGAGTTACCGGCACCGGGGTGGGCATTCCGGCCGCCGACGGAGTCGAAGCGTACATCAAGTCGGTCAACGCAGCAGGGGGCGTGAACGGCCGGAAAATCACCATGAGCGTGTTCGATGCGCAAAGCACCGTTACCGGATCGGAGACCGCCTTCCGCCAGGCACTATCCGCCAACGCCATCGCCGTCCTAGGCGAACCCGACTTCGGCGAGCCCACAGCCGGACAGGTCTTTGCCAACGGCCAGACGCTCTTCTTGCCGACGTTTACGTATAATAGTCTCGTTACGAAGCCCTGGTACTACACCGTGGGGATGGACAGCCCGCAGATCGTATCGGCACAGATCTACGAGGCCGGCCAGCTGCTTGGGGGGTCCCTCACAGGCAAGAAGATAGCCATCATCGTCGCGCAGAACCCGACGGACGCGGTTTTCATACCCCAGGGCAAGGAGTTCTGCCAGCACGAAGGGTGCTCGGTTGTGTACTCGGACACCCTTCCCGAGACTGTGACGAACTTTATCTCCGAAGCCGGCGCCCTGGTGTCGAGCGGAGCCCAGGCAGTTGTCTACATCTCGGCGCCGACCCAGATACCGGAGTTGGTCAGCGCGCTGCACTCCGCCGGGTTCAAGGGACCGTTTATCGGAACGGAGGGTAGCGACAACCTCGCTGTCCTGCAGTCAGTGAACAGCCCCAGCTACTACGGCATGGCCTCCGTGCAGACGCCAACGCCGGGCACTGCTCCTTACACAGTGGGGATCAAGTACGGCTTCGGGACCCAGAATGTCGAGTCGTCCTTCTACTCAGATGGCTGGGCCAGCGCCGTAGTGCTCGTGCAGGGGCTTAAGAAATGCGGTAGTTCCTGCGACGGGAGTCAGCTGGCGAAGGCAATCGGGAGCCTGGGGACATTCCAGGTGCCGGACATCTATTTCACCACCGGCCCAGTGTCCTTCACTTCATCGCACACGCTGGTGCCGTCCGTCCAGTTTTATCATCTGGTGAACGGCCAGCGCGTCCCGATTGGAAGCCCGGTCGTCCTGAGCTCCATCTACACGCCCGCTAACCAGGCCTGACGTTGCTGACGGTCCGTGACCTCGAGGTACGCTACCCGAACGGGGCGGTCGGGGTCTCGGGTGTGTCCCTGGACGTCAAGGAGAAGCAGGTCGTCGCCGTCATCGGTCCGACGGGCGCCGGGAAGACGACGACCATGCGGGCCATCAGCGGGTTCCTCCGAATCGAAGGCACGCGTGCGACGAAGGGTTCCATCTCCTTCTTCGGAACGAACACAACGAATCGGGAGCCGCACGTCATGACGCGGATGGGTGTCGCCATCATCCCCGAACGGCGGAAGATATTCCCGCGGATGTCCGTGGCAGAGAACCTCAAAGCGCTGGGGCATCGGAGCAATCGTGACGGAGACGAAGCGCTAGAGCGGGTGCTCGACCTCTTTCCGGTATTGAAGGCGCGACAGCGTCAGGCCGCTGGCAGTCTCAGCGGAGGCGAGCAGCAGATGCTGGCCATTGGGCGCGGCCTTCTTCAATCGCCCAAGCTACTCATCGTCGACGAGGTCACTCTGGGGCTTCACCACAGTTTGCACCGCAGCTTGTTCGCTGCACTTGTCAGAATCGCGAGTGAGGGGACGGCAGTACTTCTCGTGGACGAGAACACCTCGATGGCGCTGGACGTGGCGGAGTACTGCTACGTCATGCGGAATGGCCGCATCCAAGATCACGGCCCGGCGTCGCTGTTCCGGAGCGCCGAGATGCTGGCAGTGGGTTACACCGGGAAGAGCGCAAGCTCACCAAGGGTCGAGAAGTCGTGAGCTCTGGCGTGCTGGGAAGTAATGGCGCGAGCGCTCTCAGGGTGAAAGACCTTACGGTGCGGTTCGCAGGAATCCTGGCACTCGACCACGTGACAGTGACGGTCGGCCCAGGCGAAGTTGTTGCTGTGGTGGGCTCCAATGGTGCTGGGAAGAGCACCCTGCTGAATGCGCTCTGCGGTCTGCTGCGGCGCAATGCCGTCGGTGAGATCGAGCTCTACGGAGAATCATTGCTAGGACGGAGGCCCTGGTCGATTGCGGCACTTGGCATCGGGCGAAGCTTTCAGGAACCCAGGCTCATAGAGTCCGGCACGGTTCTGGAAAACATCCTGTGCGGCGCACACCTCCAGCTCTCGTACCGTATGCCCGGCCAGCTATGGGCGGGCAAGGTCCTGCGCGCCGAGGGCCCGGCGATCGCCCGAGCGGTGGAGCTGCTACGCCTGGCCGGTCTCGAACGTTACCGTCACGCTCCGGTATCCGGGCTTCCGTTCGGCGTACGGAAGATCGTGGACATCATCCGGGCCATCGTGGCTGAGCCCCGCTTGCTCGTTCTCGATGAGCCGACATCGGGGTTGGACGACGACGAGCAACTGGAGGTTGTGCAACTGCTGAAGGCAGTCAAACAAGAGCTGGGCCTCACAGCGATGGTAGTGGAGCACAACATGGACGTCGTCCGGTTGCTGGCCGATACGGCCATCGGAATGCACGCGGGCCGGGTCATCACCACGGGCAGCGCGCACGAGGTGCTGGATTCCACCGATTTCCTGAACGTGCTGACCGGGTCGAGCTAGCTCGGAGGAAACGACCATGGACCAAGTTGTGCTGTCATTTCTCTCCGGTCTGGCTACGGCAGGTATATACGCGATCCTCTCGGTCGGACTGGTCTTGCTGTTCCGTGCTACTGGCACGCTGAACTTCGCCCACGGGGAATTCCTGGTCTTGGGGGCAATGATCGTCGGGAGCATGCAGGCCAGCCATCACCTGCCAGTGCTCGCCGGCATCGTTTTGTCGGGAGTGATCGTGGCGGCGGTCGCGGTGATCTTCTATCAGATAGTTCTGCGACGGTTGATCGGCTCGGCCGTGTTCATGCCGGTCGTCGCCACGCTCGGGCTGGCGGCGGTCCTGGATGGCGTGGCCAGCATGCTGTGGACGTCGAACCAGTATTCCGTAGTTCTCCCGGGAATACCCACCAGCTCGGTGGACATCCTGGGAGCCCGTGTCGGGGTCGAGGTTCTGGCGGTCACTGGGATCTCATTTGCGATAACTGGCGCGGTCGTCGCGGTCTTCCGGTTTACGACATTGGGCACCAGGGTGCGCGCCGCAGGCCAGGATCCCATGCTGGCCAGTCAGGGTGGGATCAACGTGCGGTGGATCTATCTCGGCTCGTGGGCCGCAGCCGGATTTCTGGCTGCGATCGCAGGAGTTCTGCTGGCGACGAGTGAGGCGGTCAATACCAGCAGCGTCGACATCGGTCTGGCCGCCTTCCCTGCAGTCTTGCTGGGTGGGCTGGATAGTGTCGAGGGCGCACTCGTGGGATCCCTGGCCATTGGCATGCTCCAGGGCTTCACGACGACGTATCTCGGAACGAACTACCTCGACCTCGTCAGCTACTTGGTGCTTCTGGTCGTGGTGTTGTTCATGCCGGCCGGGCTGTTCGGAACGCGGGAGGTACGTCGACTGTGAAGCGAGTTAGGCGAGCGGGGCAGCCCGGCGGTGCGAGCGACGCGTCGCGCTATGACGGGGTGCAGCACCGCATTCTGAGCGCGGGCGGCGTGATCCTCGCCCTCGTCGCAGCCACCGCCATCATGTCACTCAAGCTGTCTGCGGCCGACTTGTTCATCTATGACACGGGCTTGCTGGCTGCCATGGGGGCTGTCGCACTCAACATGCTGATGGGGACAGCCGGACAGATCTCGATCGGCAATGCTGCGTTTCTGGGGATTGGAAGCTTCGCCTGTGTGTGGTTCCTGGGGGAAGGGATCGGCTTCCCCTATGACATCGTCCTCGCCACGATAACGGCGGGGATTGCTGGGCTCATCGTAGGAATTCCCGCCCTGCGCCTGCAGGGTTTGTATCTGGCATTGGCAACGTTGGCCGCGACTTATGTCGTCTATTTCATCTGTAACCAGTATCAGACCGATTCTGTTGGCGCAGCGAGCGGGTTCATCGTGAATCCGCTGTTCTCCAGCGGGACTCAGTCGTCCCAGGAGCGCGACTGGGCATGGTTGTTGACGATCCTGCTGGGGTGCATCGTCTTCATCGCTGCCAGTCTCAGCTTGGGTCGATCAGGCCGAGCCTGGCGGCTGATACGGGACCACGAGCTCGTGGCATCCGCGTTGGGGGTGAATGTCCCCTTCTACAAGCTGAGTGTTTTCGTGATCAGCTCGATGATCATCGGGTTTGAGGGCGCGTGGACGGCCTACCTGATCCAGGTGGTGACGATCGACCAGATCAGCCTGACCGTGGCGATCTCCTATATCGCGATGATCTTGATTGGTGGTCTGGACTCGATCCTCGGCGCGCTCATAGGGGCGATGCTGATAACTGTTCTGCCGACCGCGGTGACGGACACGCTCCCACGATTTCTGGGCGCCAGCTATCTGGCAAAGGTGCCGCAGATCTCGGAGATCATTTACGGCGCGCTCATCATCTTCTTCATCACTCGCTCGCCGCAGGGGATCGTCGGGTGGTCCCGGAGTATCGGGAGCAGGCTAGTGAGCCTGAACAAGAGATGGGGCCTCGCACGGCGATTGTCAAGTGCGGGTGGTGGCGTGGCGCTTTCCTCCGCCGAGGACGTGGTCTCGGGTGCGGAAGCGGACGACTGCGAGAGCGAGCCCGCTATTGGCCGGACACCAGGTCCCGCACACTGACACTCGCACACGAGTCGGCGTGGCCCAGGCTGACCTGTTCGAGCGTATCGACAGGCCCGAAGACCCTTGCACTGTGAGACGCTCTGGTGGAGTGCAAGCAGTAGCCCCGATCCCAGGACGGCGAGGCGGTCGTGACCGGCTTCGATGTGCCGATGACCCGGCGCGAGGCGGTCGCGCAGCGGCTGCGGGCGGGAATCTTGTCCGGCGAGCTGCCGGCGGGAACCCTGCTCAAGGACGCCGAGCTGGCCAGGCAGCTCGGCGTCAGCATCACGCCCGTCCGGGAGGCAATCACCCAGCTGGCGGCAGAGGGCCTGGTGGACATATCGCCGAACCGCACCCGCAAGGTAGCCGGCTTGAGCCAGAAGTCCGCGCTGGAGCTGGTCGACGTGATGGAGCTGCTTGCCTGTGCCGGCTTCGACGCCGGAGTAGAGAACCTGACAGATGATCACCTGGCCCGGCTGCGCACCCGCCACGACGACCAAGTGGCCGCACTCAGGCGCGGCGACGTAACGGCGGCGATGTCGGCGGGCGCGGACTTCAGCACGATCGTCATCCTGGCAGGCGGCAATCGCGAGCTGCAGGCCCTTGTCGATCAGGTGGTCACCCGCACGTCCCGCATGCTGGCGCTCGGCGTGGACAGCGCAGCCTGGCGGCCGTGGGTCGAGGGCTACGCCGATGTGCTGGCGTTGCTAGAAAAGGGCGACCGCAGTGGCGCGGCGGCCCGGTACCGACAGATCTACGCCGGCTTCCGCGCGGCTGTCGAGGAGATGCTCTGGCCAGGTCAGGCCGACGAGACTGGGGCGGAATAGGCGCCCGCCGTCCGGTTGATGCGGGCGGGCCCGCTTACTAGAATGCATTCTGCATTTAAAGTTCCAGCACTCGCGAGGAGGATCGATGTCGGTACGTGACCTCGTTGATCCGGATGCCCGCCAGCCCCTCGATCAGCTGCTGGCGGCGATGCCGGGAGGCCTGAACTCGATCCCCGATATCGTCCAGCGCCGAGCCGCGGCCGCGGCGATGATGGCGGCGATGGAGGTGCCGCCGAACCCGAACGTCGCCGCCGAGGACCGCAAGGTACCTGGGCCCGAGGGCGATCCCGAAGTCACGGTGCGCGTGTACCGGCCCGTCCGCAGCTCTGTCACGCTGCCGGGGATCTATTTCATCCACGGCGGCGGCATGATCCTCGGCGACCTCGACAGCGAGGACGTGGCCGCGCGTGCCATCAGCGACCAGGTGCAGGCGGTCGTCGTGTCGGTCGAGTACCGGCTGGCGCCCGAGCATCCCTACCCCGCGCCGGTCGAGGACTGCTACGCCGGCCTGGTCTGGATGGCCCGCCACGCCGGCGAACTTGGCTACGATCCGGACCGCCTGGCAATCTACGGCGGCAGTGCCGGAGGCGGGCTGACCATCGCCGTGTCGATGCTCGCCCGCGACCGCGGGTTCCCGGCTATTCGCTTCCAGATGCCCATCTATCCGATGATCGACGACAGGAACGAGACCCCGTCCAGCCATGAGATCACCGACGTCGGCGTCTGGGACCGGGCGGGGAACATCGAGGCCTGGAACTGGTACCTCGCCGGGAGCGAGCCCGATCAGTACGCCGCACCCGCGCGGGCGGCAGACCTTTCCGGGCTGCCGCCGACGTTCATGGATGTCGGTACCATCGACCTATTCCGGGATGAGGACATCGCCTTCGCAATGCGCCTGATGCAAGCCGGCGTTCCTACCGAGCTCCACGTCAATCCCGGTGCCTACCACGCCGCGGAGGTCTTCACCGCCGGACTGCCGCTCGGTGAGCGGATCTGGGCTGGCCGCTTTAACGCGCTAAGACGCGCGCTGGCATGATCAGTCGGCCAGCCGCGGACTGACGGTGGCGTCGTGACGCGAGAATGTCATGCCGCGGTAGCCATCAGCCGCGATGTCCTCACAGATCTGGCGAAACGGACCGACGCCTCCCACGTACGGATACAGCGTCCGCGGCTTGCCGGGAATGTTCGCGCCAACCCACCAGGAATCAGTACCGGGCAGCAGCGTGGCCGCGGCTACCTGGTTGTGGTGCGCTACCCACTGGTCTTCGGCGTCCTGCGCGGGATCGGCGGCGTCCAGGCCGTGCTCGCGCATGTGCTCGATCAGTCCGGCGATCCACTCCACGTTCTGCTCGATGGCTACCGGCATGTTGGACAGCACCGACGGGCTCTGCGGTCCCGTAATCATGAACAGGTTCGGGAACCCTGTGGTAGTCAGGCCTAGATACGTAAGCGGCCCCTCCGCCCACTTGGTCGCGAGTGCCTGCCCGTCCCGGCCGGTAATGCCCATGCCGAATAGCGCGCCGGTCATGGCGTCGAAGCCGGTGGCGTAGACGATGATGTCCACGTCGTATTCGGTGCCGCTGGTACGGACTCCGTTGGGGGTGATCTCCTGGATCGGGGCCGTGCGCACGTCAACCAGGGTGACGTTGTCCCGGTTGAAGGCCTCGTAGTAGCCATTCTCCAGCGGCGGCCGCTTGGTGAAAAACGGGTGGTCCTTCGGGGCCAGCAGTTCGGCCACGCCCGGATCGCGCACCATCTCGCGGATCTTGCCGCGGACGAACTCCGAGATGGTCTCGTTGCTGGCGGCGTTCACCAGGAAGTCGCTAAAGGTGTCCAGTCCCATGTAGAAGCCGCCCTTTTCCCAGGCCGCCTCGTAAATGCGCTCCCGGTCTTCGGGGGAGTAGTCCACCGCTGACCGCTCTGCCACCTGATATGGAAGTCCGAATCCGCTCTCCCGGGCCTTGCGCCACAAGTCCGGGTAATCGGCCTTCACGCTTGCCGAGTAGTCGGCGGACAATGGCCGATTTCGTCCGGGTATATCATAGTTTGGCGTACGCTGGAAGACCCAGACGTGCGCGGCTTCCTTCGCGATCTCGGGTACAGCCTGGACGGCCGTCGCGCCGGTTCCGATGACCGCGACGCGCTTGCCGCTGAGATCGACCGGCTCATGCGGCCACGCGCCGGTGTGATAGCTCTGGCCGGCAAATGTCTGCGCGCCGGAGAACCTCGGGGTGTTGGTAGATGAAAGGCAGCCGACGGCGGTCACGAGGAAGCGCGCCGAGGCACTGGTCCCGTCCTGCAGGCCGATGTCCCACGTGCTCCGGTCCCCGTTGTAGACGGCCGATGTCACCCGCGCGTTGAACTGGATATCGCGCCGCAGATCCATCTTGTCGGCCGCGAATTCCAGGTAGCGCAGAATCTCCGGCTGAGCGGCATAGCGTTCGGTCCAGTTCCATTCGCTGAGCAGATCCTCCGACATGTGATCGGTGAACATGTAGTACACGCTCTCGCTGTCGCAGCGAGCACCTGGATAGCGATTCCAGTACCACGTGCCACCGACCCCGCCGCCCTGCTCGTAGACCCGCACTGAGAGGCCGAGCTTGCGCAGTCGGTGCAGCATGTAGAGGCCAGAGAATCCCGCTCCCACAATGATCGCGTCAAGATCGCCTCGCGCGCCGTCGCCAGTCGCTTGAAACGCTGTTGCTTGGATCTCGATCGTCACGGGGCACCTCCACGACGCCTCTGGCGCACAGGCAACGTCGTCGCTATATGGCGTGCCCGGTGGATAACCGGACCGCGGATGCGCCGGTACGCATCCAGGCCGACGCCGCACTACGCTCTCGTCGTGACGACCGTAGAATGCATCCTGCATCGTGTCAATGCTCTATAGACTTGGTCAGTAATCGGCACATCGTAAGGAGCCGCCGGCGACGATCGCTGGCGGGCGGCACGGCTAGCCCTCGAGCCGGATCGCCTGCCTCGGGCAGCGCATGACCGCCAAGCTGACCTTCGCGCGCAGCGCCTCGGGTGGCTCCTCATCGAGCAGATACAGGCAGTCGTCATCGCGCACCTCGAACACCTCGGGGGCCGAGGCCATGCAGAGCGCGTTGCTCTCGCAAAGGCTCAAGTCCACGGTGACATGCATACGCACCTCCGATAGACCAATCGTGCATAGTTATGGATCGGATCGCGTCAGCCGGAGCTGTGCGTGCCGGACCAGGAGCTAGCTAGCAGATCCCGCTGGCCCGTAACTTAATAGTTTAGATCATTGATCGGGCCCGAACGCTAGCCTCGGCTGGCGATGAGGGTCGAGTCCAGCGGCCGTCGACGCCGCTGGCGGCCAGAGTCCGGCGGGAGAGACGCCGGTCGAGGCCAGAAGTCGCTTGAGACTAGCACTCTGCGCGCCGTCATGAGTATTCTATCGTTTAGACGAACCTCGATCCCCTGGCTAGGAGCTCATGGCCATCAGCGAACACAGCGGGACCGTCCAGGACGGCGTGGCACCGGATGGCGGAACCCTGCGGGACATGTTCCGGACAATGCTCGTGATTTCCCTCTGCGATGCGAGGGCCAGGGCGGAAGCCCGCTCCGGAGCTCTGCGCGCCGCCTTCTACCCGGTCCACGGCCTGGAGGCGGCGTGTGCGGCAATCGGATCATGCCTTCAGCCGTCGGACTATCTGGTCTCGACCTACCGCAACCTCGGCGACGCGGTGGCCAAAGGGGTGCCGCTGCGTGCCATCATCGCGGAGGCATACGGCCGCATCGGGGGGACCTCGAAGGGCAAGGGCGGGCCGATGCACCTGGCCGACGTCAGCACCGGACTCATGGCGACGACGGGGGTCGTCGGGAGCGGACTGCCGATCGCGGTCGGGCTTGGCCTGGCCAACGTTCTCGACGGCGCCGGCGCGGTGACCGCGGTTACCTTTGGCGACGGAGCCACGTCAATCGGCGCGACTCATGAGGCCATGAATCTCGCGTCACTGTGGCATCTGCCGGTGATCTTCGCATGCCAGAACAATCAGTGGGGAGAGCACACTGCATTGCGTGACTACGCCGCCGAGCCCGACCTCGCCCGGCGGGCGAGCGCCTATGCCATGCCGGGCGAGGCGGTCGACGGATTCTCGGCAGTCGAATGCCGGCAGGCGATGCGCCGGGCGGTCGAGCGCGCTCGCGCGGGAGCTGGGCCGACGCTCCTGGAATTCCGCACGTACCGGCTCACCCCGCACTCGGCCGTGGCCGACGCGTCCTATGTGCCGCCCGATGAGCTGGCGCGGGCGCTCGAGCGTGACCCGACGCCGACGTTCCGGCAGTCGCTGCTCGATGGCGGGCTGCTGTCAGCGGCTGAGGTGGAACAACTGGAGGAGAGCGCCAGGGCCGAGGTCGAGGACGCATTCCAGTACGCGCTCGCCAGCCCCACGCCGGGCGATGAGGAGCTCTATCGAGATGTATTCGCCGACGAGCATCTGGTGGTAGGTCGATGACTGCGCTGGTATCGGACAGTCCCCAGCAGGCCGGTCAGTCCCTGACGATGTCCGGCGCGCTCAACGCCGCGCTCGAGTGCGCAATGGGCCTGGACCCCAAGGTCATCTGCCTCGGCGAGGACATCGCCGAGCCGATCGGCGGCGTCTTCAAGACCATGAAGGGGCTGTCGGCCAAGTACGGAGCGGATCGGGTGCGGGCGACGCCGATCTCCGAGCAGGCGATTCTGGGTGCCGCGATCGGCGCCAGCCTCGGTGGCTACCGGCCGGTCGCAGAGATCATGTTCTTCGACTTCACCATGGTGTGCGCGGACCAGCTCGCCAATCATGCCGCGAAGCTGCGCTACATGTCGGGTGGCCAGACGCCCGTGCCGATCACGGTTTGCACCACGATCGGCAGCGGTCGTTTCGGCGCGCAGCACACCCAGTCGATCGAGGCCTGGTTCATGCATATACCTGGCCTGAAGGTGGTCATGCCCTCGAATCCCGCCGACGCCAAGGGGTTGCTGCTCTCGTGCATCTTCGACGACGATCCGTGCCTGATGATCCAGCACAGCGGCCTTCTGTTCGGCAAGAAGCAGCCTGTCCCTGACGGTGACGTCCGTATCCCGCTCGGCGCGGCCAGCGTTGTCAGGCCGGGCTCCGAAGTCTCGGTGATCAGCTACGGGGCGTTCGTCCAGCCGTGCCTAGATGCCGCTGAAGAGCTAGCGACGGAGGGTATCAGCGTCGAAGTGATCGACTTGCGGTCACTGTCACCGCTCGACCGCGAGACCCTCGTCGAGTCGGCGGCCCGGACGGGCCGAGCTGCCGTCGTCCACGGTGCCACCACATTCTGCGGTCCCGGCGCAGAAATTGCGGCTCTGCTGCAAGAGGAACTCCACGGCCGGCTGAGCACGCCCGTGCGCCGTCTCGGTGCGCCGTACGCGCCGATTCCGTTCGCCACCGAGCTAGAGGTCTTCCCCACAACCGCGCGGATTCGCGAAGAACTCCGGGCCTTGGTACAGGGCCGACGCGATGACTGATAATGCGGGAACGTGTGGCACGTGTCGTGACCTCTGGAGTATCGAGCAGATCCGGCAGCTCAAGGCGAGGTACTTCCGCGCGCTCGATACCAAGGACTACGCGCTCCTTAGCCAACTCGTCGCGCAACATGCGGTCTTCGGAAAGGACGATCAGCAGGTGGCTG
>Ga0187783_10001839_pt1 | contig 15680 bp, 16 predicted proteins | sample 1015_SJ02_MP02_2_FD_132471 | JGI IMG/M metagenome (GOLD analysis project Ga0187783, IMG submission 132471) | Tropical peat soil microbial communities from peatlands in Department of Meta, Colombia - 1015_SJ02_MP02_20_MG | ecosystem: Environmental > Terrestrial > Soil > Wetlands > Peat | place... | reverse complement strand
TGCCGCCGGATTCGCTGATGACCCGGGTCAGCTCGTGGACCATCCCCGTGCGGTCGCTGCCGATCGCCGAAACGGCCAGGTGCTGCTTCATCTGTGGCTGGGGTTGGGTAGTGCCGCCGTCCGTCCAGGGCGAGTGTACCGGGAGCGGCGGCCCGTTGCGACCTCGTAGGCAAAGCGCGCGCCATTGAGGCTTGCTTAGGCGCAATATCCGCTCGTAACATCGTCTGCTTCCCCCCGCGAGCCTTCGACCGCGTATGTTTGCCGGCAGCCTGGTTGCTATCGTCACCCCCATGCGAGCCGACGGTGCCGTCGACTTCGAAGCCTGGGCGCGGCTGCTCGATTTCCACGCGAGCAACGGCACGCAGGGCATCGTGGTCGGCGGCACTACCGGCGAGTCGGCGACGCTCACGGACGAGGAGCTGCACGAGCTCACCGTGCGGGCGTGCGCCCAGCTAAACGGGCGGCTCGTGGTGATCGCCGGCGCCGGCAGCAGCAGCACGGCGGCGACCGTCGAGCGTGTGCGCTGGCTGTCGGAGTTGCCGATCGACGCCCTGCTGATCGTGACGCCGGCCTACAACCGACCCTCGCAGGAGGGGCTCTATCAACACTTCTGTGCCGCGGCGGCAGTCGCGGCGCGGCCGGTGCTGCTTTACAACGTGCCCGCGCGCACGGCCGTCGACCTGAAGCCCGCCACGGTGGCGCGCCTGGCGCAGCAGGCGCGCATCGTCGGCATCAAGGAGGCGGTGCCCGAAAGCGCGCGCGTGCGTGAGCTCGTGGCGCTGACGCCGGGCGCCTTCGCGGTGCTTAGCGGCGATGACGCTACGGCACGCGCTGCCATCCTGGCCGGAGCGCGCGGGGTGATCTCCGTCACGGCGAACGTCGCGCCGCGGGCGATGTCAGAGATGGTCGCAGCGGCACGCGCACGGGAGGAGGGACGGGCGGCGCAGCTCGATGCGCCCTTGAGCGCGCTGCACCGGGAGCTGTTCGTCGAGGCCAATCCGATCCCGGTAAAGTGGCTGCTCATGCAGATGGGATTGATTGGACCTGGGATAAGATTGCCGCTGACGCCGCTCGCGCAGGAGTACCGGGCGGGCGTGGCGAGCGCCGCGCACGAGGCCGGGGTGCTCCCGGGAGGCTCCGGCACGACGTCCTGAGCGGTCGGTTGTCTTACGAGGTGTCGCTGGATGAAAGCAAGTTGTGCATGAAGGTGGTCTGGGAATGAAGCGCGGTTTGGCAATGAAGGTGTGCAGGGGACTTCTTCTGCTGGCGCTGCTCTGCGGCGTGAGCGGCTGCGCCATGTTTCGCAACAAGTCCTGTCACGAGGTGCAGCCCTACACGCACGCCAAGACCGTACCGCCACTCACCATTCCGGCGGGTCTCGATGCGCCCGATACCACGAACGCGCTGCGCCTGCCGGCGCTCAACGAGCCGGCGCCTCCGCCGCGCGCGGGCAAGCAGCCCTGCCTCGATGAGCCGCCGCCGTTCAAGGTGCCGCAGACGACCCACACTCCACAGGCCTGAGCCGGCACTACGCGCGCTACGACGCGCCTTGCCTGCGTCTGCGCGTGCGGGCGGCAGCCGCATGCCGTATGATTCGCCGCCTTTTTTGCGGGGCGCCTGCGGGAGCGAAACGGGCGCGGCGCGCCCTCGGGATCCGTTCGAGGAATCGTTCGTAAGCTATTGATCGGAGAGGTGGCCGAGCGGTCGAAGGCGCTGGACTGGAATTCCAGTAACATCTCAACGGGTGTTCGTGGGTTCGAATCCCACCCTCTCCGCCATGCCTGAACGCATCTGCCTGGACGCTCGCGAGTTGAGCGTTCTGTCGCTGCTAGCCGCCGCGCGGCGGCGTGGCGGCGCCCTTCGGGTGAGCGCCCGCGCGCTGCGGGAAGACGAGAATGCACACCAGGATGAAGGCGGCGATGATCGCCGAGGCGAGCGCTCGACTGACGTTGAGCCCGCCTTCCGCGAGCGGCTTGTCGAAGAAGTCTCCGACCGTGGCCCCGAGCGGCCGCGTCAGAATGAACGCCGCCCAGAACAAGAGCACGTGCGAGATGCGGGTGCGCCAGTAGGCGAGCGCGAGAAGCGCGAGCAGTGCGCCGAACACGAGTGCACCACCGGCATAACCGAGCCCCGCATCCGCCGCCCAGTCGCCGAGTGCGGTGCCGAGCGTCTGCGAGAAAGTGATGGTGATCCAGTAGAAGACCTCGATGCGCGGCGTGTTGATGGTATTGACGTTGACCGAGCCCTCGCTGCGATACCAGATCGCCAAGGACCCAAGCACGCAGGCGAGCAACAGGAGCGAGCCGCCCAGGTAGCCGATCCCGAGCGAGCGGTCGGCAAAATCCGCAAGCGTGGTACCGGCGGTGGTCGAGGCGACGATGGTTGCCCAGTAGAGGAAGGGGCGGAAGCTCTTCGCACTCACCTGCAGCACCACCAGCACCGCGAGAACGGCGAGAAAGACCAGCGTGCTGGCGAGGTACCCGAGCCCGAGCGTCATCGAGACGGTGTCGCCACCGGTCTCCCCGAGCGTCGTGGCGGCGATCTTGATGATCCAGAAGACGAGTGTGACTTCGGGGACTTTGCTGGCGATGGTCGCAGCGCTCATTTCAGTTGCCGTGCGTGTGCGGCGCGAGTCGGCGCCAGGCTGCGTGATTGTGCACGTTTTTCGCGTCGGTTAGCTGCGTGTGGCGCGAGCCGGGCCGGAACGGGAGCGGGGCGAGCCTGTGGTAGCATGAAGTCCTCGGTCATGGTGGCCCGCATCGGTTTCTCCGCGACGACCAGTCGTGAATCCCGTCAGGGCCGGAAGGCAGCAGCGGCAGCGGCGATGTCGGGTGCCGGAGCCCAAGCTGGTGCGGGCCGCCTCCACTGCAACTTAGGATCTTCATGAGCTACACCGCGCTTGCGCGCAGATGGCGCCCGAAGGACTTCTCCGAGCTGGTCGGACAGGAGCACGTGCGGCGTGCCCTGGTCAACGCGCTCGAAAGCGGACGCGTGCACCACGCGTTCCTCTTCAGCGGTACGCGCGGCGTGGGCAAGACCACCATCGCGCGCATTCTCGCCAAGTGCCTCAACTGCGAGAACGGCGTGACGGCGACGCCCTGCGGCGTGTGCGCGAGTTGTCGCGAGATCGACGCCGGGCGCTTTCCCGATCTCATCGAGGTCGATGCCGCCTCGCGCACCAAGGTGGACGACACGCGCGATCTGCTCGACAACGTGCAGTACGCTCCCGCACGCGGGCGCTTCAAGGTGTACCTGGTGGATGAGGTGCACATGCTCTCGGCGCACTCCTTCAACGCGCTGCTGAAGACGCTCGAGGAGCCGCCGCCGCACGTGAAGTTCCTGCTCGCGACCACCGATCCGCAGAAACTCCCGGTGACGGTGCTGTCGCGCTGCCTGCAGTTCAATCTCAAGCGACTGCCGGTGACGGAGATCGCCGCGCAGCTGCAGCGCATCCTCGAGGCGGAGGGCGTGGCCTACGAGGCCGCCGCGGTGGCACTCATCGCGCAGGCGGCCGATGGCAGCATGCGCGATGCACTCTCGCTCCTCGATCAGCTGATCGCCTTCGGCGCCGGCCGGGCCGGCGAGGGCGAGGCGCGCGCCATGCTCGGCACCGTGAGCCGCGATCACGTGGTCCGCATTGCAGAGCTGCTCGCACGTGCCGATGCGGCGGAGCTGCTGCGCTTTGCGCAGGGGCTCGAGGAGTTCGTGCCGGATTACGCGCAGCTGCTCGATGAGCTCGCGGCGCTGCTGGTGCGCGTCGCACTGCGGCAGGCGCTCGCGAGCTACGAAGGCGATGAGCGCTACCCGCCGCAGCTCCTCGCCCGCCTGGCGACCAGCCTGTCCCCCGAGGACGTGCAGCTCTTCTATCAAACGGCGATCACGGGTAAGCGCGACCTGCCGCTCGCGCCGGCACCGAGCAGCGGCTTCGAGATGACGCTGCTGCGCATGCTCGCATTCCGCCCCGCGGCCGACTCTGATACGCGCGCGCCGCCGCGGGCGGCAACGCCACGCCCGGCGGAAGTCGGACCGCCCTCCGCGGAAAGCGGCGCATCTGCCCCGGGCGATCCCGGCCCCCCGCCATCGGCTGAAGGTGGCACCTGGACGGCGATCGTCAGCCAGCTCGAACTCACCGGCGCGGCGCGTCAGCTCGCCAGCCACTGTGCGTTCCTCGGCCGACAGGGCCCCGTGGTGCGCCTCAGCCTCGATCCGCGAAACCAGATGGTCCGCACTGCGGCGACCGAGGAGAAGCTCGCCCAAGCCCTGTCGCGCCACTTCGGCGAGACCGTGCGGCTCGAGTTCCGCTCGGCCACGGCGGGGGAAACCGAAACCCCGGCACTCATCGCCCGGCGCGCCTCGGAAGCGGAACTGGCCGCGGCGCGGCGTGCCTTCGACGACGACCCGGGCGTCAAGGGCCTGCGCGAGCGTTTTGGCGCGAGCGTGCTGCCCGAGACCGTGCGCCCGGTAAAATGAGCCCAAACTCACTCACCCGGCGCGTAGGCGCCCGAGGGCTTCCATGCGAGGCAACTTCAACAACCTGATGAAACAGGCCCAGGCGATGCAGGCCAGCATGCAGAAGGCACAGGCCGAGATCGCCAGCATCGAGGTGATCGGCGAGTCGGGCGGCGGCATGGTGAAGATCACCATGAACGGGCGGCACGAGGTGAAGCGCGTGCAGATCGAGCCGACGGTGAGCGGCGAGGACCGCGAGATGCTCGAGGATCTGATCGCCGCCGCCGCCAACGACGCCGTGCACAAAGTCGAAGCGCGCGTGCAGGAGAAGATGTCGAGCCTGACCGCGGGACTGCAGCTGCCGCCGGGAATGAAACTGCCGTTCTGATGTGCGATGAAGCATTCGCCGCGTCTCGCCCAGCTCATCGACGCACTGCGCACGCTCCCCGGCGTGGGACCGAAGAGCGCGCAGCGCATGGCGTTTCATCTGCTGCAGGACGGCCGCCCCGGTGCGCGCGCACTGAGTGAGGCACTCGCGGCGGCGCTCGAGGCCGTGGCGCGCTGCCGGCGCTGCCGCATGCTCACGGAAACCGAGCTCTGTAGCATCTGCGCAGCGCCGCAGCGGGATACGGCACTGCTCTGCGTGGTCGAGTCGCCCGCCGACGTGGTGGCGATCGAGTCCTCCGGCAGCTATCGCGGCCGCTATTTCGTGCTCATGGGCCACCTCTCGCCGCTCGATGGCATCGGCCCCGAACAGCTCGGGGTGCGCGAGCTCGAGGCGCTGCTCGCAGAGGGCAGCGTGCGCGAGCTGATCCTCGCGACCAACTCCACCGTCGAAGGCGAGGCGACGGCTCATTTTCTGAGCGAGCTGGCAGTGCGACGCGGCGTTCGCGCGAGCCGCATCGCGCACGGCGTGCCGGTCGGCGGCGAGCTCGAGTACGTCGACGGTGGCACGCTTGCACATGCGCTCGCCGGCCGGCAATCGCTTTGACCTCCCTCACCCTCGAGCCGCGGTGCTGCTCGTTTTGTCAGCCCCGCGGAGTCTGTCGACTTCCGTCAGGCCGGGGGGCAGTGCGGGTCGCGATCCTCGCACACCACCCACGTATGCTCGTGGTAGTAGCGGTGGTGCGGAGCGTCGTAGTAGCCCTCGACGGGTTCGCGGACGACGGTGCGGTCACGCACGATGCATCCGTTGAGCATGAACAGGCACGGCAGCAGGGTGAGGCTGATGAGGCTCAACCGTATGAAGGGTCGTGAACTCAGCATGGGATGCCTCCTGCAATCCAACGTGCGCGCAGATTAACGCAGGGCCTGACGGGGCGGCGCCCGCCGTCCGCTCAAGCCGGTGTGAGCAACTGCTGACAGCGGCCGCTACGCTCGCCGTTTGGCGACGGTACCGCGATCACCGCACTCGGGCCGCAACGCGCCTCCAGTGCAACGCCGACTGCGCGGCCGTCCTAACGTCCGCGGTGGGCGCCCAGCCGCTCGTGCAGGCGACGCAGCCGCCGGTAACTCTCGTAGCGTCGCGCGTGCCAGCTTCCCTCTTCGACCGCGCGGCGCACCCGGCAGCCGGGCTCACGCAGGTGACGGCAATCGATGAAACGACAGCCGGCCGCTAGCTGCGCCACTTCCGGAAAGCCGAGAGTGCGCTCATCGAGTGCCTGCACCGCCGGGGCGAAATCGCGCACGCCCGGTGAATCGATGAGCGCGGCGCCATCGTCGAGGTCGAACATGCGCGCCGCGGTGGTCGTGTGGCGGCCTTCCTCGGCACGCGCAAGCTCGCCGATCTCGACGCCCGCGGCCGGCAGCAGCCCCTTGACGAGTGAGGATTTGCCGACACCCGATTGCCCGACGAGCGCGGCGATCGACCCCGGCGACAGCATCTCGAGCAGGCCTGCAATGCCCGTGCCGCTCGCCGCCGAGCAGCGCACCGCGGGATAACCGGCGGCCGCGTATGCCTCGAGCTCCGCCTCGAGTCGGGCGGCGATGCCGAGGTCGGACTTGTTGACGACGAGGATCGCGGGCACTCCCGCGGCGCTGGCGGCGGCGAGATAACGGTCGACGATAAACAGCTCGGCGGCCGGCAGCGGTGCGAGCACCACCAGCAGCTGCGTCAGGTTGGCGACCACCGGCTCGGCGCCCCCGCGCTTGCTGGCGCGCCACAGGACGCTGCGCCGCGGCAGCACCTCCAACACGTGCACTTCGTCGTGGCGTGCATCGAGCCGACAGCGCACCTCATCGCCGCACACCACCTCGAGCGCCCGCCCGAAAGGACGCGCGCGCAACGGCTCACCCGTCCCGGCGCGCACCAGCAGGTGACGCCCGAAGGTCGCAATGACCTGTCCAACGACCGTGCGTTCCATCGGGCCAAGCCCGCGGCGGGCCTCTGCTACACTTGCCCCCCGCCCGTTGCGCCTCCCAAGCCTGCGTATCCCCCAGCGCACATCATAGACATGCCGAGCGGCGACTACCTGATCTGGATCGACCTGGAGATGACGGGCCTCAGGCCCGAGTCCGATTCCATCATCGAGATGGCGACCGTGGTGACCGACAAGGACCTCGCCATCGTTGCCGACGGGCCGGTGCTCGCCATCCACCAGAGCGAGGAGGTGCTCTCGCGCATGGACGACTGGAACCAGCGCCAGCACAGCTCCTCGGGCCTGCTGGCGCGCGTGCGCGCCAGCCGCACCACCAGCGCCGAGGCCGAGCGGCGTACGCTCGAGTTCCTGAGCCCCCTCGTCATCCCCGGCAGCTCGCCGATGTGCGGCAACAGCATCTGTCAGGACCGGCGCTTTCTTGCGCGTTGGATGCCGGAGCTCGAGCGCTTCTTCCACTACCGCAACCTCGACGTCAGTACGCTCAAGGAGCTCGCGCGCCGCTGGGCACCCGGAGTCGCCGACGCTTTCGTCAAACAGGGCACGCACCTCGCCTACGCCGACATCCACGAGTCGATCCGCGAGCTGCGCCACTACCGCGCGCGGCTGTTCGCCCCCGCCTGGGCCGGCGGTGGCTGAGGCGGTGTCGCTGGTGACCCATCGCGGCGGCTGCCATTGCGGCGCCGTCGCCTTCGAGGTCGATGCGCCGGCGCGCCTGACGGTGAGCGAGTGCAACTGCTCGATCTGCCGCATGAGCGGCTATCTGCATCTGATCGTGCCACGCTCGCGCTTGCGACTGCTGCGCGGCGCGGACAGTCTCAGCACCTACACCTTCAACACCGGCGTCGCGCGGCATCTGTTCTGCCGCCACTGCGGCGTGAAGTCCTTCTACGTGCCGCGCTCCAATCCCGACGGCTACAGCGTCAACCTGCGCTGTCTCGACCCCGCGACGCTCGATGCGGTGACGGTGGAGCCCTTCGACGACAGTAACCGCGCGGCCGCCGAGGCGCAGATCCGCGATCGTTCCCGGGAGTGAGGTGCGGACGGCGGCGCGGACTGCGCCGTCAGGAGGAGGGGCGGACCGCCGGCCCTGCCGGCTGCGCGAGAAACAGCCAGGTCTCGACCACCGTATCGGGATTGAGCGACATGCTCTCGATGCCCTGATCGAGCAGCCAGCGCGCCAGGTCCGGGTGGTCCGAGGGTCCCTGGCCGCAGATGCCGACGTACTTGCCGCGCTTGCGGCAGGCGGCGATCGCCATCGCCAGGAGTTGTCGCACCGCCTCGTCGCGCTCGTCGAAATGGCGTGCCACGATCGCGGAGTCGCGATCGAGCCCGAGGGTGAGCTGCGTCATGTCGTTCGAGCCGATCGACATGCCGTCGAAGTAGTCGAGGTATTTCTCCGCGAGCAGCGCGTTGGTCGGCAGCTCGCACATCATGATGACCGTGAGTCCGCCGCTGCCGCGCTGCAACCCGTTCGCCGCCAGTAGCTGCGTGACTTCGCGCGCCTCCTCGAGGCTGCGTACGAACGGTACCATCACCTGTACGTTGGTGAGTCCCATCTCCTCGCGCACCTTCTTCAGCGCACGGCACTCGAGCTCGAAGCAGGGGCGGAAGCTCTCGTCAACGTAGCGCGAGGCGCCGCGGAAGCCGAGCATCGGGTTCTCTTCGTGCGGCTCGTAGCGCGCGCCGCCGATCAGGTTGGCGTACTCGTTCGACTTGAAGTCCGACAGCCGTACGATCACCGGCTCGGGGGCGAACGCCGCGGCGATCTGCGCCACTCCCTCGGCGAGCTTCTCGATGTAGAAGCCTACCGGATCTGCATAGCCCGCCATCTGCGCACGGATCTGCTCCTTGAGATCGGCATCGAGGCGGTCGAACTCGAGCAGCGCCCGCGGGTGCACACCGATCATGCGATTGATGATGAACTCGAGGCGCGCGAGTCCCACCCCGTGGTTCGGGATGCCGGCGAAATCGAAGGCGCGGTCGGGGTTGCCCACGTTCATCATTATCTTGACCGGGATCTTTGGCAGCGAGTCGAGCTGCACCTCCTTGCGCTCGAAGGCGAGCAGACCTTCGTACACGTACCCGGTATCGCCCTCGGCGCACGACACGGTGACTTCCTGGCCCTCGCGGATGCGCTGCGTGGCATCGCCACAGCCGACCACCGCGGGAATGCCGAGCTCGCGCGCAATGATCGCCGCGTGACAGGTGCGTCCGCCGCGGTTGGTGACGATCGCTGCGGCGCGCTTCATGACCGGCTCCCAGTCGGGGTCGGTCATGTCGGCGACCAGCACGTCGCCGCTCTGCACGCGCGCCATCTCGCTCGGCTCGCTGATGACACGCGCGGCTCCCGCGCCGATGCGCTGGCCGATGCTGCGCCCGCTCGCGAGCACGCGCGAGCGGCCCTTGAGCGCGTAGCGCTGGATGGTGCGCCCGGCGCGGCTCTGCACGGTCTCCGGCCGCGCCTGCAGGATGTAGAGCTCCCCGCTCGCCCCGTCGCGCGCCCACTCGATGTCCATTGGGCGCCGGTAGTGCTCCTCGATGACGAGCGCCTGCCGCGCGAGGGTAACCAGATCCTGATCATCGAGACAGAAGCGCCGCCGCTCGGCCTCCGGCACCTCGACGGTCTGCACGCGCTCGCCGGAGCCCGCCGGGGCGTACACCATCTTCACCGCCTTGCCGCCGAGATTGCGGCGCAGGATCGGCTGCTTGCCGGAGCGCAGCGCGGGCTTGTAGAGGTAGAACTCGTCGGGGTTGACCGCTCCCTGCACCACGGTCTCACCGAGGCCCCAGGAGGCGGTGATGAACACCACGTCGCGAAACCCCGAGTCGGTATCGAGCGTGAACATGACGCCGCTCGCGCCGAGATCGCTGCGCACCATGTGCTGCACACCCGCCGAGAGTGCCACCGCGGCGTGGTCGAAGCCCTGATGCACGCGGTAGGCGATCGCTCGGTCGTTGAAGAGCGAGGCAAACACCTCGTGCAGCGCCTTGAGCACCGCCGCCTCGCCGCGCACGTTGAGGAAGCTCTCCTGCTGGCCGGCGAAGGACGCCTCAGGCAAGTCCTCGGCGGTCGCCGACGAGCGCACCGCGACCGCAGCTTCCACGCGCGTGCCGCTCAAGCGGCGCAGCTGCGCGCTCACCTCTGCGCCGAAGGCGCCCGGCAGCGGTGTGGCGAGGATCCATTGGCGGATGCGCGCGCCGCTCGCGGCGAGGGCGTCGACGTCGTCGACATCGAGCGCCGCGAGCTCGGCGCGGATGCGCGCATCGAGGCCGCCCTGTGTGAGGAACTCACGGTAGGCGTCGGCGGTGGTGGCGAAGCCGCCCGGCACCTTGACGCCGAGCTTGCCGAGGGAGCTGATCATCTCGCCGAGCGAGGCGTTCTTGCCGCCGACTCTGTCGACGTCGCGCATGCTGAGTTGCTCGAAGGGGATGACGTAGGCGCTCAAGGATGCTCCTGACACTGACGTCCGCCGCGCACCGCTTGCTACGGTGGGCGCGCGGTGAAACACTGCGGGCTCCTCGCTACGGAAGCAGACGAGTCGCCTTCAAGCCGTGAGCCGTCGAACCGTTTTCTTCGTCTCGGACCAGACGGGCGTGACTGCGGAGACGCTGGGCCACAGCCTCATGACGCAGTTCGAGGGCCTGGAATTTCGGCCGGTGACTTTGCCATTTGTGTCGAGCCTTGACAAGGCGCACGAGGTCGTGCGGCGCATCGACCGCGCGGCGCAGGAGGAGGGCGTGCGCCCCATCGTGTTCAGCACGCTGGTGCAGGATGAGCTGCGCGACGTGGTGATGACCGCCAACGCGCTGTTCCTCGATCTGTTCTCGGCGTTTGTTGGTCCGCTCGAGCGTGAGCTCAACACCCGCTCCACGCACCGCGCCGGCCGCGCACACGGCATCGCCGATCTCGCCGCCTATACCACGCGCATCAACGCCACCAACTTCGCACTCGCCAACGACGACGGCAGCGGCGGGGACTACGCTCACGCCGACGTAGTGCTGATCGGCGTCTCGCGGGTGGGCAAGACGCCGACCTGCGTATACATGGCGCTCCAGTACGGGGTGTTCGCCGCGAACTATCCGCTCACCGAGGACGACCTCGAGGCGGGCAAGCTCCCGCCGCGGCTGCAGCAGTTTCGCAGCAAGCTCTTCGGCCTCACCATCCGCGCCGAGCGGCTGCAGCAGATCCGCAGCGAGCGCCGGCCCGAGAGCCGTTACGCTTCGCGCGCCCAGGTGCAGTACGAACTGCGTGCGGCGGACGCGCTTTTTGCCCGCTACGCCATTCCCTCGCTCGACACCAGCGAGTCATCGATCGAGGAGATCGCGAGCCGCATCCTCAACACCACCGGGATCGAGCGGCGGCTGCGCCCGTAGCGGACGGCGACAGAGCTTCATATTGTTGCACGATCTGCGCCGCGTGTGTGTGCGCTCGCGGCACGCCCGGCAATTTCGCGCCGGTCGCACGAATTTTGCAAGCGGCGCAGCGCGGCGCGGCGCGCGAAAAGGTGCACGGATTCGCATCCCAGTCGGCTTGCAGCGCAGTGCTTGTGCGTTATAGTCAGCTACGTGCTGCTCGCTGACACACAGACAGTAGTCTCCTGGCGCGCCCGACCGCGCAGCTTCGTCGCCCTCATGGGACTGTACGAGAGCAACTTCATACGCCTCGGCTGGCTCGCCGGGGACCTGAAGGCGCTCGCCGGGCGCTACGCGTCGGTGGTCGCCGGGGACTGTGACCTCGTTCTCACCGTAACCGAGCGCTCCCCGTACACCAGCACGGCGCAACTCACCTACCTGCTGCCCGATGCGCACGGCTCGCAGCGCTACCCCGACATGCGCGTGCGTATCTACCACGACGCGCATCTGGTCGAAGCGCAGCCGTGGAACAGCCCCCACGGCGAGCGCCCGCCGCGGCCGCTGCCAGCCGCTCGGCCGCTCAGGCGCGCCGCCCGCGGCTCCCCGGAGCGTGAACTGGATCAGCGCTGGGCCCGCAACATGATGTTAAACAAATGGCTGGAGTACTGCGTGGAGCGGGGCCATCGCTTCTCAACCCGCACGGAGCACAACCCCGGCGCCTGAGAGGTGGCGGTCCGCCGCCGCGATTCTCATGAAGGCGCTGCGACAACTCGGTTTTCTCAAGCTAAGCCTCCGCCCCGACGGGCCACCCGATGAAGAAGATCACCGGGTGCTCGCCTTGTTCCGCAACCGTGCGGAGCTGAAGAAGGCCTACGGCGAGCTGCAGGACGAAACCTTCCGCCTCAAGGACCTCATCAAGCAGCAGGAGGGCGCGACGCAGCGCGCCCAGGAAATGATGAGCACGCTCGAGGCACGGCTCGGGAGCGCTGCGACCGCCTACCCGGCGCTGGTCTTCTACCAGTTGCGCCGGTTGTGGCAGGCCGGGCGTGAGCTGCTCACGCAGTTCGTTGGCGATCTCGTGCGGCAGCAGGAGGAGCGCGAGCGCCGCGCGCACCTCGCGCAGTACAACCGGGCGCAGTTCGCGCGCCGCCACGGCGCCGAGAAGGACCTCGCCTCCGCGCAGGCCGATCACCTCGAGGCCGGCGCGCAGCTCGCTGCCCTCGAGAGCGAGCGCGCCGCGCTCACGCGCTTCTGGCACTACTTCAAGCGCCGTGCCCTCGAGCGTCGCATCGGCGCGACCCGAGCGGCGCTCGATGCCGCCGGCGCGGCACTCGCCGCTGCGCAGAAGGTGCTGGAGGACATCGACGGCGAGCCGGCCCCGCAGTTCCCCGGGCTGTCGCTCACCGCGCGCCGCGCCATCAACCTCGCCGCGATCGCGTATGCCGAGGTGCTGTGCCTGCGGCTGACGGAGCTCAAGACGCCACTCGTCGCGCTCTCGCGCGACGCCACGGCGCGGCGCGAGGCGGGCGAGGAGTACGGCACACCGAAGGAGTGCGTGCTGCTCATGGGACAGATCGCCCGGGCGCATCGCCTGCTCGCCGAGCGGGCGGGCCTTGCCGCGCAGATCAGCGAGCGGGTCGCACTATTGAAGCGCGCGGCGCGCTACCGCGGCGCCAACGACAGCTCGCCCCTCATGGACTCGGTGGCCCCTTCCGAGGCCGACGCGCTCGAGAGCGCCCCGCGCGGAGCGGCAGTTCCCGCGCTGCCCAACGTCCTCGCCGAGGATACCTGGGACCTGTTCCGCGTGCTGGTGCGTTAATTAAATTGGCCGAAATCGCAGCAAGCGATTTCGGCCAACATCAGCTTCGTTGCCGGCCGCGAAAGGCGCGACTTTTGCGTCCTGGTCTCAGTTGGCACGCGCGGTCTTCTGCGCCGGCGTGCGGCCGGTCACCATGTCCGCCATGACCTGGGTGGCCTGGTCGAGCACCACATCTGCCGCCTCGTCCTTGTTCTTCTCCAGCTCCTCGACGCTCTTGACGGGCTGCAGATTCTTCGCCGCACGGCGCGCGTTCTCGCGCTCGAGCCGCTCCTTGTCGATGCGGGCGCGCTCATCGCGGCGCACCTGCAGGTTGAGCGACACGGTGTGCTGGTCGCGCACCGAATCGATGGCGGCAATGTCCGAGACCAGCCACCTGTAGTCCGGGTCCTGATGCGCCCGTGCATCCTCCTCCGTGGCGAGCGCGGCGACCGGCGGCGCGGCGGCCGTGCCGACGCTGGTCTTGAAGGGTACGCCGGCGATGCGGTCCCAGGGCAGCGCCGATTCGAGCGTGCTCTCGCCCACCTCTTTGGTGTCGAGCACCGAGGCGAGCGGCACATCGGGCTCGACGCCGCGATGCTGCGTGCTCTCGCCCGTCACCCGATAGAACTTGCCGATGGTGACGGTGAGCTGACCGTTCACCGGCTTGTCGGACCAGCGGTCGAGCTGCACCAGATTCTGCACTGTGCCCTTGCCGAAGGTCGTCTGCCCGAGGATCACCCCGCGGTGATAGTCCTGGATGGCGCCGGCGAAGATCTCGGAAGCCGACGCGCTCAGGCGGTCGACCAGCACCGCGAGCGGCCCGTCGTAGGCGGGCCCCGACTCGGGATCATCGAGCACCTCGAGCCGCCCGGACGTGTCGCGCAGCTGCACGACCGGACCATGGTCGATGAAGAGCCCCGTCAGCGCCGTGGCCTCCGGGAGATACCCACCACCGTCGTTGCGCAGGTCGAGCACCAAACCGTCGATGTTCTCGGTCTTGAGCTGGTTCAGCAGTTTCAGCACGTCACGGGTCGTGCTGCGGTAGTTCTCATCCCCCGCGTTCTGTGCGGCGATGTCCTGGTAGAAGCCCGGCACGGTGATCACACCGATCTTGAGCGTGCGCCCGTTGCGCACCACGGTCTTCACTTCCTTGTGCGCGGCCTGAGCTTCGAGCGTCACCTTGTTGCGCACGAACTCGAGTACTTTCTCGGTGCTCCCCGGGGCGGCACCCGCGGGCAGCACCTGGAGCCGAACCATGGTTCCGGCCTTGCCGCGAATCAGTTGCACCACATCGTCGAGCCGCCAGCCGATCACGTCCGTGAAGGGTCCATCCTTGCCCTGGCCGACGCCGGTGATGCGGTCGTTGACCTTGAGCGTGCCGGCGACCGCCGCCGGGCCGCCCTCGAGCACGTTCATGATGGTGACGTAGTCGTCGACCAGCTGCAGCGAGGCGCCGATGCCGTCGTAGTTGAGGCTCATTTGGATGCGGTACTCCTCGGAGCTGCGCGGCGAGAAGTAGCTCGAATGCGGATCGAAGGCGCGCGCATACGCGTTCATGAGATTCTCGAACACGTCCTCGGTGGTCACCTGGTCGACGCGCTTCAGCACCCGCTCGTAGCGCTTGCGCAGCACTTCGGCCGCGTCCGGCCAGCTCTTGCCGGTGAGCATCAGCGACAGCGCATCGTTCTTGACGCGTTTTCTCCACAGCTCGTCCATGGCGGCCTGATCGGCCGGCCAGGGCGCGTGGGAGCGGTCGAACTCGAAGGACTCATTGAGCGTCCAGTCGGGTTCGGTCTGCAGCAGCGCGATCGCGTGTTGAATGCGCTCGCGGTTACGCTGCTGGAAGCGGGCGAAGATCAGGTAGGCCGGATCGATATTCCCGGTGCGGATCATGTCGCCGAACTGCAGACGATAGACGTTGAAGTCGTTGATGTCGCTCGCGAGGAAATAGCTGCGCTGGCCGTCGAGGAATTCGAGATAGCGCTCATAGATCGTGTCGGACATCTTGTCGTCGATCGCGGCGCGGCTGTAATGGGCATCCTCGAGGATGCGTCCGATCTTGCGCGCCGTGGCGCGCTGCGCATCGGTGGGGGCGATCGCGCCCGGGGGCAGTACCACCGGGCTCGCAGGGACCTGCACGGATCCCGCCAGCGCCAGCGCCATGATCGCCAGAGCGGCGGCAGTTAACCATCCGGAGGACCGGCGCAGGGGTAGGGGCATCGTGGGGCTCGCAGGTTCGGTAGACTCTTGGAGCAAGGCTAGAGCGCGCGGTTCGCTTTTAGCAAGTGGGGCTTGTCGCAGCGTAGTCTTACTTCTCACGGCATGCGACCCCTGGCGGCACTTCTGGCGATTCTCGCAGGTTCGGCAGTTGCCCTGGCGACGGGGCTGCTGATGACCTGGATTGTGATCCTGTTCCTGCCGGCCGACGAGGCGCGCTTCGCGCCCGAGCACGCGGCGCTGATTCGGGCGATCCTGGTTTTCTCGGCATTTGCCCTGGTGAGCTGCGGCAGCTTCTACGCACAGCAGCGCGAGCGTCCGTGGCGGCTCGCCGCGCATGGCGCCACCCTCATTATGTTCGCTGTCGCGGTCTGGCTGTACTGGCCGAAGTGAGCCTGTACTGCCGAAGTGAGGCTGTACCGGCCGAGATGAGCGGGCTGGCCCCCGGCGATCGGCGGGAGCGCGCCTTCTGCGGCGCTGCGGCG
>Ga0187783_10001838_pt1 | contig 15682 bp, 12 predicted proteins | sample 1015_SJ02_MP02_2_FD_132471 | JGI IMG/M metagenome (GOLD analysis project Ga0187783, IMG submission 132471) | Tropical peat soil microbial communities from peatlands in Department of Meta, Colombia - 1015_SJ02_MP02_20_MG | ecosystem: Environmental > Terrestrial > Soil > Wetlands > Peat | place... | reverse complement strand
GCAGATTCGCGACTGACGGAAGTAACCACGAGCCTCCGAAATCCGGACTCCGCAGCGTACTTTGCCGCTTTGGGTGCGAGCCCCGGGTTCCCTTTTCCCTCGGCAGTGGTTGAACTCTGCAATAGCTGCTTAAAGGACCAGCGCCATCCGGAGGAAAGCGCCTCGATCCGCAGGGCTCGCTCCAGTTGATCGCGCGCATGATTGGGCAAATATAAGAGCGCGTTGATCTCGGCGACGGTCATACGCTCTTGCGCCTCTCCGACCTGCACGATCTCGTCACCGGCTCCCACTTCCCCTTCCCGAAGGACGCGGAAGTAGAACCCGGGCCGGCCGCTGGATGTCAGCAATGCCGCCATGCGGGGTTCGTTCATGCGAATGCCAACGCGGTAGCAAGTAACGCGTGGTTGAGTGACCTCGAAAAGCGCGGTGCCGATCTGAAATCGATCGCCGATGCACACCCCATCATCAGCCAATCCTTCGATCGTAAAGTTCTCACCGAACTGTCCGTAAACGAAATCGTTCCTCCTAAGTTGCTCCTGCCAATAGTGATACGATTTGATGTGATAGACGAAGACGGCGCGATGTTCACCTCCGTGCCCGGCCAGGTCGCCTTGACCGTCGCCCTCGAGATTCAAACGACTGACCGGACAGCGACCTCGCACCGGATTCTTCCAGATCCCAGTGTGTACGGTGGACCCTTTCCACGCGATGTTGCGCGGAAGCCCGACGTTCACCGATAGCAGTCGAGTCATACCTTAGGAATTCCTCCTGCATTGTTCGGCCAATTGAAAATCCTTGGGGGCTGCTTCCCGAGGGATGGACCCGGGAAGCATTCTCAGTGCGGCGTCACGCGATCTGCCGAACCCATTGCTTCCGCCAGGCTGACGCCTCGAAGGGCTGCGCGAAATACTGAGTTTCGTGGACGACCTTGCCGTTGCGGAACTCCGTGATACTGACCGTGTACGCCAGTCGACCCTGGTGAGTGATGGTGTATTCCGTGATCCAGAGATCCCCATTTCCAAGAATCCGCTTGACCTCGAAGCCGGACGGTTCGCTGGGATGATGACTCCGCAAAGCCTGCAATTTTCGGCCGAGGATTCGCTTCCCCGACTGGGGATAATCACCAATGGCATCGTCATCGTAAATATCGTGTTCCGCGTTTGCATCGCCGACTGCCGAGGCGCGCCAGTGCGCATCCAGGGCCGTACGGATTTGTTCCTCCTGCACGGACTGCTCTAGCTTCGGTTTCGCTTTCATGCTCCTCTAGCTTTCCCTTGCGGAATGAACCCCGGAATGCCAGTTTTCACTACTTCATTCAGTCTCTGTCTGGTCTGAATTCGGTTGATTTCGTCGAGCGCGCTCTCCGGAAGAGCAGAGATGTCGAAATTCTCTCTCGCGCGGTTCGCACTCCTGGGCGTGGTTAGCAAAGCAGTCCCGCGCTGCACCGCCCAAGCCAGCAGCACCTGTGCCGGCGTTTTTCCAACCCGCGCGGCGATAGCCAAAATGACTGGATCTTCGAGCGGCCCCGGCCTCGCCCCGTGCCCTAAGGGTGCAAAAGCCAAAAAAACAATGCCTTTCTCCTTGCAGAATTCCAATACCTCCGTTTCCGGCAGATGCGGGTGTGATTCTACTTGGACCACGGCGGGCTTGATTCTCGCTGATTCATAGATGGGCTTCAGTTCGTTTAAACTGACGTCTGAAAGTCCGATGGCCCGGCACTTGCCGTGATCCACGAGATTTTCCATCGCTCTCCAGGTGTCGAGCAAAGTCACGCCAGGATCGTAAAGGACATTGCCGTTTTGATCCCGCGGGTCCTGGTCGTCGCCGGGTTGAAATGCATATGGAGTATGGATGAGATAGAGATCCAGATACTTTAGTCCTAGCCTATCCAGACTCGCCTGGAAAGCCGGTTCGACGCGCTCGGGCCGGTGATTGGAGTTCCACAGCTTCGTGGTAACAAATAGTTCATCGCGCGCAATCCCTCCGGCGGCAAGTCCCGCCTGCAAAGCCCTGCCTACCTCGCGCTCGTTCCCGTACCGTTCGGCGCAGTCGAAGTGTCGAAAACCGGCTTCCAGCGCGTCTCTGGTCGCAGTGATCGTCTCGGCCGCGTCGGGAATTAGGGTGCCAAAGCCGAGTGCGGGAATGTCTCTCCCATTGTTCAATAGGATTTTTCTGAAACGAAGTTCGTTCTCTTCTCTCATTGGTCCTCGAGACAGATAGCTGAAAGCATCGAATTTTTGCCGTGAGAATGAGTCACGATCGGCGCCTATCTCGCGGCCGCTTTACACTCGACAACCATTCCAGGGTTTGTGCCGCGAGACCGAGCCTCCTTGTCGAGTCTCCCTAGTGGCCCAACGCCGCCGCTTTCGCTCCGGGCTGAGCCAGCCAATCTTCGAACCGCGTCTTTCCGAGCTTCGCGCCCTCATCGGGAATGAGTGTTCGCTCCTTCACCTCGATGCCGTAATAGCGGCCGTGCGGGTCCGCGACAACCTCGCGCGGATCCTTACCTGAGGCCAGGCCTTTCCGGACGATTTCATCGAGATGGGACTGTTCCGGCCCTCCAATTTCGACCGTACCATTGACGGGCCGGCCCAGCGCCACTTGACTTACCGCACTCGCGACATCGTCGGCTGCCATCGGCTGGAAGAGCACATGTGGCAGGCGAACTTTGTTGCCCTCGGTCGAATAATCGGCGATGGCCTTGACGAACTCGAAGAACTGCGTCGCGCGCACAATAGAATAGGGGATGAAGGAGGTCTTGATCAAATTCTCCTGAGCGATTTTTGCGCGGAAGTAGCCGCTTTCGAGCATGCGCTCAGATCCTACGACCGACAGCGCAACGTGATGTCGCACGCGTGCGGCCGCTTCGTAGGAAAGGAGATTCCGAGTCCCCGTCGTGAAAAAGTGCATCACCGCCGCGTCTTCCCACGAGGGAGCATTCGACACATCAACGACCACCGACGCACCCTTCATCGCTGCGGCCAGCCCCTCGCCGGTAAGAGAATTGACACCGGACTTGGGCGAAGCGGCAAGTGCTTCGTGCCCGCGCTCGCGCAACTTGGGAACGAGTTCTGAACCGATGAGTCCACTGCCGCCGATCACTACGATTTTCATGTTGTCGCGAGCAAGACGGGACAGATCGTCGATGAGAACCACCTGGAAATGCCCTCTCTCTCTTGTTTAAGCCGCACCGGCAACACTGACCCCTGTCAGTGTTAACAGGTGGCCTCCTCAAGGCATTGGGAAAAGCTGGGGACCTCGAGCACGAAAAACGAGTCCGAAGCAGGACAATGATGATTGTATGTCCAACATCCGAAAAGAAACTGACAGCCCCAGAATCGTCATCGTGGGTGGCGGTTTCGCAGGCGTGACTCTGGCTGAGGACCTCACTCGCCGCATTGCGCGTGACGTTGAAGTGGTGGTCATCAGCAGTGAAAACCACATGGTTTTTACTCCGATGCTTGCGGAGGTGGCGGCCCGTTCTCTTTCCGGGCTCGACGTGGTGGTGTCAGGCCGGCAGCTTGCTCCCCGGGCGGCCTGGTTAACGGCTACAGTAACCGATGTCGATCTAAAGAAGAACGAGGTCGAGTACACCCTCCCGGACGGGAAAATTGCGACGCTTTCCTATACTCACCTGGTTCTTGCCTGCGGCTCGGAGATTAACCTCGATGTGGTTCCCGGCATGGCAGCTCATGCGTACACGCTCAGGACAGTCGGCGACGGCCTGACCCTCGGCAACGAAGTGATCGCACGTTTTGAGCAGGCAGCCATGGAGCCCGAAGACGCCGAGCGGCAACGCCTACTGACGGCTGTGGTGGTTGGAGGCGGTTTCACAGGAGTGGAAGCCGCCGGTCATCTATTCGACCTGATGCGGAACGCCCACCCTTTCTATCCGCAGCTAAGCCGCAATCGGCCTCGAATGACCCTTCTGCAGCGGGGCGCACGAATTGTCCCCGAATTTCAGCATGACTCCCTTTCCGAGTTTGCCCTGCGAAAACTCCGCCAAAATGGCATTGAAGTCAGGCTGAATACGGAGGTGAAGGAGGTTACGGCGCGATATGTCCGGTTGGTCACAGGAGAGCGGATCGATACAGGTCTAACCGTTTGTTCGGTAGGGACGGCGCCGGCCGCCCTCATCAAGAAAATCGGCCTGCCGCTGGAACGGGGTAGGTTGAAGACGGGGTCGGACATGCGGGCGACCGGCACCGCCAATGTATGGGCGTTTGGCGACTGCGGGGCGGTTCCGAACGCCTGGAATGCACAGATATCTCCCCCTACAGCGCAGTTCGCACTGCGCCAAGCCAAGCAACTGGCTGCCAATCTGGTTCGGGTCCAACGCGGACAGGCAACGAGACCGTTCCACTTTCGTCCGCAAGGACTTCTGGCTACCATCGGCCACCACAACGGGGTGGCCGAGATTTATCGGCTAAGATTTTCCGGTTTGCTTGCTTGGTTCCTGTGGAGGGCTGTCTACCTGCTGAAGATCCCGACCTTCAAGCGCAAGCTCAATGTTGTCGTAGACTGGACCTGGGATATTTTCTTCAAGCCCAACATCGTGCAGCTGCACGTAGCGCAACAGCAGCGATTTAAGCAGGCTCACTATGCGGCGGGCGACTTTGTTTTTCGCAAAGGCGAACCGGGCGGTGCCTTCTTCGTGGTCAAGGCGGGGAGCGCCGGGCTTCACTTGGATGACGGATCAGAGACTCCCCTTGTGAGGTGGACGAAGGGCGACCATTTCGGAGAGCCGGCGATTCTTGAAGGTGCGGCGCACCTCACATACAGAGCGTCGGTCAAGGCAGAGACCCCGCTGGACTTGATCGTGATCGAGCCTGCGGATTTCAAAGGCCTCGCCGAGTCGCTTGGAGCGCTGCAGAGAGAACTGGAGCATGGGTTGTTCGCGCGACAGGCCTACGAACAACTGACAACGCTGGCAGCGAGAAATCCTGCCGTAGGTGCTCTCACCGTTGCCGATGTCATGACTCGTTCCTTCCAGACCTTGCCACTCGATCTCGCATTGGTTGATGCGGTGGCAAGGTTCCAGGGCGGGCACGTAGCGTTCCCAGTCGCGGAAGGTGAAATCCTCAAGGGTTACTGCAGCCGTCGCGAGCTTTTCGCCGCGCTGGGCCGAGGTCTGCCGTTTCAGACGCGCGTTCGCGATTTCATGAGGCCAGCTCCGCATATCGTTAGCGAGACCGACGCCTTGCTTGCTGCAAGTCTAGACTTTCTTCGCAACGACATGGACATAATGCCGGTGCTCGCAGCCGATGGCAGCGGCAGACTCGTGGGGACTTTCACTCCGCTCGACGCCGCCCACAGGATCGCGGGAATCGCGGGCCAGGATTTGCAGTTCCGTTCTTCGGCAGCCGCCAGCTGAGACAATAACAGCCACGAACCGAGTGCCGTACCAGTACTGTAACTTTTGACAGTTCCTGGATGGGCCGAAAACTCGGTACTCGGTGTATCGGCGGGCCCCGATAGGTTAGTGAAGAAGGCAGTCAACGAATCTTACAAGTTATGAGCATACATAATCCCAAGTTCGCTGTTTACATGGTTGCCGTTCTGGACGTTTGGTCTCGATCCACAGGCGTTTGCCAATGCGCCCCCGACGTAACTTCGCATGAGAAAGGACCTTAGGGGTCTCCGATTCGAGATTCCCTAGGCACTGTCGGGATATGCAGTAGTCAGTTTGGGTTGAAGGCACAGCACCCAATCACAAGCCGAAACGGCTCGATTTTTCTCTACCCTTTTGGTGAAGATGTCTTATTGAACGGTATCTGCAAGATTTCCTATGTCCACCTGAGGACGGCTAGCCACCAAAGCTTCCCGGTTCGGACACCGGGGGAGACGCAAATGGAAATCGAGTCGGAACTAGGCATGATCGCGAGCAACACGCTGTCTCAAGTGGCGCTCGGGAAGGTCGACATCGCTCAGTCAGGGGACTGCGCTGAAAGAAGAAGCATCTCTCGGCGATGGAAAATGCGGTTCAGGCCCTGGATTGAACTGCTGCTCTGCGCTCCGTTGTTTAGCGGTGTAGCGACGTTTGCACAGTACAATCCGCTTCCTAGTCACATTGCGGAGGAAGAAGTTGCCGGCCCGGCGCGGGCAGCCGTGCGAGCCGGGCTGAATAACTATCCAGCCTTGTCGCAAAATCCCTACCTCGGCGGAGTTCCTTCCGGGAAACTGAGCGCGACACCCATACCGATCTCGCTGCAAGACGCCGTCGCGCGCGGACTCCAGCAAAACCTTGGAGGCTTCCTGGCCACCGATTCACTAACGGACGCGCGTGGACAAAAATGGCGGGCCCTGAGCGAGTTACTTCCGAATGTAATTACCGATACCGGTTTTGGCGTTCGTCAAATCGATTTAAGGGCGCAATTTGGTCTGAGCATACCAGGAGTGCCAAGCATTATTGGCCCATTTGGCTATTTCGACTCGCGGGCCTATCTCAAGCAATCTGTTTTGGATTGGGAATCCATCGAGCGGGAGCGCTCGTCACAGGCGCAGCTGAAGTCGGCCGAGTATGGCTACAAAAATGCGCGCGAGCTTATTGTGACCGTAATTGTTTCCAACTATCTGCTGCTCGTCGCCGACCAGTCGGAGGTCGAATCGGCGCTATCGCAACGAGATACCGCCAAGGTACTTTTTCAACAGACCTCTGATCAGAAGACTGCAGGCCTTGCTGCGGCCGTGGACGTTCTACGTTCACAGGTCGAACTGCAATCGCGTGAACAAAAATTGATTGTCGCACAGAACAATTTGGAGAAGCAGAAATTGGTTCTGGCGCGAGCTATCGGTCTTCCTCCGGGCCAAAAGTTCGAAATAACCACGCAGGTCGGTTACCAAGCGCTTTCCCTACCGCCTCTCGAGGATGCCATCCAAGGCGCGTACAGGGCTCGCCCCGATTTTCAGAGTCAGATGAATCAACTCCGGTCGGCTGAACTCGAGAGAAAAGCCAGTTCCGCCGAACGTTTTCCATCGTTAGGCCTGGAAGGCGACTATGGCATCATTGGAGTCAACCCGGCTTCCACACACGGCACCGTCGATGCGATTGCGACTCTTCGTCTCCCGATTTTTCAGGGCGGAAGGGTGCACGGCGACGTTTTGCGGGCTGATGCCTCGCTAGCACGAGCAAAGCAAGTACTCGAAGATTTGCGCGCCGTGATCGATCAGGAGGTTCGCGATGCCTATCTCGATCTGGAAGCCTCTGCGCAAGAAGTTTCTGTCGAGAAAAGCGCGGTAACGCTAGCCACTGAGACGTTGCAGCAATCTCGCGATCGATTCAGCTCAGGAGTTACAGACAACATAGAGGTTGTTCAGGCGCAAGACGCTCTGGCAACCGCCAATGACGCGTACATTGCCAGTCTTTATACCTACAACCTTGCAAAAATATCTCTGGCAAGAGCGATCGGTGTGGCAGAGTCCCGCTTTGCCGAGTACCTGAAGGGGAAGTGAGTATGGCTGAGCAAGATCAAGCAACGAATCCACCGCAAGCAACTCCGTCTGTGCGACACGCGCCAATAGCCAATGCCAGCGAAGCTGAGGCGCCCCTTCCCGCCTATCCGAGGAGGCGCTCGCACAAGCGTTGGATCTTTCTTACATCGTTCGCTGTTCTGGCCATTGGCGGCGTTTTCCTCTGGCTGTATTTGTCCGGCTTCGAGTCCACCGACGACGCGCAGGTGGACGTACATCTCTATCCCGTCAGCGCTCGCATTTCTGGGTATATCCAGAAAGTGTACGTCGAGGACAACCAATGGGTCGATGAAGGTTCTGTACTCGTGCAAATCGATCCAAAAGACTATGAAGTGGCATTGGCGAGAGCCCAGGCGGCGCTGGACAATTCAGAGGCTGCCGCGGAAAGCTTGAATATCGACGTGCCCGTATCCTCGGCCGATACGGCAAGCCAGTTGAAATTCACGTTCTCGGATATCCAGAATGAACAAGCAGCGATCCAGGCAGCAGACAAGGAAGCCACGGCCGCCCATGCCCGCCTTTTGGAAGCCCAGGCGGAAAATGTAAAGGCACAAGATGATGTCACTCGGTATCGTTTGTTGCTAGCCAAAGACGAGATACCCGAGCAAGTCTACGACCATGCCTATGCCGCCGCCGCGACCGACATCGCCGCCGTAGCTGCCGCACGAGCAAGCGAGGCCGCTGCTCTACAGGCCGTTCAAGAGGCGCGCAGCCGCCTCATTGAGGCCGAAGCACGCTACGAAGACGCACAAGCGGGACCGCAACGGGTCGCCTCGACGCGAGCCAAAGCGCATGCCGCGGTTGCGGACGTGGATCAAGAAAAAGCCGCTGTCGCACAGGCCCATTTGAATTTGGGGTACACCAAAATACTCGCCCCTGTAAGCGGCGAGGTGACGAAAAAAGTTGTAGTGGGATTAAATGTGGAGCCTGGAGAGCAACTGCTCACCGTAGTGCCCTTGGAGCAGGTCTGGATTACCGCGAATTTCAAAGAAACCCAGCTAAAACACATGCGCGTGGGCCAGAAAGTAAAGATTCACCTCGACTCGAACGGCCGCAGCTACAAGGGGCATATCGATAGCATTGCGGGAGCCACCGGACCTCTCTTCAGCTTGCTACCTCCGGAAAATGCTACGGGCAACTACGTAAAAATCGTTCAGCGCGTGCCCGTGAAAATTGTTCTCGAACCAGGAGAGAATCGTGACCGCCAGCTTCGGCCCGGCATGAACGTCGAAGCGACAGTGTACTTACGATGAGCTCCGAGGCGCTGACTTTCCCTGCAGAGCAGGTCGTCTGGCGTCCTAAGGTAAATCCTTGGGCGATTGCCGCTACCGTTTCGATGGCGGCCTTCGTCGAAGTTCTGGATACGAGCGTTGCCAACGTTGCCTTGCCTTACATCGCAGGGGGCCTGGGAGCCAGTTACGACGACAGCACGTGGGTCCTCACGTCATATCTGGCAGCAAATGCAATCATCTTGCCCATGAGCGGATGGCTTGCCGAAATAATCGGCCGCAAGCGGTATTTTATGCTCTCCCTCTTTGTTTTCACGCTGAGTTCTTTGCTTTGTGGACTCGCCCCGAATCTGCCTGTATTGCTGTTGTTCCGAGCTGTGCAAGGCGTCGGGGGCGGTGGATTGCAACCGATGGCGCAAGCGATTCTCAACGATGCCTTTCCTCCAGAGAAGCGCGGCGTCGCGTTTGCTCTCTACGGCATCTCGGCGGTTCTGGCCCCGACAGTGGGGCCGATGCTCGGAGGATGGATTACAGACAGCTATTCCTGGCGTTGGATCTTTTTCATTACCTTGCCTGTGGTTTCCCTTGCTCTCTACCTGACCTATACACTGGTCGAAGATCCACCGTTCCTCCAACGGCTGAAAAGAGGGGGTATACGCGTGGACTACCTGGGAATATCCATGTTGGCGCTCGGAGTTGGTTCGCTGCAAGTGCTTCTGGATAAGGGGCAGGAAGACGATTGGTTGGGGTCGCATTTCATCACTACCCTGGCAATAACCGCAGCGGTTTGCCTAATCACACTGGTGATCTGGGAATGGTTCCGAAAAGATCCGCTCATCGATGTGCATATGTTCAAGAGCTTTAACTTCGCCGCAGCGAACCTAATGATGTTCATGATGGGCTTCATGCTCTTCAGCACATTAGTCTTGATTCCCGAATTTCTGCAGACCCTAATGGGTTACACGGCCGAACTCGCCGGTCTTGTTCTGTCCGGGGGAGGACTTGTCTTGTTAACAATGATGCCTATCACTGGTCGGCTTACGTCAAAGGTTCAGGCCAGATATTTGATTGCGGCGGGATGGCTGTGTCTCGCCATCGGACTATTCTATTCGGCTCACAAGACCGATTTATTCATCAGCTTCCGTTTTGCAACATGGCTGCGCATCACGCAAGTAGTGGGAATCGGATTTCTTTTCGTCCCTATCACTGCTGCAGGCTACATCGGACTTCCTCCAGAGAAGGGCAACAGCGTCTCAGGAATAATCAACTTCATGCGCAACATCGGCGGCAGTATAGGAACCTCACTAGTGACCACTCTGATTGTGCGGCGGTCTCAGTATCACCAGCAAATCCTGGTCAGCCACCTCACTCCTGATACCCCTGCATTTCGTTCCGCGCTCCATGCACTGAGCTCTGAAATCGCACACTCTGGACTTCGGGCTACGGACGCCCACAACCAGGCCATTGCGAGGTTCTACGACTTAGTGAATCAGCAAGCACACGCGCTGTCTTATATGGACACGTTTTGGATCTTAGGCGCGCTCTGCTCGGTCATGTTCGCTCTCGCATTTTTCTTGAAAAGGAATGATCCAGGAGCGAGTGGAGGTGTGGCGGCGGGCTAAGGATAGGCGCAATGATTCAAGCGGTTACAATCGAGCGCGAGTTCGGCTGTGGGGGATCTGACATTGCAAGCCTGCTCGCCCAACGACTCGGGTGGACCCTGTGGGACGAACGCTTGACGCAGGAAATCGCGCGTCTGACGCGGAGTTCTCCAGAAGTAGTCGGGAAGATAGAATGGACAAGAGATCCCGCAGTTTACAGAGTCTTCCTCTCCTTTCTTCGCGGAGCATTTGAGGGAGGCCTGCCCCCAACGAACCGCTTGGCTCTACTCGACGCGCGGCGCATCGCCGCCGTTTCGGAGGTGGCAATCAACCAAGCGCTCTCCGAAGGCCCGTGCGTCATCGTGGGCCGAGGATCGCAGTATTTTCTCCGCAATCGCAAGGATGTCTTCCGTACATTCCTCTATGCCTCGCGCGAATACAAGATCCACAGATTGGTACGCGCTCGTACGCCCGAGCGCGATGCAATCGAACAGGTCGATACCATCGATAGAGATCGCGCTGCGTTCGTCCAGACGTACCTCGGGCTGGAGTGGCCCGAAAGACATCTGTATCACGTAATGTTCAGCACAGAGATTGGCGAGTCTCGCACGGCAGCATTGCTTTTTGAGTGTATCCAACAATTCGAACGCGCTGCGTGATTCCGGAAATGGAAATTTTCCCATGGAACGGTGGCTGCACGGCGGTCGTCGAGCAGCAAGTTGAGAAGGACTGTTTGAAGTCCGAGGACAAACTCAAAAGGCCGGAACCCGCACGGAATGATGCCGTTTGTCCCCCCTGGTTAATCAATTTAGTGAAATCTTGGCTGATCCGCGCTCCCTCGGTCATGCAAATCTAGGCATACTCCTGCGCTACCCCTAACAACCCCTGTTAATTTTGACACTCGTCATTTCACGCGTTGTCTTTGGAGAATTGCAATGGCGGCCAAGGTAGCCGACGGGCCAAGAGCATCTGCTTAATCGAGTTGGGTCGTTGAGGCCGCGTAGGGCCGATTGAAACTCGCAGATTTCATTGTGGTGGATCGGGATGTCCTCGCCCGACACTCGCTCTACCTTCCCTCGTTGAGGAGAAGAAAGTGCACACCGACGCACTCGGCGAAACAAATTGACGGGTTCGGCCATAAGGTGTGAGGACGTAGGCTCGAATCACAGGGACCACTGGATCGAACTTCGCCGTTTGGTTGCGCACGGAGAACACATGGTCCAAAAGGAAGATCCGTCTCCATCAAGGCACGTCGGTCGCACAAACATGAGTCGCTATAACTCCCTCCTGAGCAGCCATATGAAACTATGTAAAAGTCGCACGTCTGCCCACATTCAGGCTATGCCCGCCGAAGATGAACGACACAACTGAGCTTGGACACTTCAAGAGGGTGACTATAGTTTTTCTGAGAACCAGACTGTCGCGCTTACGCAAGACCCTTCCGTCCATCGGGCAACGATCCCTGGCTCGTTTGCCAGTTATGGTCGCTATTAGCCTGATACTCTCGCCGTGCACACCGGCGCAGACTGCTCAACCGCCGCAAGCGCAGTTTGGAAGAGTTATGGGCACTGTGACGGATGTGAGGGGTGACGCTGTTGCCGGCGCGACAGTTGTTATCGCCGGCCCGGAAACGGTTGATCGCCACACCGCTGTCACAAACGAAAACGGGTTCTTCGAATTTGACCAGGTGAAACCCGGAGGTCCATACCAAATCATGGTCACCGCCGCTGGCTTTGTGGACTGGACATCGCCTCCTATCACCCTCGCTCCGGGCCAGTTCGAGCTCCTTGGAGCCATCCAGCTCCGCCTGGCAACACAGCACACGGCCGTGCGAGTTATATACAACCAGGTGCACGCCGCAACCGAACAGTTCAAGGCCGAAGAAAAGCAGCGCATCCTGGGTATCATCCCAAACTTTTACGTGACCTACGACCCCAACGCTGAACCACTCACCACCAAGATGAAATTCGTGCTCGCTTTGAAAGTCTCGATTGACCCGGTTACCCTCGCGGGGATCGCGCTAATTGCTGGCGCGAGGCAGGCCGCAGATACCCCGAATTATGGGCAGGGAGCCGAAGGGTTCGGCAAGCGGTTTGGCGCAACGGCCGCTGACGGCTTTACGGACATCATGATCGGTGGCGCCATATTGCCCTCCCTGTTGCACGAGGATCCCCGGTATTTCTACCAAGGAACCGGTACAACCAACTCTCGGATTCGGCATGCGATATTGAGCCCCTTCATCTCCAAGCGGGACAACGGAGGCTGGGGGCCGAACTACTCCAGCTTGGGCGGGGATTTGGCCTCGTCCGCCATCGCAAACCTCTATTACCCCAAGTCGAATCGTGGAGCGGGTCTGGTGTTCTCTCAGTTTGGCATCGCGACAGCGGAACGTGTCGGAGCCGCTCTGGCTCAAGAGTTTCTGTTGAGCAAACTTACCCGCAGGGGCGGTCACATGACACAGTCCTGTCCGACTCACAAAGATCCTTGTCACTGATACGCAGCTACGCAATCCTGCGTGTGGTCTGTCAGGTCCCGCCCCCGACTGGGCCACATAGCGCAAGCTCGCACGTCACATGATCCCGCATGCCCCGCGATGAGCTCGTGCGCGCTTCAGCACTCGAGGTGGTTCGCACCTGGATGGTCCAAAAACCTGATTGGCTGCAGGTTCGGGAGCCAGCGAGTTCCCCGGGGCCACCGCTGGTCGCGCTGGACGCTGGCATGCATGACGCGGTCTTGATTGCCTCAAACATTCGAGCCGATCAACTGATCACTGACGAAGGCGCGAGGCTCGAAAACGCTGCATTCCTGTCATGGGAACCCTCGTGGTATTGCGCGTAGCGATGCGCCCCGCGAATCGCTAGGATTCTTCCGAATGTTGACGGCAAATTGCTCGCAGAAGTATCCCGCAGAGGCACGCCTGACCCGTCGTGGACAGCAATGGCGGCAAGTCATACGCGTCTCCGATGAGCGAAGCATTCGTTGAGTTTCTCGACCAGGCAGTGACCCCGGTATCTGGGAAAATCAATGGACGCAGGACCGAGTTCCGAACCCTACCGACTGAAGGTCGGCAGATGTACCAGATCACCCGTCGGAACAGCCTCCACCGGTAGACCGGCTTTGCGCCAGGCTCCCAGGCCACCCGTGATGACAGAAGCGTTGAATCCTCGCTCCCTCAGTAGATACGCCACACGGGCGCTGGTGGCTTCGCGCTGTCAAGTACAGTACAGGTAGATGTCCTTATTCTTGGGAATCTTCGTGACTTCCTGAGAGAGGTTATTTGGCTCAATTCGAATCGAGCCCTTGATTCGGGCGGCACCAGAATCGTAGTAACCGTGGCTGCGCACATCGACGAGCAGGATCTTCCCGGATTCCTCCGACTGAAGCTTTTTGGACAATTCGATCACTTGAACCCGCGGCACGATGCGGTAAACGCGGTATTTCCGGTAGTGCCACAAACGATTAGCGATGAACACGGTCGTAGCACCGATGATCACAATCTCTATCGCGTATCCTGCCGCTTGAAAACCACGCGCAATCGCCGCGAGAAAATCGCGGAACAGAAATCCAATGATTCCATACGCTAGGGCATAGAAGCTTGCCCCAACGAGATCCAACCCCAGGAACTGGACGAAAGGCATTTTCATGCTTCCAGCCAGCGGCGAGGCCATTGTGTTAACACCAGGAATGAACTTGGCCAGCAGCAAAGTTGTCCGGCCTCGCTTGTAGAAGGATTCGGCGGAACGCAGGATGCAAGTTTCAGGGTTAGCTGACACCTTGCAAAGGTAGCCCAACAGCCCCCATCCCAGGTGGCGGCCGAGGACGTAGAGCAGTGAGTCACCGAGTAGCATTCCAACGACAGCGAGCAGCAGAGCCATTGGGGCATATAGAGTTTGTGACGCCGTCGCGGCTCCACCGGCAACCAATGCGAGCGCAGCCGGCATAGGCAGCCCAATGGCTTCCGAAAAAACAATCAGGAAGATGATGCTGTATCCGTGTTGTGCCATCAGCGATAGGAATGTGCTCATCGGTTCATGCCCACACGGTCTCCTTTTTCCCTGTCTCCAAGCATCGAAAACGGTTCAAGCCTCAGACCGCTAGGTTCTTCACAAGGCGATTGTGGCTCAGCACACAATCCTTAAAATCATACGGCGAGATTTTTCCAGTCGAGTGATGGAGGAACAATCTGATCTTCATCTCCGTGAAGGGTGAGCGTCAGTACGTCACTCTTCCTCACATCTTCCGTGAAGTCTGTCTCGCAGAATGCCTTGGCGCAGTCGTAGACCGCCTTTTGGCGAGAATGCCTGGCAGCCAGAACCAATCGCGTAAATCCTTGGGAGACTCCTGCGCCATTAGCTCCATAGAAAGGTACAGTCAGGTCCTTCCAGAATTGGAATCCGTCGCTGAGCACGGCTTGTCGGATCTGATCGAACGTTTCCATCGGAGTGCCGTTTGTGTTTGTGCTCGCGGCTGCCTTAAGCATCGCTGGAGGCACTGAACCGATCAAGACTGCTTTGGCCACGCGCCTTGTGCCCGCAGCGTCCACCTAGAGAGCGGAACTCGTAATATCCGCCGATTGGTTAGGTCCCTATCGCTCTCGGTGCTTCCGGCGAATTTCGCGGGCCCCACTCATCCAGGGAGTACCGAGTTTTCAGCCCATCGAGGAACTGTTAAAAGTTACAGTACTGCCATGGCGCTAGGTCGTCTAAAGAGACTGCAAGCGAACTTTAAGACGTGGCGCGGGCGTAGAGGAAGCAGTGGTGCACCATTTCCTGGAGAAGCGCTGCCCGTTTCGCTTGCATCAACCCACAACGAGATCATCGACCGCGCAAGCCTATCTTCTCCTAGATGGGACGAAGAAGCGATGGCTGAATCGTTCGGCGACAACTCTTGCGTGCCGGCACGCAAAGCAAAGCGAGTAGACGTGCAGTTCGGAAACCAGAAGCTCGTCTGCCGAGGCCAGCCTTTACGCGCGGCTCACCGCCGAGGCCCTAAAAGTTTCACTACGCTTAACTGCGGTCAGTAACACCTGACAAATCAGTTTGCGCGGCGGTTCTTAACTGACTAAGATTCAAAGGACAGAGCAGATAAATACCAGCGAGACGGGGGTGGCGGTCTCCTGTCATGGGGCAGATGTCCCAGCGAACAAATAAATAAGGAGGTGCTATGGCAAAAAAAGTGAGCCTGAAATACCCAAAAACGAGTGGCGTAGACAAATACATAGCAAACACCCCAAAAGAGGTGCGCGGAAAATTGAGGGAGATTAGGGCCACGATACACGCGGCGGCACCAGGCGCGACTGAACGCACAGATTACTTCCAAATGCCTGGATATTCCTACGAGGGCTACGATTACGACGGGATGTTTGCCTGGTTCAGCTTTAAG
>Ga0187783_10001837_pt1 | contig 15685 bp, 10 predicted proteins | sample 1015_SJ02_MP02_2_FD_132471 | JGI IMG/M metagenome (GOLD analysis project Ga0187783, IMG submission 132471) | Tropical peat soil microbial communities from peatlands in Department of Meta, Colombia - 1015_SJ02_MP02_20_MG | ecosystem: Environmental > Terrestrial > Soil > Wetlands > Peat | place... | reverse complement strand
CTCATCACTAACCAACGGGAGCGCGACTTTCACGGCGACCCTCAACACCGACGGCAGTCAAACGATCACAGCAACCGACACAATCACACCAACAATCACGGGGGTGTCGAACGCCATCCAAGTTTCCGGCGCTGCGCCTGTTTTTACGAGTACAGGTAGCATGGAGTTCGCGCGCGCTGGGCATACGGCGACCTTGCTACAGAATGGGACCGTCTTGATCGCCGGAGGAGAAAACGCAACAGGACCTCTCGCGACAGCGGAGATTTATAACCCAGCCACGGGGATGTTCACCTCCACTGGCAGCATGGAAACTGCACGAGTTGGGCACACGGCAACATTACTCACCAACGGGAATGTGCTTGTCACAGGAGGAAACGATGCGGCGGGAGCTCTCGCGACGGCGGAAGTGTTCAGCCCTTTCTCCGGCTCGTTCACTCCTACTGCCGGCAACATGGAAACTGCACGAGTTGGGCACACGGCAACATTACTGAATGACGGTACTGGCAGAGTGCTGGTAGCGGGAGGGGGAACCTCGCCGGATGTACTTTTCGGGCCTGTGGCCGACCCGGGGACCGCAACGGCCGAACTCTTCGACCCGAATTCGGGACAATTTACTCCGGCGACCAACAACATGTCCGCGAGCCGTATCTATCATACGGCTACTCTACTCGCCAACGGCGAGGTTCTCCTAGCGGGAGGCACGAACACCGGGTCTGCCTTGGGAGATTTGTTCTCACCGGCAAGTGCGATGTTCACCCCAACAACAAATGGAGGAACCGCGGCACTTCACCTCGCCGCGGTGTCCACGGACGGCTATGTGCTCCTTACGGGAGGCGAGCTCCTCGGATCTCCTTGCGGCGAAGGCGGCAGCTGGGTCTCCATTGACAATGCGCTCATCTTCGATGGCACGAGTTTCAAAGGGACCGCCACTAGAACTACAATGTCAACCCCGCGTGTCGCCCATACCGCGACGAATAGTACTGCGGGCGTCCTCATTGCGGGAGGTGCCACGAGCCAGACGCCATGTAACAGAGGGTTCGGGACCTCAACTTTTCAGTCTGTGGCGAGCGCCGAACTTTACGCCTCCGCAGCCGAATTGTTCACACCGACAGGCAATATGGCAACCGCACGCGCCGCGCACACGGCGACGTTGCTCGCCAACGAGGAAGACATTCTGTTGGTGGGTGGCGTTGACTCTAACGGCAATTTCCTTGCGAGTGCGGAGTTATTCCAGTAGTGTGAGGGCCCGGCAGATTGTTTTCAAGTTGCACGGCTCGGTCAGCTGAGCACAGCGGGTCAACATTCAACTCCCACCCCGTATCAATGCAAAATGATTTAGGTCAGTGCTGCGATCCGAGGTCTCCGAATCCTGCGCCAGCAGCACACCCGAGGCGGCGAGAGACGTAACCACAACAGTAGTCAACGCCAGTCGTCTCCCCCCTTAGATAAATCACGTTTCCACGTAACACACGTCGTATATACTGTCCGAATTCCAACTAACAGGAAAAGGGCCTATGCCCATTCAGTCCGGCACCCGTTTGGGCCCCTATGAAATCATCTCCGCTATTGGTGCGGGCGGGATGGGCGAGGTTTACCGTGCGCATGATCCCAAGCTTGGTCGTGATGTAGCCATCAAAGTTATGCCCGAAGCGTTCGCCAACGACGCCCAACGCATGGCCCGGTTCCAAAGGGAAGCCAAGGTTCTTGCGTCTCTCAGTCATCCCAATATAGCCACGATCTACGGATTGGAAGACTCGGGCACCACGCACGCGCTTGTCATGGAGTTGGTGGAAGGCCCCACTTTGGCAGGCCGAATCAAGGCGTGCCCGATTCCAGTTGACGAGTCTGTACGCATCGCCAAGCAGATCGCCGACGCTCTTGAATACGCACATGAGCGTGGGATCATTCACCGGGACTTGAAACCTGCGAACATAAAAGTCGCCGACGACGATACGGTCAAGGTACTCGACTTCGGCTTGGCAAAAGCATTAGAAGGCGACCCGTCGTCCATCGACATCTCTACCTCTCCTACGATTAGCCGAATGGCAACTCAACAAGGAGTTTTGCTAGGAACAGCGGCATACATGTCCCCTGAGCAGGCGAAGGCAAAATCAGTAGATCGGCGAGCAGACATCTGGGCGTTCGGATGTGTGTTGTACGAGATGCTGACAGGCAAGGTGGCATTTCCCGGCGAATCGGTGACGGATACGTTGGCAGGCGTGATACGGGCCGAGCCAGATTGGTCACTCCTTCCTGCAACGACACCAATGCGTGTTCGCGTGCTGTTGCAACGCTGCTTGCAAAAAGATCCGAAGCAACGGCTGCGAGACATCGGTGACGCACGGATTTCGCTCGATGAAGTTCTTTCCGGTGCTGCGGAGCCAGCTCTCATCGGTGCTCCACCAGTTGTTGTTTCAACCTGGCGGCGTGCGCTTCCGTGGGCTCTAGGACTTCTTGCAGCCGTCATCACGGGCTTCGCTGGCTGGTTTCTGAGGTCTTCGGCTTCGAAACCAGTCACCCGCGCCGTGATCATGCTGCCACCGGGCCAACAACTGGCAGGCATGGAGAGCGGCCTTGCCGTGGCACTCTCTTCTGACGGCACTTATCTGGCGTATGTCGCCAGCCAAGGAGGCGTCCAGCAGATTTATCTGCGGGCGATGGATAGTGGGGAGGTCAAAGCCATTCCCGGCACGGAAGGAGCGGTTAGTCCCGTCTTTTCACCCGACGGCCAGTGGCTGAGCTTCTTCGCCGAGGAGAAGCTGAAAAAAATTGCTGTCAGCGGAAGAGAAGCGCAGATTCTAGCGGATGCTCCGATCAGCCGGGGAGCCAGTTGGGGCAGCCAGGGGATGATTGCCTTCTCACCCACGATAGGACCGCTTGAGCAGGTATCGGACGCGGGAGGTTCATCGCAATCATTGACTCATCTTGGAAAGGGTGAGTTCGATCACATATGGCCGGCGTTGTTGCCTGGCAGCAAAGCAGTACTCTTTGAGGTAGGCGGCGGCGCTAGCGCTGTTGTAGCCCAACTGATCGGGACTGGGCAGCGGCGAACCCTGGCTCAAGGAGGGACAAATCCCTGCTATGTGTCATCCGGGCACTTAGTCTACCAGCAAGCCGGCACTCTGCTGGCCGTGCCATTTGATCCACAGCGCTTGGAGGTGAAGGGGACGCCTGTGCCCGTTGTGCAAAATGTGCTGAAACGCGGTATAGGGTCGGCGCCGTTTCAATACAGTGTTTCTGCCAGCGGATCGCTGGTCTACGTTTCCGGAGGTTCTCAAGAGTCGCAAAGCGGACTGGTGTGGGTCAACCGCGCCGGAGCGGAGCAGGCTATAGGGGCTCCCCTACGGAGCTACGACTTTCTTCAGCTTTCTCCCGATGGCCGGCGCCTAGCTGCCAGCATTCAGACCTTACAAGTCTGGGTGTTCGATCTCGCTCGGGAGACGCTTAGCCCACTCACGTCTGGAGGAGCTGTCACTTTAGCTCCAGTTTGGACGCCGGATGGTAAGCGGATCGCGTTTGCCTCGGCTAGGGAGGGCGAGGAGAACATCTACTGGCAAATGGCCGACGGCAGTGGGGGGCTTGAGCGGCTGACCTCCAGCGGGAAGGCGCAGTTTCCGGCATCCTGGTCTCCGGACGGGCAGCTGCTGGCTTTCACGGAATTCGCCCCGGGCACGGGAGCTGATATCTGGGTGCTACGTCTCAGCGACCGCAAGGCCGAGCCCTTCCTCCAGACTTCAGCACAAGAGTCGGGGGCACGGTTCTCGCCGGACGGGCGTTGGCTGGCCTACGTCTCGGATGCGTCCGGGCGCAATGAGGTCTACGTTCAGCCCTATCCCGGTCCTGGTAGCAGGTGGCAAGTCTCGACCGACGGCGGCATGCAACCTGTCTGGAACCGGAACGGCCGCGAGCTGTTCTATCGCAGTGGAGACAAAATGATGGCCATAGACATAACCACCGAGCCAAGCTTCTCGGCAGGCAGGCCAAAGATGCTCTTTAAGGGATCGTACTTCTCCCCCATCCCAGCCGGGAACCCATTCTACGACGTTTCGCCGGACGGCCAACGATTCCTGATGCTCAAGCCCAGCGAGGCGGCGCCAACACAAATCAACGTCGTTCTGAACTGGACGGAAGAGTTGAAGCGCCTCGTGCCGACGGGAAGTAAATAGTGATCAGCGCCGGAACAAAACTCGGCCCATACGAAATCACAGGTGCTATCGGTGCGGGTGGAATGGGCGAGGTCTATCGTGCCCATGATCCCAAGCTAGGCCGCGACGTAGCCATCAAGGTCCTTCCTGAAGCCTTTGCACGCGACGCAGAGCGTATGGCACGTTTCCAGCGGGAGGCTAAAGTCCTTGCCTCCCTCGATCATCCCAACATCGCGTCCATCTACGGTCTGGAAGATTCCGGGGGCACTCGCGCTCTTGTCATGCAGTTGGTAGAAGGGCCGACGCTCGCTGACCGAATCAAGGCTGGGCCCATTCCCGTGGATGAGGCTGTCCGCATCGCCCGGCAAATCGCGGACGCGCTCGAATACGCCCACGAGCGGGGGATCATCCATCGCGACCTGAAGCCCGCGAACGTGAAGGTCTCGAATGACGACACTGTCAAAGTCCTCGACTTCGGCTTAGCGAAAGCGCTGGAGGGCGACCCATCGTCCATCGACATCTCCACCTCCCCGACCATCAGTCGAATGGCAACTCAACAGGGAGTCTTGCTTGGAACAGCCGCCTATATGTCGCCGGAGCAAGCTAAAGCCAAGACCGTGGACAGGCGTGCCGACATCTGGGCGTTCGGGTGCGTGCTCTACGAAATGCTCACGGGCAAACAGGCCTTCACGGGGGAGACGGTCACGGACACGCTGGCATCAATCATCAAGGAAGAGCCGAATTGGTCACTGCTTCCCGCGACGACACCGATGCGGGTTCGTGTGCTCTTGCAGCGTTGCTTGCAGAAAGATCCGAAGCAGCGGCTGCGCGATATTGGCGATGCGCGCATCTCCATGGATGAAGTGCTCTCCGGCGCACCGGACCCGTCACTCGCGGGAGCAGCAGGAATCTCTGCGCCGCTCTGGCGCCGCGTCTTGCCTTGGGCTGCTGCGGCGTTGCTGCTGGGTGGGGCGATCACCGGCTTCGCTATCTGGAATCTGAAGCCGTCGCCTCCGCCACAGCCCGTCACTCGCACCGTGATAAATCTACCGCCGGGCCAACAATTGGCAGGTCTGAATAATGGTCCTGCTGTGGCCCTCTCTCCCGATGGTACTCATCTGGCGTACGTCGCCACCCAGGGCGGCACCCAACAGATTTATCTGCGGGCGATGGATAGCCTGGAGGCCAGGCCCATTCCCGGTACAGAAGGTGCTGTCAGTCCCTTCTTCTCTCCGGACGGTCAATGGGTTGGGTTTATCGAAGGCGGAAAGCTGAAGAAGGTCTCGATGAGCGGGGGAACGGCACTAGACCTCGGCGCTACTTCGATCTATTACGGGGCCAGTTGGAGCAGACAGGGTATGATCGCTTTCGCACCCACGACAATCGGAGCTCTCGTGCAAATGCCAGACGTGGGGGGCGCTCCGCAGCCGCTGACTCACTTCGAGAAAGGGGAAGTAACTCATCGCTGGCCGGAATTTTTGCCTAGCGGCAAGGCCGTGATCTTTGCTGCCTCAACAAGTCTCGTTAGTTGGAACACCGCACAGGTCGCGGTCCAGTCACTCGGAGCGGGTGAACGGCGAAACCTGATCCAAGGGGGAACGCAGCCCACGTACGCGCCTTCCGGACACCTGGTTTATGCGCGAGCGGGAACGTTGCTGGCTGTGCCTTTCGATACCCAGCGGCTCGCCGTGACAGGTGAAGCGATCCCCGTGGTCGAGGGCGTCCTGCAGCCCACAGACACTGGAGCGGCGCACTACAGCGTTTCCGCGACGGGATCGCTGGCCTATATTGCAGGCAACGTTCAGGCAACCCAAAGCAAGCTGGTGTGGGTAGATCGGAAAGGCCTGGAGCAGGCGTTGCCTGCACGACCCCACTCCTATCGGAGTCCAAGGCTTTCTCCCGACGGTCGCCGAGTGGCCGTCACCATCGAAGAAGCGGAGGATGACATTTGGCTCTACGAGCTCGCCAGGGACACATTGACCCGGTTGACATTTCAAGGGAGCTTGAACCTCCTGGGCGCTTGGACGCCCGACGGCAAGCGGATAACGTTTGAATCAACCAAGGAAGGGCCGCAGAACATTTTTTGGCAAATGGCAGACGGCAGTGGCGGGCTGGAGCGGTTGACGACCAGCGAGTACATCCAGGCTCCGACTTCTTGGTCCGGGGATGGGCAGCTGTTGGCCTTCATTGAAGTTAATCCCTCGACGGGGCGGGACATCTGGGTGTTGCGGCTGAGCGACCGCAAAGCGCAGCCCTTCCTCCGAACACCGTTTAACGAAACGGCGCCACAGTTTTCCCCCGACGGACGCTGGCTGGCCTACGTGTCGGACGAATCAGGCCGCTTCGAGGTCTATGTGCAGCCCTATCCTGGCCCAGGCGGGAAGTGGCAGATTTCGACGGAAGGCGGCACGGAGCCTGTGTGGAACCGGAACGGGCGGGAACTGTTCTACCGAAGCGGGGACAAGATGATGGCCGTAGACGTCGCCACTCAACCTGGTTTCTCCGTGGGCAAGCCTCAAATGCTCTTTCAAGGACAGTATGTGCCGACGCCGGCAACGTTCCCCGACTATGACGTTTCTACCGACGGCCAGCGGTTCCTGATGCTCAAGCCCGTCGAGCCGGGAGCGGCGCCGACGCAAATCAACGTTGTTCTGAACTGGACCGAAGAGTTGAAACGGCTGGTGCCAACGGGGACAAAGTGATGAGCATTGCGTCGGGAACAAAACTCGGTCCTTACGAGATCATCGGCGCTATCGGTGCGGGCGGGATGGGTGTGGTGTACAAGGCGGACGCTCGGGCGAACTTCTGGCAAGTTGGCAGAACCGCGCACTCCGAGTAGTCGCGTGCACCCGAGTACAGGAGAACTGACTGAACCCCAAAGGAGAAATCCGTCATGATTACTCGACGCGAAATCAACGGCACGATGTCGGTCGCTCTGGTCGCACTTTTCTCGGGAAGCTCCCGCGCGTTCTCGCAAGCTTCCAGGTCGGCTCAGCAAGCCGATGAAGGACACATGCCAAACATGGCTTCTGTGGCCGTGCAGACGCTGATGCAGGAGCCTCTGGCGGAAATGCCCGATCCGGAAGTCACAGTCATCACGCTTACAGTCGCCCCTGGCGCTGTTTCCCCACCCCACCAACATATCGGTCCGGTTTTCGCCTACATTCTGGAAGGCGAGATCGAGAATCAGGTTGATCCGAATCCCCCGCAGAAATACAAAGCGGGCGAGTTCTTCTACGAGCCGCCGATGCATGTTCACCGCGCCCTGCGAAACCTGAGCAACAGGCAGACCGCGAAACTGCTGATTTTTCAGGTCGGAGAAAAAGGAAAGCAGTTCACTATCGGGGTCAGATAAAGTCTCGCCTATCGGGTAGAAAAAACTGCCGACACCATGCAAGCAAGAGCCCTTCGATGATCGAAGGTTCGACGATCTGGTGAAGCGCATCGGCATCCCGGACTGACCGGCCATCGTGAGGCGACGAGCAAAAATCATGTGTTTGTGGCCAATAAAGTCATAGGATTTTGTGCGCGCAGAATCACGCGGTTACCGGCAGCCTAGGCGCCGGGTTTTTGGGCGCCTCCAAAAAGTGTGCCAGAATTCCCCTTCCAATTTCGCGATTAGCCGCATTTACCTCTTTGCTGACAGGTCAAAAACTTTCATGCAGGTTCCACCACGTTCAGGTCGAAAATGTTGTCATCGGTGCCAGCCTCATGGCTGCGATTCTCGGATACGCCAATCGGCAGCGAACATTGCCAGGCTGTCGTGAATCTTCGATGTCAGGATTATTGCCAACAACTTGACTAACCGGAGACGGGAACTCATGCCACTCGACTCGGTTCAGCGCTTCTCTATGTTCGTATTGATGTTTTTGATCGTTTTGTTTGCGCCCGTTCGATCGCTTGCTCAGGCCGGAAGCGCGGATCCGGCGGCGGCCCTCTTCAAACAGGGCAGTGATGATTTGGCCGCTCACCGCTATGACGACGCAATCAAAGCCTTCAAGAAGGCCAATCAGATGCGCCACGATTCCTGCGGCGATTGCTATCTGGAGATTGCCGTGGCCCAAACCAAGCTCGGGCAGCTCAACGACGCGCTCAAAAGCTGCGACAAAGCGATCTCTTGCGCATCGGACAATCAGCTCCGCACAGCCGGCCACGCTCTCAAGGGCCATATCCTCGAGAGCACAGGCGACGAACCCAAGAAACTTAAGGCGTCGGAATTCGAATACCAAACGGCCGCGCAATTAGATCCCAACAACGCCGCGATTCACCTTAAGTTGGGTACCGTACTCTTGCGGGAATCGCACGAAGCAGATGGCATCGCGGAACTGAACACCTATCTGCGTCTCGCTCCGAATGGTACGGATGCAAACTATGCGAGGAAAGTCATCGCCAATCCGAAGCGGGCCGGAGATACTCTCGCCCCACTTTTCAGCGTCACCACCCTCGACGGCCAGCAGGTTTCGCTCGATCAGCTTGCAGGAAAAATCGTCGTTATGGATTTCTGGGCCACGTGGTGTCCTCCGTGCAGAGCAGCCGTTCCTGAATTCAAGGAGCTGACGAAGAAATATCCGTCATCAAAACTCGTTTTGATTAGTTTCAGTGCGGATAGCGATCAACAAGCCTGGCGCGATTTCATATCTAAACACGACATGGAATGGCCGCAATACTGGGACAGGGACGGCCGCATTCGCTCTGAATTCGGCGTTGACGCGTTTCCCACATATTTGGTGATCGACCAAGATGGTTTCATTAGGGACCGGATTGTCGGTTTGAATGAGCAGCTGAGCGTCGTGGGGCGGTTGAAGCAAACATTGCAAGCGATGTTGCCTGCAAATTAAATCGTCGTGCCCTATGAGCCTCAGAAAAAATCTATTCCTCCTATCGCCGCTCACATTGGTGCTCGTTGCCATCCCGCTCTTGGCCCAAAACTTACCTTCTGCACCAGAGCCGGGGGCTTCTGTCGATTCGCCTGCGTCGCTTCCAGACGCCCTGCGCCTTTATAGGATGGGCAAGTTCGCAGCCGCTGAGGAGGAATACGAGAAGCTCGAAACAGGCCCAGAGGCGTCCAGTGCGTATATCGGACTTTCGAGGATCTACTTGAAGGAAGAGAAACCAGACGAAGCATATGCGGCGGCGTCTAAAGCTGCTGAACTCGCACCAGACGTTCCGGAGACACAAGTCGCCCTGGGCGAAATGTATTTTCGTCAAGGAAAGATTGCAGACGCGGAAAGAGCCTTTATCAACGTTATCAATAGCGGCGCGGGTGACGCCCGCGCTTATCTCGGCCTGGCTCGGGTTTCCGATGCAGCTTCGCTCTACCGTCGCGCTAAGACGATGATCGATATAGCGCACGCACACGATCCCTCCGATCCAGATATCACTCGTTTGTGGATGGCAACTTTGCCACGGGAGGATCGACTCAAGGCCCTCGCCGACTATCTTTCGCATGAAACCAACGATGATCCCGAGACACGGACCGCGATGGAGCGTGCGCTCAATTTCCTGCAGCAAGAGCCTTCGGCTTCGCATCATTCATGCCACATCACGTCAAAGGTTACGTCTACGGAGACCGACCTGCGATACATGTTGATGGATGCGACTCACTTCCGCGGTTTTGGTCTGGATGTGAAAGTGAACGGTACATCATCGCACCTATTGCTGGATACGGGAGCTGGAGGGCTTCTCGTCAACCGCAGGTTCGCTGAAAAAGCCGGCCTCAAGCGAGCGCTCCAAACGGAAATTCACGGTATTGGCGACCGCGGCCCCGCACCTGGCTATATGGCCTTTGCGGATTCAATCCAGGTCGGTGGTTTGGAGTTCGAAGACTGCCGGGTGGAGGTGGTAGAAAGGAACTCCGCCGCTGGTGAGGAAGGTCTGATCGGGGCGGACGTCTTCGAAGATTTCTTGATCGATCTCGACTTCTCGAACGGCAAGCTGCGACTGAGCCAGTTGCCGGCCAGACCCGGCGAGCCCGCGCCCGATCTGGCCCTCAACCCAAAGGTTGAAGACGTTCCGCGCTTCTACGATCGTTATGTCGCACCGGAGATGAAATCCTACTCGATCGTGTTTCGGTTCGGCCACACGCTGCTCTTACCCACAGCGCTGAATGATTCTCTTCCAAAGCTGTTTGTCATCGATAGCGGCAGCTTCACCAGCGCGATTTCGCCTAGCGCGGCGCGTGAAGTCACTAAGGTATCAGATGACAAGGACATGAGGGTCTCTGGACTCAACGGAGAGGTCAAGAAGGTATACGAGAGCAAGGAATTGACTCTCACGTTTGGGCATTTGCGTCAGAAGTACGAGGACATGGTCACTTTCGATACGAAAAGCATCAGCGATGCCGTCGGTACAGAAGTCTCGGGTATGTTGGGTTTCACGGTCCTGAGAATGCTCGACATCAAGGTCGACTATCGAGATGGTCTGGTGGATTTCAAATTCGACGCGAAGCGCTGGCAGTAGTCCACCGGAATCGAGGAGACCAAGCACAAACCGCAGCGGCGGGTCTTCGGGTCTTCGAACTTGCCCACAAACCATCTTGTCAGTGAGCAGGTAACCCGTTGTAAAGACTTGAGCGAAAAACTTGAGTTTTGCGTGCCCAGAAACACACGTTATTGAGCCGAGTCGACGATTCGGCTCGCCAGCTTCGCATACTCCGCTTTAGCTTGCGGATGGGAATGTCGGGGTCGGCGTTGCGACCCGACTGGACCGCCGCTACTCGTGTGCTACTCGAAAAGCGACGTTGCGCTTGGAATACTTCCCGAGGTAGGGGCACTGGGCGAGGGCGCGAAACTTGCTGCTGTCGGCAAGGGAGCGGAGCTACTTGAAAAAAGCGGCGGAATGGCACAGGCTGCTAAAGATTTCGATAGCTTTCAGGGTGGCGAAAAAGTCTATCGGAGCACCAAAAGAGCTGATTGCCGAGCTTGCCGAGAGGGGCAGGCAACCCACACGTCCATGACACAATTTCGTCACCGCAAGGCTAACCGGTGGACCCTCGCAAACGAAATGACCGACGGCAAGTCGAGGGGCAACCCCTGGCGCACGTGGGGAGCGATGTCGATAGCTTTGTGCCTGTTACTCGAGCCCTTGCCCCCTGACTATGCTGCCACCAAGGCGCAGGACAAGGTGGGCGGCGCCCACGATGCTGGTCAGCAGGGCAGCAGACCGAGCGAGATCCGGCTCGGCATGTCCGCAGATTTCACGGCGGAGGCGCGGGCGCTGGGAATCGAGCTCTTTCGCGGCGCCATGGCCTATCTAGTGCCGGCTAACGAAGCGGGTGGCGTGGACGGCCAACACATTGTCATAAAAGCCTATGACGACCAATCCGACCCGGACCTGGCGATTCGCAACACAATCAAGTTGATGGACCAGGACAATGTGTTTGCACTGTTCGGCTACGTTGGGTCCCCCACCATGAACAGAACGCTGCCCCTGCTGCGTATGCGCCAGGACAAGAGTTTTTTGCTGTTATTCCCCTTCACTGGGGCGGAAACTAATCGCATTCCTCCGTACGATCGCTTCTCCTTCAACCTGCGAGCCTCCTATGACCAGGAGACAAGCGGCTTGGTGGAGCATTTCGTCGGCATCCACCGAACCCGGATCGCGGTTTATTACCAGGACGATGCCTATGGGCGCGCGGGTTGGGCGGGCGTGCGCAGCGCCTTGGCCAGGCACGGTCTGGATATCGCCGGCGAAGCCACCTATCGTCGGGGAACGCCCTTCGATCAGAGCTATGACCGGCAGGTCGCCATCATGCAACGGGTTGCTCCCGATGCCGTTATCTGTGTCGCCACCTACGCGGCCGCAGCGGGATTCGTCCGCGACATGCGAAACCGAGGCGTCAGATGCCCGATTGCAACCATCTCTTTTGTGGGCAGCGAAGCTATGTTGGGGCTCCTCTCCGCCGCTCGAAGATCGTCGGACACGGACTACACGTGGCAACTGGTTAGCTCGGAGGTGGTGCCGAGCTACTACGACGATTCCATTCCGGTGGTGCGTGAGTTCCGTGAGGCGATGGATCGAAACCCCCAAGTTCTCTTGCCGCCGAACTCCTTGCTCTATCCGGAGGGGCAAACGCCGAAACACCAATACGCTCCCCTGCGCTACAGCTTCACGAGCCTAGAAGGATACCTTGACGCGAAGTTGCTGGTTATGATCTTGCGGCGGATGGGCCACGTGCCCCAACGCGCCGGGCTGGCCGCAGCCGTGATCGGCCTGGGTGATTTCGATATCGGCACGGGGCAAACCTTATCATTCGGGGGAAGCACAGGCCGCCGCCAGGCTTCCGACCAGATTTACTACAGCGTAGTCAAAGAGGGGCGCTTCGTACCATTTCACGAAGACGAGTGGGAAGGGTGGGCAAAGCCATGAAGATTGCGCGCTTTTATCGGAAGACCCTGTTCGGAATGTTTGCCATGATGGGGCTGATCGTAGCGTCCACCTCCGCACTGTATGTCTACACCATCGGCCACCAACTGAACGACGATTTGCAAAAGAACAGCCGCGCCATCGCGCGCAGCATCGCGGACTCCGATATAGACCTGATCGTCAATCGGAACTATTCCGCCCTGCAGTCGGTTATCGACCAGTATGTGGAGATTCCCGGCATCTCGTATGTTTTTGTGGTGGACGCGCATGGCGACGTCATTGCGCACACTTTCGTTCCGGGCGTGCCCGAGGTGATCGCCGCCGACTACCGGGACCAACGCCGTGTTTACAATCGGGAGATCCCAGGCATGGGGAGCTTCACGGAGGTGACGGCGGGTATCCTGGCTGGCGAAGCGGGGAGCGTCCACGTGGGCGTGGACAAGAGCTACATGGCTCTCCAGGTGCAGACGGCGATCGGCAAGCAGGTTTATCTCCTCACCGTCATCTTCATCGTGAGCATCCTGGTCTGCTACGGATTGATTTACCAGGTGTCGCGGCCCCTGCTGAACCTGAGGAACCACGCCTGGCATGCCTTTTCCGATGGGGATCGCGGAGAGCCGCCCCCTCCGGCTGAAGTGATGCACTTGCTGGCCCGCATCGACGAAGTCGGCGAATTAGGGAGGATTATTCGTTCGGCTACCTGGCGGGAGTTGTAAGCATGAGAACATCGGACGCAGCCTCGAACCGCTGGGTCCTTGCCACGTGGTGCAGCGTGCTCGCGCTTTGCCTTGGAGGCGTCTACGCGTGGAGTTATTTCCAACCGCTGCTCGTCGAGGAGTATCGCTGGACAAACATCCAGACCTCGGGTGCCTTCAGTCTAGACATCTTTTTCCTTGGTCTGTCAGCAGCGTGGGGCGGGATCAAGCTGCCCATGATTGGGCCCAAGAAGTTGGCCGTTGCTGGCGCGCTTCTCTTCACATGCGGCTACGCAGTGGCGGCTGCCGCTCTCGCCCTGAAAAGCCTCATGCTGTTCTACTTGGGATATGGCGCTCTGACCGGCACCGGAACCGGATTGGCCTATGTGACGCCCTTGAGCACGGTAACCAAGTGGTTTCCGGACAAAAAAGGGGTGGTGACCGGGATAGCCTCCATGGGATTCGGCCTCGGCGCTTTTGTGGTCGCCGTGATCTTGGCGCCGATTCTCATGCAGATTCTCCATGCCAACCTACACTGGGTGTTCGCCGCACTGGGCGGCTGCCTAGGCGCGATCGCCATTGCTTCCGCTTTTATGGTGAAAAATCCTCCGGCCGGATTTCTGCCCCCGGGATATTCGCCGCCGGAAGCCGGGAAAGACCGCCTTCGCAACCCCTACGCGAAGGCACTGGAAGCAGCGGACCTACCGCTCGTGGACTACGTCCTAACGGGGGAGTTTGGTTCCATCTGGGTGATGTTCTTTCTCAACATCACCGCCGGCATCTCGATTATCAGTCTGCAGTCGCCTCTCTATCAGGATATCTGGAGATTTGAGCACCCCGCGATGGAGCGCTCCGCCCTTGCCGCTTATGGTGCCGCGTTGATCGCCGTCAGTTCACTGTGCAACGGCTTCGGCCGGATCTTCTGGGGCGCTACATCGGAGCGCCTTGGCCGCGTCAATACGTTCCGCATTCTTCTGGCTTCACAGATGGTCGTGTTCGGCGTCCTAATGACCGAGCAGGACCCTTGGATTTTCGCAATTTTGATCTGCTATGTGTTGAGTTGCTTCGGTGGCGGTTTCGCTGTCATGCCCTCGCTCATGATCGACGTTTATGGGCAGAAGCGGATGTCCCGGGTTTTCGGCGTCGTCCTCACCGCATGGGCAGCGGCCGGCATCCTCGGACCGCTGATGGTGGCGAACCTCAAGGACAACTATCCTGACCGTTCTATCGTTTACATATTCCTGCTGGGTATCCACGTGCTTGGGGCCGGCTTCGTTTGCAGCTTCCTTGTCAACGATGATCCGTTTATACCGCGCCGCATTCTCTTCAAGGTTCTCGCTCTGCCGTCGCAAACACGCTCGATATTGGATCAGAGTTCGAGCTGAGCCGAGGCCGATGAGTACTGCGTGCGCTTTAGGCGTGACGGCAAGCCGCAGCGCGTTATTGATTCTATCGAGGCCTGCGCTGATAGTACGTATGGGTTTGCGAAATAAGCGGGCAAACCGTACATTTCGGGCGATATTGTCAATACCGCGGTAGTTTCAAGCGCGCCATCAGTCGTGGGCCTTGACCGGACCTTCGATCACCTCGGGCCTCTGGGTGAGCAGTTTCGACAGGTGTTCGTGCACGTAGTCAGCTGCCAAACGCACCGACTCATCGGCGCCGGCCTTATCGTGAAAGACGCTCCATGACGCACCTTCACCCTTGCCCGTATCGAGCCAGTAGTACCGCACGAATCCCTTCGCCTTCTTTATAAGAGGCACAAAGGTCTCGCGGATTTGGCGGTCGATTTCAACACCATTCTTCGGATCAAAATGGTAGTGGCGGATCACTGCAAACATGGGGGCCTCCTTCGCGGAAATGACGACGTTAATTTATTCGTCGTCAGCAAGGAATCTTATTCGCGGGACTCAGGTTTATGCACTGTCAGTTGTTACAGTGCTCTGAATAGACGGAAGGCGGCTACTCGGAGATTTCGAGCTATAGCTCAATTTTGAATACCGCCTCAATCAGCGACCAGTTGCATCCAAGGCCAGTGTTCCGGCGTGTACGGCAATCACGATGTGATGCCTGTCAGAACCAACCCCATGAAGGCAATGAAGATCGCAACAATCCTGGATCCGCGGTTTATTGGCACGGACTGCTATTTTTCCGGGGCAACTCCTTCACCAGAATGTGCGGGTCTGCCCAGAATCAGTCCCTTTTGAGGCGATTGAACTCGACTATTGGGCAAGCAAATCTCCAATAAACCGGGGGGCGTCACTTGACGGGGATTTTGGGCAAGAAGAGGTTTTTGGGCAACGGCTGACCCTGTTCCGAAAACCGAAACCGGGGCGGGTCGGCTCCTGCATTAGTCGTTTCGAGGCCTGCTCAGCGTTCACTCGCGTTACGGCCTGCACGCTCGCCTAGTCACCTTTGTGACCTTCTGCACCAGAGGCTTCAGCAGCTTCGTTGCCTCCACCGCTGCTCTGATTGCTACCG
>Ga0187783_10001836_pt1 | contig 15688 bp, 14 predicted proteins | sample 1015_SJ02_MP02_2_FD_132471 | JGI IMG/M metagenome (GOLD analysis project Ga0187783, IMG submission 132471) | Tropical peat soil microbial communities from peatlands in Department of Meta, Colombia - 1015_SJ02_MP02_20_MG | ecosystem: Environmental > Terrestrial > Soil > Wetlands > Peat | place... | reverse complement strand
GCGGGCCAAGGCGCACATGCTCGAGGCGAACCTGCGGCTGGTCGTGTCGGTGGCCAAGAAGTACAGCGACCGCGGCCTGTCCCTGCTTGACGTGGTGCAGGAGGGCAACCTGGGCCTGATCAGGGCCGTGGAGAAGTTCGACTACACCAAGGGCTACAAGTTCTCTACCTACGCCATGTGGTGGATCCGGCAGGCGATCCAGCGCGGGTTCGCTGACTCTGCCCGAACCATCCGGCTGCCGGTGCACGTGCTGGAGATGCTGAGCAAGCTAAGCCGGGTCGAGCGGGACATGCACCAGCGGCTAGGCCGCGAGCCTACCGCCGAGGAGCTGGCCGTCGAGCTGGACCGGACGCCGGACCAGATCGAGGAGCTGCTGCGCACCAGCCGGCAGCCCATCAGCCTGGACTCCACCATCGGCGAGGACGGCGAGACCAGCATCGGCGACCTGATCGAGGACGTGGACGCGCCCGAGGCCGGCGAGCTCGTCGACCGGCAGCTGATGGCTGACCAGCTGCGGAACGCGCTCAGCGCGCTGACCCCAAGGGAAGCCACCATCATGTCGATGCGCTTCGGCCTGTACGACGGGAACCCGCACACCCTGGACGAGATCGGCAAGGCGCTCGGTCTGACCAGGGAGCGGATCAGGCAGCTGGAGAAGCAGTCGCTCTCCAAGCTGCGGCACCCGAGCCGCGCCACCCAGTTGCTGGACTACGCCAGCTGACGGTGCAGCAGCTGCCCGCCCATGGGCAAGCTCGCTAGCAACCCGGACCCAGTGAGGCCGGGCCCGACCCCCCGCCGGGCCCGGCCTCACTGCTGCCCGCGTGCTACTGCGGACCTTCCTGCGCGGCCTGCCTGATCATCGCGAGCAGGTCATCGCGCGGCACGGGCCGGTTGCGACGCAGCGGCCCGGTCAGCATCCCGCCGTCGACGGCCAGCGCCTGCCCGTTCACGTAGCTGGATGCCTCGCTGGCCAGCCAGAGTGCTGCCTCCGCGATGTCGATCGGCTGTCCGGCCCGGCGGATCGGCGCTGCATCCCGCATCGCCACGGTCATGAACTCCACGGTGCGCTGGGCTGCGTCTGAATCCAAACCGGCCGCCCGGCCGAAGATGGACGTGGCGGTCGCGCCAGGGCAGATGGCGTTCACGCGTACGCCGTATTCGCCCAGCTCGTTCGCGGTGGTGACGGTGAGGTGCTTGACCGCTGCCTTGGCCGCACTGTAGTCATGACCAGCCAAATTGGCGTTGAAGGCGGCCACGCTCGAGGTGTTGATGATGCTGCCGTGACCCTGGGGGCGCATGATCCTGGCCGCGGCGCGGATGCCGAGGAACACGCCGCGCAGGTGCACTGCGACGGTGTGGTCCCAGGTCGCGACGTCGATGTCCTCGATTCCGCCGCCTGAGCCGGGAATGCCGGCGTTGTTGAACATGACGTCGAGACCGCCGAACACCTGCACCGACGTGGCGACCGCCCGGTCGGTGTCGCCGTCACGGGCCACGTCGGTGGCGACAAACCGGGTGCGCTCCCCCAGTTCCTCAGCCAGTCGCTTGCCGCGGGGCTCATCGACGTCGGCCAGCACGACGCAGGCGCCCTCCCTGACGAACAGCGTGGCTGTCGCCGCACCGATCCCGCTCGCGGCTCCCGTGATGACCGCCCGCTTGCCGTCCAGCCTGCCCATGCTGCATCCACCTGTCATTGTTGCCGTCGCTTGTCAGCACAGAAAGCTGTCATTCACCGCGTGCCTGGTCAACCGGTTACCTGCGAACCGCGGGCTGCCGACGCGGGGCGCCGGTGCTTGGTGGCCTACTCGTCGGGCGGCATGGCGCTGCGGAGCGTCCTAATCAGCTCGGCTATGCCGCCCGCCACATGCGTGAACGACTGCCCGGCCAGCCGCAGCGCTGGTCCGTAATTACCCATGATCGCGTCAGCGTTGGCGTCGAGAACGTGATCGGCCGGGATGCTGAGGCCGCGAGCCTGGCGTTCGGCCCGGAGCATGTCCTTGATCTCGTCCTTGCTCTTTCCGGCGGCGGCAGCACGCACTGCCTGGCTGGCCTGCTTGCGTAGCTCCGATTGCCGCCGCTTCTGCGCGACGATCTGCCCGAAGTCTGGCGGTTCGGCGCCGGTCTGGATGTGCCGTGTGCGCTGCGCTGCCGCGCCGGGGCATGAGCACGACTCGCGCCAGCGGCTTGGCGGAACGGCCCGGTGTCCGTCGGCGATCGGGCACGGAGAGTGACACGGGCAGGCGCACAGCCCGGTGCCGAACTCGAGGCGGAACCGGCGGGGGTTGAGGCCGCCGGAAGGTCCGACTCCGTGCGGGCACCGTTCGTGCACACCGCGTTGGCAATAGGGCGCTAGGTAATCGCGCTCAAACTCATCGGCCCATGGGTTGCGCATGGCGGTGAGTCTATGTCTGCCTGCGCACCGGTCAGGTAGCTCCGAGCCGCACCCTCAGCCAGTCGAGCGCGGTGACTGCCTGCGCCTGCTGGAACGCGCGGAGTGTTGGCAATCCTGGCGGGTCGGGCTGGCGAGCGAGATAGGTCCACGTGCCCGCCAGCGTGGCAACAACGGCGGTCACCGCCTCTGGATCGGAACCGCGAGCCACCGGATGGCTGGCGAAGACATCCTCGGGCGGCGGTCCGCCCTGCATGGCCACGCTCGGCAGCATCGCCGCCAAGTCGAACCAGGGCTGGGCCAGGCAGGCCCATGGCCAGTCGACGAACACGACACGCTCCGGGGTGAGCAGGATGTTGTCCGCCCGGATGTCGGCATGGACGAGCGCCGGGCCGGCCACGGCCGCCGGCCACCGGTCCTCGAGGGCGAGTAGCTGGGTCAGGTGCTCGCCAGCCCAGGGATCGACATCACCGAGGTCGGGGCCGGACCTGGCCGCATCGGCCAGCAGCTTCCAGCCGCGGCCAAGGTTCTTGAAGCGGCTGGCTGCCGGCGGTGCGTCGATCGGTGCCGGGCTCAGGGCAGCCGCAAGGTCAGTCATGGCATCGAGTACCCGGCCCAGCTCGTCGGCCTGCCAGGGCTGGGCCGGCATCGAGCCCTCGATGTCCTCGAAGATGAGAACGACCCAGTCGTCCGCGTCGATGCAGCGCAGTAGCCGCGGCGCCGGTATGCCGGCTGGCAGCGCCGCGGCGATCCGTGCCTCGGCCCGGTGGATGTCAGGCGCCTCGGGGTTGATATGCCCGACTGCCTTGACGAAGGCCCGCCGCCCATCGCGGAGCACCAGGCGAGCTGCGACCCCCGGAGAGAAGCCGCCGGGCTGGGTCGACGCCGCAGCGACGCGTCCGCGCAGGCATCGTTCGACCTCCGCCTGGAGCCGCTCAGGCACTAGCCGCCACGGCAGCCGCTGACCTTCTGCGGCGGGCGGCCGTGTCCGTTCGGCCGGCTCTGGTGCGGTCATCTGGTCATGATCACCAGGCGGGACGCTAGTCGGCAAGCAGATTTCGCTGGTCAGGGAGCGGTCAGGATCTGCGGTCCGGCAGGAGTCACCGCCACCGTGTGCTCGACGTGCGCGGCGCGGCTGCCGTCGGTAGTGCGCAGCGTCCACCCGTCAGGATCGACTCGGTAGGCGTCAAGGCCCCCCGCCATGAACCATGGCTCGATGGCGATCACTAGCCCTGGCTCCAGCTTCAGGCCGCGGCCGGCCTTGCCGTCGTTGGGCACCGACGGTGGCTCGTGCATGGACCGGCCGACGCCGTGCCCGCCGAAATCGGTATGGAGGCCGTAACCGGCCGCGCGCGCCACCGCGCCGATCGCCGCCGACACATCGCCGAGGCGGCCGCCTGGCCGGGCGGCCGCGATACCTGCCATCAGCGCACGCTGGGCCGTGTCGATGAGCCTGAGGTCGGCCGGTCGCGGCCTGCCGACAGTGAAGGAGATGGCCGAGTCCCCGGTCCAGCCGCCGAGGGTCGCGCCGAAGTCGATGCTGACCAGGTCTCCGTCGACGAGCTTGTAGCGGCCGGGGATGCCGTGCAGCGCTGCGTCGTTCACCGACGCGCAGATCACGGCCGGGAACGGTGAGTGCGCGAAACTGGGCTGGTAGCCGAGGAATGGCGACGTCGCGTGGTGGCTGGCCAGGACCGACCGGGCGACGTCATCAAGCTCAGCCAGGCTGACCCCGACCGCCGCTTGCTTGCGGACCTCGTCCAGAGCGGTTGCGACCACGCGGCCGGCGGCCCGCATTGCCTCGATCTCGGCTGGCGACTTCAGCTCTACCACGGGTACATGGTGCCAGCACGAACGTGCCTGCCGCGGGTCGGCTCACGGTCGGCGCCCCGTGACCTAATCGGATTTGCCCGAGCCCGGCTTCCAGACGAACGGTGTTGTCGCCGCGACCGGGACAAAGCCGAGCCGCTGCAGGATCGGCCTGCTGGTGGGCAGCGCGTCGACCTGCAGGTAGCGGTAGCCGCGAGCGGCCGCCAGGCCCGCGCGGTAGGCGACCAGCGCCCTGAAGAGTCCCCTGCCGCGCCAAGTCGGCACAGTCCCGCCGCCCCACAGGCCGGCAAAGTCGGTGCCCGGACTGAACTCGATCCTGGCTGCACTGACGGGCTCTTCGCCAGCCATGGCGACGACCATCTGGATGTGCTCTGGTTCCTCCCGGAGCTGAGCGAGCAGCCGCTCGCCAAGCTCCGGCGACGGATGCTCGGCGAAGGCGAGGTCGTGCACGGTCATCAAGGCTTCGACGCCGGAGCTGTCGGTCACCGGCACCAGCCGGACTCCGTCGGGCAGCCGGACCTGGGTGTCGATGGCCGCTGTCTCGGCGACCAGCATCAGCTCCTCGTCCTGGCGCACGAAGCCGGCCGCCAGCAGCCGGTCCGGCAGATCGGGCGGCTTGTCGTAGTCGTAGAGCTTCCACTCAACGGGCGTTCCCCTGGCTGCGAAGTAGTCCACCTGGGCTGCGATGACGGCATCGGCGGTGCTCTCGCTGAGCTCGGACCAGATGATGTACGAGGTCTGACCGTCGGCCGCGACCCAGCGGAAGACGCTGTTGTCGGCCTCCAGCACGGCTCCCGGCTCAGTTGCCTGCGTGTTCCGCCGGATCTGGGCGTCGAAGGCGGCGCGCACGGCTTGCACATCCACAGTCGGCACTCCACCATGGCGCAGGCAGTACGCGCAAATTAATTCCCACACCGTCAGCTGGACACCACATGTCGCTCCGGCCGGACCTCATCGACCCGCATCTAGCGGTGCCCTCGGCCGGCCAGGCTTGGCCCCGAGATGACAGGCTTGGCACGCTGAGGTCGGCGGCGAGCAGACTAGACGGGGGCAGGCATGGCGCAGGATGCTGACGCGATCGTGATCGGTGCGGGCCTGGCCGGCCTGGTCGCAGCGGCCGAGCTTGCCGCCGCCGGGCGCCGCGTCATCGTGCTCGACCAGGAGCCGGAGACCTCGCTTGGCGGCCAGGCGTTCTGGTCGTTCGGCGGCCTGTTCCTGGTCGGATCGCCCGAGCAACGGCGGATGGGCATCCGCGACAATGTCGAGCTGGCGATGCAGGACTGGCTGGGCAGCGCTGGCTTCGACCGGCAGGAGGACGAATGGCCTGGCCGGTGGGCCGAGGCCTATGTCGGCTTCGCGGCCGGCGAGAAACGGAGCTGGCTGCATGAGAAGGGCGTGCGCTTCTTCCCCGTAGTCGGCTGGGCAGAGCGCGGCGGCTATGGCGCGACCGGCCACGGGAACTCGGTACCGAGGTTCCACATCACCTGGGGTACCGGGCCGGCCCTGGTCGCCGCATTCGAGCGGGAGGTGCGGGCAGCTGCCCAGTCCGGACGAGTCCGGCTGCTGTTCCGGCACCGGGTCGACGAGCTGTCCGTCACCGCTGGCGTGATCGACGGCGTTCGCGGCAGCATCCTGGCGCCCTCGTCAGCTGCTCGCGGCCGGCCGAGCTCGCGCGAGGCAGCAGGCGAATTCGAGCTGCATGGCCAGGCCGTGCTGGTCTGCGCCGGCGGCATCGGCGGAAACCAGGACCTGGTCCGCAGGCACTGGCCGGCCAGGATGGGTCAGCCGCCGAAGCACATGCTGTCCGGCGTGCCCGAGCACGTCGACGGGCGGATGCTGGCCATCAGCGAGACAGCTGGCGCGTCGGTGATCAACCAGGACCGGATGTGGCACTACACCGAGGGCATCGAGAACTGGGATCCGATCTGGCCGTTGCATGGTATCCGGATCCTGCCTGGCCCTTCCGCCCTGTGGCTGGATGCGCGGGGGCGCCAGCTACCCGGGCCGCTCTACCCGGGCTTCGACACGCTCGGAACGCTCGAGCACATCATGACGACCGGATACGACTACACCTGGTTCGTGCTGACTCAGAAGATCATCGAGCGCGAGTTCGCCCTGTCCGGCTCCGAGCAGAACCCGGACCTGACCGGCAAGAGCATCGCGAAGCTGCTGGACCGGGTGAAGCCAGGGCCGCCGCCGCCAGTTGCCGCGTTCATGCGGCTCGGCACCGACTTTGTGGTCGAGCCCAAGCTGCCAGCGCTGGCCGCTGGCATGAACAAGCTGGCTGGGCAGGACCTGATCGAGGTGGCCGAGCTCACTCGCCTGATCGAGGCCAGGGACCGAGAGGTCGCCAACCCGTTCACCAAGGACCTGCAGCTCACCGCCGTCCGCGGAGCACGCCGCTACCGCGGCGACAAGCTGATCCGGGTAGCCAGGCCGCACAGGTTCCTGGACCCGGCGGCCGGACCGCTGGTCGCCGTGCGGCTGCACATTCTGACTCGCAAGAGCCTCGGCGGGCTGCAGACCAACCTGCAGGCCCAGGTGCTGGACCACGCGGGCCAGCCCATCCCCGGCCTGTACGCGGCGGGCGAGGTGTCCGGCTTCGGCGGTGGCGGGATGCACGGTTATCGTGCGCTCGAGGGAACCTTCCTCGGCGGCTGCCTGTTTTCCGGCCGTGCCGCTGGGCGAAGCGCGGCCAAGGCAGTCGGCTAGTGCGCCGCGGTGCACCAGCTGGCCAAGTAGACCGGGCTCCAGCCAAGCCAGACTTTGCCGGGATGCCAGCTGACCAGGACCAAGGTCCTCCAAGGCAACCGCCGTTTGGCTCTTCGCAGCTTCCCGATATGGCCGGCATGCTCGTGAAAGATATTGGCACCGGCCGCTGGCTAACGGTGGTCGGCTCACTAGGAGTAAGCCATGCCCGGAATCACGGTAGGGGTCGACGGATCGGCTAACGCGCGATATGCGCTCGAATGGGCGATGAGGGAAGCCGCCGTCACCAAGGTGCCGCTGTCAGTGCTGACCGTCAACGAGATAGCGGCCAGCTTCTGGACCGGTCGTCCCGTGACCGTTCCGGCCGACGAAACCCTGCTGGAAACCGCGCGCCAGGCTGCGACCGAGCTAGCCGAGAAGGCCGCGAATGAGTTGGGCGACTCGGTGTCGGTGACCTACACCGTAACCGCCGTCAACGGATTCGCAGCCGAAGAGCTCGTGAAGGCGTCACAGGAGTCCGACCTGCTCGTGGTTGGCGCGCGCGGCGGCGCGCACAGCGGCGGCATGGCGCACCACATGCCACTCGGCTCCATTAGCAACAAGGTGCTTCATCACGCGTCGTGCCCAGTCGTGGTGGTGCCTGCAGCGAAGTAGGGCCGCGCACCCTGGCTCGGCCCGGCCGGATTTGCCCTGCGGTTACAGTCGGATAATGGCCACAGTCGATGACGTCAGAAGGATCGCGCTCAACCTGCCGGAAACGGCGGAGCGGGAGTCACGCGGGAATCTGGACTGGCGCGTCAAGGACAGGGGCTTCGTGTGGCAACGCCCGCTGCGCAGTGCCGACATTGCTGCGCTCGGCGACCGGGTTCCGGCTGGGCCGGTGTACGCGGCGCGCACGGCCGATGAGGGGGTGAAGCTCGCGCTGATTGCCGACGACCCGGTGGTCTACTTCACCACGCCGCATTTCAACGGGTACGCGGCCGTTCTGTTCGAGTTGGATCGCATCGATGTCGCCGACCTCACCGAGCTCATCACCGACGCTTGGCTCGCTCGCGCTCCGCGGAAGCTGGCCGAAGCTTTTCTGGCTAAGTGACCGGGCGGCGTCGGGCCCGGCGTACTCCGCTGTTCGCAACCTGCGTGCCGGGCTTGGGCCGGATGCTGGGCCGACAGCTCGACGCGATAGCCGGGATCGAAACCGCGGGCGTTGGCTTCGACGGGCGAGCCGACCTGGTGTTCTTCGCGGCCGATCGGGCGGCGCGTGCCGACGCTCTGCGATCACGACTGGCGGAGGACGTGTTCGCCGAGATAGGCCGGGCAGACCGGGCTGGCGGCACCGGACCGGGCCGCGTCGCCAGCATGGTGTGGCGGCCCGAGGCGGTCCAGCGGGCCCTCTCGGTCTGGGCGGACGAAGTGCAGCCGCTGGCTGGATCGATGACGTTCCGCGTGGTCGCCCGCGTGCTGAGCGAGACCCAGTTCTTGCGGACCGACCTACGCCAGGCCATGACGGGCACCATCGCCAGGGACAGGCCGCGATGGCGTCTGGCTGATCCGGCACGACTCGAGGTATGGGTCAGCGAGTGGCATGACGGGCAGTACGTCGCGGGCTTGCGGCTCAGCGGCGCAGGCATGCGCCAGCACGGCGGCCGGGCCGCCGAACGACAGGGCGCGCTGCGGCCTACGGTAGCCGCGGCGATGGTTGAGCTGGCGGGCCCGCCCGGCGGGCTGCTAGTTGACCCGTGCTGTGGCTCTGGCACCATCCTGGCCGAGGCTCTTGCCGCCGGCTGGAGCGCGGAGGGCACCGACATCGATCCGGAGGCAGTGGCGGTAGCCAGCCGCAACGCTGCTGGGGCCCGAGTGCAGCTTGGCGACGCCCGCGAGCTGATGCTGCCCGATGACTTTGCCGGCGCGTGCGTCTCGAACCTGCCCTTCGGGCGGCAGTTCGACGTGCCGGGAACCTGGCGCGACTGGGTGGCCGCCGTGCTCGCTGAGATGAGCCGGGTTACCCACAGCGACGGGGCTGTTGTCCTGCTGGCGCCGGAGCTGCCCGAGTCGGCTGTGCCCGGCTCGCTGCGGCTGCGCGCGAAGCTGCCTATCAGGCTGCTGGGGACCGCCGCGACGATATGGGCATTCCGCCGTGCCTGACGCTAGCCGTCCGTGCGCCTTCGACCGAACGCGAAGTACGACACCGGGCCGAGCAGGTTTACCGCCATGGCCGCGCGCCACAGGCCCTTAGGGCCGCGGATCAGCTCAGCCGGGCGGCGCTTGATGTCGATCAGCGCCGTGATCTTCAGGGCGAGTTCAGCGGCGGCAGCGCTGCCCAAGAACACCCGCTGACCTCGACTGAGTTCGCTCCATCTGGGCCTGGCCACTCGCGCCTCCAATGTTCGAGCTAGCTAGGGATTCTGCCGCGTCCGCGATCTGCCTGCCAGTCTGTCCGGCCGGACCCTCGGGCTGTGCCAAAGGCGGACTGGGCACTTTTCGGTCAGCGGGCTAGGTAAGAATGATTCATGAGCAAAACTCCGCTCGCCCCTCCGCCTGGCGATAAGCCAGTGCGCACCGCGCCACCGCCGCCCCCGAGCTGGCGGCACTGGCTATGGCTAGCCGCGCTGTTCATCGCGTTGCTGTATATCTTGCCGAGCTTCGTGCACACCGCCCCGGAGGTCGGCCTGACCTTCTCCCAGTTCCAGAGTGACGTGGCGGCGCACAAGATCAAGACAGCAAATATCCCCAGCCCGGCGTCGGCGGATGCCAATGTCACAGTGACCGGCACGCTGACAAACGGTAAGGACTACTCGGCGGTAACGCCGTACATCGCGGCCGGATCGCCGCTGGCAGGCAGCCTGCAGGCGGCGAAGGTGGCCACGACGTATGAGCAGCCCAGTAGCTCCATCGGCGGCATACTCGTGGAACTGCTGATATTCGTCGTACTCCCCTTCGGCCTGGTGTTCTACCTGTTCCGGCGGATGGCTCGGGCCACCGGCAGCTCCCTGCAGGGCGTGATGGGCGTTGGCAGGTCCCGGGCGAAGGTCTTCGACTCCGAACGGCCGAAGACCAGGTTCAGCGACGTGGCCGGTTACGACGGGGTCAAGGCCGAGATCAGCGAGGTGGTCGACTTTCTGCGCAATCCTGACCGGTACCAGCGAGCGGGCGCGATGGCACCGCGCGGCGTGCTGATGGTCGGCCCGCCGGGAACCGGCAAGACGCTGCTGGCCAGGGCCGTGGCGGGCGAGGCCTCGGTGCCATTCTTCTCGGTGGCCGGCTCCAGCTTCGTGGAGCTGTTCGTGGGCGTTGGCGCAGCGCGGGTACGTGACCTGTTCGCCGAGGCGCGCAAGCAGGCGCCCGCCATTATCTTCGTCGACGAAATCGATGCGATCGGCCAGCGCCGAGCCGGGACGGGCGTCGTGTCCAACGACGAGCGGGAGCAGACGCTGAACCAGCTGCTGTCTGAGATGGATGGCTTCGATGTCACTGCGGGAATCGTCGTGCTGGGCGCGACGAACCGGCCGGAGGTGCTCGATCCTGCGCTCCTGCGTCCTGGCCGGTTCGACCGGCAGGTGGTCATCCCGTTGCCGACGCTGGAGGAGCGCGCGGCCATCCTGGCTGTGCACTGCCGAGACAAGCGGCTAGGCCCGGACGTCGACCTGGACGTGGTGGCACGCGGCACGCCCGGCTTCTCCGGCGCGGACCTGGCCAACCTGGCGAACGAAGCGGCGATCTTCGCCGTGCGGAACGGCCGGGAGGTGCTGTCCGCTGCCGACTTCGACGATGCCAGGGACAGGATCCTGCTTGGCCGCCGGGAGGGCTCGAATGTGCTGCTGCCGGAGGAAAAGCGCGCCGTCGCGATCCACGAGGCAGGCCATGCCGTGGTCGCCGCTCTATCCGATCATGCTGACCCAGTGGCGAAGATCACTATCTTGCCCGCGGGCCAGGCACTGGGCGTGACCCAGCAGCTCCCCCTGTTCGAACGGCACCTTTACGGCGAGGACTATCTCACCGAGTCACTGGCCGTTCGGCTGGGCGGGCGCGCAGCTGAGCTGGTCGCGCTGGGTCAGGGATCTACCGGAGCCGCCAATGACCTGGCATCGGCGACCGAGCTCGCCACCAAGATGGTGCGGGAATTCGGGCTTTCCTCAGCCGTGGGCCCGGTCGGCTATCCCGAGGGGGGCTCGGTCTTCCTCGGTGGCGGCGGGCCTGGCCTGTCAAGCCGGCCGTTCGCGGAGGCCACGCAGGCAACCATCGACGAGGAGGTGGCCAGGCTGCTGCGCGAGGCGGAGCAGTCGGCCGTGAACCTGATCCGCGGGCACCGGGGAGACCTCGACGAGCTCGTGGCGATGTTGCTGGAGCGAGAGACCGTCGACGGCGCGGAGGTCTACCGGATCGTCGGCAGGCCGGTGCCCGGACGGCGCCCGGAGGAGCTCACGATCATGCCGCATCGTGCGGCGGCCGACGGCGTCGCGGCTGGCCATGCCGCTGCCGTGGATCCCGATCACGGCGCCAAGGCCTAGCGCCACCAGGGCTTGCGGCGGATCAGAGCCAGACGCTCGGCGGGGCCAGTGACGTCAGCCGAGTGTGCCTGGCGTTGGTTCAGGTTGTGCCCGACCCACAGGGCATCTGACCGGTAGGCCACGGGCCCGCCACACAGCGCCAGGTTGGCGGTCGCGATGACGCTGGCCCCAGATCATGCTCGAGGGTGAGTTCGTCGAGTGCGCCCAGCGCAGATCGCTTCGTCGCGCAGTAATGCGCAGCTTAGCGACAAATCAGTCACTAATTGACATGATCGGTTGTGATATCAATGGGCCGTGGCTAGTCCGGCTGACCCTGTCCTCGGCACCGCCGAAACCCCGCTGCGTGAGCTGCTGACGCTCGAGCGGATCGAGGACGACATGTACCGGACGGTGGTGGTCAGGGCGGACCCCTCCGGGTTGTTCGGCGGACAGGTAGCAGCGCAGGCACTACGCGCGGCTGCGGAGACCGTCCCGGCCGGCCGGAGTCCGCACTCGCTGCACGGTTACTTCCTGAGCCGGGGCGACGCGTCTTTGCGGGTGCTGCTGATCGTCCAGCGGGACCGCGATGGCCGGTCCTACTCGAACCGCAGGGTGATCGCGGTGCAGAACGGCAAGGTCATCTTCAACATGGCGGCATCGTTCCACCTCACTGAGGAGGGAGCGGACTTCCAGGCGAACGCGGTGCCGCAGGTAACGCCGCCCGAGGAACTGCCGCGCAGCCTCATCCGGCATCGGCTGCACGGCGTCGAGGTGCGCATCCCCGAGCAGCCGCAGCCAGGTCAGCAGTGGCCGTCCAGGGTGTGGCTGCGGGCCGAGCACGATCTGGACGATGACGACACCCTGCACGCGTGCGCGCTGGCTTATGTCTCCGACATGTTCACTGGCCTCGCGGCAGTGCCTGGCATCGCTTTCTCCGGGCCGCTGACGAGCATTGACCACTCGGTCTGGTTCTACCGCACGGTGCCGCTTGACGACTGGGTGCTGATGGACCTGGAACCCGAATCCACCTCCGGCGGCCGGGGCGTCTACCGCGGCCGGATCTTCAGCCGGGACGGAGTCCTGGCAGCCGGGATAGCCCAAGAGTCGCTGTTCCGCGCGGGCACGGCGGGTCCCGGCCCGGCGGCGCACTGACCAAGCCAAAGAGACAGTCGCCGCTAGTTGGGATGGGCCGCCCGGCCGGTCAGCCGAACACGAACTCCTGGATCAGGCGGGCCAGCACGAGCGGCTGGTCGCTCTGCACTGCGTGACCTGATCCGGGCACAACCTCAAGCCGGGTCCCTGGCTGCCGCCGGGCGAGCTCGGCCGCGTCGTCGTCGGAGGCGAACCTGGAATCGCCGCCCCGCACCAGCATGAGCGGCGCCGTGATCGCCGAGACATCCTGCCAGAGCGGCGTGAAGTCGAACTGGCTGGCAGGCAGGTCACCGAACAGGTCGTATCGCCACGTCCAGCGCCCGCCGGGTAGCTCCACGGCGTTGTGCCGGACGCCTCGCTCGATCGCCGACCGCGGCCGGTGCGGGCTGGCCGCCGCCGCTGCTGCGGCCATCGCATCGAAGGACTCAAACACGGGCGGTCCGGCCAGGAGAGCCACCGCGCCGCGATCAGCCTGGCTCAGGCTCCGGGTCGCTTGCCGGACTCCGGGTGTGACGTCCACGATGACTGCCTTGCGCACCAGGTCGGGCCTGGCCGCGGCCAGCCGTATCGTGGTGACGCCACCGAGCGACATGCCGACGACGGCCGCGGCGCTCGCGGCAGCCTGATCCAGCACGGCGGCAACCGCCTCGGCGTTGCGCCACGGCCCGTAGTCGCGATCAGGACGCCGGCCGGAGTGCCCATGGCCCGGCAGGTCGATTGCGATGAGCGGCCGCCCGAGAGCGAGGGCGACGGTGTCCCAGGTATGCGCGTTCTGGCCGCCCCCGTGCAGCAGCACCAGCTCAGGATCTGGCTGCCCCCACACGATTGCGCTGACCGACTGCTCGGGCGCCACCTGGAAGGACCTGCGGGCAACGGCCGGCGCTTCGGTGTAAGGCAGCCCGGCCTCGGCCGCGTTGTCGCCGAGCAGGCCGAACTCGTCGTGGCCTGCTGCCTCGCTCATCGGCTGCGTCTCCTGGCCGCCACGTTTCCGGTATCTAGAGCCAGCCGGAAACGGTCTCGATGTCGGCTGTGCCGTTCGGGCCGACGGGCTGCACATTGAGAATAGTGACGCCCGATTCCCGATAGGCAGCGATCCGGTCCCTGACGAACCCTTTGTCGCCTATCAGCGACATCCCGTCGACGAGCTCGGCCGGCACCATCGCCGCCGCGGCGGCCTTGTCGCCGCTGAGGTAGGCGTCCTGGATCTGCTCGGCTTCCTGCTCGTAGCCGTAACGCCTGAGCACGTCGTTGTAGAAGTTCCGGCCGCGTGCGCCCATCCCGCCGAAATAGAGCGCAAGCATCGGCCGGGCGTGCTCGCGCAGGTGCTCGAGATCGTTGCCGATGGCCAGCGCACCCCCCGCCACGATCTCCAGCGGCGGCAAGTCATCCTGGCGCCTGGCCAGCCCGGCTAGCAGCGCGCTCCCCCACACCTGTGCCGCCCGGTCGGGCCAGTAGTGCAGCGGCAGCCAGCCCTCCGCGATCGCGGCTGTCAGCTCGACGTTCTTAGGGCCGAGCGAGGCGATATAGACCGGGATCCGGCTGCGCACCGGGTGATCGATGAGCTTGAGCGGCCTGCCGAGGCCGGTGCCCTGGCCCGCGGCCAGCGGGATCTGGTACCTGGCGCCGGCATGCTCGAGCCGGTCGCGGCGCCAGACTGATCGGCAGATGTCGATGATCTCCTCTGTCCTGGCCAGTGGTGCGTCATATGGCACGCCGTGAAAACCCTCGATCACCTGCGGCCCGGACGCCCCGATGCCGAGGATGAACCGGCCGCCGGACAGCTTGTCCAGCCCGACCGCGGTCATCGCCAGCAGCGCCGGCGTCCGCGTGTACAGCGGCAGGATCGATGACCCGATCTGCGCGCTGGTAGTGACCGCGGCCAGGAAGCCCAGGGTCGACACCGCGTCGGCCGTGTACGCCTCCCCGGTCCAGAAGTAGCCGACGCCGGCTTCCTCGAGCCGCCTGACATATCGGGTAAAGGATGCCGGATCATCCCGCATGCCAACGAGCGCGCCGAGTTTCATCGCCCGATCCCCCAGGTCCAGCAGCATGGATGGAAATCCACTGTCGCTGTTTCAGCAGCGGATGTCCATCCATGCTGCTGAGGGCCCGCCCGGAGGGCCGCCCGGAGGCCGCTCGCGGCTGGCCGGCGCCCTGCTTGGGCCGGCGGCGGGTCCCAGGGCGGCGGGCTTGAGGGATCTGACCAGGGATGAGTACTCTGAGCTACTCCCATCGACTCTAAGTAATTTTGGAGGTTCTTTACTGCTGGCCTATAGTGTGCAGAATTTACGGTAGGTCTCAGGATGGTCACATGCCGGTCTCGGGGCAACCGGCGGAACGGCCCCGAGAGATGACGCGCGACCTGACTGGGAGGGTGGATGCGCCTGCGTTTGGGCAGGCCCGCTGCGCTGGCTGCGGCCGTCACCGCCGCGGTGGCCGTGGCAGTCTTCTTCAGCCCGTCCGCAGGTACGGCGACCGACATCCACTCCGGAACCCCTGAATACGGCGAGGTTTCGACTATCGGCGCTCTCTTCACCCTCACCGCTCCCGGCGAACTGGGCACGCACTTCTGCACCGCCAGCGTTGTCGACAGCCCGGCAGGCGACCTCGTCCTGACTGCCGCCCACTGCATGTCTGGCCGCGATGTCGAGGACGTGGCGTTTGTCCCAGACTATGCCGGTGGCCGGGCGCCCTTCGGCATCTGGACCGTCACCGGGATGATCATGGACGAGAACTGGAACTCCTCGCAGGACCCCGACGATGACTTCGCCTTCCTGATCGTCCACCGGGCCGGCACCTCGGGCGACGTCGAGGCACTAACCGGCGGCGAGGCGCTCGGCGTCGGCGAGACGGCGGGCCGGCCGGTCGAGGTATCCGGCTACCCGGATGGTCAGAACGAGCCGATCATCTGCGCGAACACTGCCCTGGCGTTCAGCCCTACCCAGTTCGAGTTCTACTGTGACGGCTTTACCGACGGCACCAGCGGCAGTCCGCTGCTAGCCGGCGCCGGCGCCAGCACGGTGATCGGGGTGATCGGGGGCTACGAGCAAGGGGGCTGGACTCCGGCCGTGTCGTACGCCGCACGATTCGGCACGAGTTTCGCCTCCCTGTACAGGCAAGCCCT
>Ga0187783_10001835_pt1 | contig 15689 bp, 15 predicted proteins | sample 1015_SJ02_MP02_2_FD_132471 | JGI IMG/M metagenome (GOLD analysis project Ga0187783, IMG submission 132471) | Tropical peat soil microbial communities from peatlands in Department of Meta, Colombia - 1015_SJ02_MP02_20_MG | ecosystem: Environmental > Terrestrial > Soil > Wetlands > Peat | place... | reverse complement strand
CCTCTTGCCTCTGCGCGATGTCGGGGGCTCGCTCGCTGCCTCGGCCGTCCAGACCATGGCAGCTGGCGCAGGTGCCGGCAAAAAGCTTGGCACTGTCGTTGTGCGTTGGGTTCGAACCAACCGCCGTCTGCTGCGCCACAGACTGCGACCAAAGCCCGAGAGTCGCTGCCCCTAGGACGAAGCCGGCGCAGCGTACGCGACTTGGTAGGTTTCGAATGGTGCCCGCTCCTATTTCCCAGCTTGGAAGCTGCTAAGCCTTTCGCACCCGCGGTTCGCGAGTTGTCGAGAAATCTCGAGAGCCGCGACCGGCGCCGGTGGGCTGGTTTTCATTGAACAAAAATATCGACCCAATTTGTGAAAACGTGGCCAACCCCGACACGTCGATGTAACTCGAATCCAATCGCTCTGTCAACCTTTCCTCGAATTTCTCGCCGCTCCGACCCATTGCTCGAGGGAGCGTGAAGCGAGCACGGCGGTTGCTTTCTGGGTGGGCGCACGCCCGGCGGCGGATGACTCTTCCCTGATGTCATAAACCGTGCTAGAGTCCGCGCACGTGTCCAAAGGAGGACAAGAATGGACGAACCTAGGCGATTTCGAAAATCACGGACCCGACCTTGGCTCGTGCTGGCAGGAGCTATCGTCGTGTTCGCCGCCAGCGGGGTTGGGCGTGTCGACGGCCAATCAGCATCCGGCACAAGCACGCCTGCCAACGATAATTCTCTCATTGCGGAGTTCCGCCGCGTCGAGGTGGCCTCACTCTCGGATGCCATCGAGCAGCTTTCGGGGAAGCGAATGTATATGAGTCACCGGATGCAGCCGATCTTCGCCGCCAAGTTCGCCGGTTTCGCCCGCACCGTCCAGATTAAGAAAGACGAAGGCAACAATGACCCGGCGGCCCTGAGCGGGATGCTAACGGCGATCGATGAGGGAAATGCGGACTCGGTCTACGTGATGGTGGTCGAGGATGGTCAGGATATCGCCGGCATGGGTGGGCTGATGGGGACGGCCATGGCCTCCCGTGGCTATGCTGGAGCAGTCATCGATGGCGGCGTGAGGGATGTGGCCTATTTGCGGAAGATCCTTTTCCCGGTCTTCGCCACCGGCATTGTGCCATCCACTTCCGTACACCACTACCGTTTCGCGGGAGCGCAGGTTCCGGTATCCTGCGACGGTGTCGCGGTCAACCCGGGCGACATCGTGGCTGCCGACAGTGATGGCGTAGTCGTGGTTCCGAAGCAGATGGCGCAAGACGTCTTGAAGCTCGCCCAACAGATGGATTTTAAAGAACATTCCATGTATCCCGAGATCGAAAGACTGAAATCGATTCAAGCGGCGGTAAAGAAGTTCGGAAGGCTGTGAGTGTCGGGTTGCAGAAAACCCGATTTCATCAGATAATTCCGACTTTCATTTTGCGCAGGAACTCCCATGTTACAAACCGCCAAACGAAGCTACAACATCACCGCCCTGCAGCGCGGCTTACGTCTTTTGCAGTTGTTCAGCGAGTCGTCGCGCGGACTCACCGCCAAACGAGTTGCCACCCTGTCGAAATTGCCGGTCAGCACGGTCCATCGTTTCCTGGTGAACCTGGAACGCACCGGCTTTCTCACCTGCGGTGGGGACGGCGTCTACCATCTGGGCATCGCGTGCTTTGCGATCGGTCAGTCGGCCCTGGGTCAGCTGGATATTCGCCGCGTCAGCCTGCCTCATCTCGAGGAATTGAACCAGAGAACGCGAGAGACGATTCATCTCACCGTCCGTCACGGACTTTCTGCGGTCTACGTTGAGAAACTCGATTCGTCTGAACCGTTGCGTATCTATTCGAGAATCGGCGCAGCGGTCCCGCTGTATTGCACGGCGGTCGGCAAAGTCATGCTGGCTTACCTGGCGAAGGAAGAACAGGACAGAGTGCTTCCGCAGTTGGAATTGAAGCGGCTGACGGCGAACACGGTGGGAAATCTGCAGGAGCTCGAGACCGAGCTTTATCGTGTCCGCAAGAACGGCTATGCGTGTGATATGGAGGAGCACGAACTCCATATCCGTTGCCTCGCCGCGCCCATCTGGGACCATCGTGGCGAGGTCCATGCCAGCCTGAGCGTCACGGCGCCGGTTTTACGCATGCCCGTGAGCCGCCTGCGCCAACTCGCGCCCCGGGTGCAGGAGGCGGGATTGCGGATCTCTTTCCAGTTGGGATACCAGGCCGGTGGGACGGGATTGCGACTGCGAACTCCGGGAGTCGTGGAGGAAAGACGAGTTGCCAACCTATCGTCCTGAACGAACCAAGATCAAGACACCGGAGAAGAACTGAAAACCGTGCGGGCGCTGATTTATCTGGCTCTGGCTTTCGGCTGTCTCCGCTGCTTTGCGGACGATCGGGCGCCGAACCCGAACCTGTCTAGCGAGATCGACGTGCGCAGCGAGGATTTGCTGGTTGCGCCTCCGTCGGTCAACTGGATCTCCTATAACGGAGACTACTCCGGCCGTAGATACAGTGGTCTTTCGCAGATCAATCGGATGAACGTGGGCCAGATGCGCGCGCAATGGGTTTTCCATGCACGAAACTCCAGCCGTCTGGAGGTGACGCCGGTCGTATTCCAGGGAATGATGTTCGTGACCGCCGCCAACGACGTTCTCGCCCTCGATGCCAGCACCGGTCGCATCGTTTGGCACCATTCCCGACCCGTGAGCGAAGGGCTGATTGACGATGCTTCCCGCCACATCAATCGCGGGGTCGGTCTTTGGCGCAACCGGGTCTATGTGGAAACCGACAACGCACATCTGCTCTGCCTCGACGCCCGTTCGGGCCACCTGATCTGGGATGTGGGATATGCCACGTGGAACAGGAATTATGGTGCCACCAGCGCGCCCCTCGTCGTAAAAGATAAAGTGCTCGTGGGGACTTCCGGGGGTGACGACGGGGTGCGTGGCTTTCTGGCCGCCTACGATACCGTGAACGGGAAGCTCGCCTGGCGATTTTGGACCATCCCGGCGCCGGGCGAACCAGGCTCCGAGAGCTGGCCGGGCAAGTCGTATCTTCACGGAGGCGGGACGACCTGGATGCCGGGCACGTATGACCCGGATCTGAATACGATTTTTTGGGGTACCAGCAATCCTTCGCCAGATTTTGATGGCACCCTGCGGCCGGGCGACGACCTTTATACCGACTGCCTGCTTGCACTGGATGCCGATACCGGCAAGCTGAAGTGGTATTTTCAGTTCACCCCCCATGACCTGTTTGATTACGACGGCGTAGAGACCCCGGTCCTGATCGATGCGTCCTATCAGGGTGAATCGCGCAAATTGCTCGTCGAGGCCAACCGCAACGGCTACCTTTACCTGCTCGACCGCAGCGACGGAACGTTTCTCTCCGCAGTGCCCTTCGTCGAGAAGCTGAACTGGGCGAAAGGCATCGACCAAAAGGGAAGACCAATCCGCGCCGATGTGAAACCGACGCCGGCAGGAACTCGCGTGTGCCCGGGATACGCCGGAGCGACGAACTGGTATTCGCCCTCCTACAACCCGTCTACCCACTCGTTTTACTTCTTGGCCCTGGAGCAGTGTGAGACTTTCTTTTCCAGCGCACAGCCTCAGCCCTTCACCGAGGGGAAAGAATTCTATTCGACTGGGGTGAAGCACATTGTGGGTGAGCCGCCCAAGAAGCTGCTTCTGGCGTATAACCTCGATACCGGTTCGTTTGCTTGGAAATACCCCCAAATGGGCAGAGCGCGCTCGGCCGGGGGAACCATGACCACCGCAGCCGGCTTGCTGTTTTTGGGTGACGATGCAGACTCGCTGGAAGCGGTCGACGCGCAAACCGGAAAGCCCCTGTGGCATTTCAATACCGGGCAAGAGATCAGCGCGTCGCCCATGAGCTATGCCATCCGGGGCAAGCAATACGTGGCGATTGCGGCGGGCAGCGACGTTTTCAGCTTTGCCCTGCCGTAACCAAGTGCGGACGCCGCAAGCCGCCCACGGAATCGAACGAGAAATGCGGCGGCAGGACGACGCCGTTGGCCCGATGCTCGCACCGAGGGGGCATAGGCTGGACGCCGGTCCTTCGTTCGTCCCGTGAACAGGGTTGCGGCCATCGCTTACAAATTAGGAGGTAGAAACATGGGCCTCACATCGTGGAGTCGCCGAGGCTTTCTGGGCAGCGTGGCAATGGCCGCCAGCTCGCTTCTCATGCCGGGGAGGTCATCCGCAACGAATCGCACGACGCAGACAGATGCCCGCCTCTCCGGTTTCGGCCAGTCCGGAAGTCCCTATGAGGAATTGGGTGTGACGACGGTGATCAATGCCCAAGGTACCATGACCATGCTGGGCGGCTCGCTCATCCGCCCCGAGGTTGAGGCGGTGATGGCACAGGCGTCGAAGCACTTCGTCAGCATACCCGAGCTCGAAGAAGCTGCCGGCAGGCGAATCGCTGAGATGCTGAAGTTGCCCGACGGATATAGCGCGCTTGTGACTTCCGGGGCGGCTGCGGCAATGCAGTCGGGATTGGCCGGCATTCTCACCGGCGACCATGAGGCTCTCATTAAGCAACTGCCGGACCTCACGGGAATGAAATCCGAAGTCATCGTCCAGAAATCGCATCGCAACCCGTTCGATCATCAGTTGCGAGGTACCGGGGCAAAACTGGTCGAAATCGAAACCCGGGATGAGCTGCGGGCGGCAGTGAGCGAACGGACCGCCATGATGCACTTCACGAATTTTGCCAACGAGACCGGGCAAATTAAGGTCGACGAATGGGCCAAGCTGGCCAAGGAGTACAAACTTCCGTGCTTCAATGATGCCGCCGCCGATACCCCGCCGGTCTCACACCTATGGGATTACACCAACCTGGGATACGACCTGGTGGCATTCAGTGGCGGTAAGGCGATTCGCGGTCCGCAGTGCGCCGGGCTGCTCATCGGACGCAAGGATTTGGTCCGGTATGCCTTGTTGAACAACAGTCCCCACGAGGACACGCTCGGGCGCGGCCAGAAGGTCGGGAAAGAAGAAATTCTGGGCATGATCAAAGCCCTCGAGCTTTATCTCAACGAGGACTTTGATGCCTTAAGCAAAGAGTGGCAGGACCGCCTGGACCTGATCTCGCGTGAGATCACCCGTATCCCCGGGGTGAGCACATCCTTTTTCATTCCCGACATCGCCAATCACGTTCCCCATATGCGCATCACCTGGGATGCGAGGATTCCGTTGACTCCGAAGCAAGTTGCACAGTCGTTGCGGAACTCCCGACCCTCGATCGTAGTCGGAGGCGGCGAAGGGAAACCGGGCCTGTCGATGAACTCGTTTATGTTGCAGCCGGGTGAGGACCAGATCGTGGCTGAGCGACTCTCGTACGTTCTGCGCGATCATTCGGCATGAATCATGGAATGAACCGATTGGGGGCAGAACTTCAAGCGATGCCGGATAGATCGCCCAAATAGGGACAGTGAATCAGAGCCCAACAACTCGCGTGCGTTGGCTTCTCGTATTTTGGATTTTTGTCCTGAGCGCAGTTGCCTTTCTCGATCGCGTGAACATCTCGATCGCGGGCAACTCCCTGCGAGTGGCTTACGGCCTCGGCACGATCGAACTGGGTTGGATCTTCAGCTCCTTCCTGGTTGGTTATGCCTTGTTCCAGACTGTGGCGGGACGTCTGGCGGATCGTTTCGGTCCCCGGCGTGTGCTGGCCTGGGGCGTGACCTGGTGGGGAGTGTTTACGGCGCTCACGGCTTCCGTTCCTGCCCGCATCGCCGGGGCATTGACTTTGTTCATCGCGATTCGCTTCCTGCTCGGAGCGGGGGAGGCGGTAGTCTATCCCGCTTCCAATCAGTTTATCGCCCGCTGGATTCCAGCGCGTGAACGCGGCATCGCCAACGGCTGGATTTTCGCTGGAGTTGGCGCGGGAGCCAGCCTATCGCCACCCCTGATCACCTATCTCATGCTGCACTACGGTTGGCGAGCGTCATTTTGGGTCTGCGCCATCCTGGGAATCGCAGCCGGAGTCATCTGGTACGGCATCGCTCGGGATGACCCGGCCGAACACCCCAGAGTTTCTTCTGGCGAGTTGACTCATATTCGCTCCGGGTTGAGCGCGAGCTCAGGTCGCGTCAGTCTCGACCGACCGCACGGCGCTGCGGTGTTGGTGCCGTGGCGCACCGTGCTGCGTAGCAGCACTGTGCTCAGAGTTACCCTCAGCTATTTCTGTTTCGGTTATGTGGCCTGGATTTTTTTCAGCTGGTTTTACATCTACCTGGCCCAGGTGCGGGGCATGAACCTGAAAGCCAGTGCCTGGTTCGCCACCCTGCCATTCCTGGCTATGGCGATTGGCTGTCCCCTGGGCGGAAAAATCAGCGATCGACTGACGCTCGCGTTCGGACCGAGGATGGGGCGATGTCACGTGGCGTCATTCGGGATGATGCTGGCTGCTGTTTTCCTTGCGCTGGGTTCGTTCACCGAGAGCGCACCAATGGCCAGTTGGGTATTGGCGGGAGGCGCGGGGGCGCTCTACTTAGCCCAGAGTTCCTTTTGGTCGGTGAGTGCCGATATTGCCGGTGGCTCGGCCGGGTCGATTTCCGGCTTTATGAATATGGGAGCACAGATCGGAGGGGCCGTTACCGCCTCCCTGACTCCCTGGATCGCAGAGCGCTTCGGCTGGACCGCGTCCTTCCTTACGGCCGCTTTCCTGTGCCTCGTTGGCGCGGCCATCTGGCTGGGCGTTAATCCGGCGAGAATTTTGGTAGCCGACGATCAAGGGGTTCGAGGTTCAGTTTCGGCTCAGCCAGTAGGCGCACCTGGCGCCCGATCCGGTGAGCCATTGAGGCCATGACCAGACTCGAAATCAAGCCGAAAGCAGGATGCCTCTGCGACCTGGTTAGCCTCGGAGAAGTGATGCTCCGGCTTGATCCGGGCGATCAGCGCATTTCGACCACACGCCAGTTTCGCGTCTGGGAAGGCGGCGGTGAATACAACGTGGCGCGCGGCCTCAGGCGTTGCTTTCGGATGGACACAGCCGTCGCCACCGTGCTCGTGGACAACCCGGTGGGTCGCTTGGTGGAGGATCTGATGCTCCAAGGAGGTGTCCATCAGAAATACGTGCGCTGGGTGCGGTTTGACGGGGTCGGTCGAACCGCGCGCAACGGTTTGAATTTTACCGAACGAGGCTTTGGCCTGCGAGCGGCGGTAGGCTGTTCCGATCGGGGGCACACAGCCATCTCCCAAATCAAACCCGGGGAAATTGATTGGCAGCAAGTCTTCTCCCAAGATGGAGCCCGCTGGTTTCACACCGGAGGAATCTTCTGCGCCCTCTCGGAGACAACGCCGCTCGTGGCTCGCGAGGCGATGGAGGCGGCAAAGAAGACGGGTACCGTGGTCTCCTACGATCTGAATTATCGGGAGTCCTTGTGGAAGCCGATGGGTGGACAACCGCGGGCCCAGCAGATGAACCGTCAACTCGCTCCTCTGGTAGACGTCATGATCGGAAACGAGGAAGACTTCAGCGCAGCCTTGGGGTTTCCGGTTGCCGGCCTGGACGAAGGTCATTCCCGGCTCGACCGGGCCAGCTACAAGAGCATGATGGAAAAGGTGGCTGCGGAATTTCCTCGTTTGGCGGTGATAGCGATCACCTTGCGACACGCCAGGACTGCCACCCTGAATGACTGGGGTGCACTTTGCTACTCGAACGGTCGCTTCTACGAGGCGCCGAACCGGGAGAATCTGGAAATTTATGACCGGGTGGGTGGAGGCGATTCCTTCGCATCGGGATTGATCTACGGATTACTGACAGGGCGAGAACTGCAATGGGCCGTGGAGTGTGGGGCGGCTCACGGTGCGCTGGCTATGACCACGCCGGGCGACACCAGTATGGTCACGCTCGAAGAAGTGTTGCGGACGATGGAGGCGCGGACGGCACGGATCACGCGCTGACGCCTGACGCCGGGAGGGATGACATGAGAATGGAGGAAGTGATTTCGAGAATCGGGGAGATTGGCATCGTGCCCGTCGTCCGGGCGGCAACCGTCACGGAGGCAAGCCTTGCCGTAGAAGCCATATCTGACGGCGGCATCCCGATTGTAGAGATCACCATGACGGTTCCCAATGCAATCTCCGTGATCAACCAGGTGGCAGGTTCTTTTGGCCGCGGTCTTCTAGTGGGAGCAGGGACGGTCACCACTGCCGAGCAGGCAAAATTGTCGATTGACGCGGGAGCCAAATTCATCGTCAGCCCAGGGCTGTCGATTCCGGTGCTTTCCGTGGCGCAAGCCTGCGGGGTTTTGGCCATTCCGGGGGCGCTGACGCCGACCGAAATCATGCATGCGCAAGAGAGTGGCGCCAAGCTCATCAAGATCTTCCCTTGCGACAATGTTGGTGGACCGAAGTACTTGAAGGCGCTGAAGGGACCGTTTCCCAAGCTTGCCCTGCTCCCCACCGGAGGGGTAAGCACGTCGAATGCTGCCGCGTTCATCACCGCCGGAGCCTTCGCTCTCGGGGTCGGCGGGGAACTGGTCAACCGGACCGCTCTCAAGGAAGGCAATTCAGCCCAGATCACGCAGGCGGCACGTGAGTTTGTACGAGCGGTTCTATCCGCACGAGAATCAGCGGTTGAGAGTGCAAGTCCTGCCCATTAGTTCGACACGATCTGGCGGGAATCGTGCCCTGCAGGCGCAGGGATACGAGGGTTTCGAGGTTGAAACGGAAAATCTCAGGGGTGCCGCGCGAGGCGTTACTGATTGACTCCACTCGCCAGATAGCCTCCATCCACCACCAGTAGACTCCCGGTTACAAAGCTGGCCGCGTCGGAGGCAAGAAAGATGGCCGCGCCCACGAGTTCCTCCAGTTCACCGAAGCGCTTCATGGGAGTTCGCATGAGTATTTCCTGGCCGCGGATGGTGCCCATCACCAGCTTCTCGTTGAGCGGGGTGCGAAAGTAACCAGGGGCGATCGCGTTGACACAGACTCCGTGCGCCGCCCATTCGATGGCCAGGGATTTGGTCAGAGAAGCTACGCCGGCTTTACTGGCGCTATAGGCTGCAACCTCATACAGGGCCAGGAAGGACCCCATGGAGGCAATGTTGATGATCCGGCCGTAGCCTCGCCCAATCATGTGGCGCCCGAAAACCTGACACGCCCGCAACGTGCCCGTCAAATTCGTGTTTAGCATCTGATCCCATTCCGACTCAGGAAAGTCGAGCGTGGGCGCACGCCGGTTGAAGCCGGCGCAATTGACCAGGATATCTACCTTTCCAAAATGCTCCAGTACGACCTGCAGCAGGTTGTCAAGGGAGGAGCGGTTCGTCACGTCGCTGGCTAGCGGCAAGGAGCGTCGGCCGAGAGATTCAATCTCTTGGGCGGTGGCCGTGACCAGATCGGTCCGGCGGCTGCTCGGCACCACATCGGCTCCTGCCTCGGCTAAGCCGCGGGCCAAAGTCCTGCCGATGCCGGAAGTTCCGCCGATGACGACGGCTAGCTTGTCATTCAATTCCAACCGACGATAGGCCATAGTTCCTCGGAATGTGCTTACCGTTTTGAACCTCGTTCCATTTCCAATTTACCGGGTACTTCCGACATGCGCGGCTTGACGTCAGACTTCTTCGAGGGAAACCCGAAAGCTGAAGCAATCAGCAACGAGGTGCAACTACATGCCAAGGCAAATCGAGCGGCATTTATAGTCTAACCTCTCCGATAGCCTTCAATATTTCAGTCATCCTGTTTCGCAGCGCATCTGGCACAGAGTTAGTTCCAACCATTACCTTGCCCTTCGATACCTGTGGATCGTAAGGAAGGCGATTGCGCGATAGAAGTGGGGCGGCTACGAGGAAAACCACGCTGGTCGTTACGATCGCTCCCAGCATCGCCAGTTCGTACGTGATAATGCCGTCGGTCCAAAGCGTCACCACCGGCATGCCTCCTGTAGGAATGGGGTAGCTTTTTTGGGTCAACGAGGCCAGCAGGAAACCCGCCGTTCCGCCAAGGATGGCGCCGCAAGCTGCCAGCCATGGCATTCGGACTTTTGGGGTGTCAACGAATCGGTACTGCTCCAGGGGCTCGGAAGAAATCACGACAATCTCGCTCCTCGGCACGCCGGCCGAGAGCAGTGCGTTGACGGCTTTCTCGGTCGAGTCAGGCTCGGAACAGAGTACGTAAATGCCATTCTCCGAATTCATGACGATTCATCCATACTCGCTGATGAGGGCACTCGCAAACCGGCCTTCACCTCCCAGATGGACACCACCGGTACAACCTTGGAGAACAGAAGATAAAGCAGAGCCATGGCGCAGAAGGTTGCGCCGGTGATCGTAATCTCGACCCAGGTGGGACGATAGGTTCCCCAGGCATAGGGCAGAAACTTGCGTGACAATGACGGGACAATAATCAGATACCGCTCTATCCACATTCCGATTACCACTGTGACCGATGCCAGGAACGTCCCAGTGATGGTGCGCAGTTTCTTGATGGCGAGCAGCGGAAAGGGAAAGACAAAATTGCAGCCCACCATCACCCAGAAAAGATCACGGTAGGGTCCACGCATGGTCAGCCAGAGTACGGCCACCTCCGATCGGGTATTTCCGTACCAGGTGGTGAGTCGCTCCGCGAATAGGAAATAAAACCAGAGAAGGCTCATGACGAGCAGCAGTTTGCCAAGATTATCGAAGCAGCGCGGATTCAGATATTCCTCCAGGTGGAGGGACGATCTTAGAAAAACCATGGCAATGATCAGGGCGGCAATTCCGCTGAATATTGCGCCCACCACAAAATACGGCGCGAAGATCGTCGAATGCCACATGGGTACTGGCGTCATTGCGAAGTCCCAAGAAACGATGGTATGCACGGAAACCGCCACGGGAATGATGAGAATGGCCATGATGTGCATGGCAGATTCCAGCTGACGCCATTGCCTCTGGGTGCCCCGCCAGCCCAAACACAGCACTGCGTAGAACTTGCGCCGCCATCCCGACAGGTTGTCCCGAAGCAGCGCAAAGTCGGGAATCGTGGGTAGCAGGAGAAAGATCAAACTGCCAATCAGGTAGGTGTTGATGGCAAAGAAATCCCACACCAACGGCGATCGGTAATTCGGCCACAGGCCTCTCTGGTTCGGATATGGAGCTAGCCAGAAGGCCAGCCAGGGACGCCCGAGATGAATGAGCGGAAACATGGCACCGATGAGGAGCGCAAAGACGGTAATAACCTCGGCACAGCGCGTAATGGGGCGCCTCCAAGTCGCATTGGAGAGGCGCAAGATTGCCGATATCAGTGTTCCTGCATGGCTGATTCCGATCCAAAAGACGAAATTGGTAATGTAAAAGCCCCAGAAAACCGGCCGGTCGATTCCGGCGACACCAATGCCGGTGTAAACCTGATACATCCAGGCAGAAAATCCCGCTAGTACCACTAGCGCCAAGCCCACCATCGCGGAAACAGCCCGCCGCGGGGTCTCAACCACCGGGCGGAGCAAGTCTCGTTGCACTTCGTCAGCTGTTTTGACCATCCCACGATTCTCGTTCGAGATAGGTGATCTTGGGCCGTGTTCCCAGCTCGCCAAGTAACTTTGCGCCTCGCGGAGAGCGCGCCAGACGTGACACTTCGCTCTCCGGGTCATTCAGGTCGCCAAACACCAGGGCCTTGGGCGCGCAGGACTGCACACATGCGGGAGTCGGCTCCCCCTCTCGAAGTTCGCGGTTTTCCGCTCTGGCCTGAATTTCCGACGCCTTGATGCGCTGAACACAGAATGTGCACTTCTCCATCACGCCGACCTGACGCACGGAAACATCGGGGTTCAACTGCAAGTGGAGCGGTTTATCCCAGAACGGATTGAAGAAGTTGAAGGTGCGCACCGTGTAGGGACAGGCGTTGGCGCAATACCGGGTTCCGATGCAGCGGTTGTAGACCTGACCATTCAGCCCCTCGGAGGTGTGATAGCTGGCATAGGTCGGGCACACCGGCTCGCAGGGTGCGTTGTCACATTGCTGGCACAGCACCGGCCGAAACTTGACCCGTGGATTGGGAAATTCACCCTGATAGTAGCGCTCAATTCGAATCCAGTGCATCGCCCGGTTTTTTCCTGCGGCTTCTTCGCCAACGGTCGGAACGTTGTTTTCGGCCTGACAGGCGATAACACAGGCGGCGCATCCGGTACAGCGGTCTAGATCGACGGCCATTCCCCAAGAATGAGACATAGGATCTGTTCGCTAACGAAGCCCGGGTTGTTCTTCCTTTTCGTACAAGGATCCCGAGGAAAGGCACAGACGTCGTTTCTGACCAATCTTCGAGAGGCTCACGCGGGTAGAGGCCCAGGCGAGGGAGCCCACTTGCTCGACTCCGATAGGAGCCACCACATTCATCGGATTCGCTCCCCGCCGCCTGGCATAACGACCGAACTGCTCGTGTCCCTGGCCCATGGGCATCGCCACTACATCAAACGCAATTCCTGGATTGAGGAGGGCGGGAGTGTCCAATGTGCCATGCCGGGAACGGACCCGGATCAGGTCGCCCTGTCGGATCTGTAATTTTTCGGCCGTCTTGGGATTCACCTCAAGCCAGGATCCCCAGCTCACGGTTGAAAGGGCATCGGGTAGCTCCTGCATCCAGGGCAAGTGGGCGAGCGAACCGTCCAGAAAAGCCTCCGACACATACGGCTGAAAGTAAAAAGGAAATTCCTGTTCGCCTCCGTCAAATACAGGTGGTACGAACTCCGGGGCTCGGAATTGTGCAGAAGTCGTCTGCGGGGGAGGGATGTGACACTCGCCATCCCACCAGCCGCCTTGTTCCAAGACCCTGCCCCAGACTTTATCGAATCCATCGGATAGATCACACCGTTCGGCTTGGGCGATTTCCCTGAACGAGCTTTGCAACATCTCTTCAAAGGTCTTCCAAGGCAGAGCTTCGCTTACTCCTTTGCCGAGGCTCTTGGCCAGCTCGAGCAGCACGTCGGGCATGGCACGCGTGTTATGCAAGGGGCGCATCGCAGGCGCAGCCAGGGTGAGGACAGCTTCGGAAGTGCCGGACTCGGGAGCATCGTCGAGCCAGGATTCCAGTGGTGAGTGGTCGGGGAGAATCAGGTCGGCAAGAACGCTGGTTTCATCGATGAAACTGGAAAAGCTGACCAGGAAAGGAATTTGCTTCAACCTTTCGGACACTTGCCATCCCTGTGGCGTGGCGAAGACCGGGTTGGCATGGTCGACGAATAAGATCTCCGTGGGCTCAAAATGCCCCGACCGGAAATAGGACACGAAATCCGAGTTATCGTTGGGGCTCGTCGCCTCCTTCATGATGGATGTACCGGGAGTAAAAAACATTCCTCCCGGCAAACCAATGCTCCCCAAGACCAAATTCAGGAGATTCACTGCAAGTGCATTGCACAAGCCATTGGTGTGAGCCAGCGCCGCCCCTCCAATCAGGGCGACGGCCGGAGGATGGGCGGCCATTTCCCGGGCTAATCGCTCGATGCGGTTCGCCGAAATTCCAGTCCTGCTTGCGACTTGCGCAGCGGAGTAAGTCTCGTTTCTCAACCCTTCCACCGCCTCTCGGCTTTGAGCTGTCTCGTGTTGGCCGGGGCGAAGTCCTTCCTTGACCATGATGTGAGCTAACCCCAATGCCAGCAAGCCTTCGCTTCCCGGCGAGCAAGCGACCCATTCGTCGGCATTCGCCCCGGTTTGCGACATGCGCTGTTCGACCTGAACGAATTTGCCTCGATTGCCGGGACGGCCGCGGCGCATTTCTCCATAGCCGATCGATTGCGAGACGGGAGAGTTCCAGGTGCCCAGGAAATCCGCTCCCAACGAGATTACGTAGTTGGATCGTTCCAAGTCGAAGGAGGGCAGAATGGCGCGACCAAAGTTCAGCTGATTGGCCCGACGCAAAACCGGTTCATCCAGCGGAGCAAACTGGAGGGCAGGCGGTGCGCCGAGGCTGGAGAGAAATTTATTGATCAACTGCCGGCGCTGCCCGCGCATGTTGCCGGTAATGAAACGGATCGAATCCGCGCGATTCTGTGAGCGAAGCTCTTCCAGTTTGGACGCGACCTCGCTCAGCGCTTCTTGCCATTCGATTTCGTGAAAATCTCCGGAACCGCGCGGACCGGAGCGCTTCAGGGGATTCTGCACTCGATCGGGATGATAAGTAACCTGCAGTCCGGCTTGCCCGCGGGCACAGAGCTTCCCTCGGTTCACCGGGTGCCTCGCATTGCCTTCCAGCTTCTTGGCCAACCCCATTTGGATCAACCCGCGTTGTCCGTTTCGGATGACTTCGGCCTCGCCATCCATGACGCGCACCACCACTCCGCATCCCCCCGGGCAGAGCGTGCACAGGCTCGGTTTCGAGGCCGCGACGCCAGGTACGAAATCCTCTTCCGGAACAAAGCGGGCGAGCTGCTGCGCCGGCTTCTCACAAGCGGTCAGCGTCGCTGTAGCCCCGGTCAAGACGCCGAACTTCAAGAAATCGCGACGTTCCATTTTGCCGTCCAGCAATCCATCAAAAATGGCAGGTGATACAGTCTGTCGAAACCTGTCGGGTCCTATGGCATCCGACGCAAAATCCCATATTGATCTGCACGGCTCGCACCGCTACCGTCATCTTGGCTACATCTCCGTGACAGCGGGAGCAATCCACCCCAGCCCGAATATGGGGAGCGTGGTTAAACTTCACATGGGCTGAGGGAGCGAAGCCGTAAACACGCTGCCAGGGCACATCAAGGCCAGAGTTGAAATACGACGTCAGCTGCTGGACTCCCGGACGATCCGTCATCAGAAACTCGTGGCATCGCATGCACACTTTGTCGCTGGGGATTCCGGCAGTCGGACCTTTGTTGACCCCGAGATGACAGGTCGTGCAAGCGATTCCATTGGCGATGTGCCTGTTATGCGGAAATGCGATCGGCTGCATCGGGGTGGCGCGCCAACCAAGGAATTCCTTTACCGCGTCTGCGATCGAGGAGTGCTTGGGCGTGAAGACTTCGCTTTCCGTCGGGCCGTATTCGGTTCTTGACCGTCCGCACGAGCACACAAGGAAGGTCGTAAGCGATGCGAGACTTAATGCCAGCACTCCCACTCGGTTGTGAAGCATGCTCCTTCAGCCTACTTAGGAGTCGCGCTAGCCTCGATCGTGTCTATCTTGAGCTTGTTTTTCTGGACGGTTCCCGAAATGCGAACCTGTTTGCCGGCAAACGGTTCCGCCTTCTCCTGGTTGTCAATCTTGTACACAACATCCTTCTTGTGATCGTACAAGACATAGTGTGCGCCGAGTTCCACGCATTTCTTGGTGCAAGTAACCGGATCGTTGCTCATGCTCTTCATCTGGTCCATCATCCCCTGGTGGGACTTGTCCTTGGCACAGAGGTCATCCATAATCTCGCCGGAGAAAGTTTGACTCTGAGCCTGGCCGGCTTCGACGACCCCAAAGCAACAAGCCAAGAGCAGGGAGACAAGACTGGTTTTTAGACCTTTGACTAGCATTCAGGAATTCCTTTCTGTTCCCGGTTTCTTCGCCGTTCCCCGCCGGCTGCAAGCGGTTTCCGCGGCATGCCACCGGACCACCTGGGAAATATGTTGTTCAATTGGTAATGAAAAGTCTATACGAAGCAGACGCGGTCCCGAGTCACAAGGGTGTCAATTACTTGTAAAATCTCGTTTTCTTCCGCATTCTCGCATCGATTCATGGACTTGAGCCAGCTCACCTCATCGAGAGTCTCGAGCTCGGTGCTCGCTTGTGGAGGG
>Ga0187783_10001834_pt1 | contig 15690 bp, 4 predicted proteins | sample 1015_SJ02_MP02_2_FD_132471 | JGI IMG/M metagenome (GOLD analysis project Ga0187783, IMG submission 132471) | Tropical peat soil microbial communities from peatlands in Department of Meta, Colombia - 1015_SJ02_MP02_20_MG | ecosystem: Environmental > Terrestrial > Soil > Wetlands > Peat | place... | reverse complement strand
GCGCCGTACTTCCTCTTCAAAGAGCCGGCGTTGCCCGCAATCGCAAAGGACCCGGCAGCGACCAAACAGTGCCTGGCCCGCACGCGCTCGCCGCACCGCGGGCCGATCAGGCAGGCCGAATCAAGTAATCAAGCGCTCCAACAACAACAGCTCTTTGATTCGGCAGCTTTCCTCAGGGCCACGCGTTCACGACGTTGGCGACGTTGACACTCCCCAACCCTGTACTAAAGTCCCAGCCGGGGGTCGCGGGGTAGGCTACCTCGAGCGACGTATCGGACGTGGAAAGCACCCCGTAGGCACTCCCACCGGCAGGGTCGTAGCAATTGACAGTGCCGTAGCACGGAACGTCACTGTTACCCAAAGTCACATCGTGGAAAATACACGACGTGCCAACTTTGTTGCCACGATTGGCATTGCACTTCTGCAACGTGGAATCGTTGGGATGGTTTGTAGAACCGTACTCCACCACCGCCAACCTATAGTAAATTGGTGCCGCATTGCCCTGGGAACCTCCCTTCTTTTGGTTAATCAGCGCCTGTACCCCGGCGAGCTGCGGTGAGGCAAAGGAGGTACCGCCGCCACTGTTGAAGAAGAGAGCGTCTTCCGGGTTGTCGTAATTGCAGGGTGCACCTCCCTGTTGGGTATCTGACATACACAATGCAAGATCTTGATACCAGAAGGCGATGGAAGAAAACAACGAGACATCCGGCAGATCACGTTTGTGATCATCGGGATTGCCGAAGACGGATTGCCAGGAAGGCTTAGGGTAGACAAAGCTGGGTCCGCCGCTGCCGGCTATGATGTCTATGAAGTCCGTCGACCCGATAGAACTATTACAGAAATCCAGGCCACTCGTATACCCGAAGAAATGGAAGAGAACGCTGCCGGCACAGGACTCATTCCACGTCATCTCGGGAATATACGACTTGGCAGACCCGCGCCTTGGGCCATTCTTCTTGTTCCAGTAGAGATTGAGCGTGCCGGTGACATAGTCTGAAAAATCAGTGCCCCCGGCAGCAAGGTTGTACGGAGTGGATGCCAGGCCATTGACCGAAATCCCGGCCGTAGCAAAGACGCCTGAAGAAAAGGACGCATTGCACACTGCCGCAGACCAGTCACCTGCGGCTACGAACATGGAGGTGCCTTCAGCAGCCGCCTGTTGCCAGGCAATGTAATAAAACTCATTGGCACTGATCCCAAGATCGGCCTCGCACTCTCCGTAGCTGTAGCTTATGATCGGCGGCGGGGTTTTACTGTTGATCAAGTTATAGGCAGCCATGTCACCGCCGAAGGTGGTAGCCGTGTCCGCACACGAAGCAAGTTCGATGTCGGCATCGGGCGCCACGGCGCCGGACCACTCAGCGTCCAAGGCAGCTTCGAACTCATCGCTATTGGTGGGCGGAACGGCGCAGTTGTCCGGCCCTGAGGGCGGAGCGGGGTGTTTTTGGGCGAAAGTTCCACTGTAGGATGACAGGCCAAAAGCGTACCGGAAGATGTACCAATCGTTGGCTATGATATCGGTATCTTCTAGGACCGCTATCCTCTGTCCCTTCCCCGTAATCTTTGCCTGGTAGAGGGGATTAACGTTATAGATGGTAGCGAAGTCGGGGGGACCTTCGATATAAAACTCGACATTATTTAGCCCGGGACAGCCTTTGCAAAGAACCGAGAAATCTGGACTGGGCCTGTGCGCCATCGCCTTCGGCCGGAAATCAGTCAGGGAGGCGACTCCTGCCACTACCGGTGCCAGCCCTGCTGGAATCGCAGGATCACTGGCGTTGGCAATATGCGTCTGTCCGTCGATGTTGTAGCGGTGAATCTCAGCATGGAAGGTGTCTCGCACTTGGCCAGCCGTGGCTGAGATGTCAATGACCATAGCGCTCGGGTAAACCCGGTTCACGCGCATGCCATGGGACTCCAACCAGCGTACGACGGCCGCTATATCTTGCTGTGCCGGACCGAAGTTTCGGCCCAACTGCTCCGCGGTAAGCCAATGATGATAGTTGGGGGAGTGCGGATCCAGCTGCTCCGCCATGAATCGCTCAAGCGCCTGCTCTTGGCGGGGACTGCGCTGCAGCAGGAGAAACATATGTTCCATGGGCAGGTCGTCGGAGGCCGCACCCTGGTCAAATTCCGGCCGCGCCAGGGGATGAGTATTGCCCTGGAGTAGCACCAGTTCATTTTCGTCGACATTCTGTACTCGGGCCGCAATGCTGGGGGAACCGGCACGAAGCTTGTCCTGGGCTGTTGAAAACAGGCTACTCGCCAGTAGCAACGCCACAGCCGAACACTTTACAGCCGAAAAAAGAAGGTTTTGCAGATTGCGCGAAGCAAACATAAATAATCTCCTTGAGCAGGGTTGGCCGTGATCGATGGAGGTAAGCACGCGGGATATCATATGCAAGGCTGCGCACAGCAACTGCATACGGGTGAGCTTCATGCCCGGGCGCCCGCACGAGCGAAAGTAACGGACGCTGGTTGCAGAAGCGAACCAGGCCTGAATACCCGGCTGGCGGGCATTCTGCTGGCAATTCATCGACCCTGTCAAGAGAAAATCGCAAGAAAGCCCATTGCAACCTGTGGGATAACGCTTCCAAAGCGCCGCTTCCTTGAGCCCAAGGCGCTGTTGCAAGAGTGGGCAGGTTAGACTGCAGCCCTCAGACCCAAATTCCAAGCTCGGAGATTTCCGCCCCAGGATCGCGAGCGTTCAACACCCAGGCGGGAAAGTAGCTGCGGACCGACGCACCCATGGTCTGAAACCTGAGCCATCTTTTTCCCTTTCTGCCTAGCTGACCTACCTGCTAGGGAGCCTTTCCGGGCTCAGCCTGACAAAGTCCGTCGATCGATCGAACCGCTTCCGATTCCTTTTGCTTTTTCCCTTTTTGCATGACCGCCGGGCCGCAGGCTATCATTCTGCAACCAGACTGCTGTTAGAGGACGCCTTGATGACTGGCGGCCGTCCTGAAGACAACACGGCGGTAAACACTCGGGAATGTCCACGGTGCCATTCGGCTAATTCTCCCACGGCAAATCGCTGCATCCAATGCAACTCTCCCTTGGACCTCGCCACCCTAAACATGGCAGCGACAGTATCCGCTATTTCAAGTAGGGACGAGGAAAACGTCCCGCAGGGTTGGTCGCAGCCTTCCAATCGGTCGGCCGCGTCGCTTGCCCTTTCGCCGGGAAGTGTGCTTGGAGCCCGATATGAGGTTCTGCAGTTACTGGGAGAAGGAGGGATGGGGGCGGTTTACAAGGTGAACGACCGGGAACTCGATCGCACGGTTGCTTTGAAGGTGATTCGTCCTGAGATGGCGATCTATCCGGAAATTCTCAAGCGGTTCAAGCAGGAACTGATCCTGGCCCGCCAGATCACCCACCGCAATGTCATCCGCATTTTTGATCTGGGCGAGGCCGATGGCATCAAGTTCATCACCATGGAATACATCGAAGGGCGCGATCTAAAGCGCCTGATCGGTGACATGGGCAAACTGAGCTTCGAGGAAACCGCCCGAATTGTCGAGCAAGTATGCCTCGCACTTGAAGCTGCGCACGCCGAAGGTGTCGTGCACCGCGACCTGAAGCCCCAGAACATCATGGTCGACGAAGAAGGCAAAGTCGCGGTCATGGATTTCGGTATCGCTCGTTCCGTCGAATCGGCGGGAATGACGCAAACCGGAGCGCTGGTCGGCACGCCGGACTATATGTCTCCCGAGCAGGTGATGGGGGAGCACGTCGATGCCCGCTCCGATCTTTTCACGCTGGGCGTAATTCTTTACGAGCTGCTCACCGGGTCCACGCCCTACAAGGCCGATACCGCTCAGGCTGCAATGTATAAACGTACGCGAGAAGTGCCGCGGCCGCCGGTCGAAGCCGATCCCAGCATTCCGCGATTTCTGAGCGATGTGGCGTGCAAGTGTCTGGAAATCGATCCGGCGCGGCGCTATCAATCCGCGCGCGAGATTTTCGAGGATCTGGAAGCGGGGCGCGGCGGAGCGGGCCGTCCCCCCTCGAGGGCCCGGCCATTGCCGCCCTGGCTTTCCGCTTCGCGCAAGAAATGGCTGGCGGCCGCGGCGGCGGCGCTGGTATTGGCCAGCGCTGGACTGGCGCTGCGCGCGCGGTTCTTCGCGCGCGGGCAGCCGAGTTCATCCGCCCCCGCGGTCTCGCTGGCAATTCTGCCTTTCCGCAATGCATCCGGAGACCCCGGTCTCAACTGGCTGGGATCAAGCGTGGCGGAAACGCTGAGTACCGACATCGGGCAGTCGTCCCATCTCCGTATTGTCTCTTCCCAACGCGTGAGCCAAATTCTGAGCGATTTGCGTATTTCGGCCGACAGCGCCATCGATCCCGCTACGGTGCAACGCCTGGCTGAGTTCAGCAACGCCGACAACATCGCCTGGGGACGCTACACTCGATTCGGAGAGCAAATTCGCATGGACGCTACGATCGAGGACCTCAAACGCGGTCGCACCACGACACTGGCGGAGACCGCGACTGAAAGCAATATTCTTACTGCGATCGATCGCCTGGCCAGCGATATCCGTTCGAACTTGGCCCTTTCCGAAAGCACGATCAAGGAACTCCAGGGGCAGTCTTTCACACCTTCAACCCGCTCTCTTCCCGCCCTGCATGATTACAACGACGGGCTCGAGCTCGAGCGTCGCGGCAATTTCCTCGAAGCGGCCAAACGCTTCGAAGCCTCCAACCAAGAGGATCCTCGGTTCGCCCTAGCTTATTCCGAACTAGCGAAGACTTATGCCAACCTGGGGCAAGACAACGAAGCGGAGCAGGCCTCCCGGAAGGCAGTCGAGTTGAGCGATCAGCTTCCCCCTCCGGAAAAGTATCTGATCCAGGCGAGCCACGAACGGATCGAGCGAGACTATCCCAAAGCCATCGAAGCCTACAACAATCTTGCCAGAGCTGCGCCCGGCAATGCCGACGTGCGGTTCGAGCTGGCCGGGCTTTATGAGAATTCGAGCGCGTACGACAAGGCAGGAGAAGAGTACGCGAAGGTGCTGGCGCTCGATCCGAAGCGTGTGGAGGCGCTGCTCGCGATGGGCCGTGTCGAATATTATTCTGGCGACCCGCAGAAAGCGCTCGAATACTTCACCCGTGCCCAGCCCCTGGCAGTCGAAGCCGGCAACGATGAGGAAAGGGCCGCGATTCTTCAGGCGATGGGCGTAGCCTATGCTGCTCTGAACAAACACGAGGACGCTCTTCGCAACCTGCGGGATTCACTCGAAATCAAGCGCCGCTTGGGACTCAAGAAGGGCATGGCCATGAGCCTGGACGCCATGGCGTCATCGGAGGACATTTTGGGCAAGCCGGACCAGGCGCTCAAGGACTACAAAGAGGCACTGGCGTTGTGGCAGGGCTTGGGCGACAAAGCGGGAACGGGCGACGTCCTGAATGACCTGGCTCAGTTTTACGTCGACCATGGCGACTACGACCAGGCTTTGAAATTGTTCAAGGAATCGCTTCAAGCAGAGATCGACGTAGGAAACCAGAGCTATCAGGGATTGGTCTTGAACAACATCGGCAACGCGTATTTTTACAAGGCCGATTACCAGACCGCGCGCACCTATTACCAGCAGGCCCTCGACGTTCGCGAAAAACTCAAGGTCTCCAGCACCATTGCCGACACCCTCCACAACCTGGCTGACACTTCGAGCAAAATGGGTCAGTATGACGTGGCCATCGAGCATTACTTGCGCGCCCTGGATTTGCGGCGGAGCACGGGAGATAATCGGGGCGCTGCCCTCGAGTCCTCGAGCTTAGGCATTTTGTTCGGTTATCAAGGCCGCTATGGCGCCGCTCTCAGCTCAGAAGAAGATGCTCTGAAAACGATCCGGGAACTCGGGGAGCGAGGCTTCTGGTTGGCGGAAATCCTTGGCTTTGAGGGCAGCGCTCTGGCGCAGGTCGGACGAAGCGACGATGCCGAGAAGAGTCTCGAGGAAGCTATGAATGTGGCCGGCGAGCTGAAAAACCAAGCTAAAACTGCCGAAATTCTCGGCTACGAGGGCGACAATGCCTTCTATCGTGGTGAATACAAAGCCGCGGCTACACTGTACGATGAGGCGCTTAAGACGGCATCGCATGCCAGCAATTTGGATCTCATTCTGGTCGCGAAATTCAATGTGGCCAAGGACGCTGTCCGGCAAGGTCGCTTTCAATCGGCCGCCAGCTCACTCCGCAAACTCTCGGAAGAGGCGGACAGCATGGGGCTGAAGTATGTATCTGTGGAATGCTCGATCTACCGTGCCGAAGCTCTCATGAATCTGAAGAGTTATGAGCCTGCAAGAAAGGAGCTGGAGAGCGACTTGAGCCGAACCGAGAAGCTCGGCATGAGGGTCTTGCTTGCCCAAAGTCATTACCTGCTGGGGCGCGATCTTGAACTTGCCGGCCAAGCCGCTGATGTCTCGGAACACTTTACCGAGGCTCGCAGAATTCTGGATGATGTTCAAAAGGATGCGAAGACCGACAGCATCGTGAAGCGAAGCGATCTCAACCCTATCTACACTCACTCGCTCAGCCATTAGTTAATTCAATTCGTTCTCACGCGAGCTTCCCTTTCTCGCCACCCCCTTTTCAAGTTTCCCGCGCCTCGATGCTTTGTGAAGACTCGCCAGGCACGCCGAAGCCTCGCATCCATCTCAGTCTCCCGTGCCTGAAAGCGTGATCACTTGCGAGCTGATGAGGGCGCTGTCAGTGATGGTCACCTTGCCGGTGAGCAAACCCTTGGACCCCGGAGTGAAACTGATGCTCAGTTGGCAGCTTGCCGAGGGATTCACCGTGTCCCCTTTCGCGCAGGTGGTTGCGCTCGCGAGCGTGAAGCTGGCTCCGCTGATGGCGATGTTCGTGAGACTTAGCGGTGTGTAGCCGGTATTGGTCAGGGTCACCGTCTTGGTAGTCGTGGTCGACACCTTCTCGGTACCGAAATTCAGAGAATTCGTGCTGAGCGTCGCCTGCGGATCGATGACCTCGGTCGTCAACAGCACCTGCTGCGGGCTGCCCGCCGCACTGTCCGTGATGGTGAGAGTGGCCGTCGAGGCCGTCGGACTGAAGATCTTCTCCGTGGCTAAAATGCCTACCCCAATCTCGCAGATCTTGCCCGCACCCAAGGTCCCCGGCATCGCCGAAATCAGGGGAGGACAGAATGTGATGGAACCGTATTCGCCCGTGGCATTCCCCGGCGTGGTGATCTTGACGCTCGAAATCGTGATCGCCGAGGTCCCGGTGTTGGTCAGGGTGATGATCCCGATGCCCAGCTGCCCCAGATACAAGGTGCCGAAGTTAACGCTCGTTGTAGAGATTTTCAAAGCGCTCACCGTTACCGTGCCATTCACATAGCTGATCGTGTAGTTCGGATCGACCGCACCCGAACAGGAGCTGGGGTAAGTTCCTGCCGGGCTACTGCTGGTGGCTGTGGTCGAGCAAGTGGGCGCGGTGGTCAGGTTGGAGGCGCTCTGCCCATTTACAAATCCGCTATAGCTGGCGGTGATGCTCGGCGGGGTGCTTCCTTGGGTCATCGTGGCACTGCTGGCCGTAATGGTCAGAGGCGCCGGGCTTACCGTCACCGTGCCCGTCCCATAGCTGATCGTGTAATTCGGGTCCACCGCCCCCGTGCAACTGCTGGCATAGGTTCCTGGCGTGCTCGTGCTGGTGGCTGTCGTCGTGCACGTGGGCTGCGTGGTCAAGCTCGAGGCCGTGTTTCCACTCACAAACCCGCTGTAGCTGGCGGTGATCGCCGGCACCGTCCCGCCATAGGTCATCGTGGCGCTGCTGGCGGTAATCGCGAGCGGCGCCGGGTTCACCGTTACTGTGCCCGGTACATAGCCGATCGCGTAATTCGCGTCCACCGCCCCCGTGCAGCTGCTGGCATAGGTTCCTGGCGCGCTCGTGCTGGTGGCTGTGGTCGTGCACGTAGGCGCCGTGGTCAGGCTCGAGGCCCCGTCTCCGTTGACAAACCCGCTGTAGCTCGGGGTGATGGTCGGCACCGTCCCGCCATACGTCATCGTGGCACTGCTGGCCGCAATCGTCAGCCCCGCCGTGTTCACCGTCAGCGTGTAGCTCAGCGTGGCATTGGGGGTCACCCCATTGGCGGCAGTGAGGGTGATGGAGTAGTTGCCGGCCGTGCCGTCTGCCGGCGTGCCGCTGATCAACCCCGTTTCCGGGTTGAACGTCAGTCCACTCGGTAGCGTACCGGATTCCGTCAGAGTTGCCGTCGGGAAACCGCTCGCCGTGACCGCGAAGGTCGCTCCCGTGCCCTCGGTAAAGGTAATCGTGGTGCCGCTGACCACGCACCCATCGATGCAACTGCCGGTGAGGGTCGGAGCCGTCGGCGTAGGAGGCGTCTCGACGGGAGAAGTCCCGGTGGATGTCGGCAGGAAGGCTACTACCACATCGTTGACTTGCGAGGTTTTTCCGCCGATCGGGTCGAGCCCGGGCCCGGGAGTGAAGAAGGTCGTAATGTCTTGATCGAATTGGCAGTAAATCTCTTGGCCCTGGCTATTCTGGTAAGTCTCCCCATTGTCGACCAGCATCGGCGTGCTGCAATTGGTTCCGTAGGGCACCGTAGGACCAAACTCCTCTACGTCGGGATCGTCGAGCAGGCGTGGCGCGACGGCGCCTGTCCAGTATGGCGCCGGCGGGACAAAGCTAGTGTTGTTCCATCCAATTTTCCAGTAAACCGGGCCGGTATAGGAAGTCGTGGGCGGCTCTGTGCCTGGGGTTCCGGAGTACACCAAATAGTGAACGCCATCCCCGTTCGCATAGGGGTAGGGATACGGCACGACGGTATCGCCAGTCGTCGGGTCGGTCCCATAATTGAAGAAGCTCACAAACCGGGCGCAGAAACTGCTGCTCGGGCTTGCGCCCGCCGGGCAAAGCCCGGTCGCTGGGAATTCGGTATGCACGACAGTGAGGGAGAATTCCGCACTCACCTGCGGAAACGTGAACGTCAATGCATCCGCATTTTGGTTGGTGCTGCAGGGGGGTGTCGTGCTGCCCGGGCAGAAGGTGGCCATCTGGGTCACATTCGACCCCGGACTGAAGGTTAAAGTGACAGAAGACGAAGGAGCAACAAAACTCGCGTTCACCGACTCATTGGCATTGATCGTCACCGAAAGCTGGTTCGATGTGGTCACCGTGCAAGCCCCGGTCGCCACGCAAGTTCCGCCCCAGACTCCGAAGGTGGAGGGCGAAGTCGCGCTCTCCGTCAACACTACCGCCGTTCCGCTCGGATAGGTAAAGGAACAGATTCCGGTGGTTTCGACGACTCCGTTGCTTTCGACGACCCCATTGCTCTCACTGCAGGTGTTCGGCGGCGAGCTATTGTCGGTTACCGTGCCCGTGCCTAATCCCAGTTCCGTCAGGCTCAGAGTGTAGGTGGTCACCACAGTCGTATTAAAAGTAGCCGTCACGCTCATGTTGCTGGTCATGGTTACCGTACATGTCTGGTAAATTCCCTCGCTGGCGCAGGCGCCGCCCCAGCCGGCGAAGCTTGAGCCTTCGAACGTCCCTGCGGTTAGCGTCACCACACTTCCTGGTGCAAACGTGGGAGAACAGGAGCCTGGCCCTGAGCCCGCGTCGCAGGCGCTATCATCGTACTCAACCTCACCTGATCCGGTGCCGTTCACTGTGATCGAGAGTTGCGGCGGTTGCCCAGACCCGGACAACTGTATTTGCTGGGTAGCGCCGCTTACGTTCAGGGCGTTGTCCGTTAGCACTACAGTGCCGCTCAGTGTGCCTACCGCCGTGGGGGCAAACTCGATTCCCAGGATGCAACTGGCTGCCGGATTCAGCACTTGGCCGTTGCTGCAGGAAGTATCGGGACCTCCGAGGCTAAAGTTGGTCGCCGGGCTGATCGTTGAGATGTTCAGTGGCGCATTGCCCAAGTTCTCAACGATGACGTCTTGCGCCGCGCTGACCGAGCCTACGTTGGTGGCGGCAAAGCCAAGCGAAGGCGGGTCGGAAACGTCAATCTCGCGGATCCGTGCGTTACCCTGATCGGCGACGTAGAGGTTGCCGGCGTTTTTGAACGCCATGCCCAGGGGTATGTTCAGTTCCGCGCTGGTGGCCGGACCGCCGTCCCCGCCGTAGCCAGCGGTCCCGTTGCCCGCCACTGTGGTGATCAACCCGGTCGCTGCATTCACCCGGCGGACGCGGCTGTTGCCCCAATCTGCGATGTAGAGGTTGCCGGCGGCATCCACCAACACGTCATGGGGTGTGTTCAACTCTGCGCTGGTGGCGGCGATATTGTCGCCGTTGTAGCCGGCGGTTCCGGTGCCGGCCACCGTCGTAATAATCCCTGTCGCCGCACTTACCATGCGGACGCGGTTGTTCTCATAGTCTGCGATGTACAGGTCGCCGGCGGCGTCCAGAGCCACACCGGTGGCGTCATTCAGTTCCGCACTGGTGGCTGGGCCGCCGTCCCCGCTGTAGCCGGCGGTTCCATTGCCCGCCACCGTCGTAATAATCCCCGTCGCCGCACTCACCCTGCGGACGCGGTTGTTATGGGTATCCGCGATGTAGAGGTTGTCCGCAGTGTCGAAGGCCACTGCATTGGGAAAGTACAGTTCCGCGCTGGTGGCGGGGATATTATCGCTGTTGTAGCCACCTGTCCCGTTGCCCGCCACCGTACTGATGATGCCGCCTGGCGTTACCTTACGGATCCGGTGGTTATATGTGTCGCCAATATAGAGATTGCCAGCGCCATCCACCACAACGCCATAGGGAACGTTCAGCTCCGCCGCGCTGGCCGAAGCGCTGTCCCCGCTGTAGCCAGCGGTCCCGTTGCCCGCCACCGTGGTGATGATGCCGTCGGGCGTTACCTGACGAATTCGCTGGTTTTCGTCATCCGCGATGTACAGGTTGCCGGCGCCATCGAATGCCACATCAGTAGGTTCGTTCAATTCCGCGCTGGTGGCGGCAATATTGTCACCGTTGTAGCCAGCGATCCCATTGCCTGCCACCGTACTGATGATGCCCGGTCCGAAGTCAATTGCCGGGCCAACCCCGGTTCCCGAGATGTACACTGTGGCCAGCGCGTTGGCCGGTGTGGCCGTACCGTACAGAACGACCGCACCGCTGCGCGTTCCAGACACCAGCGGACTGAAGGTCACGTTTACCGTACACGACGAACCAGTGCTATAGCTCCCGGCCGAACACGTCGTGCCCGAGGCTACCAACTGGAAATCCTTGCCGCTGGCGCCTTGGGTTAGCACGGCGACACTTCCCACCTGCACGGTGGCCGCGAAGCTGAAGACAATTGAGGAAGTCGAGCTGCTCGTCCCGAGATTTACCGAACCAAAACCCACTTGGCTGGGACTCGCTGCCACGGTATCAAACGTAGCCGTCACCGACGCATTCGCATTCATCACGACCGAGCACTGGTTCGATGTGTTCACCGTGCAAGCCCCGCCCCACCCTTGGAAGGCGGGCGACGTATTCGGGCTCGCCGTCAATATCACCGTGGTTCCGCTGGCATAACTTGCTGAACAGAAACCTGTCACCGTCCCGTTACTCTCACTGCAGTTGATCAACGGCGGCGTGAGGTTGTCTGTAACCGTGCCTGTGCCCGCGCCAAGCTCGTTCAGGGTTAGAGTGTAAGTAGTAGTTCCGGGCGAATCAAAGGTAGCCGTAACCGCCTGATTGGAATTGGTAATGTCAACCACGCATGACCCGGTGCCGGAGCATGCGCCGCCCCAACCGGCGAACACTGAGCCAATATGCACGGCCGGGTCCGCGGTTAATGTAACTTGCCCATAAAATTCTGCCGAGCACGTACCAACAGTAAGATAGCCGCACGCAATTCCGGCAGGAGTAGTCCCTACTGAGCCTTCGCCCGTGCCCTCTATGGCGACCGTCAACTCGTACGCGCCCGTACCGCTGAGATTCGCGATTTGCTGCATATTAAAGGCATTGTCGTTAACGCTCATGGTGCCGGTCGCCGGTCCGACTACCGTAGGAGCAAAGGTGACACCCAGAAGGCAGCTGGTGCCAACCACCAGCGGAGTCCCAACCGCACAATCGCCGGCGGCGCCCAAGCCTAACTGAAACGGGGATGAAGCGACAAACGAAGTGAAATTCAGGGCAACGTTGCCGACATCCGACAGGGTTAGATTCTGCGAAGAGCTGATCTGACCTACCTGGATATTGCCGAACACCAGCTCGCCCGTACCTACCTTGACCTCGTCAATTACATTGTAGGTATTGTTAACGATGTAGAGGTTGCCGGTACTGTCCACTGCCACGGCGATAGCCTCGACCTCCGCGCTGGTCGCCGGGCCGTTGTTTCCGTTGTTGCCGCTGGCGCCGGTCCCAGCAACGGTCGTAACGGTGGCGTTCGTGCCCACCATGAGAACCTTGTCGAGGTCGTCGGTGACGTAGATGTCGCCAGCGCTGTCCACCGCTACGCCGGTGAGAGAATTAGCGACACTAGTAGTAGCGAAATCCGCGGCTATCGTAAGGATGCCGTTGCTGCCCACCTCGAGAACAAAACTGTCAGCTGGGTCAGCGATGTACAAACCCGCACCGCCCACCGCGATAGACGCAACGGACGATAGTCCGCTCTCGGTAGCGAGGCTGCCCGCCTCGAGCGTCTGCGTACCGTTCCCTGCCAACGTGGTGATGATGCCATTGATATCCACCTTGCGGACACGGTAGTTGTTGACGTCCGCGATATAGATATCGCCCGCGCTATCCACCGCTACGCCACTAGGACCGTTGAGCTCAGCATTGGTAGCCGGGCCCCTGTCCCCGCTGTAGCCTCCGGTGCCGGTTCCGGCAACGGTTGTGATCGTGCCGTTCACGTTCACTATGCGAACCCGGTTATTACTGGCATCGGCGATGTAGATATAGCCCGCGCTATTCACCGCTACACCCGCAGGGCCATTCAGCTCCGCGCTCGTGGCTGGCCCGCCGTCGCCGCTGTAGCCGGCGGTTCCATTGCCTGCGACCGTCGCGATGTCTCCTGCTGGGATCGTGACTCCTGCGATGGTAATGCTCGTCGCCTGCACATTCACGACACGAATGCGATTGTTGTTTTGATCAGCAATATAGAGGTTACCTCCACTGTCGACCGCTACGCCCGCCGGGCTATTGAGTTCCGCGCTAGCGGCCGAGCCGTTGTCCCCGCTGTAACCCGCAGTACCGTTGCCGGCAATGGTTGTGATCACGCCGGGCGTAAATGCCAGGGCGGATCCCACGCCAATGCCTTCCAATCCGAAACTGTAGCGATTCCCTGAGGTATCGGTCAGCACGAGCGCGAACCAGCGTTGGCCAGGCTTGGTCGGCGCGAACTGCGCTTGCAAGGTGCAAAATGTTCCTGTAGAGAACGCTACGTTGCTGCAGGCTGCCGGGTTCGTGAGAGTGAAGTCGCCGTTGGCCTGAGCGCTTGCAATGGTCAGGCTGGCGTTGAACTGCAGGATCACGGGCTGCGCCGTTCCCGTTTGGCCGACGGTGACTTGCCCGAAATTCACTGGGGCTTGGCCCCCCGGTAACACTTTCCGGACGACGTTGTTGACAGAGTCCGCAATGTAGAGGTTTCCCCCGCTATCCACCGCTACGCCTTGGGGACCATTCAGTTCGGCGCTGGGGGCTGGTCCGCCGTCCCCGGCATAATAGGCGGTCCCGTTGCCCGCCACGGTCGTGATGGTGCCGGAAGTGTTCACCTCACGAATGCGATTATTGTGTGAGTCCCCGATGTAGAGGTCGCCCGCGCTATCCAGGGCTACTCCGGCGGGGCCATCCAGCTCCGCGCTCGTGGCCGAGCCGCCATCTCCGCTATAGCCAGCGGTTCCATCGCCCGCCACCGTGGCAATGTCCCCGGCGGGGATCGTGACTCCCGCGGTGGTGACGCTCGCCGTCGACTGCGGGTTCACAACTCGAATCCGGCTGTTGCTCGAGTCTGCGATATAGATATTGCCCGCGCTGTCTACCGCTACGCCACCGGGGGCGGACAATTCTGCGCTCGTGGCCGGCCCGCTGTCCCCGCCGTAGCCGGCGGTTCCATTGCCCGCCACCGTGGCAATGTATCCAGCGGAGATCGTGACACCTGCGATGGTGATGCTGGTCGACTGCGTGTTGACAACCCGAATCCGGTTGTTGCCTGAGTCCCCGATGTAGACATTGCCCGCGCTGTCTATCGCTACGCTAGGGTTGTACAGTTCTGCGCTCGTCGCTGGCCCGCCGTCCCCGCTATAACCCGCCGTTCCATTGCCCGTAATCGTGGCAATGTCCCCAGCGGGGATCGTCACTCCTGCAATGGTGATGCTCGTCGACTGCATGTTGACAACCCGAATCGTGTTGTTGCCTGCGATGTAGAGGTTCCCCCCGCTATCTACCGCTACCCCTGTCGGGTCAACTAGTTCGGCGCTGGTGGCAGGCCCATTGTCCCCGCTATAACCGGAGGTTCCATTGCCCGCCACAGTCGTGATTAGTCCGCTCGGCGCCACCAGCCGGATACGGTTATTCAAGCTATCGGCGATGTAGAGATTGCCGACACGGTCGACCGCTACGCCTGTGGGGTCAAAAAGCTCGGCGCTGGTCGCCGAGCCGCCGTCGCCGCCGTAACCTGCGGTACTGTTCCCAGCAACGGTCGAGATGACTCGCGCCAGCGTAACGTTCAGCTGTGCTCCCGCTGCATCAGCTACGCCTCCGGCCAGTACCAAAATCAGCGGCGAACTTAAATACAACGCCAGCTTCGCGGCCTTTGCGCTTTTCGAGCGAACCAGCTGGCTAGAAAATGGCGGAAATCTTGGGATCATGTGAGATCTCTCTTTGCCTGGGCAATTAAGATTACGACCTTGTTCTACTCTCTCTTCGCTTGGCCAGCAGCCCGCTACGACGAGAGTTAAGCTCTCCCAGCACGCGTTCAATTTCAATCAGCGCAGTGGCAACCGGAAGATCCTGCGCAATGTCCAGCAGGAAGCAAACTTTGGAGGTGCCGGGCTGGCAAGACTCCGTTACCTCGATGTCTCCTTCGGTCTCCTGCCGTTCCGCAATTGCTTCGCCCAATGCGACCAGGGCAGTCGATGGACCGCCGGGCTCTAGTACCTGGACCCGAGCGCCGGCATATCCATCGCGAAAAGCGTAGAACCAGCACTCGACATCTTCCTCGGAGGCCGAGGCTAAAGACACACCCAGCGGCTTTATCGCGATCCCATCGGGCAGTTCCGAGAGCAGCACACTTCCAAGCAGTTGTAAGGGAATCTGCGCTTGCGGGGGATCTTCCGTGACCTTGAAGACTCGATTCTGCAAAACGATTTCCGCCGGCCTGCGCTCGAGCTTGGTTGCCATGGCGCGTGTTTCTAGCTGCAAAGGGCGGTTGAAGTCAAGGTTGTTGCGGTAGCACTACGGTAGCTCGGATCTTGTTTTCAAGACATTAGGCGGGATGGCGCTCGCACAGACTCAAGGCATGTTTGGCTTATTGGCTGCGGCTCGGACTTGTTCTCGGGTTTTACACGGAGGGTAATTTCAGTACGAAAAGCCGATGCACATAGACAACACGCCCCGCTAGGACTTATTTGATCGACTTATGCCCGTCTCGCAACGGGATGACATCGAGGGGCAGCCACGACGCGCCTTGTTATTGATCCCCTCAGAGACATCACAGCGTCGACGTCAAAAGGCCAGTTTTGTTCTCAATCGCTCCCTCCGGCCAACCCTACGACTGCTTCTTCCGAATTCATC
>Ga0187783_10001833_pt1 | contig 15692 bp, 13 predicted proteins | sample 1015_SJ02_MP02_2_FD_132471 | JGI IMG/M metagenome (GOLD analysis project Ga0187783, IMG submission 132471) | Tropical peat soil microbial communities from peatlands in Department of Meta, Colombia - 1015_SJ02_MP02_20_MG | ecosystem: Environmental > Terrestrial > Soil > Wetlands > Peat | place... | reverse complement strand
GTACCAATCGAAGTACCCCCAATTGGCTCTTTTGCTCTATTGAGGCAATTCGCTCCTGAACCATATTCTAACGGCGCACTTGGGAGGGATCATCCTGTGTCTCTGAAAGAGCGACGCTCGTCCCGGCGGTTCCTCATGCGCCTGCCGCTCATGGTCCGCTGGACGGATGAAAGCGTTGTAGGTGAGGCAAACACAGAGTCCCGCGAAGTGAGTTCGCGAGGTCTCTATTTTCACCTGCCCAAAGGATTAAAGAGCGGGTCGCCCGTCGAGATCGTTATGACGTTGCCGCATGAACTGACACAGGCCGGTCCTGTGCGCGTGCGGTGTCTCGGGCGAGTGCTACGCAGCAGCCCGCAAGAAACGGGTCAGGTGGCCGTGGCAGCGGCGATCGAGCGCTACGAATTCATGCGGAATAACGAAACCGCCGCATAAGAGTTCTTACCCACATCCTGCGGAGATGGGTAGGAAATGCCGGGTGGCTTGGGTCCCTCAGCCTAGTCGCCCGGCGATTTTTTTGTCCGCCACGCTGTATCACTGGCCGCGTCGGGCAACGTCCCACCAGGGTTCGCTCCGATGGCGGAGGCGCATGTCGATAATGCCTGCGCTAAGTTAGTTTGGTCGCGTCAACGCAGGAAGTGGCCGTGGTCTCCAGCTGTGGATCTTTTGCGAACTGCTGTTCGGCGGCTTTCGGGGTGGAAACCGGGATTCGAGGCGCCGACGGTATCTGGTCAGCCAGCTCGTTCTCCAACAAATCGCCCAATTGCAACCGCATATTCTCGGAATTGGTCGCGTAGACGAGACCTGTGGGAATATCGATCACGCCCGCACGGATCAGCTTCTCAATTTCACTGTCGAAGTACTGCATGCCATCCGTTGAACCGTCGCGCATGGCGTCCAGCAATGATTTTCCCTCGCCCTCGCCCCTTTGCACGTATTCGCGGGTTCGTATCGTCGACTTGAGAATCTCGAACGCGGCCACGCGCCCGCTGCCGTCGGATCTGGGAATCAGCCGCTGCGAGATGATGTAGCGGAAGGATTTGGCCAGCCGCATGCGCACTGCGTTCTGGTCGCTGAGTGCAAACGCGCCGATGATGCGTTCCACTGTTTTCGCCGCGTCGATGGTGTGGAGCGTCGAGTAAACCAGATGCCCCGTTTCCGCCGCCTCCAGAGCTACTTCGATTGTCTCTCGGTCCCGTATTTCTCCGACCAGGATTAGCTTGGGCGCCTGCCGCAGCGCCGCTCTAAGCGCAATCGCAAAGGTGGGCGCGTCGGTGTGCAGTTCCCGCTGATGCACCGTTGCGCGTTTGTGCGGGTGCAGGAATTCGATCGGGTCCTCAATGGTGATGACGTGGCAGGCTTGTTCTTCGTTGATGCGGTTCACCATGGCGGCCAGCGTGGAAGATTTTCCGCTTCCAGTTGGGCCGGTTACGAGCACGATTCCCGGCCGCATATCGCATGCCTCGGAGAGCTGCGAGGGAAGGTGCAGATCCTGAAAAGTCGGCACACTGCTTGGAATCACGCGCATGACAACGGCGCAGCTGCCGCGCTGGGTGAAGACGTTGACGCGAAATCGGGATACTTTCGCAAGGCTGTACGAGATGTCGCACGAACCCTCATTTTTCAGCTTTTCGACGGCTAACGCGTTCCGCCCAATCAGCTCCGATGCGATGCGCGCCGTATCCTCGGCGCTCAGCAAGCCGACGCCCGAAATCTTCAATTGCATCAACTGTCCGCTGATCTCCACCTGCGGCGCCCGGCCAGGCGAAAATATCAGGTCACTGGTCTTCGGGGCCGCCTTGAGCATGGCCGTAATCAGAGCGGCCGTGGGCACAGGGGCAGCAGGAGTGCCGAGCTTAACTTGCGTTTCAGGCGTCGTTCCGATGACGGTTCTCCTTGAGGAGCGCTCGGCGGCGAGCGCGGATCGTCTCGCTGTAGAAGTTCAGTATCCACGATTTGAGTGCGGTTTTCTGTCTGGCAGCGGATGGGCTGTTTTCAAAAAATTAGTTGTAAATATGGAAAGCGGACTGAGCTTTTAACTTTCTTGAGCTTCCCTCAGCGTCAACGCCAGTCCGAAAGCTCGCCGGGCTTTGGGTGGAAGCGATCCCTCAACGTTTCGAATCGGCCTTAGGCTTTCGCCGTATTGCCGCCCGCCTTTTTGCTATCCGAGTATCAATCAGGCGGCAGCGGTTGCCGATAGGAACAAAAGAATTGCGCTGTAGACCAGAAAAGGAGTAAATATCTCTTCATGACGTACCCCGGAGCGCAATCCGGGATTGGGGCTGCGAACGGGTCGATTCTCTTGTGCGGCGAGGTTGCCGCAGGTTTACGCCGCTTGAGGGCCGCTGCGATTCGCTCGCCTTGGGCTCGCGTTTCAGTCCTGTTCGCGATTGTAGCAACCTTCAGTTTAGTCCCCTCGGAAGCGCAGAACATGCCCAACTCGCCCACACACATGGGCGGCATCATTCAGCAAAACACCTGCGGTGGCTTGGTAACCGTTTTTTGCGATCCTAATTCATCTCGGAACGAAAACGGATTCGGGAACCTCGCTTCTATGCCGTTCGGAGACCCATCCGGCATCACAAATACGGAATCCTGTAACTCTTGGACAGAGGCCGCGGTCCACAGCCCCACCGTAAGCGCGACCCGCTTGGAGGTGCCCGCTAAGGCGAGTTCCGAATATCAGAAGGCGTGCGGCGCATTCAAAGACAAGCGATTTCCGGCGGCCGAAGACGCAGTCCGCAAAGCGATCGACCTCGACCCGAACTACGTCGCCGCGTGGGTGGTCTTGGGCCAGGTGCTCGACGCGCAAAACAAGAGAGACGACGCGCGCAAAGCCTGCTCGCAGGCCATGACCGTGGACCCCACCTACGTTCCCCCCTACATTTGTCTCGCTGATTTCGCCGCGAAGGACAACAATTGGGACGAAGTATCGCGCCTCTCCACTCGCGCGCTCGAGTTGGATCCGGTGAGCAACGTCTATGCTTTTTACTTTACGGCCGCGGCCGAGTTTCACCTGCACCAGATTCTAAAGGCAGAGACGGATGCGTTGTCAGTCGTGAGGCTGGATATCTGGCATCATCTGCCGCAGATCCACCGCCTTCTGGCAAAAATCTACGAGATCAAAGGTGATTCCCACGCGGAAGAGACCCAGCTGAAGGAGTACCTGAAACAGGCGCCCAACTCAGACGATTCGGCGCAAATGAAATCGCTGCTGGCGCAGCTGGAAGCGGCGCCGAACCAGCCTGCTCAACCCGCCAAGTAGAGTTTCCGCTTCTGAAATCTAGGGCTGTCGATTCAGTCCAGCGGCTTCGCGCTCGGTCGCGATCTTGCGAGCGTTCGCGTAAAGCGCCTTCGCTTGAGGAATCGCCTGGATGGCTTTTTCGAGCTGCGGATCGTTCTCGAGCTGCACCTTGTAGCCGGCGTTTAGCCCGAAAACCGTGGTGAACACTTCGCGCTTGATCTCCCATTTCAACCAGGGAAGATTCTGATCGATCTGCGCGTCGGTGAACTGGATGTGCTGCTGGGTCAGGTATTTCTTCAGGTCGCTGATGACCGCATCATCCACGACGAAATCCTTCGTGATGGTCGGCCGCTCGCCCAGGTAAAACCGCACAAAGTCCCCGACTGTCTGCTGCAGCGGATAGACGACCCCGCGCCGCTCGAGAAGCTCCTCGAAATTGTCTGGCTTTGGCCACGCTACCGTGATGTCCGGCGTGATGCCGCCCTCGCCGAACACCTGCCGGCCCGTGTCTGTGAGCTTTACTTCCGGTGCGCGCGGCGGTTGCGGATTGTAGTGATAGTCGTACAGGGTCTGGTTCTTGTAATCGCGCTGGATGAGCCTTCCGCTTGGCGTGTAATAGCGGGCTGTCGTGAGCAGCATCATCGTGTCCTCGCTCAGCGGAAATTGCGTCTGCACGAGGCCTTTTCCAAACGTCGTCTCTCCCACGATCAAGCCGCGATCGTGATCCTGAATCGCGCCGGATACGATTTCAGATGCCGAGGCGCTCGATCCGTTGACGAGCACCACGAGAGGCACTTCGATTCCCTGGTTCCCGCGCACTGCATAGTAGGGATGCTCCGGAGACGATCGCCCGCGATGCGAGACGACCAGCTGGCTTTTGTCCAGGAACATGTCCGCCATGCCGACCGCCTGATTCAGCAGTCCGCCACCGTTCCCGCGCAGGTCGATGATCAAACCATCGAGTTTCGGATAATCGAGCTGCTTCAGCGCGTTGGCCAGGTCAGCGTCGGTTGTCTCGTTGAAAGTGGAGACCCACACGTAGCCGATTCCCGGCCTAACCAACGTGTAGTATTCGACTCCCGGACGTGGAATCTCGTCTCGGATGACGGTCACTTCGATCGGTTTGTCCCATCCCTCGCGGCCTAGGGAGATGTGGACGGTTGTGCCTTTGTCGCCCTTCAGCATGTCCGCCACTTCCGTCGTGGACAGGCCCGTGCAAACTTTTCCGTCAACCTTGAGAATGATGTCCCCGGGTCGAATCCCTGCCTTTGCCGCGGGCGAGTTCACGAATGGCGCCTGCACCACGGTCTGGTTGTCCTTGCCGGAGACCACCATACCTACGCCGTAGTATTTGCCCTCTTGCTCTTCGCGGAAAATCGCGAACTGCTTCGGATCAAAGAAATTCGAATGGGGATCGAGAACGTGCAACATTCCCGGGATCGCGCCGTCGTAGATGGCCTTATCCGTGTCGACCGGATCGGCATAGTTCCGTTGCACCACAGCTAGCACGCGGGTGAAACTTTTGACCGAATCTTGTAGGTCGTCTGAACCGGCGGCGGTTGCGCGAACTGACGGACCGTAGAGACCACCCAGGACAGCCGAGACGCCGAGCACGATACCAAGCAGAAGTAATCCGCGCGTCGAAGATCGAGACGGTGCGCTATTCACATTCGCCTCTGATTCACTGGGTCTCTGCGATGGTTCCATGCCGCCTCTTTTCACCGCGCTAGCGCGTTAACTGGCAGTATAACACACGCTTTCTTGCGGTCTGCCACGCCGCGCTAACCGTCCGTGTTGCTGATGACCTAAATGTACTTAGACGCTCGCCCTTTGCAAAAAGGTGCCGTCGAGAGATTCGGACGGATGCTCTTGCGCCGTTTGACACCCCATCAGGCCTCTTCTATTATTCAAATATCGTTCAAAAACGGCCCGGAGACGCCGCCAAGCGAGCGCAAAATGCTCAGCATCCCCCATCTCATTGTTATCTTTGTAGTTGTACTGGTGGTCTTCGGCCCTGAGAAGCTGCCCGAACTGGCTCGAAACTTCGGCAAAGTGATGGCTGAATTTCGCCGCGCCACAGGGGACCTGCGCAACACGTTCGAAAACCACATGCGCGACCTTGAGCGCGAGACTGAGGAGCGCCGCATTGGCGGGAATCGTACGGCATCCGCGCCGGTCAGCGGACCCGCAGAGCCAACGGCGCCTCCGGCAGCCGCTCCCAAGGGCACTGTCACCGCCGACGCGCCTCACGTCGCAGCGGTTGCTGCGGCAGCGGCACCGCTGCCGGAGACGCAGTCTCAACCAACCGTACCCTCGACTTCTGAGGCGCTCGATATGAGTCCCGGCCATCACCAAGCAATCGAGCCCGCTGCGGATTTGCCGCCGGAGCCAGCGTACGCCCCATACAATCGCGACCACGAGCCCATGCACGATCCATATCTCGCCGCCATCGAGGCTGACCTTGCGGCTGCCCAGCAGCCTGCCCCTGCCGTCGAATCGTCCGAGTCCGAAACGAAACCCGAGAAAAATTCAGAACGAGTGAGCGATGTCCGCAAGCTCCCTGCCTGAGCGATCGCAGCGCCAGCTGCTCGAAGAGGAAGCCGGCGGGTCCATGTCGTTTTTCGAGCACCTGGTGGAGCTGCGCAAGCGCATCATCAGTTCGCTCGCCGCGATCGGCATCGGCATGGTCGCCGGCCTCGCAATTTCCAAGCACTTCATCTACTACATCATTCAGCCGATGCTGGCCGCGCTGCGCGCGAATCATCTGGAGCAGCAGCTCTACTACAAGAATCCCGCGGGATATGTCGGCCTCTACATCAATCTCGGCCTCTATATCGGCGTCGCCATCGCCATGCCTTGGGTGCTCTACCAGATCTGGCTTTTCGTTGCGCCAGGGCTCTACAAGCATGAGCGCCGCGCCGTGGTGAGTTTCATCGTCTCCGCCACATTTCTCTTCGCGTGCGGCATCGCCTTCGGATACTTCATCATGCTTCCGCAGGTGCTGACATACATAATCAGCTTCGCCAACGTCGGTCCCATCAAACCTCTGATCGACATCAACGAGTACTTCAACTTGATTCTGGTGGTGCTGCTGGGGCTGGGAGTGATCTTCGAACTGCCCGTGGTCATTTTCATTCTTTCGCTCTTCGGTATTGTCACGCCGAAATTCTTGTTGAAAAATTTCCGCTACGCGATGCTGCTGATCACAGTGGCCGCCGCAATTGTTACTCCCACGCCAGACGCCACGACGATGCTAATCTTCATGTCGCCGATGATCGGTCTCTATTTCGTCGGCGTTTTCGTCTCCTATATGGTCTTGCGGCACAAGCGGGCGCAATCGCTTGCCGAAGGGCAAGCCAGCTAGATGCGTGTTTTCGCGAGATCGATCTGTATCGCGGTCGGCAGTTTCGCGTTGCTGCTGGCCGCTTGCAGCCACGGCTCTGCTGAGTCGGCGCCGGGTCCGAGCGTTGCGGCCGCCGAGAACGGCAATCCTGCCGCGCCCGCGCAAGCCCCGACCACTGGTCCAGACGCCGCCCCACCGGCGTCGCAAACCGGCGGTTTCGATGGCGCCAAAGCCTACGATTTCACGGCCAAGCTCGTCAGTTTCGGGCCGCGGCCGCCCGGTTCCGACGCGATTCGCCAAACGCAGGATTACATCAGCGCGCAGCTGCAGAGTTTCGGCTGCGCGGTCGATGTGGACGAGTTTCACGCGCAAACGCCCAACGGCGAAGTCCCCATGAAAAATATCGTCGCGAAGATTCCGGGCACGGGGCAGGGAATCATCCTGCTTCTCACGCATTACGACACACTGCGCCTCGATAATTTCGTCGGCGCCGACGATGGCGGTTCGTCCTCCGGACTCATGCTCGAAATGGCGCGCATTCTGTGCGCGCAGGATCGCCCCAAGCAGCCCAATTCAGTTTGGATTGCTTTCCTCGATGGTGAAGAAGCGCAGGTAGTCGAAAACGGCCAGCCGAAGTGGGCGAGCGATGAGTCCGACAGCGTCTATGGCAGCCGCGAAATGGCCGCGCGCATGTCCATCTCGGGCGATCTAAAACGAACTCGCGCCGTCATTCTTGCCGACATGATCGGCCAGAGAGACCTGCACATCTCGCGCGAGGAGGATTCCACCGGTTGGCTCGTCGACCTGATTTGGCAGACCGCCGATCGCCTCGGCTACCGCAAGGTTTTTGTTCCCGATGGAACGCAAGTCTCCGATGATCACGATCCATTCTTGAAGCGCAACGTCCCCGCCGCGGACGTAATTGACCTGCTGGACTATTCGCGCGAAGGCAACTGGCACACGACGCAGGACACCATGGACAAACTCAGCCCCCGCAGTTTCGCCATTGTCGGCCACGTCATCCTCGAATCCGTCGCCGAACTTCAAAAGCGCAAGTGAACCGGCCGCAATCTTTTTTCCCAGTCGCCTCGAGAATCTCCCTTCGATTTAGAGGTCGTCTCTTCCGCATCCGGCAGTCGCTTTCGTTCATGACTTTCTTTCTGTTACATTTCTTGCTCTCATGCCGACAATCCAGGTGAAGAGTTCCGCCGGTCCTTACGAAGTTTACTGCGCCCGGGGCGCGCTGAATCGGCTTCCACAGCTTCTAGCGCGCCTCGCCGATTCCACCGGCGTCTTCGTCCTCTCCTCCCCGCGCGTCTGGCGCTACTGGGGACGTCCGCTGGCTTCGAAAATCAGCGGCCGCGCCGCGCGTCGCCCGATTCTTTTCGACGATCGCGAATCGTCGAAGCGCCTGTCGGCCATTGAATCGATCGCGCGCCAACTGGTGCGCGCGGGCGCCGATCGCCATGCCACGCTCGTCGCTGTGGGAGGCGGCGTGGTCGGCGACGTCGCCGGATTCGCGTCCGCCTCGTATCTTCGCGGCGTCCGCCTCGTGCACGTTCCGACGACGCTCGTTGGGCAAGTCGATAGCGCCATCGGCGGCAAGACGGGCGTGAACCTGCCGGAAGGGAAAAATCTCCTCGGCGCTTTCTATCCGCCGAAGTTGGTCATCGCCGACCCTGATGTGCTGCGCACGCTGCCACATCGCGAATTTCGCTCCGGAATTTATGAAGTCATCAAATATGGAGTGATCGCAGACGCGAAGCTATTCGATTTTCTCGAGCGCCGCATGCCGGCGATTCTCAGGCGAGATCCAGCCGCGCTCGCATTCGTGATTTCGCGCAGCATCGCCATCAAAGCGGACGTGGTCAACAAGGACGAGCGCGAAGGCGGCCTTCGCCAGATTCTGAATTTCGGCCACACGCTGGGCCACGCCTTCGAGGCCGCCACCGGCTACCGCCGTTTTCTTCATGGCGAAGCCATCGCCTGGGGCATGATCGCCGCCACGCGAATGGCGGTTGCGACGAAGCGTCTTCGCCTTACCGACGCCGAACGCGTCGTGCGAACGATCGGGTCTGTCGGGCCCTTGCCGAGCGTGCCGAAGATTCATGCGGCGAAATTGCACGCCATTCTGCTGGGCGACAAAAAAGCGCGCGGTGGCCGCGTGCTCTGGGTCCTCCCGCGCCGGATCGGCAGCACCAAATGGGGCGATGAAGTCCCATGGCGTATTGTCGACCGCACGGTCGACGAACTGGCGACCGTCGCCGCTCGCAATCGTGCGTTCTCTGCTTTAAGGCGCGGAGGGTTTTCGTAGCGGCCGCCTTCAGGCGGGCCGATCCCATTTTTCTGTTTGAAGATCACATCAGCTGATCGCGCTGCTTTTGAATTCATGATCGCCGCTCCCAAATCGACCCTTCCCGGCACGCGCCCCGAAGGCGCGCGCGACGAACGCGAGGCCGCCGCTCACGTCCAGCGCATGTTCGCGCACATTGCCCCGCGCTACGACCTTCTCAATCATCTTCTGTCGTTCTCGCTCGACCGCCTCTGGCGCCGCCGCACGGCTCGCCAATTTCTCCACATTCTTCGGCGCCCGGAGTCGCGCGTGCTCGACCTTTGCTGCGGCACCGGTGACCTGGCCTTCGCGCTCGCTCGCGCACGCGGCTTCATCAAAAATGCTGGCGTTCCGGTTGTCGGCAGCGATTTCGTCGAACCGATGCTCACGCGCGCGCGGGAAAAATCTGCAAGCGCGGCGCCGCGCGGCGCCACCGTCTTCGCTGCCGCCGATGCACTAAATCTCCCGTTCGCCGATGCGAGCTTCAATCTCGTCACCACCGCTTTCGGATTCCGCAACCTCGCGAATTACGAGCACGGCCTGCGCGAAATCACGCGCGTCCTGAAGCCCGGCGGGGAAGTGGGCATCCTGGAATTCAGCGAGCCCGGCGCCGGTCCGCTCGCCGGAATTTTTCGCTTCTACTTTCGCCATATCCTGCCGCGCATTGGCGGAGCAATCTCCGGCGATGCTGACGCATATACCTATCTCCCTGGCTCGGTCGCCAAATTCCCGTCGCCTTCAGGTCTCGCCGCCCTCATGGAGCAGACCGGCTTCGCTGGCATCCGCATCTCTTCGTGGAATTTCGGCAGCGTCATCCTCCATACCGCCCGCCGCATTTGAACCACGCGGCATTACCAAAAGCTGTCTTTTGCCTCACCTTCCGCTGCGTTATGATTACGCCTATGCCGGACACCGCCGCGCTTCCCATCGTTGACCTTCGCAGCGACACGGTAACGCGCCCCACGCCGGCCATGCGCCGCGCGATGGCCGAAGCCGAAGTGGGCGACGACGTTTACGGCGAAGATCCCACCGTCAACCGCCTCCAGGCGCGTGCGGCCGAAATTTTTGAGCGCGAAGCCGCGCTCTTCGTCCCCACTGGTTCGATGGGCAATCTCATCGCCATCAAGACCTGGGCGCGCCCCGGCTCGGAAGTCATCTGCGAGTCCCTCGCGCATATCTACCTCTACGAAATGGCTGCCATCTCGGCGATCGCGGGATGCCTCCCGAACACCGTTCCCGCGCCCGGCGGAATTCTCACCTGGAGTTTGATCCAGCCGCACATTCGCGATCGCATCTACTATCGCGCGCAGACCGCCCTGATCGAGCTCGAAAATTCGCACAACATGCAGGGCGGCGCGGTCTACCCGCCCGCCATAGCCAACGAAATTTGCGATGGCGCCCACGCCACCGGCCTGCGCGTTCATCTCGACGGCGCGCGAATTTTCAACGCCTCCGTCGCGCTCGGCCGCCCCGTCGCCGAGCTCACACGCAAATTCGATTCGGTGATGTTCTGTCTTTCGAAGGGTCTCGGCGCGCCGGTCGGATCGATGCTCGTGGGCTCGCGCGAATTCATTGAGCAGGCGCACATCGCGCGCAAACTTCTCGGCGGCGGAATGCGCCAGGTGGGAGTCCTGGCCGCTGCGGGCCTCGTCGCCCTCGAGGAAACTCCCAAGATTCTCCATCGCGATCACGAAAACGCGCGCTACCTCGCAGATGGACTCGCGCAAATTCCCGGAATCGCCATCGACCCGAAGAAAGTGGTCACCAACATCCTGATTTTCGAGCTTCACGCCGTGAACGGTGGGCCCGCCGCCCGCGCCGCCTCGGAAGTCGTTGCCGAGCTAGCGAAGAAGCGCATCCTTAGCGGCGCCACCGGCAAATTCTCGATCCGTATGGTCACCCACTTCGACGTCGACCGCGCGGGCATCGATCGCGTGCTCGCCGCTGTCGCTGAAGTCCTCGCGCAAGCGGCTCCTGAGGCCGAAGGTCGACACGTTCACGCCAGGCCGTAACCAAGTTTGCCCGCCCAGCACCAAAGTTCGTGCATCGTCATCCCGAGGCGAGCGAAGCTCGTCGAAAGCCTGCCCGCCGCCAGGTAGGGCTCGCTCTTGCCTTTTCCCGAAGACCGCGGGCGATCCCATCGTGCCTCCATCCTGTATACTGTGCCGCACCGGAGCAAAGCTATGAACCTGCGCCGCTCGCCAGCCGCTCGCATCGTTTCTTGCGTCTTGCTCGTCGTAACCGCGATCTTCGCGATCGACGCTCGCGTCATCGCAGCTCGCGCCGCCGACACTCAGCCCACCGTCGCCGAGGCTCGCCAGTTCATTGAGGCCGCCGAAACGCGCCTTCTCGATCTTTGGATAAAGGACCAGCGCGCTAACTGGGTCTATGACAATTTCATCACCGAGGACACGGAGCAGATGTCGGCGGACGCCGACGAAGCTGTCGCCTCGGCAACAGCCAATCTCGCCGAGCAGGCGAAACGCTACGAAAGCCTTCAGCTTCCGGATGACGTGGCGCGCAAGATCATGCTTCTCAAGCTTTCTGTCGCGATCCCAGTGCCGCGTGACCCGGCGCTCGCAGCGGAACTCAGCAAGATCAGCGCCTCGCTCGAGGGCGATTACGGCAAGGGCAAGTGGTGCCCGAATGGCTCGTCCGGCAAGTGTCTCGATATCGACCAAGTCACGAATCTCATGATGACCAGCCGCGACCCGCAAGAACTCCTCCGCGCCTGGGAGGGTTGGCACGCGGTCGGCGCGCCGATGCGCCAGCGTTACGCCCGCATGGTCACTCTCGCCAACCAGGGCGCGCGTGAAATGGGCTTCGCCGACGTCGGCTCGATGTGGCGCTCCAGCTACGACATGCCTCCGGACGCGTTCGCCGCCGAAGTCGACAGGCTATGGACGCAGGTCCGCCCTCTGTATCTTTCGCTGCACGCATACGTTCGCTGGAGGCTCGCCGAAAAATACGGCGCGTCAGTTGTGCCCGAGGACGGCCCGATTCCAGCGGAGCTGCTCGGCAACATCTGGGCGCAGGAATGGGAGGACATCTACCCACTCGTCGCCCCGGCCAATTCCAATTCCGGCTACGATCTCACCGCGATTTTGAAGTCTCGCAACATGACGCCGGTTGAGATGGTTCACACCGCGGAGCGATTCTTCACTTCGCTCGGCTTCGCACCGCTGCCGCAGACATTCTGGGAGCGCTCGCTCTTCGTCAAACCGGCTGACCGCGAAGTCGTCTGCCACGCAAGCGCGTGGGACATCGATTTTGTCGACGACCTGCGTATCAAGGTGTGTCTCCAGCAGAATGCCGACGATTTCCTGACGGTCCATCACGAGCTTGGCCACAATTTTTATCAGCGCGCCTACGATCAGCAGCCGCCGCTTTTCCGCAATGGCGCCAACGACGGCTTTCACGAGGCAATCGGTGACACGATCGCGCTTTCCGTCACGCCGGAATATCTGAAGCAGATCGGCTTGCTCGAAAATGTCCCGCCGCCCTCGGCGGACATCGGCCTGCTCCTGAATCGCGCTCTCGAGAAAGTCGCCTTTTTACCGTTCGGCTTGATGATCGACAAATGGCGCTGGGGGGTTTTTTCGGGCCAGATTCCGCCTTCCGAGTACAACAAAGCCTGGTGGGATCTCCGCCGCGAATATCAAGGTGTCGCGCCTCCGGTCGCTCGCAGCGAAGCGGATTTCGATCCCGGCGCGAAATTTCACATTTCCGCCAACGTTCCCTACGCGCGCTATTTCCTGGCTTTCATTCTTCAATTCCAGTTCCATCGCGCGCTGTGTCGTGAAGCCGGCTACACCGGTCCTCTCAACCGCTGCTCGATCTACGGCAACAAAGCGGCGGGAGCCAAACTCGCCAAGATGCTCGCCATGGGCCAGAGCCGCCCCTGGCCCGATGCTTTGGAAGCGATGACGGGCGAAAAAGACATCGACGCCACCGCCATTCTCGACTATTTTGCGCCGCTCAAGCAGTGGCTCGACGAGCAGAACAAGGGCCATCAAGTCGGCTGGTAATGTATTGATCTGCGACAGACAGCAGCCTGCGAAGCCGTCGCGCTCCGCACATTAATTTCGATCGGCGCTCCCATCCTGAGTTTTCGCGTTCGATGATTCGCTTTGCTAAACTGGTGTGTGGGACGAAAGGGCATGAGAGATCTTGAAGACACCCGCGGCTCTTTTTTTGATAACGGCAATTCTTTTCGCAGCGATCACAGGTTGCAGTAAGGAAAAAGAAAACAGCGAGCCTGCCGAGCCGCCACCAACGGCGGTCGTCGATTCCGCCACGGCCGGCTCAATCAGCGGCACAGTTAAACTGGACGGCGCGCCTCCCACCTTTCATCCGCTCGACATGAGCGCCGAGGCCGCCTGCGTGCAGGCTCATCCGACGCCCATCACGCCGCCTATCGTCGTGACCGGAGAGCACGGCTCGCTCGCGAACGTCGCCGTCTACATCAAATCCGGTCTCGGCCGCTATCGCTATGACACGCCCACCCAGCCCGCCGTCCTCGATCAGAAAGGCTGCATGTACGAGCCGCACATTCTCGTCTTCATGGTTCATCAGCCGCTCATCATCAACAATAACGATCCCACCACTCACAATATCCATCCCGTCCCGCGTGCAAATCATCCGTGGAACCAATCGCAGCCGCAAGGCGCGCCACCCATCAACACTTCCTTCGATCATGCTGAGCTGGCGATTCGCGTCATGTGCAACGTTCATCCCTGGATGCGCGCCTTCTTCTTCGTCTTTGACAATCCGTATTTCGCGGTGACGACCAAGGCCGGCACGTTTGACATCAACAATATTCCTCCCGGTACCTACACGATCGAAGCCTGGCAGGAACATTACGGCGTCCTCGACCAAACCGTCACTCTCGCGCCGAAGCAAGCGAAATCAATCTCGTTCGTCTTCAAGGCCGCCGCTCCGCACTGACCTGTTCACGCCGTCTTTCTGATGGCCGTAAGGCGGCCAGAAGAATCTCTCTGTTTGACCAATCGCCACTATAGGCATCAACTGAGCGGCCCACTATCTTCGCGTCCGACCCGTTCTTTTCCCCCTCGCTTTCCCCAGCGAGCCGGTGTAGCGTTAGCTCGCAAACTGAAGCCCCAACCGAATCGGAGGCGTTCCTCATGGGCACGAGAACCGCTGAACGCAACTTATTTCGTCCGCTCACGCTCGTGGCGCTGGCGATTGCGATGCTTCTCGGCGTCGTGACTCCGTCCCCCGTTAAGGCCCAGCAGGGCACGCGCAAATCACGCATCACCGAGGATGAAGTGCTCGCCCTCCAGAAGAAATACAAGGACGCGTGTCTCGCGGGCGACGCTGCCGCCCTTCAGGCGTTGCTAGCCGACGACATGGTCTTCGTCCATGGCGGCGCGGCCATGGATACCAAGGCTTCGTTCATCGATTCCCTCAAGAGCGGCAAATTGAAAATCGCATCCTACGAGGCTCAGGATACTAAGGTCGTTTTCTTCCGCGGGGGCGCCATCGCCTCGGCCGTCACCGACGTTGGTCTCGCCTCTCCGAATGGCGGGCCGCCTCGCATCCTGCGCATGCGCATCTCCAGCGTTTGGATTCCGCGCCCCGCAGGCTGGCAAATGATCCTCACGCAAGCCACTCCCGTCCAATCGAATCCAACCAACCACTGACGTTGACAGGTTGCATCCGCACAACTAATAATCCCCGGGATGGCCTCTCCATCCATGGGGACGCGGGTCTCCCACTACCGAATCCTCGAAAAAATTGGTGGGGGTGGCATGGGCGTCGTCTACCGCGCCGAAGACACCAAACTGGGCCGCAACGTCGCGGTCAAATTCCTGCCTGCCGAATACGCCCGCGACCGTCTGGCGATCGAGCGCTTTCAGCGCGAGGCGCGCACCGCTTCCGCCCTGAACCACCCGAACATTTGCACCATTCACGAAATCGACGAGCAGGACGGGCAGCATTTCATCGTCATGGAGTTGCTCGAGGGTAAGACGCTCAAGCACTGGATCGAGAGCGGTCCCATGAAGCTCGATCAACTGTTCGCCACTGGAATTCAAATCGCCGATGCGCTCGAAGCCGCGCACGCGAAAGGAATCATCCATCGCGACATCAAGCCGGCGAATATTTTCATGACCCTGCGCGGCCAGGCCAAAGTGCTGGACCTCGGTCTCGCCAAGCTGATTCAGCAAAAACGCGTCGGAGAAACCATCGGCGTCACTGCCGGTGCCTCGGCGCTTACAGATGAGTTGCTCACTAGTCCCGGCACGGCGATGGGCACAATGGCCTACATGTCTCCTGAGCAGGCTCTCGGAGAAGAGCTCGACGCGCGGACAGATCTGTTTTCATTCGGAGCGGTTTTGTATGAAATGGCTACCGGCAGGCGCGCCTTCGAAGGAAATACGTCCGCCGCGGTCTTTGACTCCATTCTTCACCAAACCCCGAAGTCACCGATTCAGCTGAACGATGAACTGCCGCTCAAGTTCGAAGAAATCATCAATAAAGCGCTCGAGAAAGATATCGACTTGCGCTGCCAGACCGCCGCAGAAATCAAAACCGATCTGAAGCGTTTGAAGCGCGATCTCGATTCAAGCGGTCGAGCGGGAATTTCGAAGAGCGGCTCGGTCTCCGTGCCCGCTGCCGAAGCGCTGCAGGCAACCGCCGCCGCAGCCGAAAAATCCGTAGCCGTGCTTTATTTTGAGAATCTCAGCGGCGCCACCGAGGAGGAATATTTTCGCGACGGTATGACGGAAGATGTCATCACCGAACTCGCGAAGATC
>Ga0187783_10001832_pt1 | contig 15692 bp, 11 predicted proteins | sample 1015_SJ02_MP02_2_FD_132471 | JGI IMG/M metagenome (GOLD analysis project Ga0187783, IMG submission 132471) | Tropical peat soil microbial communities from peatlands in Department of Meta, Colombia - 1015_SJ02_MP02_20_MG | ecosystem: Environmental > Terrestrial > Soil > Wetlands > Peat | place... | reverse complement strand
GTCTGTCCTGGTAATCCCCACGTCGACCACCGCCGCACCGGTCTTGACCATGTCCGGCGTGACCAACGCCGGGCGCCCCGCGGCGACAACCACGATGTCGGCCGCCCGAGTGTGCGCGACCAGGTCCCTGGTCCCCGTGTGGCACTGGGTCACGGTCGCATTCTCGGTGCGGCGGGTGAGCAGCAGACCGAGCGCTCGCCCGACGGTGATGCCCCTGCCGATCACGGTGACCTCGGCACCGGCGATCGGAACGTCATAGCGGCGCAGCAACGTCACAATGCCCTTGGGCGTGCAGGGCAGCGGTCCCGGCTCGCCGAGAACCAGCTTCCCGAGGTTGGCCGGCTGCAAGCCGTCCGCGTCCTTGGCCGGATCGATCATGCTGAGCACCCGCTGGGCGTCCAGGCCGACTGGCAGCGGCAGCTGCACGATGTACCCGGTGCAGGTCGGGTCGGCGTTCAGCGCCGCGACCACGTCCTCGACCTGCTGCTGCGTGGCGTCGGCCGGCAGGTCCTTTCTGATGCTCCGGATGCCAACCTCGGCGCAGTCGCGATGCTTGCCGGCCACGTAGGCGCGGCTGCCCGGATCGTCCCCGACCAGGACCGTACCCAGGCCCGGCGTCACGCCCGCGGCGGTGAGTTTCGCCACGCGCTGGGCCAGATCAGCCTTGATCTCGGCAGCCGTGGCCTTGCCATCGAGGATCATCGCAGTCATCGTGATCATTCTTCCGGACGTGCCCGGCCGCGTCCTTGTCGGGGACACCAAGCGACCGCGGTCGCTTCTGGGGTCGCCCGCTCAGGTGGCCGATCAGGCAGTCAGTGGTAGAAGTGCCGCACGCCGGTGAAGTACAGCGCGACGCCGGCGTCCTGGGCCGCGGCGATGGATAGCTCGTCGCGGATTGAGCCGCCCGGCTCGGCTACGGCTCGCACCCCGGCCTCGATCAGCACCTCCAGTGCGTCCGGGAACGGGAAGTACGCGTCGCTCGCGGCCACCGACCCGGCCGCCCGGTCGCCCGCCCTGGCCACGGCCAGCCGACTGGCATCGACGCGGTTGACCTGGCCCATGCCAATACCGACGCTCGCCCGCCCGGCGGCCAGCAAGATCGCGTTTGATTTCACCGCGCGGCAGGCTCGCCAGGCGAACTCCAGGTCAGCAACCGCGTCGTCGTCAACCGGACTGCCCGCCACCAGCCGCCAGTCGGCGGCCGTGTCTCCGGGCTGGCTGCCGGTGTCCGGCATCTGCATGAGCAGGCCGCCGCTGATCTGGCGCCAGTTCACTTCTCCGGCGCCGAGCTCCGCGGGCGGCGGCGGGCAGCGAAGTAGCCGCAGGTTCTTCTGCTTGGCCAGGATGTCCAGCGCGGCGGGCTCGAAGGCCGGGGCGATGATCACCTCGGTGAAGATGTCCGCGATCTGGCTCGCCATCGCGGCGGTGACCAGGCCATTCGCCGCGATCACCCCGCCGAATGCGGACACCGGATCGCAGGCGTTCGCCTTGCGGTGCGCGTCGGCGAGGTCGGCGCCGACCGCGATGCCGCACGGGTTGGCGTGTTTCATGATCGCCACGCACGGCTCGGCGAAGCTGAATGCAGCCCGGCGCGCCGCGTCGGCGTCGACGTAGTTGTTGTACGACATGGCCTTGCCGGCCAGCACCTCTGCCGCGGCGATACCGGAGTCAGCAACGGGACCGCTGGCTGGCCGGTACAGCGCGGCGCGCTGATGCGGGTTCTCCCCGTACCGCAGCACGTCCTGCCGGCGCCAGACGGCACCGACCACGTCTGGCCAGCCAGTCTCCACCGCCACCGGATCCGGCGCGTACCGCGCGGCGAACCAGGACGACACTGCGGCGTCGTACGCGGCGGTGTGTGCGTAAGCCGCAGCGGCGAGGCGTTGCCGTTGCTCCAGCGTGAACCCGCCCACCGCGAGGGCCGCCACCACGTCCGGGTAGCTGTCCGGGCTCGTGACCACCGCGACGTTGGCGTGGTTTTTCGCCGCCGCGCGGACCATGGCCGGCCCGCCGATGTCGATCTGCTCCACGCACTCGTCCGGACTCGCGCCGCTCGCCACCGTCTGCTCGAACGGGTAGAGGTTCGACACGAGCAGCTCGAACGGTTCGATGCCGCGGTCAGCGAGCTGCTCGCGGTGGCTTTCCCTCGACAGGTCGGCGAGCAATCCGGCGTGCACGCCCGGGTGCAGCGTCTTGACTCGGCCGTCGAGGCATTCTGGGAAGCCAGTCACATCCTCGATCGGGGTAACCGGCACGCCCGCAGCGGCGACCGTGGCCGCGGAGTTGCCCGTAGACACGATCTGCACACCGGCCGCGTGCAGGGCCGTGGCCAGTTCCAGGAGCCCGCTCTTGTCGTAGACGCTGATGAGCGCCCGCCGGATCGGCACCCTCGTCACGTGATCATCACCTCGCGTCACTGGCCGGGCTCGCCGATCCGCGCCCGGCGACCCTGGACGGACCACCCGTCTCGCACCATCCGGCCTACCGTGTCCACCACCAGCGCCCGCTCGGCAACCTTGATCCGCTCGTGCAGCGTTGCCTCGTCATCGCTCGCCAGCACCGGCACGGCGGCCTGGGCGAGAATCGGGCCGCTGTCGACACCCGCGTCCACGAGGATGACGCTGCAGCCGGTCACCTTCACCCCGTGCTCGAGCGCGTCCCGCACGCTGTGCAGGCCCGGGAACGCCGGGAGCAGGGCCGGATGTGTGTTGATCATCCGGCCGTCGAAGCAGCGCAGGAAATCCGCTCCGACGAGTTTGAGGAAGCCCGCCAGGATCACCAGGTCGGGCTCGAACGCGGCGCAGTCGGACGTCAGTGCCTTGTCCCAGGCGAACCGGTCGGGCGCGTCCTTGAGCCGCCGCACGAAGGTCGGTATGCCCGCTGCCTCCGCTCTGGCAACGCCTCCGGTGCCGGCCCGGTCCGCGCCCACCGCGACAATCCGGGCGCCGAAGCCGCGATCGGTACACGCGTCCATCAGCGCCTGGAGGATGCTGCCCGTCCCGGAAACCAGCACGAGCAATCGGGACTGACTGACGGTCCGCTCCTTCACCGGATTGCAGCCACAGCGTACTGCGCAGACCTCACGGTAGGGCGGCGGGCCCCGGTGGCTTGCCCTGAGCCGGCGCCTCCTCGGCACTCCGGGAGTCCAGGTAGATGACGTGCGCGCCGCCACCGGGGTCGGTCGGATCGGGTTTGGCCGGGCCGGGCTGCCTGGGCAGCGCTCCAGTCCGGCGTAGCGCCAGGTAGTTGAGTGCGCCAGCCGCCACCGCCATGGAGATCCCGAGTTCCAGCGCCGACACGACTCCCACCTGCCACGGTGACGGACCCACCGCGGCCAGCCGACCGTCGCCGAGGGGACCGCCGGACACGGCTGCCAGCAGCCCCAGCATGCAGCCCGACACTGCTCCGCACACAAGGCCGAGCATTGGCGCGACGTCCAGCCCCAGTGCCGGGGCGGCCCGGACCAGCAGCAGGCCGCCGAGTCCGCCTGCCAGGTAGGGCACGGCGAGCACGACGGGCTCCAGCCCGCCGGGCAGCGCGGAATGCACTCCCGGCGGCAGCGCCGCCAGCAGCGGGAGGGCGGGCAGCTCGCCTAGTGCCGAGCCAGTCGGAGCCACCACCGTCGCGGAGCCGAACGCAAAGCCGGGGCCGAGGGTGAAGGCAATCGCCCACACGATCGCGTTCGGCAGGTAGCCGAACTGGAGCAGCAGCAGGAGCACCGTGCCCACCACACCGGGCGCGAGACTCCGCTCCAGCGTTCCCGCCTCGTGCAGGTGCACGGCGAGGCTGATACCCGCGACCAGCGCACCCATGGCGGCGAGCGCCGCCAGGCCGCCCGCCACGGCGACCACGACCGCTCGCGGGCGCTGCGGCAGCAGCCTGACCAGGGTCCCCCACGGCGCCAGCGCCCTGGCTGCACCGAGCCCGCCGGCCGCGACCGCGAGCAGGAAACCCCAGGCGACCGCCTGCAGCAGCGACGCCGAAGCGAGCGCTGACCTGCTCGCAAGCCCAAGTGCTCCGGTCGCGATCGCGTACGGGATCGCCAGCCCGAGCGCGGCGAGTCCCACGTGCCGCAGCCTGCGGACACCGCCGACACGCGTCACCCAGCGGCCCGCTCGCCACAGCAGCACCCCGGGCAGCACGACGAGGCCGAGCGGGAGCAGGCCGATCCGGCCCGCGCCGCGGAACGTGAAGCCCACGTGGTGACCGACAAGCCAGAGCATCGCGGCGGTCCGCAGGACGGCCGGCAGGCCGAACCCCGCATGCGGCGCAGCCACAAAGCCAATCAGGACCAGCAGGGTGACGACGGCCAGCCCGGTTCCGGTCACTGCGAGCGCCGCGATGGTTCCCAGGGTGAGCAGCGACCGCGGGCCAGCCTCGCTGCCGTCCTGACCGGTCTGGCCGCGAGGAGCGGGCGGCGTGCGCATAGCGGCGGTCGCCGGATGGGCCGTCACACGGTCAAGCCTGGCAATACCGGCGCCGACGGCCGGGGAGGCGCGCCGCGCAGCTCGTTACCAACTGATCGGCTAGCTCGGTCAGCCAGAGTCAGAGGGCTTGGGCTGGTCCGGAGTCCCGGAATCGTCGGGCCGGGTTTTGCTGGTCCCGGACTTGTAGGTCTCTGCGCTGGCGTTGATATGCGCCAGCAGCTCCGGTTCGATGCGGTAGAGCCCCCGGGCGTCATACCACCTCACCACCGCGGCACCCACGACGAGCCAGAAAGCGAGCCCAGCCGAAGCTGCGGCAACGGCCCGGGTCAGCCCCGCGTCGGCCTGCGCATTGAAGTAGAGAATCGCCCTCGTGCCGTCCACGACCTGACGCAACGGTTCGACCTCGGCCAGCCACCGCAGCGGCGTGGGCAGTGCCTCGAGCGGCACCGTACCCCCGGCCGAGGCCAGCCCGGCGTAGACGAAGATCAGCAGCGCCACGAGCTGGCCGACGTTGCCGAGTACGGCGAACAGCACAAGCGTGCCCGCAGCGACGCTCGCGGCGCACAGCCAGGCCAGCAGCCAAAGCAAGCCGACGTGCGGCGCATACATGCCGAGCCCAGGGACGGCGATGAGCAGCAGGACTCCGGTCATCATGGCCGTCATGACCAGGGCTATGACCCATTTGGTGAGGAGCGTGTGCCATCGGTTGATTGGCACCGGCCGCCGCTGGCGCCACCAGGGCCCGGTCTCAGTGGTGGCGTATCCGAGGCCGGAATCCACCGAGCTGTTGACTACCGTCGCGCCGATAAAGCCCGAAAAGAGGGTCAGCAGCGCGACGTAGAAAGCGCTGAGACCGAGAGCACTATGACTAGGCAGCGGCCGGTAGGTAGCGGTCGTGACCGTGACCGGGTCGGCCAGGAAGGCTCGCGTGGCGGCGCTGGATGGCGTCGGCGCGACGGCAGTGAGCTGCCGTCCGATCTGCAGTGATGCCGCTGCCAGCGCCGGCTCAAGCACCCCCGTGGCCAGCGCCACTCCCTCGGTGCCGGCCCGCTGGTTGGTCAGGATGACAATCTCGGGCCGCTGCGGCCCCGGGGTCGCCCCAGGTACCGCCGCCAGGCTGAGCAGAGATCCGGTGAACCCAGCCGGGATCACGACCGTCGCGTACGAGCCGTCAGTGTCCATCACCTGCTCGGCGGCCCGAAGCGTGCTGTCGGTCAGCCTGAGTTTCCCGGACACTTCCGGGCTATGTGACAGCCCGGCCTGCACCGCCTGGCCGACGTCGATCTGCCGCCCGCCGACGGTGGCACCGCGGTCTTCATTCACCACCTGCACGGGCAGACCGTGCAGGTGACCGACCGGGTTGATGACCGATCCGATGTAGAACGTGGTAATCAGCGCCGCGATGATCGCACCGATAGCGAGCGGCAGGATCCACACCGCGCGAGCGGACAAGATGCGCCGCGCCGTGACCGGGAACGGCTGGCCGGGTGCTCTGTTGTTCTCGGGCGCCGAGGACGAGCTGCTTCCCACGCAGGATCTCCCCCCGTCACCGGCCGCGAACTTCTCGACTCTTACCCACGTTCGGCGGCTTGTGACCGACTAGCTCTGGTTAACCCCGCATGACGTCGCGGACCAGACGTGCCGTCTCGCTCGGCGTCCGGCCGACGCGCACGCCCACCTTCTCCAGGGCTTCTTTCTTAGCCTGCGCGGTGCCGGCCGAGCCGGAGATGATCGCGCCAGCGTGGCCCATCGTCTTACCCTCCGGCGCGGTGAACCCGGCGACGTAGGCCACGACCGGCTTGCTGACGTTCCGTTCGATGTAGGCGGCGGCCCGCTCTTCGGCGTCGCCGCCGATCTCGCCGATCATGACGACGGCGTCCGTCTCCGGGTCGTCTTCGAACGCGCGCAGGCAGTCGATGTGCGTGGTGCCGATGATCGGGTCACCGCCGATGCCGACGGCGGTCGAGAAGCCGACATCACGGAGCTCGTACATCATCTGGTAGGTCAGCGTGCCGGACTTCGACACCAGGCCGATCCGGCCCTCGGAGGTGATGTCGGCCGGGATGATGCCTGCGTTCGACTTGCCAGGCGAGGCGACGCCAGGGCAGTTGGGACCGACGATCCGGGTGCGGTTGCCGGTCGCGCTCGCATAAGCCCAGAACTGCGCGGTGTCGTGCACCGGCACGCCCTCGGTGATGACGATGACGAGCGGGATCACCGCATCGATGGCCTCCATGACCGCGGCCTTGGTGCCGGTCTCGGGCACGAAGACGACCGAGACGTCGGCGCCGGTCTCAGCCATCGCGTCGCCGACGGTGGCGAACACCGGCAGCTCCGCGCCGGCCAGCTCGACCGTCTGGCCGGCCTTACGCGGGTTCGTGCCCCCGACGACGTTCGTCCCGGCGGCGATCATCCGCGCGCCATGCTTGCGGCCTTCCGAGCCGGTGATGCCCTGGACGATGATCCGGCTGTCCGCGGTCAGGAAGATGGCCATGTCATGCTCCGTTCGCGGCCGCTGCGGCCAGCTCCGCGGCGCGGCGCGCCGCATCGTCCATGGTGGCGACCTGCTGGACGACCGGCAGCGCGGCTGCGTCGAGGATCGCCCGGCCCTCGGCCGCCTTGTTGCCGTCCAGGCGCACCACGATCGGATGTGTCACCCGGTCGCCGCGCTCGGCCAGCAACGCCATCGCGGACACGATGCCGTTGGCGACCGCGTCACAGGAGGTGATGCCGCCGAACACGTTGACGAACACACTGCGCACATCCGGATCCGACAGCACGATGTCGAGGCCGTTCGCCATCACCTCGGCCGACGCGCCGCCGCCAATGTCCAGGAAGTTGGCCGGCCGCACGCCGCCGAATTCCTCCCCGGCGTAGGCCACCACATCCAGGGTGGACATCACCAGCCCCGCGCCGTTGCCGATGATGCCGACCGAGCCGTCAAGCTTGACGTAATTCAGGTGCTTGGCCTTGGCTCGCGCCTCGATGGGGTCGACCGCGGTGGGATCAGCGAACGCCGCCCAGTCCTGCCGGAAGGCCGCGTTGTCATCGAGCGTGACCTTGGCGTCCAGCGCGAGAACGCGGCCGTCGCCGGTGTAGACGAGCGGGTTGACTTCAACCAGCGTGGCGTCCTCGTCGGTGAAAACCGCCCACAGCCGCTCGGCCAGTTCCGCGGCACCCGCCTCCGCATACTCAGGGAGCCCGCCGGCGCGCACGATCTGCAGCGCCAGCGCGCGGTCGAGGCCGGTGAGCGGATCGACCGGGATCCGTGCCAGTGCATCCGGCTTGGTCCGGGCCACTTCCTCGATCTCCACGCCGCCCTCCACCGAGCAGATGGCGAGGAAGGTGCGCTCGGCCCGGTCGATAAGGAACGACAGGTAGTACTCCTCGGCGATGTCGACATCCTCGGCGACCAGCACCGTGTGCACGGTGTGGCCCTTGATGTCCATGCCGAGGATCGCCTGCGCCTTGGCCCGCGCCTCGGCCGGGCTCGCGGCCAGCTTCACCCCGCCCGCCTTGCCGCGCCCGCCGGTCTTGACCTGCGCCTTGATGACCACCTGCGGCGAGCCGCCCGCCGCGAAGTCCGCCGCGATCGACTCCGCCTCCGCAGCGGTGCTGGCCACCAGGCCACGCTGGATCAGGACGCCGTACTCGGCGAACAACTCCTTCGCCTGATACTCGAACAGGTCCACTAGGGTCCGTCCCTTGTGCTCGGGATGTGTCTGCGGCCCGGCGTTTCCGCGCTCCGGGTTCGGTGCCGCCGCGCTTCCGGCGCCGCGGCGGCCCGCGCCAGGAAGCCTAGTGCTGAGCAGGCGGCCGACGGCACCCGGACTGGCCGGCTGGAACTGCGGTTAGTCGCGGCGCTGGCCAGTCGACCCGGCATGCTGTCCGTCGCCCAGCGTGGCGGACACCCAGTCCACGATCTCGGTCGTCGCGGCGCCCGGCGTGAAGATCTTGGCGACGCCCATCTGCTCCAGCTGCGCGATGTCGGCGTCCGGGATGATGCCGCCACCGAAGACGACGATGTCGGTCGCGTTCTGCTCGCGCAGCAACTCGAGCACCCGACTGAACTGGGTCATGTGTGCGCCCGACAGGATGGACAGGCCGATCGCGTCGGCGTCCTCCTGCAGGGCGGCCGACACGATCTGCTCCGGTGTCTGATGCAGGCCGGTGTAGATGACCTCCATCCCTGCGTCGCGCAGCGCGCGCGCGACGACTTTCGCGCCTCGATCGTGTCCGTCCAGGCCAGGCTTGGCGATGACGACCCGAATGCTGCTCATGGAAACCCTCCGACCGGCCGCCCGCGGTGTCGGGACCAATCGGGCGGCTCATGCCAGCGTAACCGGACGCCCGGGCGACGGCCGTGTTGTCCGGGGGGACGACCCCCCGAGCCCCCCGCATGGCGTCCGCTCGGGCCGACTCTACGGGCCGGCCGTCGCGGACCCATCCGTGTTGTCCGGGGGGACGACCCCCCGAGCCCCCCGCATGGCGTCCGCTCGGGCCGACCCCATCCCGAGCGCCGGTGAGCAATCTCACCCGGCCGACAGCGCGGTTATCCGCGGCGGCCCGTGCCTGGCTGGGCGGCGGCGTGCTAGAGGTGGGATGTGGCTGGCTATCAGATCGTGCCGCCCGGCGGCGGCGAGCAGCTCACGGTTCGCGGCGGCAGCACGCTGCTTTTCAAGGCGGTGGCAGCCACGACCGGCGGAGCCTTCTCGCTGCACGAGCGGCAGGTACCGGCGGGCGGCCGCCGCCCGCCGGCGCACGTGCACCCGGACAAAACCGAGGCGTTCTGGGTGCTCGACGGAGCGGCCGAGTTCGAGCTCGACGGCTCACAGGTCACGGCCGTAGCGGGCAGCTTCGTGCTCGTGCCTGGCGGCGTCGTGCACACCTTCGGCGCCACGGCAGACGCGCCCGCGCATCTCCTCGTGCTGCACGCCCCGGCTCTGGACGACTACTTCCGGGAGCTCGCCGGGCTCTGGTCCGGGCTGGAACCGCCGGACGGGGACGCCGAGCTCGACCTGATGCGCCGCCACGGCATGCGTCCGGTCTGACGGTCAACGTGGGCCGGGACAACCCGGCCGCCGGACCGGCGCTACAGCTTCTCGATCGGCGCGTACCGCAGCAGCAGGTGCTTGATCCCGTAATCGCCGCCGAAGTCGATCTTCGCCTCGGGGTCGTCGCCGCGCCCCTCGACCGAGAGCACGGTGCCGAGGCCGTAGGAGTCGTGATTAACCCGATCGCCGGGCTGCAGCGCCGGGACCGGCCGGTTGCCGACGACGCGCACTCCTGGCCGCCTCGCCAGCCGCTCCGAAGCCGGCTGGCTCGCCGCCGACTCGTCTCTGCGCCAGTCGATCAGGTGTGCGGGAATGTCGGTCAGGAACCGGGACTGCGCGTGGTAGCCGGGCCGGCCAAACCAGGTACGCGTCGCGGCCCTGGTCACAAACAGCTGCTTCATCGCCCTGGTGATGCCGACGTAGGCAAGCCGCCGCTCCTCGGCCAGCTCCCGCTCGTCGCCCATCGACCGCTCGTGCGGGAAGACGTTCTCTTCCAGGCCGGTCAGGAAGACGACCGGAAACTCGAGCCCCTTCGCGGTGTGCAAGGTCATCAGCGTCACCATGCCGCCGTGCTGCTCGCCTTCGGGGATCTCGTCGGCGTCGGCGACCAGCGCCACCTGCTCGAGGAACTCGGCGAGCGTCCCGTCGGGAAATCGCGCGTCGAACTCCCTGGCGACCGACACCAGCTCGGTAAGGTTCTCGATCCGGCCGGCGTCCTGGAGATCGGATGAGCGCTGCAGCTCGGCTACGTAGCCGGTCTGCTCGAGCACCGCGTCGGCGATGTCACCGACCGGGCTCCGTGCCTCGGCCATCGCTCGCAGCCCGGCGATGAGCTCATTGAAGCCCTCGATGGCGCGCGCCGATCGCGCCGCGAGGCCGGGTACGTCGTCCGGCCTGGTCAGGGCTTCCGCGAAGCTGGTCTTGTCACGGTTCGCCAGCGCCGCCACACACTCCTCGGCCCGGTCGCCGATCCCCCGCCGCGGCGTATTGAGTATCCGGCGCAGCGAGACCTCGTCCCCTGGGTTGGCGATGAGCCGCAGGTAGGCCAGGAGGTCGCGGACCTCTCGCCGCTCGTAGAAGCGGACGCCGCCGACGACCTTGTAGGGCAGCCCCGACCGGATGAAGACTTCCTCGAACACCCTGGACTGGGCGTTGGTCCGGTAGAAGACGGCGACGTCACCCGGCGACGCTTCGCCCGCGTCGGCCAGCCGGTCAACCTCCTCGGCGACGAATGCCGCCTCGTCGTGCTCGCTGTCGGCGACGTAGCCGGTGATCTTGGCGCCATCACCAGCGTCGGACCAGAGGTTCTTGGGGATGCGGCCAGGATTATGGGACACCACCGCGTTGGCGGCCGCGAGGATGTTCTGAGTCGAGCGGTAGTTCTGCTCGAGCAAGATCACTCTGGCGCCCGCGAAGTCGCGCTCGAACTCCTCGATGTTCCTGATCGTGGCGCCACGGAAGGCGTAGATCGACTGGTCGGCGTCTCCGACGACGACGAGCTCGGCCGGTGGCAGGCCGGCGGGCGCGCCGACCCCGGCCGACCCCACCCCGGCCAGCTCCCGCACCAGGACGTACTGGGCATGGTTCGTGTCCTGATACTCGTCGACCAGCACGTGCCGGAACCGCTCGCGGTACTCGGCCGCGAGGTCGGGGAACGCCTGCAGCAGGTTGACGGTCACCATGATCAGGTCGTCGAAGTCCATCGCGCCCGCCGCGACCAGCCGGCGCTGGTACTCCGCGTACGCCTCGCCGAGCGCCCGCTGCCGGTAGCTGGTCGCTTTGGACTGCACGGTCTCGTAGTCGATCAGCTCGTTCTTGAGACCGGAAACCTGGTCGGCGATGGCCTTAGGTGAGTGATGCCGGGTGTCCAGGTCCAGTTCCCGGCACACCATCGTCATGAGCCGCTGCGAATCGGCCTGGTCGTAGATGCTGAAGCTGGCTGGGTAGCCGAACCTCCTGGCCTCCCGGCGGAGTATCCGCACGCACGCGGAGTGAAAGGTCAGCACCCACATGGACCGGGCGCGGGCGCCGGTAAGGGTGGCCGCCCTGGACGCCATCTCGCCGGCCGCCTTGTTGGTAAAGGTGATGGCCAGGATCTGGCCGGGCGCCACCTCACGCTCGGCCAGCAGGTAGGCGATCCGGTGCGTGAGCACCCTGGTTTTGCCCGATCCCGCGCCGGCCACGATCAGCAGCGGGCTGCCGGTGTGGAGCACGGCAGCCCGCTGCTGCGGGTTCAGTCCGTCGAGGAGAGAGTCGACAACCAGCGCGGTCACGGGCCCCAGCCTAGGCGCTGGAGCCGACGGCGATCAGTTGTCTGGCACCAGTGTCGGCGTGGCCCTGGTGAGTGTCTCCCTCCGGAAGAACGCCGGATGCACGACCCGCATGTAGATGAACAGCAGCAGGCCGGCGACCCAGGACAGGAACACGATGACGAACACGCCGCCCACCTGCCCTATGCCGGGCACGTGGAAGCTGGTGTACGACGCCGAGTATGCGCTGTGGGTGTCAAAGTCCTCGTACAGGCTCCAGCCGCCCAGGAACCACAAGATGACCCCGCCGAGGGCGGGCAGGATGCCTTGCATCCACAGGTTGCGGGCGCTGGTGCGCAGGTTCCTGCGGTAGTACCAGGCACAGGCGAAGCCGGTCAGCCCGTAGTACGTAGCGATGAAGACGCCGCAGCTCGTCACCGCGTCGGAGATGACCAGCCCCTTGGACAGGTAGTTGAACCCCGCGTACAGGACGGCCGAGATGCCGCCCATGACCACTGTCGAGACGGTCGGCGTCAGGAACCTCGGGTGGATCCGGGCGAACGACGGTGGCAGCGCCTTATAAGTCGCCATGGACAGTGTGGTTCGCGCGGTCGGCAGGATCGTGGTCTGCGTTGACGCGGCGGCCGAGGACAGCACCATGATCAGCAGCAGCCGGTAGAACACGTCGCCCACGGCCCCGGTCCCGAACACCGCGTGGCCGAGTACCGACAGGACGTCGGACGAGTTGGCGGGGTTCGCCAACCCGATGCCCTTGGTGCCGATGCCAGCGAACGACTGCGCGCCGAAGATCGCGACTGCGTAGGTGACGACGAGGATGATCGTGGACAGGATCGCCGCCCGGCCGGGCGTCTTGTTGGGATCCTTGGTCTCCTCGTTCACCGACAGCGCGGTGTCCCAGCCCCAGTAGATAAACACCATGAGGATCATCCCGGACGCGAACGCGCCGAAGGTGATCCCGGTCGGGTTGAGCCAGGACCAGGCCGGGTGGATCGACTGGGCCGGGTGATGACCGTCACCGACCCGGATCAGCGCCACCACCGAGAGCACAAGCAGCATGGTGACCTCGATGGACAGCAGCGCCTTCTGGAAGTTCGCCGAGACCTCGATGCCGACGTAGCAGATGAGCGTCATGAAGGCGATCCAGCCGACGCCGGTCAGCAGCACCCAGCCGCTGGCCGGCTTAGTGCCGATACCGGTGGCGCCGAACAACAGGAAGATGTACTGCCCCGCTACCTGGGCCAGGCTGGCCATGACCAGCACGTCGGCCGCCACGATGGCCCAGCCGCCGGCCCAGCCGGTTCTGGGGCCGAAGGCGCGGGCACCCCAGGTGAACGTCGTGCCGCAGTCCGGGTCGGCCTTGTTCAGTTCGCTGTAGCCGATCGACGTCAAGATCATCGGGATGAAGGCGAGGATCGCGATGATCGGCGACTTCAGGCCCACAGCGAGCACGATGAAGCCGAGCGTCGCCGCCAGGCTGTAGGCAGGCGCGACGGACGCGGTCGCGATGACCGTGCTGGAGATCAGGCCGATCGCACCGGACTTGAGTCCCTTGTTGACCTGCTCCTCAGCGTGGACGGCCTGCGAAGTCGCCATGGTGTCCCTCCCAAACTCGCAGCCCGCCGGTCGCGACGCAGGGTCCGGAGGCGGGAACAGCATGTGTCCGAACAGGGTAAGGCACCCGCTCGACCAGATGCCCGAGTGCCACGTTTCTAGCATCTCTTAGCCAATAAGGCAACGATTTCAGTCGTAATATGTACGAAATGCGACTGGACCAGTCGCCTGCAGCCGTCCATCCAGGGCTAGGATCCTCACCATGCGGATCCTCCTTGTTGGGGCCGGCGGCGTCGGCACCGCGATCGCGCAGATCGCCGCCCGCCGTCCGTTTGCCGAGCTGATCATCGCCGACTACGACCTGGCCAGGGCGCAGCGAGCGGCCGCGGCCAAGCCCGGCTACACGGCGGTTCAGCTGGATGCCAGGGACGAAGCGGGCACGGCGGCGCTACTCGCCGAGCACCGGTGCGACGCGCTGATGAACGCCACCGATCCCCGGTTCGTCATGCCGTTGTTCCGGGCCGCCCTCGCCGCCAGGGTGAACTACCTGGACATGGCCATGTCGCTGTCGCAGCCGGACCCGGACCAGCCGTACGCGCACACCGGCGTAAAGCTGGGCGACGAGCAGTTCGCCATGGCGGACCAGTGGGAGCAGGCGGGGCGGCTCGCGCTGGCAGGCATCGGCGTCGAGCCCGGCCTGTCTGACGTGTTCGCCCGGCACGCCGCCGACGAGATGTTCAGCGAGATCGCCGAGATCGGCGTGCGCGATGGCGCCAACCTCACGGTCGCGGGATACGAGTTCGCCCCCACGTTCTCTATCTGGACCACGATCGAGGAGTGCCTGAACCCGCCCGTCATCTGGGAGTCCGGCCGCGGCTGGTTCACAACCGAGCCCTTCAGCGAGCCTGAGACGTTCACGTTCCCGGCCGGGATCGGCCCGGTGGAGTGCGTGAACGTCGAGCACGAAGAGGTCCTGCTGATGCCGCGCTGGGTCCAGGCACAGCGGGTCACGTTCAAGTACGGCCTGGGCGCGGAGTTCATCGGAGTCCTGGAGACGCTGCACAAGCTGGGCCTCGACCAGACCACACCCGTTACCGTCGACGGCGGGCGGGTGTCCCCGCGGGACGTGGTAGCCGCCTGCCTGCCCGACCCAGCCGAGCTCGGCCCGCAGATGTCTGGCCTGACGTGCGCCGGCACCTGGGTGACCGGTACCGGAAAAGACGGCCGGCCGCGCGAGGTATATCTGTACCACGTGGTCGACAACGCGCAGACGATGGCCGAGTACGGCTCGCAGGCGGTCGTGTGGCAGACGGCCATCAACCCGGTCGTCGCCCTCGAGCTGATCGATTCGGGCGCCTGGTCTGGGGTGGGCGTCCTCGGGCCAGAAGCGCTTCCTGCGCGGCCGTTCCTGGACCTGCTCACGGAGTACGGGTCGCCGTGGGCATGCGATGAACGCACACCGGTAACGCGCTAAGCCCCCATAACCAGGGAACGGAGTCGTTGTGGCTAACGATCTGCAGAACTTCATCGGTGGTCAGTGGACGGACCTGTCCTTCGACAACCGGGCGGACATCATCGACCCGAGCACGGGCGAGGTCTTCGCAACGGCCCCGGTCTCGGGCGCTCGCGAGGTCGACGCCGCGATGGCGTCGGCCGCCGAGGCGTTCCCGGCCTGGCGGGACGCGACGCCCTCGGTACGCAGCCTGGCGTTGCTGCGGATAGCCGACGCGATCGAGGCCCGCGCCGACGAGTTCGTCAAGGCGGAGGCGCAGAACACCGGCAAGCCGATCGGCCTGACGGCGTCGGAGGAGATCCCGCCGATGGTCGACCAGATCCGGTTCTTCGCCGGCGCGGCCCGGGTGCTCGAGGGCAGGTCAGCCGGCGAGTACATGACGGGGTTCACCTCGTTTATCCGGCGCGAGCCGGTCGGGGTCTGCGCCGCGGTGACACCGTGGAACTACCCGATGATGATGGCGGTCTGGAAGTGGGCGCCCGCCCTGGCGGCCGGAAACACCATGGTGCTCAAGCCGTCGGACACCACGCCGGTCACCAGCCTGCTGATGGCGGAGCTCATCAGTGAGTTCGTGCCGGCGGGCGTGTTCAACGTCGTATGCGGCGACCGGGACACCGGCCGGCTGCTGGTGTCGCATAAGACGCCGCAGATGGTGTCGATTACCGGCAGCGTCCGCGCGGGTAAGGAAGTCGCCGTCGCTGCGGCCGAGAACCTCAAGCGAGTGCACCTGGAACTCGGCGGTAAGGCGCCTGTCATCGTGTTCGACGACGCCGACGTCGCTGCCGCGGCCGAAGCCATCGCGGTCGCGGGGTACTTCAACGCCGGGCAGGACTGCACCGCCGCGACCCGGGTGCTCACCGGGCCGCGGATCCACGAT
>Ga0187783_10001831_pt1 | contig 15693 bp, 15 predicted proteins | sample 1015_SJ02_MP02_2_FD_132471 | JGI IMG/M metagenome (GOLD analysis project Ga0187783, IMG submission 132471) | Tropical peat soil microbial communities from peatlands in Department of Meta, Colombia - 1015_SJ02_MP02_20_MG | ecosystem: Environmental > Terrestrial > Soil > Wetlands > Peat | place... | reverse complement strand
CGGGTCGGCCGGGGCACCGAGCGCGCGTACGCCTACTTCCTCTACCCGACCGAGACGGCGCTGACCGAGACGGCGCACGAGCGGCTGGCCACCGTGGCCCAGCACACCGAGGTGGGCGCGGGGATGTACGTGGCCCTGAAGGACCTGGAGATCCGCGGCGCCGGGAACCTGCTCGGCGGCGAGCAGTCCGGGCACATCGCCGGGGTCGGGTTCGACCTGTACGTGCGGATGATCGGCGAAGCGGTCAACGAGCTGAAGGGTGACGGCCCGGCGGAAAAGCCAGAAGTCCGCGTGGAGCTTCCGGTCAACGCGCACATCCCGCACGACTACGTGGCCGGTGAACGGCTCAGGCTGGAGGCCTACACGCGCATCGCCGCCGCCGATTCAGAAGCGGACGTCTCCGCCGTGCACGGGGAGCTTGCCGACCGGTACGGCGCGCCGCCCGAGCCGGTGCTCAACCTGCTCGAGGTGGCGCGGCTGCGCGCGACGGCCAGGCGGTCAGGGCTCACCGACATCACCGCGGCGGGCAGCCACATCAGGTTCGCACCGGTCGAGCTGCCCGATTCGCGCCAGGTGCGGGCGCAGCGGCTGTACCCGAAGACGGTGCTGAAGCCGGCAGTGCGTACGATGCTCGTACCGGTGCCGAGGACTGCCGCCACCGGAGGGCAGCCGTTGCGGGATACTGAGCTGCTGGCCTGGTGCGGTGAGGTGATCCGCTCGGTACTCGCCGACCTGCCTGGAGAGCGTGAGAAGGGATAGTGCGGTGCTCAGGAGGCTTGTCAAGGCGTCCGCCGCCGTGATCGGGGTGGGGCTGACGCTGACCGCGTGCTCCGTTCAGCCGGTGAAGATGGGCTCCGCGGCGATCCTGGGCAACGACAGGATCACGATCGCGACCCTCAATTCCCAGGTCACCAACCTCAACGAGACGGTCAAGCAGTACCCCAGCATCGTGACGCTGACCGCGATGCAGCAGGTCCAGCAGACACTCACCTGGCTGGTCCGGTACCAGATCAACGACGAGCTGGCCCGCCAGAACGGGATCACGATCACGACCGCCGAGGCCGAGGCCGCGCTGGCGGAGATCTATGCGTCGGCCAAGGCCTCTGCGGAGGAGCAGGGACTGACCAACGTCTCCCTCGACCTCATCCTGGCCGCCAACGGGATCCCGCCCGACACGGCCCCCGAGCTCGGCCGGTACCAGGCCATCGAGAACCAGTACGTCAAGAACGTCAGCGGCGGCAAGATCCCCACCTCGACGTCGGGCCAGGCCGCCGCGACCGCCGCGGTCGAGCAGGCCCAGTGCGTGGCGGCCAAGAGCCTGGACATACGCGTCAACCCGCAGTTCGGGCGGATGGATTACTCCCAGGCTCCGTACCAGGTCGTGTCCGCGCCCAGCACGGTGTCCGGGACCCCAGGCCCGGCTCCGACGGCTTCGCCCTCAGGGCTGGCGCCCGCTTGCTGATCGTCCTCGCGACCAGCGCGCGGGTGGCGCCCGGCCTGCTCAGCTGGCCGGCCTGGGAGGCGCTGCGGTCTGCCGACACGGTGCTCGCGCCCCCCGGCCATCCCCAGCTGCCCGCCCTTGACGAGGCGGGGATCGAGTACCGGCTGGTCGAGGGCGTAGACGGGCCGGATCTGGTCCAGATCTTGTCTGCCGTGGCTGGCGAGGCGGCCGGACATGGCGGGACGGCAGTGTGGCTATCGTGGCCCGGCACCGGCACCGGCGCCGCCCGCTTGCTCGGCGAGCTTGGTTCCGGCCGCGCCCGGGTGATTCATGGGTCGGCGGACCTGCCTGGCGCGCACCTAATCGACCTGGTGGCGACCATGGACCGGCTACGCGTCGAATGCCCTTGGGACGCACGCCAGACTCACGCGTCGCTCGCACCTCACCTGCTCGAGGAGCCCTACGAGGCCCTTGAGGCGTTCGAATCAGGTGATGAGCAGGCCTTCCGGGAGGAGCTGGGAGACGTCCTGCTCCAGGTGGTGTTCCACGCGCGCATCGCGGCCGAACGCGACGACGGCACCGGGTTCACGATCGACGGCGTCGCCGACGGCATCGTGGACAAGCTGATCCGCCGGCATCCGCACGTGTTCGGGGACGTGGCGGTGTCCGGTGCCGACGAGGTCAAGCGCAACTGGGACGCGATCAAGGCGGAAGAGAAAAGATCTCTGGCCGAACGGCGGGGGCGTCCTGCTGTCGGCCAGGCGACCCCGTCTGTGCTGGACGGCGTTCCGTTCGGTCAGCCTGCCCTTGCGCTGGCCGCGCAGCTGCAGCGCCGCGCGGCGCGAGCAGGCATACCGGAGAAGTTGGGCCGCCTCCAGGACGATCGATGCCACGCCGAGCCGGCCGGTTCCGAGCCGGACATCGGTCGCGACCTGTTCTTGTTGGTCGCGAAGGCCTGCGAGCTGGGCCTTGATCCCGAGATGGAGCTGCGCTCCGCTGCGCGCCGCTATCGTGAGCTCGTGCGCGCCTGGGAGCGATCGTAGCGGCTGGCTAGGCGTCTGTTCCCTGTGACGCTGCTTGCTCCTTGCGAAGAAGGTCGTCCCTGCGATGCCCGCCAAGTTACGGGCCGGTACGCGTAAACCCTGGGATTTGGCCACGCGTCTCCTATTCGGAGGTTCTGACGTCGGACCGAGCGGGAGCGTGGGTGGTGCCATGTTTCGTTTCTTTTCCGGTACTGCCCATGGGGGGTGATGGATCCGCATGTCTGGGTACGCCGTCGTCCGCGGTCTTGACGGTCGCCGGACGACGAGCGGCGCAGCTGCCTGGGCCAGGGATTACCTGCGCAGGGCGGCTGCCGCTGATCTTGGCTGCGCTGTCCTTGCTGCCTTCGCGGCGGTCCAGCTTCGGTTCGGCGATCACGTCACAGCGGCTTACGTAGCGCTGAGCCTTGCCCTTCCCCTGCTCTGGCTGATCGCCCTGCGCCTGGCCGGAGGGTATGACGTCCGCTTCATCGGGACCGGATCAGACGAGTTCCGCAAGGTCTTGAATGCCGGGGTCGGACTGACCGCGGCGGTCGCGATCTTCTCATACGTCGTCAACATCGAGTTGTCTCGTGGCTACCTCCTCATTGCCCTGCCCTGCCTCACGCTGTTCGACCTCATCGCCCGATATGCGATGCGCAAGCGGCTCCATAGGCTCCGCGCGGCGGGCCGGTGCATGTCTAGCGTGGTGGCGGTGGGCCATGATGAGTCGGCGGTGGCAGACCTCATCACCGAACTCCGGCGCGAGTGCTACCACGGGCTGGCGGTGGTCGGCGCCTGCGTGGCGCGGCCATCTACGCGCAGTGAGGTCGCCGGAGTGCCGGTGTACGGCGGACTCCACGACGTCACGACAGCCGTCAAGGCCTTCAGCGCCGATACCGTCGCCGTGCTCGCCTGCCCGGAAATGGACAGCATCAGGCTCCGCAGCCTGGCCTGGGAACTTGAGAAGACCGGTACGGACCTGTGCGTCGCGCCCGCGCTGCTGGACGTCGCAGGCCCAAGGACAACGATAAGGGCCGCGGCCGGGCTTACCTTGCTGCATGTGGATCACCCGCAACTGTCGGGCCTGCGCCTGCTGGTCAAGGATCTGTTCGATCGATGCGCCGCTGCGGCAGGGCTGATCCTGCTCTCCCCGTTGCTCATCACGGTGGCCGTGATGATCCGGCTGCATGATCGCGGCCCGGCGCTGTTCACGCAGACCAGGGTGGGCAAGGACGGCCGCGTGTTCAGGATCTATAAGTTCCGCACGATGATCGTGGACGCCGAGCAACGCAAGCAGGAGCTGCTCGGGCAGCACGACCGCGATCACGTCCTGTTCAAGCTCCGGAAGGATCCCCGGGTCACCGCGGTGGGCACCCATCTGCGGCGTTGGTCGGTCGACGAGTTGCCGCAGCTCATCAACGTGCTCATCGGCGATATGTCGCTGGTGGGGCCGCGCCCGGCTCTTCCCGATGAGACCGAGCAGTATGCCGGTCACGTCCGGCGCAGACTCGTGGTCAAGCCGGGCCTGACCGGTCTGTGGCAGGTCAATGGGCGATCGGACCTGTCCTGGGACGAATCAGTCCGGCTCGATTTGCGGTACGTGGAGAACTGGTCGTTCGCGCTGGACATACAGATCTTGTGGAAGACGATCTCGGTACTAGTAGGGGGGTCTGGAGCGTATTAAGCGGCAGCCCTTTACGATTGCGCCTGCCACTGATAACCCGTTCCCCATATGAGCCAGAAACGACTGTTCTCTTCAATTTCATGACTGCGCCTGAGCTGGTTTGCTGGTCGCAAGTGCGTGACCGTAATGACCGGTAGGTACGGCTTTATAATAGGGAGTACTGCGGACAATGGACACGACGGAACTAGATATTGATTCCGCCAATGTTGCCGAGCTGGTGCGACACGCAGCCAACGGGGATCTGCGCGCGTGGGAGCGCCTCGTCGACCAGTATGCGAGGCTTATCTGGTCCATTACGGTGGACTTTAAGCTGATCGAGAGTGACGCCGCGGACGTCGCGCAAACCACCTGGCTGCGGCTGCTTGAGCACATCGACCGGATCGAGTACCCGGATCGCGTGGGCTCCTGGCTGGCGGCGACCGCACGGAACGAGTGCCTGCGCAGCCTGGCGTCGCGTAAGAGAGTGGTCCTCGGCCACGATGACATCGAGTTCGATGGCGCAATGGCACACGGACCGGAAATCGACGAACGTCTTCTCGCCGACGAGAGCGCTCAGGTCGTTCGTGATGCGCTCTCCCGTCTGCCCCGGCGGTGGCAGAGGCTGCTCGAGCTGCTCATGGCCGATCCGCCGGCATCGTACGCGGACATATCCGATGAGCTCGGGCTGCCTATCGGTAGCATCGGCCCCACCAGGGGCCGATGCCTGGCGCGGCTACGCGTCATGCTGCAAGCTTCCTGAGCCGAGTGTCCCGGCATCTACCAGCGGTTGACATGTAGGACGCTATCAAGCGGTACTCGGGCCGCCGGACGGAAGCTGGTACCCGTGTAGTAGGCCGTTGGGATGAGGGCGCCCTGGCGCACCTCATCGGGCAATTCGATAATACGTGCCACGTCTGCCTCATACTCAAGGTGCAGAGTAGTCCACGCTGATCCGAGTCCACGCGCCCGGGCGGCCAGCATGTAACTCCAGGCGGCCGGCAACACTGACCCCCAAAGATCAGCCTGATTTCCTCGAGGTAGCGCACCTGAGGTCAATTGCAGGCAAGGAATAAGCAGGACCGGAACATCGCCCATATGCTCGCCGAGCCACGCGACGCTACTGCCTACTCGCTGTTGCACGGCGGCCCGCGTTGGGTCGCCAGCAAAGAGTTTCGCAGCGGACCCTTCAGATGCGAGGTACTCTGTAACCGCCAGCCGGTACAATTCGCCAATCGCTCTGCGCTGGTCGGCCTCGGTCACAACGATCCAGTGCCATGCTTGCCGGTTGGAACCAGATGGAGCCTGCAAAGCTATCTCGAGACACTCTCGGACCAGGTCCAGTGGTACCGGCCGTGTGAGATCAAGTCGTTTGCGCACCGAACGGGTGGTAGTGAGGAGCTCGTCGGGGGACAAGGGCAAAGTCGTCACATTACCATTATCTCACGCCCGCATAGTTCAGGATGATCCTGTCGTCGTAGTGCATGGAAGGTTATCCGAAACCTGCCATACGATTTGCTTCGATCCATCGCTCAGCTCATCGAGGCATGGGTCTACGGCCAGACCGAACGCGAGGTCCGCGGCAGGCCGAGCGCGCTCCGGACAGCTCGCGACCAATGGGGATAGCCGCCCTGGGGAAGTCGTCGTATCACCGGCACCCATTGAACGCTCATATGCACACGGGGCTGAGGGTCCCGTGCGTAGCAGACCACGTGAGGTGACGCGGTGAGGGCTGCAGTGGCCGACCTTGGCGACGCCGGTCGAGTGGCTGCGCCAGGTATAGGTGAGGAGCACGCTCATGCGTCGCCTGTCGCCCGGAACCCATCGGTTGGTGGGGCGCGAAGTCCGCGCCCCGGGATCCTTCTCGATCGAGATGGCACGATCATCGTTGATCACGGATACGTCGGCTCCATCGATCGCGTCGAGTTCATCGACGGCGCACCAGAGGCGATCGCCAGGTTCAACCGGGCCGGCATCCCGGTCGCAGTGGTGACTAACCAGGCCGGGATCGCGCGGGGCCTGTACCGGATCGGCGACGTCGATCGAGTGCACCAATACATCGCAGCGCGTTTGGCGGAGCACGGGGCGTGCATAGACCTGTTTCTGTACTGTCCCTATCACCCTGCGGGAGTCGTGGAGGCCTTCGCCCGCACCAGCGAGGACCGCAAGCCTGGGCCGGGTATGGCGAAGGCGGCGGCGGCCGCGCTCAACCTTGACCTGACCGCATCGTGGGTCGTGGGAGATCGGCCTGAGGACGTCGGCCTCGCCGAAGCGGTCGGGGCAATGGCCGTCTACCTGGGGGCCGATTACGGCCAGCGCCCGAGAGTCTGGTCGTTCCCCAGCCTCGCCGCCGCGGCCCCGTTCATCCTGGAGCGGATCGCCGTATGAGTTCTGTCCACGATCTTCTGGCGTTCACGCCATCCGCCGACAGCCCGGCCAAGTTCCCGATCACGCCGTACGCGAGCGCGTCGACGTTTTTCGATGCCTACGCGGAGGAGTTTTCCCGGGCCGGGAAGACGGTCCAGACCGCTGGGTTCGACCTGGCGGCGGAAATCCTGCTCGGGGCCTATCAGCGCGGCGCCAGAGTGTTCTCATGCGGCAACGGCGGCTCGGCGGCGATCGCCAACCACATGCAATGCGACCACGTGAAAAACGTCCGCACGGCAACTGACCTTTTCCCCAGCGTGGTGAGCCTTAGCACCAACGTCGAACTCCTCACGGCTGTTGCCAATGACATGGGCTATGAAAATGTGTTCGTTTATCAGCTCCAGTCGCAGTCCAGGCCCGGGGACGTGCTCATGGCCGTCTCGTCGTCAGGACGTTCGCCTAACATCGTGCGAGCGCTCACCTGGGCTCGCGACCAGGGCCTCCGTACCATCGCGCTGACCGGCTTCGACGGCGGCGGCGCCAAGACGGTGGCCGAGGCCGCCATTCATGTCGATTGCACGAACTACGGAATCATCGAGGACATGCATCAAGCCATCATGCACGCTCTGGCCCAGTACATCCGCCAGTCGCGAATGACCGCAGACGCGATCTCAACACATGTGTTCTTACTTTTATGACAGCCGCTCGAAGCCCGGTCCGACGCGAAAGGAGCACGCTCCTATGCTTATGGAGCGAAGCCGGAAGGTACCAATGCGCGTGGCGATCAACCTCTTGACGGAAGAGCCCGCGAAACCCTCCGGCGCCTACTGGTTCTGGACTCGAGTTATCCCCGAGATGGCTAAACGACTGGAATCCGGCGAGGAATTGCATCTCCTGGTCAGCCCGAAATCGCGGCATATGCACCAGGGTTACGGGCCGAACGTTTCCTACATCACGTTTCCGTGCTCCAACGAGCACCGCTATCTGCGCACGCTCAGCGAGCACGCCTACTCGCCGCTGCGGTTGCCGCTCAGCCGGATCGATGTCCTCAACACCACGGCGGCGCCGCTGGTGAATATCCGCTGGTCGCTGGTCATCCACATGAAGACGATGCATGCCTTCACCACCCCCGAAGCACTCACGCCAGGGCCTCGCCTCTACCGCCGGATGAGCTATCCGCGAACCGCCCGGCTCGCGGACGCGATCATCATCAACTCCGAGAGCCTGCGTTCGGAGGTCCAGCGCTACCTTGACATCGAACCGAGTAAGCTCAAGCTGATCCAAGAGGCGGTCGACCACGACCTGTTCAAGCCGGGTGACGTCGGCGCGGCACGTGCCCGCGTCGCGTCGTACGGCATCACCAAGCCGTTCGTGCTCTTTGTGTCCTCCCTGTGGCCCTACAAGAACTGCGAAGGATTGCTGCGGGCATGGGCGCTGTGCCGCGATGACCTCGGGGATCGTCAGGTGGCTATCGTCGGCGCCGGACGCTACGAGGAGTACGTCGACTCGCTGCGCTCGCTCGCAGCCGAACTCGGCATCTCCTCCGACGTGGTCTTCGTGGGAGGAGTCCCACTTGAAGAAACCGTCCCCTTCTACCAGGCGGCTGACGTGTTCGTCTACCCGTCGTTCAACGAGACCTTCGGGCTCCCCATCCTCGAGGCCATGGCCTGCGGTTGCCCGGTCGTGACCTCAGACGTCAGCGCCATGCCCGAAACCGCGGGGGGAGCCGCGATCATGGCCGATCCGAAAGATCCCGCGGCTATCGCCCAGGCCATCATCGAGGCGGTGGGACCCGGCCGGGATTATCGCCGGGAGCTGGGCCTCAAGCGGGCCGCCGATTTCACCTGGGCCGCCACGGCCGAGTCGACCCTCGATGTGTACCGGGAGGCCGCCGAGCGCCGGAGTTACCGGCAGACATGAGGATCCTCGTCACGGGAGGAGCCGGGTTCATCGGATCCCACACCTGTGATCGGCTCCTGTCGCTCGGACACGCCGTGGTCGTGCTCGACGCGCTGACCCCGCCGGTGCACCGGAACGGTCGGCCCGCGCACCTCAGCCCGGGGGTCGACTTCTACCAGGGCGACACCCGCAATCGTGACCTGATCGCCAACCTCCTCCGGCGCGTGGACGCGGTCTACCACTTCGCCGCCTACCAGGATTACCTGCCCGACTTCTCGAGGTTCTCCGACGTCAACGTGGTCTCGACGGCCATGCTCTACGAGATCATCGTGGCCGAGCGCCTCGACCTCGCCCGCGTGGTGGTGGCCTCGTCGCAGTCAGCGATGGGCGAAGGGCTCTACCGGTGCCCGGCCGACGGCGATCAGGTTCCGGGCATGCGGCCGGAAAGCGCTCTCGCGGCGGGTCAGTGGGACATCCCGTGCCCGGAGTGCGGCGGCGCGCTCGAGATGCAGCCCACGCCCGAGCGGATCTCGAATCCCCAGAACGCCTACGGCATGTCCAAGCTCGGTGAGGAGATGGTTGCCACCAACCTGGGACGCCGGTACGGCATTCCGACCGTTGCGCTCAGGTACAGCATTGTCCAAGGTCCGCGGCAGTCGGTATATAACGCATATTCGGGTGCGTGCCGCATCTTCTGCCTCAGCTACCTCATGGGTAGGCCTCCCACCCTGTACGAGGATGGCGAGGCGATCCGCGACTACGTCAACATCGATGATGTGGTGGACGCCAACGTCCTCGTGCTGACGGACGACCGCGCGGTCGGACGGGTCTTCAATGTCGGAGGCGGCCAGGCGATCACCACCCGGGAATTCGCGGACATCGCCATGCACCAGTACGGATCCGCCGAGCCCGGAGTGGTCACAGGTGAGTACCGGTTCGGCGATACGCGTCACATCCTCTCGGACATAAGCGCCCTCGGCGCCCTTGGGTGGGAACCTCGCCGCACGCCGGCCGACTCGGTCGCGGCGTACGCGGCCTGGCTCAAGGGCCTGGATGGCCTGGACGGAGTGCTGGCCGAGGCTGACGCAAAGATGCGGGCCCTTGGAGTAGTCCGGAGGGCGACGGCATGAAGGCCTTCCTGCTCGCGCCCGGAATTTGCCGCCGCTTTCCAGGGCGAATTCCGCTGCAGCCTCGACAGATGTGCTGTATAGCCAGTAAAATTGGTCTAGGGACCGTGGTGCAGGAGGGGAGCGCATTGCCATGCCGCTGACACAGGCAACCATGCCCGCTAACACCCATCCGATTGCGGCGCGGCCGTACAAACGTGGCTATACGACGCCTACTCAGCTGCGGACCTCCATCGCCGACGCACATCGGACGAAGCTATGGCTCACCACGGTAACAGCGGTGGCGGACTGCCTTTCTGTAGCGGGCCTGGCACTCGCGGCGACTTGGGCGGTTCAGGCGTTGCCGATCGCGGCCGCAGTCATTCTCTGCGTACTTTCCGCAGTCGTGATCGGACGTCAGCTACGCGCCCTAGAATGCCTGGTGCATGAAGCGTCGCATTTCAACTGGAGCCGCAGCCACCGGCGCGTAAACGACATACTGGCAAGCCTGCTGGCCGGCCTGCCAACTGGAGCTAAGATAGAGAACTACCGAGCCAGTCACCTGCTGCATCACGGTCGATTCGGAACCGCAGACGATCCTGACCTGGCTCGTTATCGCCAGCTCAATGTGGAAGGATTGCGACGTACCTCCATAAGAAGCTTTGCCTGGGACCTGCTCATTCGCTTGCCGAGATATCAGCTCGGCTGGGTGCAGACCATAAAGAGCAGTCCGCTGGTCTACGCGGCGCCCTTTGTCTGGTGTACAGCCATTATTACGGTGCCTGCCTTCTTTGCGTTCGGATCTCAGGGTGCTATCGAGGGTAGCGCCATATGGCTGGCCGCATATCTCTTCGCCCTTCCAGTAATCCGTTTCATCGGCGAGGCTAGCGAGCATGTTTATAGTACGACGCGTACCGTATTCGACGCCACAATCTCGAACCTCGGGTTCCTTCAGCGCCATCTTATACACCCGCATAATGACGGTTATCACACTATACATCACATGTGGCCGGGCGTACCGCATCACCAGCTTCGCCGGCTCCACAAGCAGTTGATGATCGCCGACGAAAATTATGCCAAGAGGCTAAGGCGGCGCACGCGCATCATCCAGCAAGCCGAGGTCGTGCTCTGAGACTCAGAGGGGTATTAAGGATTTGAAGGTCAGCTTTAATATCGATCAGGAAGTGCTGAGCGAATTTCCAGATGCACAGGTACGATTCGTCGCCGCATATGGTCTTCAAAATACCCGGCCATGGACGGACGTTGCCAAGCAGCTGCAGGGAGTGGAAGAACGAGTAGCGAGCGGTGAGTGGCAGCCATTCCAGGAAACTGACCTCGCGATAGCATCGTGGCATGACGCCTACCGGCGCTTCGGCACCAACCCGCGAAAGTTCCGGCCAAGCATCGACGCATTGAACCGTCGGCTGACCCGCAGCGGACAGCTGCCGCGTATAAATCCTGCGGTTGACGCGTACAACCTGGTCTCGGTTACCTTCGGGGTGCCCGCAGGCGCGTTCGATGCCGCGGGCCTGGCACATCAGGTCACGATTCGTTTTGCCCGACCCGGCGACTCGTTCACTCCGCTGGGGGAACCGAACGTAGTAGAAGAACCAAACAGCGACAAAGGCGAAGTAGTGTACGCACAGGGATCTCAAGTCCTCACCAGACACTGGAATTATCGGGACTCTGATAACACAAAGGTGACGGAGGAGACTCGTACTGTCGTATTTATCCTCGAGCGTATCTCTGCCGCCGCAATATCATCTCGGCAGATGACAGACGCTCAGTCTGCGCTTGCCGAGTTCATACAGCCTCATGCCGATCATGTTGCTCTCGCTGCTATAGATGCCACGGCTCCAGTGGCCGATGTGCTGGAAAGGTGAACTGGACCGGATGATCTGGCTCGTTCCTGGCTTTGGCCCAGCGCCGTGACGCCGCTGTCGTGATGGGCGTCGCTACCCTATCGCGTCCGCCATGCGGTCTACGAAGTACCTCCGTTTGCCGCTCGGGCTTCGTTCGATCGAAGGGACATACTCGAAGTCGAGTTTGACCATGGGCATCCGCAGGAGGAAGAACTGCTCGAGCCGGTCTCGATCCGCCCCAGGATGCGGGACAAGCAGTATGCGCAAATGGCCCGCCTTTTCCTGCACGACCTGAAGTTCCCGCAGCTGGTCCCAGAGCGGGTTGTTTATGTCGCCGAACAGGTAGCCGAAAAGCGATCTCCGTCGCCCTGTGTCGTCGACGAAGGTCTCCCGAGTGCGCCCTACGACGGCGTCAATGCGGGGAAAGTTATCGGCGGTGCAGGTCCCGCCCGGGGCCACGGCCAGGTCGCCGGTGTCGTATCGGACGAACTGAGTGCCGATGCGGTTGAACGACGACGCTACGACGCGTCGGCAGCCTTCTGTCTCGGAGTCGAGCAGCTCCACGTAACCGTATGTGGGATAGAAATGGAAGCCCCCGCACTTCCGGCAGCAGTACGCGAGCATTGCGTACTCGCTGTGGCCGTACCAGTGGGCAACCTGCAGCCCGAACTCCCGCTCAAACCGCGCCCGCTCACCTGCCGGGAATGGCTCGGATGCGGCGATGACACCCCGGACCGGGAGACTCCGGAAGAAATCTTCACCCACCAGGTCAATGAAGGTGAAGAGGGAACTCGAATGGACATGAAGGAAGAACGGCGGCTGCGTTCGCAGCCACCGCCGCAATGTCCCGAGCTCCTTTTCTACCGTCGCGGCGGCCGAGATCATCCACGCGTTTTCCAAACGGTCGAAGTGCAGCAGGTCACCGTAGATATCACCGCGGTAGCAGACTCTGAGATCACTCGGTGCGTATCCGATGTAGGACCAGATATCGTAGAGATATGCGCGTTCCTTCTGCCGGCGCGCGAATGTGTCGGCCCGGAAACGCATGGGCTGACCCGATGTCCCGCTGGTCCGGACCCAGCGCGTGATCAGCGGCAGGTCCCACCGCGTGTACCGGCGCAGGTCCTCGCGATAGGCCTGCTTCTGCCTGACGTCGTCGCCGTATCTGCGGATGAGCCGCCTGTACCGCGTCTCCTGGTACTCCCGGATCTCACTGGGCGACCAGCCCTTGGACTCCTTGATCAGGCGGCGGTGGTAGAAGTAGCTGGGACCGAGCAGGCCTTCCCTGACCAAGGTCATGACCCACCACCGGGCCGGACTTCACCGACCGGACCCAGCCCTATGAAGTGCATAATCCCTCACGCTCCAACAGCTTTCCCGCGGCTTCGGGAAGACCGGGTTAGCTTCGCTCCCGCAAGAGCCTCCAAGACAGGAGCTTTTAGCGGGTCGCCGTGATACAACCGCTGCCCTGCTCCCGGCCCTTACCGCGGTGACCTGGCGAGCAACCAGGCGGGTCGGCACCAGTTCGGCCAGGCCAGCCCCTCGATCAGCAATGGCGGACGGCGCGGACGTATCAAAGTGGCACCCAGCTGTTTCTTGTTGACGTGGTCAGGCGGCCCCAGGCCGACATGGACCGAGCCCGGTTATGGCCGAATTGGTGAACCTAAAGCAGCAGCCGTCCTGAGGTCGCGGAGTGTGCAGTCCATCTGCACCAGGAAGGGAGCGTTACGTGTCGGCTAGTGAGGTGCTCATCATCGGCGCGGGCCCCTACGGCCTATCGATCTCCGCGCACCTTCGCGGGCTCGGGATCGACCACCTTATCGTGGGCCGGCCGATGGATACCTGGCGTGCGCACATGCCGGCTGGCATGTACCTGAAGTCCGAGCCTTACGGCTCCGACATGTCCGCACCTCAGCCCGGATACGATCTCGCGGCCTACTGCCGGGCGATCGCAATCGACAACATCGAGCGCGGGACTCCGCTGTCAATCGAGCGGTTGCTCGCCTATGCCGACTGGTACACCGAGCAGCTGGTACCCGACGTGCGTGATGCCACGGTGACTGAGCTAAGTGCCGTGGACGGCGGGTTCAAGGCCACATTCGCTGATGCCGAACCTGTTACGGCCAGGCAGGTCGTTATCGCGGCGGGTGTCCTGCCCCATTTCCACATCCCGGCCGAGCTGTCAGGCTTGCCGTCCGACCTGCTCTCTCACACCGCCGATCACCATCGGTTCGATCGCTTCAAGGGTCGCCGGGTGGTCGTCGTGGGCTCGGGCCAGTCGGCGCTGGAGACGGCTGCCCTGCTACATGAAGCGGGAAGCGATGTGCAAATCGTCGCGCGGTGTCCGGATGCCCCCCTCTGGCATCTGCGGCCGGTGCAGCTGACTCCCCTGCTGCGCATCCGGTGGCCTGTCACCAAGCTCTGCGAAGGATGGAAGTGCGTACTGTGGAACTCCCCGGACGTCTTCCGTCGGCTGCCGCAGGGTGTGCGGCTCACGAAGGCACGAACCGTGCTCGGGCCTCGTGGAGCCTGGTGGCTGAGGGATCGCGTCGAAGGCGTGATCGACGTGCTGAACACACATGAGGTGCGCGGAGCCGAGCCCAACGGGAGCGGCGTGCGGCTCCTGCTCCAAGGGCCGAAGCGATCGAGCATTGACGCCGACCACGTGATCGCCGGCACCGGCTACCGGATGGACGTCGCCCGGCTGGCCTTCCTGCCGGAAGGCCTGCGAAGGCGTATCTCCTCGCTCGACGGGTACCCGGTACTCACACGGGCCGGCGAATCGACGGTTCCCGGCCTGTACTTCACCGGAGCCCTGGCCGCGTTCGGCCTTGGCCCGTCGATGCGATTCATCGCTGGCACGCACAATGCCGCGGGCCAGCTCGCCCGCTCGGTCGCCCATCGCTCGAAGATGAGCACTGGCCGCCCGGCACCGTCCGAGATGGTAAACGTTGAGGCCTTACGCGTGATGTTTCTCGCCGCCTCGCTTGAGCACGTGGACGGTCTCGACGGGATGCTGGCCGAGGCCAACGCGTGTATGCGCGCTCTTGGGGTCGCCCGAAGGACTCGAACGTGAAAGCGTTCCTCCTGGCCGCGGGAGTCGGCAGCCGGTTGCGGCCGATCACCGATACCACCCCCAAATGCATGCTGGTCGTCGACGACCGGCCGCTGCTCGACATCTGGCTTGACGCATTCGACCGTGCGGGCGTCGATGAAGTCCTCGTCAACCTCCATCACCTGCCTGAGGTAGTGTCCCGCCACCTTGCCGCGCATACCGGGCCGCCGACGGTCCGTACGTACTTCGAGCCGGAACTGCTCGGTAGCGCCGGCACGCTCCTCGCTAACCGGCAGTGGGTTGGCGGTGAAGACTTCTTTCTGGCATGCAACGCAGACAACCTCACAGACTTCGATCTGGGATCACTTGCCGAAGCTCACCGCGAACATCACGTGATCGCGACCCTGGCGGTCTTCCACTCCGAAAACCCGTCGGCCGGGGGAGTCGTTGAGCTCGATGCCGATGGCAGGGTAATCGGATTCGCGGAGAAGCCGAGCGAACCGTCTTGTGACTTGACCAATGCCGGGATGTACGCCTTCCATCCGAGTGTGCTCGACGAGATCGAGGGCATGCCGCCAACCGATATCGGTTATGACCTGCTGCCACGGCTGGTCGGCCGGGCGCGGGCCGTGCTGGTGGAGGGATACTTCCGCGACATCGGTACCGCTGACGCTTACCGGCGAGCCAGGGAGGAGTGGCCCGCACGGGCCTCACGATGATCATCACCCAGACGCCTTTGCGCATCGGCCTGCTCGGAGGGGGCACCGACCTGCCCAGCTACTACCGGGAGTACGGCGGCCGGGTCCTCAACTGCGCACTTGACAAGTACGTCTATGTCATCGTGAAAGAGCGCTTCGACGAGGACATCTACGTCAATTATTCCAAGAAGGAGATCGTCTCCCGCGTCGAGGATCTCGAACACGAGCTCGTCCGGGAGGCCATGCGGATGACCGGCGTGACCAGCGGAGTCGAGATCACCACGCTGGCCGATATCCCCTCGGCGGGCTCCGGTCTCGGGTCCTCGTCTGCTGTGACGGTCGGCTTGCTCCACGCGCTGTTCGCGTACCGGGGACGTCAGGTGACCGCGGAGGAGCTTGCCGAGCGTGCCTGCACGATCGAGCTTGAACTCTGCGGCAAACCAATCGGCAAGCAAGACCAGTATATCGCCGCGTTCGGCGGGATCCGCGACATCCGCTTTGGCCCCGGCGACGAGGTGGTGGCCGAGGAACTCGGGCTCTCCATGGCTGAACGCCGCGCCCTCCAGCACCAGATCATGCTCTT